>JAAIGF010106770.1_pt1 | contig 12258 bp, 7 predicted proteins | sample 6487441 | NCBI WGS metagenome assembly JAAIGF01 (sample SAMN13974129, study PRJNA590717) | phyllosphere metagenome | biome: pepper field; feature: multiple bacterial spot infested pepper fields; material: pepper leaves; isolation source: leaves from pepper fields | host: Capsicum annuum ...
AGCCGCGCAGGATCTCGTCCAGGCAGGCCTGCACCACGGGCGGGTGGAAGGCCATCTGCACATGGGCCACGCCCTCGACGAAGCGGTTGTCGGCGCCCGGCAGCGTGGCGACCTGCGCCGGGAAGACGATGTTGTCGCAGTTGGAGTACCAGCAGACGAAGCGCGCGCTGCGCCCGGGCGGCTCGCTGCCGCTCAGCGCGCCGATCCAGTCACCGTCCAGCGCCATCTGCTGGCCGTTGACCGCGCGGCTGAAGCGCCCGGCCCAGGTGCCGCGGTGCGGCGTGCCCAGGGTGACGACGCGGTGCACGCGGTCGTCGGCCTGGCAAGCGCGGAGCCATGCCCGGGCGGCCAGGCCGCCCATGCTGTGGCCGATGACGACGGGCGGTCGGCCCGTGGCCTCGGCCACGCGGCGCACGGCGGCGTCGATGGCGGGCGCGTAGTCGTCGATGGAACCGAAAGGCGGCTCCAGCGTGACCGCCACGAAGGCATGGCCGCGGGCGCGCAGCAGCGGCAGCCAGGGTGTCCAGAAGCCGCGGTTGCACAGAAAGCCGTGCAGCAGCACCACGCCGCGCGGGCCGGGCGCGGCGGGGTCGTCGCGCGCAGGCAGCCAGTCGGGAATCGCCGCGGCGCGGAACGGCTGCCACCAGCCGAACACCACCGTCGCCCAGCGCGTCTCGGCCCACCAGGCGCGCACCACCTGCGCTGCACGGGGGCGTGGCACCGGGTCGTGCCGGTTGGCGCGCGCCATCAGCACGAACTGCAGGCCCATCAGGGCGCGGAACAGCAGCAGCGCCGCCACCAGCCCGCCGACGGCCCGCCACGGGGAGGCCGGCCATTGCCAGGCCAGCCAGGCCGCCGCGAGGGCCAGGTTTGTGAACACCATCCAGCGCTGCCAGCGTGCATTCGTCAAGATCACCGCCCCTTTCCAGCCCGTGCACCGGGCCGCGGCCGCATCATGGCATGGGCTGGCATTGCTATCATTTAAATAGCTTATTGCGCTTTATCCATAAGCGCCAGAGGCCGCTTTCATTCAAACTCAGTACACATCGCGCCGGTAGCGGCCTTCGGCGATCAGGTCGTCGAGCGCGTCGGCGCCCAGCAGCTCGGCCAGGGCCGCATCCACTCCCGCCGCCATGCCGGCCAGGCTGCCGCACACATAGAGCGTGGCGCCCTCCGCCACCCAGGCGCGCAGCAGGTCGCCCTGCTCGCGCAGCGCGTCCTGCACGTAGCGGCGCTCGGCCTGGTCGCGCGAGTAGACGAAGTCCGCCCGCTCCAGCTGGCCGGCCGCCAGCCAGCCCGCGGCCTCGCGCGTGCAGAAGGCGTCGTGGGCCTGCTGGCGCTCACCGAACAGCAGCCAGTTGCGGTGCTGCCCGGCCTGGATGCGCGCCAGCAGGTGGCCGCGCAGGCCCGCATAGCCCGAGCCGTTGCCGATGAAGACCGCCGGCGCGTGTCCAGGCGCCGTTGCGAAGGCCATGTTCTCCACCAGCCGCAGCGCGACGGGCATGCCCAGCGGCGCGTGCGCCGTGAGCCAGCCCGAGGCGAGGCCCAGCCCGGCGTCGTGGCGCACCTGGCGCACCAGCAGGCCCACATGCCCCTCTCCGGGCAGCGAAGCGACGGAGTAGCTGCGTGGCGCCAGCGGCTGCAGCGCGTCGGCCAGGGCCTGGGCCGGGGCGCCGTCGGGCACGCTGCCGGGCAGGGGCGCGATGCTGCGGGCCAGCGCGTCGCGCAGGGCCAGCGCCTGCCCGTTCCAGCGCACGGGCTCATCGCCCGCGTGACCGTGGCGCTGCAGCAGCGCATCGACCGTGGCCGCGGCCTGCTGCGGCAGCACCTCGACCAGGGCACCGGGCTGCCAGGCATGGGCCGCCAGCGCGGTGCTGCCGGGCGGCGGCGTGAGCTGCAGCCAGAACAGCGGCGCACCCTGGCTGCCGGCATTGCAGTGCTGGCGTGCGGCCAGCGTCCAGGGGGTGAAGGGCACCGCGGCGGCGGCAGGCGCGGGTGCGCCGTCGGCCAGCGTGGCCGCCAGTGCGGGCGCGCCCAGGTGGCCGGCCAGCGCGGACTGCCAGGCGGCCCAGGCGCCCGGCTCCTCACCGTCCATCTCGATCAGCGGAAACAGCGGCTGCGCGCCCAGGCGGCGCAGCTGGTGGTCCAGCGCGTGGCCGAAGCCGCAGAACGCGGCGTACTGCCGGTCGCCCAGGGCCAGCAGGCCGTAATGCAGCCCGGGCAAGGCGGCGCCGGCCGCCGTGCCCAGCGCGCGGGCGAAGCGGCGCGCGGCGTCCGGCGGCTCGCCTTCGCCGAAGGTGCTGGCGATGAACAGCACCCGCCGGTGGTGGCGCAGGCCTTCGGCATCCAGCTGCGCCACCGGGGCCAGCGTGGCGGGCAGCCCCGCCGCGCGCAGCGCCGCCACGGTGCGCACCGCCAGGCGCTCGGCCCTGCCGGCCTGGCTGGCGAAGGCGACCAGCACGGTGTCCTCGCCCGCTCCTTGCGGGACGCCATCCTGCGCGGTGCCGGTGACGCCTTCGGACGCCAGGGCGGCGCGCTCCCGGCGCACAGCGCGGGCCTTGCGGCGGCGGTCCAGGTACAGCATCCAGCCGGTGATGGCAAAGAGCGGCATGGCCAGCGAGGCCAGCGCCATGAAGATGCGGCCCGGCAGCCCGAAGTACGAGCCCAGGTGCAGCGGGTAGATGGCAGCCAGCGCGCGGCGGCCGGCGGGCAGGTCGCCGAAGCGTTCATCCAGGCGCACGGTGCCGTCCGGCTGCAGGTTCATGCGGTGGCGGGCGTTGTCGTGCGGGGAGGACGCGTCCCGCCAGAAGACCTGCACGGCCTGGCCGGCGCGCTCGGGCAGGCGGAACTGGACCGACTGCCAGCCGGCGGCGCGGGAGGCGAAGGCCGTCCACACCGGGGCGATGTCCCCCGCCGCGGCGCCCGGCGATGGGGTTTGCCCGGCCGCCGTTCGGTCGGTGGCCGGCGTGACGGGTGCCGCGCTGCGTGGCGGCACGCCGGCCAGCCGGTCCACCGGGCCGCGCACGGCATCGAAGGCCCAGTACAGGCCGGTGAGCGAGAACACCACATAGGCCACCAGGGCCCAGGTGCCGATGACCGAATGCAGCCCCCACAGGAAGGACCGCCCCTGCAGGCGCGTGTCGAACGTGAACCAGGTGCGCAGCGACAGCGGCCGGCGCGGCCAGCGCAGGTTCAGGCCCGACAACGACAGCACGAGCAGCCCCGCGGCCAGGGTGCCGGTGATCTGTTTGCCATCGTCGCGCGGCAGCAGCAGCCAGCGGTGCAGGCGCAGCGCCCAATCGAAGAACTCCGCCCCGCGCCGCTCGGGCAGGCGCGCGCCGGTGTACGGGTCGAGCATCAGCGGCGGCCCCCGGCGCTCGCCGGCGGCGGGGAACAGGGTCACCGGCACGGCGGCGCCAGGCTCGGCCGACACGGTGATGCGCTGGATCGTGCGCCCCTCGCCCTGCGCGCGCAGGGCCTCGACCAGCTGCGGCAGCGCCAGGGCGGGCTGGTTGCGCACCGGCACGGCGGCGGTGCCGGGGTTGATGAAGTCCAGGATCTCGTCCTGAAAGGCATAGGCCGCACCGGACAGGCCGATGACGATCAGCACCGTGCCGGCCGTGATGCCGATGAACCAGTGCAGCTGGAACCAGAGATTCTTGAAGGACAGCATGAGGGGCCGCCAGGCTGGGCGGACTGCACGAAACGGGAAGAGAAGGAAGACGTCGGTTGGCGCGCCACAGCGGCAGGCACCACCCGAAACGAAGGGCCGCAATTGTAAGTCGTTCTCATTTGCACGATCTGTGCCACCACCGTGCGGGGGCGCCCTGCCCGGCGTCGCCCGCGGGACTGTGGCTAGGTAAACCCCCGAGTCCTACCGGCGCCACCCGCTTTGAGAATGGGGCAAAGGAGACAAGACATGACCCAGGCCCGTCCCTGGCTGGCGCACTACCCCGCCGGCGTACCGCATGACGTCGACCCCGCGCAGTACCGCTCGGTCGCCCACCTGCTGGAGGAGTCGTTCCGCCAGCATGCAGACCGCCCGTTCTCGGTGTGCATGGACCGGTGGATGTCGTACGGCGAGCTGGACCGGCTCTCCACCCAGCTCGGCGCCTGGCTGCAGGGCCAGGGCCTGGCGCCCGGCGCGCGCGTGGCGATCATGCTGCCCAACGTGCCGCAGTTCGGCGTGACCATGGCCGCCGTGCTGCGCGCCGGCTACACCTGCGTGAACGTCAACCCGCTGTACACCGCCCGCGAGCTGGAGCACCAGCTCAAGGATTCCGGCGCCACGGCCATCGTCATCCTGGAGAACTTCGCGCACACGCTCAGCGAAGTCATCGACCGCACGCAGGTCCGGCATGTGGTGATGGCCGCCATGGGCGACCTGCTGGGCGCGGCCTATGGCCGCTGGATCACCTTCGCCGTGCGCCACCTGGCCAAGATGGTGCCGGCCTACGAACTGCCCCTGACCGGCGGGCGGCAGGTGGAGACCTTCAACCAGGCGCTGGCGCAGGGGGCAGGGCGCACGCTGGCGCCCAGCACGGCCACGCTCGACTCCACGGCCTTCCTGCAGTACACCGGCGGCACCACGGGACTGTCGAAGGGCGCGGTGCTCACGCACCGCAACATCGTCGCGGCCACGCTGCAGGCCGAGGCCTGGTTCACCCCCGCGCTCGCCAAGGTGGGCGACGTGAGCCGCGCCAACTCGATTGCCGCGCTGCCGCTGTACCACATCTTCGCGCTCACGCTGTGCCTGCTGGCGATCCGCCAGGGCTCCAGCCTCACGCTGATTCCCAACCCGCGCGACATCCCCAAGTTCGTCGCCGTGCTCAAGAAGCGGCCCTTCCACATGCTGCCGGCGGTGAACACGCTGTTCAATGCGCTGCTGCAGAACGCGCAGTTCCGCGCGCTCGACTTCTCGCCGCTGTGCGTGTCGCAGGCCGGCGGCATGGCGGCCTCGGAAAGCACGGCCCAGCAGTGGCAGAAGGTGACGGGCAGCACCATGATCGAGGGCTGGGGCATGAGCGAGACCTGCGCCATCGGCACCAACAACCCGGTGGACAACACCGCGTTCACCGGATCCATCGGCCTGCCGCTGCCGGGCATCGACATCGCCATCAAGAACGACCAGGGCGAGAGCCTGCCCATCGGAGAGGCGGGAGAGATCTGCATCAAGGGCCCGAACGTGATGGCAGGCTACTACAACCAGCCCGACGAGAACGCCAAGGCCTTCACCGCCGACGGCTTCATGCGCACCGGCGACGTGGGCGTGATGGACGAGCGCGGCTACACCCGCATCATCGACCGCAAGAAGGACATGATCCTGGTGAGCGGCTTCAACGTGTTTCCCAACGAGCTGGAACAGGTCATCTGCCTGTGCCCCGGCGTGCTGGAGTGCGCGGCCATCGGCATCGCCGACGACAAGCAGGGCGAGGCGATCAAGGTCTTCGTGGTGCGCAGCGACCCGTCGCTCACCGAAGACGACCTGGTGCGCTACTGCCACGACCATCTCACCGGCTACAAACGCCCCAAACACATCGAGTTCCGCGACGCACTGCCCAAGACGAACGTGGGCAAGATCCTGCGGCGGGAGCTGCGGGCGCCGGCGGCGTGAGCAGGCAGGCGGGAAATTCCCTGGAAGGGTGGTTGCAGCGATGGGACATGCCATTGAAAGGCCCCACAAAACTACCAGGCCGTCGCCAAGCTCGCCGGTGATTGATCCGCAAAATCTTAGTCGGCCTCAATCATCTTGATGACACGCCACACCTTCGGTGATGTTGAGGTATGTGTTTGACTTAGCCCTCATCGCACCGATAGCATGCCTCCATCTAAAGACACCGAGGAAAAGATCCGAAGATGAACGACGGAGATCGCAAAAAAGTTCTGTGCAACAGCGTCCTCTTTATAGTGCTTTGGATCATCATGATGGCGCTGCTATTTGCAGGAGCACCGTTCTGGTCTACGGTTGTCGTGGGTACGGCAGGAGCCTACTTTGCTTTTCGCGACTGGCGAATAGTTCGCCACGCAGCTCGTGAGCCCCTGCACCCAGAGCACCCGGATCCAGATGTGCAAGCCCTTATCGATGAGCGCATCGACATCTCTGAGTATCGGCGCCGGAGAGAAGCTGGCGATTCGTCCACCCCCTCCTTCAAGCCGACGCCTGACGGCGCCGTTTAAGTCAAACGTTAGGCCTCTTCGAATATCTGCTTGATGCAGGCCACCATTCATTCCAGCATTTCGCCTTTCTCAAAGGCTTCTCCCTCGGGGTTGAGGTGCTGTGCCGGGCTTCGTCTGTATGCGCTGCGCAAGGCTCAGATCTTTTTGGCCCGCAGCGCTTATTCCACGTGCGCAAACAGCTATATTTTTCGCAGCGCCGAGCTTTTGCTCGGCATTTCTTTCTTTAGCGCTGTGTCTAACTCTGCGCTCAAGCCAACCCGCCTACGGCAGGCGGCTCACCCTGGCCATTAGCGCGGTATGGGAGAAGCTGTCGCGGCACTGCTATGGGCTCTCATCGAGCTGTTGCTCATCGTCACAGGCAAGTTCGTCGTTACTGCCGTCAGTTGGGGGCGCTGGCGAGGGGAACGACTGAACAGCAAGGAAGCCAGCATCTATGGCCCGGCAGGCGCGCTGTCGTTCAAACGAGAGGGGCAGCGCGTCATCACCGCAAATGGTCTGCTGATAGCCGGGGTGTTGTTTTATGTGCTTTTGGGATTCGCACTGTGCTGGGTGGCGTCGTGGGCCTAACCATGCGCGGCAGCGGACCGGCTCCGGCGTCTGCCGAGCCCGTTCGCTACCCTCCACGCTAGCTTGGCGTTGCCATTGGCACACCGTGCCCTGCCGCAGGCACTCCGGCCGCAGCCTGCGCCCATTCAACCCGGTTGCGCCCACCCGCCTTGCCCCGGTACAGCGCCGTGTCGGCCTGCCGCATGGCGTCCTCCATCGCATGGGGACGGGCAAAGCCGTGTGAAATCCCGATGGTGATCGTGCAGTGCAGCGGTGCGTTCAAACCCGGGACCCAGAGCGGTTGGGTTTCGACCGCCGCGCGCAGACGCTCCGCCAGCTGCATGACACCCTGCTCGTCGGTGTCCAGGCAGACGGCGACAAACTCTTCCCCGCCAATGCGGCTGATCGGATCGCCCCGGCGCATGGTGTCGCGCAACACCTGCGCCACGTGGCACAGCACGGCGTCGCCCGTGTGGTGGCCGTGGTTGTCGTTGATGCGCTTGAAATGGTCCACATCGGCGATCAGCAGATAGGCCTTGGCCGAGGGGCGGCTGCTGAAGTGCAGTTGCAGCGCATCGGCCAGGCCGCGGCGGTTCAGCAGCTGGGTCATGGGATCACACGCGGCCATGTGGCGCAGCTCTTCGGTCAGGCGGCGCAGCAGGAGCCAGACCATGGAGGGCGGCAGCACGGTGGCCAGCAAGGACATGTAGACGTAGAACACCATCTGAAAGGTGGCGTCCATCTGCAGCGCATCCAGGCCGCCGCTCAGCAGCTTGACGAACTTGATGGCATTGAGCACGCAGATGCCACCGATCAGCAGCGCGAAGAAGACCATCTCGCCCTGCAGGTCCTTGGCAAACGTGCGCACGCCATAGACCACGATGCAGACCATGGCCAGAAACAGCAGCGCGGACGTACCGGACAGCAGGGCGTACCGCGCCAGCGAACCCAGCCCCCACTGCACCAGCACCTGCAGGGTGCCGTAGGCCACGGCGAAGGCGACGAGGGGCTGCCAGAGCGCCGTCGGCCGGCCGAAGAAACGCATGGCGCCGATCGCGTACGCCATGGGAGAGGCCAGGGTCAGGGTGTGATTGAGCACGCTCATGGCGCTGAAGGCGGGCCGCCCTTCGGCCAGCTGCAGCACATAGGCGCAGCCCAGCAGCAGGTTGCCGACGGCAAAGCACTCCATGCCCACCTTCTTGCCCTGCAGACGCCTGCTGATGAGAAAGAACATCAGCGAAAAGCACAGCAAATGTGCGCACAGCATGCCGACAAGAATGGATGCAACCATGGGATGGAAAAGGAAGGGGCCGATGGCGATCTGTGCCAGGGAACTCAAAGCGGCCCGGCGACGGGGACGACGCCCGCCATGCAGGAAGTACGCCCGAGCCACAGGACTGCGGTAAAGCAATTCCCCGCGTTGTAGCAGAGCGCGGTGAAGGCGACCGGCTGCCCCGCCGGGCGGTGGCGCATTCCCGACCCGGGCGGACGGCCATCGTGCCGTGATTCGGTTACAGCCGGCGACGCCATCCACCGCCCCACCCCATGGGTTGCCACTGTGTGACCCGGTTACCGATGCGGCATCGCTCCGATCAGGCGGACGATGCCACCTGCGGTCATTGCGGGTTAACCACCATGCGCAAACGTTTGCGCAAACGTTTTACATCGCTATCATCCGCAGCCTCGGACCGCTCGGATACCTCCACGCGCGTTCGTTTTTCTTCTACACGCCGCACAGGAGACAACCATGCAGTTCACCCGCCGCTCAATTCAGACCGCCGCCGCCCTTGCTGTCATGGGCAGCGTTCTGGCCACCCCCGTGTGGGCGCAGGACAAGCCCAAGATCGCGCTGGTGATGAAATCGCTGGCCAACGAGTTCTTCCGCACGATGGAAGACGGCGCCAAGGCGCACCAGAAGGAGCATGCGGGCGAGTACACGCTGATCGCCAACGGCATCAAGAACGAGACCGACACTGCCGCACAGATCAAGATGGTCGAGCAGGCCGTGGCCCAGAAGGCCAGCGCCATCGTGCTGGCCCCGGCCGACTCCAAGGCCCTGGTGCCCGCCGTCAAGGCCGCCATCGACAAGGGCGTGATCGTGGTGAACATCGACAACCAGCTCGATGCCGACGCGCTCAAGGAAAAGAACATCAACGTGCCCTTCGTGGGCCCGGACAACCGCGCCGGCGCCAAGCTGGTGGGCGACTACCTGGCCAAGCAGCTCAAGGCCGGCGACAAGGTCGGCATCGTGGAAGGCGTGTCCACCACCTTCAATGCGCAGCAGCGCACGCTGGGCTACCAGGACGCCATGAAGGCCGCCGGCATCAACGTGGTGAGCGTGCAGTCCGGCCAGTGGGAGATCGAGAAGGGCAACACGATTGCCGCCGGCATGCTGCGCGAACACCCCGACCTGAAGGCCCTGCTGGCCGGCAACGACAGCATGGCGCTGGGCGTGGTGGCCGCCGTCAAGGCCGCGGGCAAGACCGGCAAGGTGCAGGTGGTGGGCTACGACAACATCCGTGCCCTCAAGCCCATGCTGGCCGACGGCCGCGTGCTCGCCACGGCCGACCAGTACGCCGCCAAGCAGGCCGTGTTCGGCATCGAGCTCGCCCAGAAGGCCCTGGCCGCCAAGACGCCCCAGGCCCAGCTGCCCGCCCTGGTGAAGACCGACGTGGTGCTGGTCACCAAGGACAGCAAGTAAGCATCCCGCCCCCGCGGCGCACGCAGCGCCCGGCCGGCGCGCCGTCGTCTCCTGCCGCACGCCCCGTGCGGCACGGGGCGCGCAGGCCACCGCGCTGCGGCGCTGCTTCCACCGCCCGACGATCGAGTAACCCCTGCCGTCCACCCCCATGCCCCGCCACTCCGACCCCACCGCCCAGCCCCTGCTGTCCATCGACGGCGTGGGCAAGGACTACACGGCCACGGTGCTCGACGGCGTGACGCTGGCGCTCAACGCCGGCGAGGTGCTGGCGCTGACCGGCGAGAACGGTGCGGGCAAGAGCACGCTGTCGAAGATCGTGTGCGGGCTGGAGCCGGCCACGCGCGGCAGCCTGCGCCTGGGCGGCCGCGCCTATGCGCCCACCTCGCGCCGCGACGCCGAGCGCCAGGGCGTGCGCATGGTCATGCAGGAGCTGGGCCTGGTGCCCACGCTTACCGTGGCCGAGAACCTGCTCATGGGCCGTCTGCCGCACCGCGCGGGCTGGCTCCGGCGCGGCGCGCTGCACGCCGCTGCGCAGGCGCAGCTGGCCAAGATCGGCCTGCAGCACATCGACCCGGCCACGCCGGTGTCGGCCCTGGGCATCGGCCAGCAGCAGATGGTGGAGATCGCCCGCAACCTGCAGGACGACACCCGCATCCTGATCCTGGACGAACCCACGGCCATGCTCACGCCGCGGGAGACCAACTACCTGTTCGAGCAGATCGCCCACCTCACCGCGCGCGGCGTGGCCATCGTCTACGTCTCGCACCGGCTGGAAGAGCTGCGCCGCATCGCCGACCGCGTGGCCGTGCTGCGCGACGGCCGCCTGGTGGACGTGCGCCCCATGGCCGGCCTGTCGGAAGACGACCTGGTGCAGCGCATGGTGGGCCGCTCGGTGAGCGACCTGGAACACCGCCCGCGCCGCCCCGCCGGCCCGGTGGTGATGAGCGTGGAAGGCATCGGCCGCGCGGACGTGGTGCAGGACGTGAGCCTGGAACTGCGCGCCGGCGAGGTCTTCGGCATCGCCGGCCTGGTGGGCTCGGGCCGCACCGAGCTGCTGCGCCTGCTGTACGGCGCCGACCGGGCCGACCGCGGCCAGGTCGCGCTGCATGCAGCACCTGAAAAAAATACCCCTCCAGCGCCCGCCCAATCAGCGCAATCAGCTACCAATTCAATAGCAAAAGAGGCTGCCGCCGTGCCGCCCGTGTGGAAGCGCTGGGCGCGCGGCTTCGCCTCGCCGCTGCAGGCCATGGCCGCCGGCGTGGGCCTGGTGACGGAGGACCGCAAGTCGCAGGGCCTGCTGCTGGCGCAGCCCATCCGCGTGAACGCCACGCTGTCCGACCTGGGCACCATTTCCCGGGGCGGCTGGCTGCAGCGCGCCAGGGAAAGCGCGCTGGTGCAGGGCTTCGTGCGCACCCTGCGCGTGCGCTGCAGCAGCCCCGAGCAGCCCGTGGGGCAGCTGTCGGGCGGCAACCAGCAGAAGGTGGTCTTCGCCCGCTGGCTGCACCGGCCCGTGCGCGTGCTGATGCTCGACGAGCCCACGCGCGGCGTGGACGTGGGCGCGCGCGCCGAACTCTACGGCGAGCTGGACCGCATGGCCGCCGAGGGCCGCGCGCTGCTCATGGTCTCGTCCGACCTGCGCGAACTCATGGCCATGGCCGACCGCATCGGCGTGATGAGCGCCGGCCGCCTGGTCGCCGTGTTCGAGCGCGGCGAGTGGACCGAGCAGTCCCTGCTGGCCGCCGCCTTCTCCGACACCGCAGGCCGTGCCAGTGCAGCCACTGCGGCTGCTGACGCCAGCACGTCCGCCTCCCCTTCCCAACGTCCCTCTGCCACCGCATGAACGCCCCAGCCACCCCTTCCTCCGCCGCTCCTGCCACGCCCCGCGCTCCTTCGGTCTGGCGCAGCCAGCTCGGCACCTACCTCGGCCTGGCGGCCGTGCTGATCGGCATGGTCGCGCTGTTCTCGTACCTCTCCGACTATTTCTGGAGCGCCGAGACCTTCGTCACCATCGCCAACGAGGTGCCCGCCCTGGCCGTGATGGCCGTGGGCATGACCTTCGTGCTGATCATCGCGGGCATCGACCTGTCGGTGGGCTCGGTGATGGCGCTGGCCGCCGCCACCTCGGCCGCGGCCATCCTGCAATGGGGCTGGAGCGTACCGGCCGCCGCCGCGCTGGCGCTGGCCACGGGCCTGGTGTGCGGCACCATCACGGGCGCGATCTCGGTGGCGTGGCGGCTGCCCTCGTTCATCGTCTCGCTGGGCATGCTGGAGGCCGTGCGCGGCAGCGCCTACCTGGTAACCGACTCGCGCACGCAGTACGTGGGCGATGCCATCTCGTGGATGGCCGCGCCGTTCTTCGGCGGCATCTCGGTGGCCTTCCTGCTGGCCGTGGCGCTGGTGGTGGTCGCCCAGCTGGTGCTCACGCGCACGGTGTTCGGCCGCTGCGTGGTGGGCATCGGCACCAATGAGGAAGCCATGCGCCTGGCGGGCGTGGACCCGCGCCCCATCCGCATCATCGTGTTCGCCGTCACGGGCCTGCTGGCCGGGCTGGCCGGGCTGATGCAGTCCGCGCGCCTGGAAGCGGCCGATCCCAATGCCGGCAGCGGCATGGAGCTGCAGGTGATCGCCGCCGTGGTGATCGGCGGCACCAGCCTGATGGGCGGGCGCGGCTCGGTGGTGACCACGGCCTTCGGCGTGCTCATCATCGCCGTGCTGGAAGCCGGTCTGGCCCAGGTGGGCGCGAGCGAACCTGCCAAGCGCATCATCACCGGCTGCGTGATCGTGGCCGCCGTCATCATCGACACGCTGCGCCAGCGCCGCGCCCTGCGCTGAGC
>JAAIGF010151871.1_pt1 | contig 12255 bp, 10 predicted proteins | sample 6487441 | NCBI WGS metagenome assembly JAAIGF01 (sample SAMN13974129, study PRJNA590717) | phyllosphere metagenome | biome: pepper field; feature: multiple bacterial spot infested pepper fields; material: pepper leaves; isolation source: leaves from pepper fields | host: Capsicum annuum ...
CTACGTTATAGAAATGGATTTTTCATCATCGAGAATATCAATCGAGATGCGAAGATCGAGAATATTCCAAAAGGTGAAAATGATATTGTTTTTGGATTGCAAATTCGCGTAGTCGCATCCGACGGCAAAGAATTTAAAGCAGAACCATTGTTCTTGATCAAAGATGGAAATGCATTCGATTTCCATAAAGACGTGAATGAGCAAGGTTTGCGTTTCCGTTTCTCAAATATTAAACCGCAAGCGGATAAATTGGAGATTATGGTTTATCAAAAACCGTTGCCGGAGAAAAAATGGGTAGTATTTAAAGCGATCAAATTCCCATACATCAATTTCTTTTGGTGTGGAACGATCGTGATGACGATCGGATTCTTGATGGCAATCTACCGCCGTTGGAAAGATAATCGTTCGCTTCGCGCCGCTTAATTATGCAAATCACCATCATAGGAAGCGGAAATATCGCCCATCATTTGGGTAAAGCTTTTTATGGAGCCGGTCATCGCATCGCGCAAGTTTACAGTCGAAACCGCGAGAAGGCCGAAATATTGGCGAACGAGGTCGAATCGGAACCGATTGATGATCTTTCTGCCTTAAAAACGGACGCTGATCTATATGTATTGGCGGTTAACGATCAGGCGATTTCTGCGTTGGTGGAAGCATTGCCAAAATCCTTATCAGGCACTGTCGTTCACACTTCTGGCGCTACATCGGTGGCTTTGCTGGATCGCTTTGCACATTATGGCGTTATTTATCCGCCACAAAGCCTTTCCAAACATATCGAGACCGATCTGTCGGAAATTCCTTTCGCGATCGAAGCCAACCGAGAAGCCAACTACCAAAAATTGTTGGCACTAATGCAACCTTTAGCACCGAAATCCTTTCAGGCAAATAGCGAGCAACGGCTTGCTTTGCATTTGTCTGCTGTTTTCGCGAACAACTTTTCCAATGCTATGTATCGCATTGCTTTTGAGTTACTTGCCAAGCAAAATCTACCTGTTGACTTGATCCGTCCGATCATTGCCGAAACGGCAAAAAAGGTGCAGCAACACGATCCAAAATCCGTTCAGACCGGTCCGGCGAAGAGAAATGATTCAGAAACGATGGAAAAGCATTTGAACTATCTTAAACAACAGCCTGATTGGCAATCGATTTACCAAATAATCTCCGATTTTATTATTAAAAGCGAGATTTAAATCCCGTTTGTTACCAAACGAATAAAACTTTCGGCGGAACATATTTTTCTTCAAAATGCTATGCGAACTTTCTAATTTTGCATGTGCATTGGTGATTTGATGCAGTAAGCAGGAAACGTCACCATGCGAGTAGAGATAAATACAATTTCATAAACTTATACGTAATTATGCGTGTCAGAAATTTAATCTTAGGAACGATTATCATCATTAATTTGATCATTCTTTCGTTCGGTCTTATTTTCACCCACAGTTGGTTTTGGTTGTTAATTATTCCGGTTCCATTATTAATTATAGCATTGTATCATAGTTTCCAAACGAGCCACGCTATATTAAGGAACTATCCGCTAGTGGGTTATTTTCGCTATGTATTCGAATCCATCCGTCCGGAACTTCGCCAATATTTTTGGGAATCCGATACAGATGGTCGGCCGTTTAATCGTAGACAGCGTTCTATTGTTTATCAGAGAGCGAAAAACGAACGTGAAACGGTTGCTTTCGGTATGCAAACCGATCCACAGACGATTGGCAACGAATGGGCTGCGCATTCCGTATTTCCAGTTCATATTGAGGATCACGATTTACGCACGATGGTTGGGAATTTTCAATGTAAACAACCTTATAGCTTAAGTGTTTACAACATCTCGGCGATGAGTTATGGCGCGTTGAGCCGTACAGCGATCACTGCGTTGAACAAAGGAGCTGCATTGCAAAACTTTGCACATAATACAGGAGAAGGTGGAATCAGTCAGTACCACATTAATGGTGGTGATTTGATTTGGCAAATTGGAACAGGTTATTTCGGCTGTCGCGATGATCTAGGAAAATTCAGCGCTGATCTTTTCCGCGAAAAAGCGACCAAGCCTTATGTCAAAATGATTGAGGTTAAGTTATCTCAAGGTGCGAAACCGGGACATGGTGGTATTTTGCCCGCAGCTAAAAATACGCCGGAAGTAGCCGCAATTCGTCACGTCGTGCCGGGAACAGATGTGATGTCGCCACCAGCACATAACGCGTTTTCTACGGCAGAAGGTTTGATGGAATTCGTACAGCAATTGCGTGAGCTTTCGGACGGTAAGCCAGTTGGTTTCAAACTTTGTGTGGGTGATAAACAAGAATTTATCGACATCTGCCATGCGATGCAACAAACGCAGATTTTTCCCGACTTCATTTCAATCGACGGTTCTGAAGGTGGAACGGGAGCTGCGCCTTTGGAGTTCACGGACAACTTGGGGATGCCGTTATACGATGCCCTCGCATTTATCACGACAACATTAATCCGTTTCGGATTGAAAAAACACATCAAACTGATTGTTTCCAGTCGTATTGTCACCGGATTCGACATTCTTAAAGCGGTTGCCTTGGGCGCGGATGCTTGTTACAGCGCTCGCGGAATGATGTTTGCGTTAGGATGCATCCAAGCATTGAAATGTAACGAGGATGTTTGTCCAGTAGGTGTTGCCACGCAACGTCCGCACTTGTACAAAGGTTTGGATGTGGAAGACAAATATGTTCGCGTTGGGCAGTTTCATCGCAACACGTTGCGCGCTACTGTTGAAATTATGGAAGCCTGTGGTTTCAAAACATTGGAAGATGTTAGCGCCGACAAGTTCTTCCGCAAGGTCGACAATCAAACAACATTAAGTTTTCAGGAAATCTATTTCCGCAATACCGGCAAATTAGTCAATAATCGTAGCGGATTCGAGCCGGAGATTTTTGAATAAAGAAAACAACAAACACAAACAAAGCGACCCCTTGTATTCGGAAGAATGCAAGGGGTTATTTTTTGCATCGCGATTTTACAGATAAAATTCTTTTATTAAATATAATGTTTCTTTTAAAGAAATATTATATTTAATTTGGCTTACCAACCATTACATAAAATTGCAAAAGGGTTAAAAAAACCTATAAAAAGAAAATAAAGTTACCTAATCATGAAAACAATACTCACATCCATATTTTGCGTGTTTATTTTATTGAATGCCACGCCACTACTTGCTCAAGAGAAGCTTAGCTATTCTATTCGCGGAGGAGCAGGAATCTCGCAAATAACTATGAATGGAACGAACTCCTATTCCGGTCAATCCATAAGTAGCGCCCACAGGTCTTCATTTTCCTTTGCAGGAGAGATGAAGATAAAATTTAGTGAAAAGTGGGGAATACAGTATGGGTTATCTTTTATAAAAAAAGGAGGTGTGCTGGACAGTATACGCAACCTATATATGAATAAACCAAATAATTTTGTTACCAGTTCAAGGGAAAAAGTTGAATTTCGCCTGTATCATTTAGAATTACCAATTTATGCGACATATAGTATGAAAACAAATAATGGAAATGTTATAATTGGTGCGGGAGGATACGTTGGAACACCTTTGTTCGGAAGAGATATTCGAGGTAATCTTTCTAAAAATATAAATACATATGTAGATTCAGATGACTACTCTTTTACTGGCGTAGAAACTGGACTGAACTGTCTGCTAGGATACAAACTTCAGAACAAGCTAACTATTGACCTTCGATATTCTCATGGCTTAGCTGGCATGATTCGATCAATTAATTCTAGATGGGTAAATAAGGTTTGGAATATGGGTGTAAGTTATGACTTGTAACAGATTAAACAAACAATAATCTTCTCGATGGATGATTTACAAAAATGGAGGTCGAATATTCGACCTCCATTTTTGTAAATCAAGTATCTCAATTTTGGAAATTTCGATACCCTCTCCACCTAAAATTAATCATTTTTCGTATATTTAAGCTACCAGCAAATCAATTATCATTTATGGATCGGCTGATATAAAAGCAAACGAACAACATGGAAAGTATCATACCTGTATTACTCGTTGTTGGTGGTTTGATCTACAAGATCTACACGAACTATCAAGAAGAAATGGAGAAAGTGCGCAAAAGGCAACACGGAATGCCCAATAGAAAGCCTTCTCCTGCCCCGGTTGTGATTCCAAAACCGAATCGTACGGATGCACAATCTGCAAAACGCCGTGTTGCTCAACCAACGGTATCAAAACCAGCACCTTCTTACGATAGAAAGTTGGGCAGACCACAGCCAACAAAACTATCTGATCGTCGACCAGCGACACCGATTATCGAAGAGACGCCATTTACAAATCGTGAACCAAACGAGGTTACGCGCGCACGCAAGCAACGTGAACAACGTTTGTTGGACAGAAAAATTGAGGTCGTTGCTGTTGAAGATGAGTTGGAAACTTCCGTAAACCAAACGAAATTTGATTTACGAGAAGCAATTATCCAAGCGGCTATTCTGGAGCGCCCTTACAAATACTAGAAATCAATTTATTTTCTATCTGAAATCAATCGCAAGATTGAGGTGCTACAGAATTGTGAACTTATCCTGATCTTTTAAGAAAGGTAACTTTTCGCGCGTTTCGATAAGATCCTTCGGATTCAAAGTAAATGTGTATAAATCTTCATCTTCCGGCTTGTAATAAACCACATCGCCAGCAGGAGAAATGCACATCGAACCGCCCGAGTAATAGACCTCATTACCATCGTGACCTACACGGTTCACGCCAATAACAAAAGCTTGATTTTCTATGGCGCGTGCTGGAATCAAAGCTCGCCAATGTGCTGAACGCTTATCCGGCCAATTCGCAGTGTAAACCAATAAATCGTAAGCGTTATTTTCGTTACGTGACCAAACCGGGAAACGCAAATCATAACAAACCATAGGACAAATTCGCCATCCTTTAATGTTTAGCACAACGCGTGATGTTCCTGGCGAGAATAATTCATCCTCTTTAGCCATGCCAAATAAATGACGCTTGTCGTAATGCACAAATGTGCCATCCGGCGACATCCAAACGAAACGATTGAAATACTTCCCTTCCTCCTCAATAATCAACGAACCAGCGACCACACAGTCGAACTTCTTGGAAAGATCGAACATCCAATGCATCGTCGGTCCGGACATCGTCTCAGCGCATTGTTCCACGTTCATCGTAAATCCCGTATTGAACATTTCTGGCAGAATGATTAAATCCGTCTTTTCCCGCAAAGCCGACAAACGTAAGGATAGATTCTGTAAATTCTTTTCTACGTTTTCCCAAAATAGGTATGCCTGAAATACGGTAACTTTAATTTGCTCCATAGTATTAAAACAATCGACACGCTGGTCGTCAAGTAGACAAATTAGGTAATTATTTACACTAATCCTAATACATTAATAGGTGCGAACCATCAGATTTTGCGCCAAATTCAACAAAGCTGCCTTTTGAGTGTCCGCCACCGAAATGGCTTCCAAAGATTTATAAGCTTCGTCCGAATAATGCACTTTTAAGTTGTCAGCAATCTCGCGAACACCATACTTCGCATACAATTCTTTGGTTATCTGAATTTTGCGATCAGCATTTTTCTCTTCGATCAAACTTGATAATAATTCTCGGTCGGCATTGTTCGCCAATTGTTGCAGATGCAAACGTAAAATGGTCTTCTTATCGCACAGAATGTCTCCGCCGACTTGTTTACCGAAATTTTCTGGATTCCCGTAAACATCCAAAATATCATCTTGTAACTGAAATGCAATACCGAGATTAACACCAAAATCATAAATTAGCTTTTGCTCCTCCGAAGTAGCATCCGCCAATATCGCTCCCATTTGCAATGCTCCACCTAGCAAGACCGAGGTCTTTGCACGAATCATAGCGATATACGCTTCTTGATTCACTTGCTCCTGCGTTTCAAAATCCATATCGATCTGCTGACCTTCGCAAACTTCCAAAGCCATTTTGTTAAATACCCGGAGCAAAGCTGGAATTTTCGCTGGCGCGCATCGAGCAATTTCCTCATACGCTTTTACTAGCAAAGCATCCCCGGAAAGAATCGCCACGTTTTCACTCCATTTCTTATGAACAGTCATCGAACCTCGACGAAGCGGCGCTTCATCCATAATATCGTCGTGAATTAGTGAAAAGTTATGGAAATATTCTACAGCTAAGGCCGCCGGAATGGTCGATTCCATATCAGCACATGCAAACAAATCTGCACCTAACATGACCAGTAGCGGACGAACACGTTTCCCGGATAAACCAAGAATATAACGAATCGGATCGTATAGTTTTGGAGGGTTGAGCGGAAATTGAGCTTGCTCAATAGCGGCAGAAATTTGATTGCTGTATGTCGATTGTGTTAGCATGCGAAAGAAAATATGACGAATATACAAAAATAAGTACTTTTGACTATCGCCATGCGTATACTCATCGTTCATAACTATTACCAGGATGCTGGCGGAGAAGATGTTGTTTTCCAACAGGAATCTACTGCTTTGTCCGAAATCCGCGGGTATGATGTGCAAACTTTAACGTTCCGGAATAAAAAAGGTTGGCGCGGAGCATGGCAATTTCTTTGGTCGCCTTGGAATATTTTCGCAGCCAACAAGCTAAAAAAGCATATTCGTACTTTCCGGCCGGATGTTATTCATATCCACAATACGCAATATGCTTGCGGCCCAATATTGATCCGAACTGCAAAAAATGCAGGTATTCCGGTCGTCATGTCGCTCCATAATTTCCGTTTACTTTGTCCTTCGGCAACCTTATTTCACCACGGACAACTTTTCACGAAAAGCATAAAAGCTAGCTTTCCTTCGGTTGCTATTCGACAGAAAGTGCTGGATAATTCGTTGTTTAAAACTGCTTGGACGGCCATCAGTTATTGGTTGCATCGGAAGCTGGGCACGTGGCAATATGTGAGTCGATATTTAGTTTTAGCGGATTTCTCAAAACGTCTGATTGAAAGCAGTTCCTTGGAAATAAATCCCGATCAAATACTTGTAAAGCCAAATTTTGTCAAGATTCAAGCGTTTGATGAGCCTGTTACAGAACGATCGGATGATTTTTTGTATGTCGGTCGTCTATCTGCCGAAAAAGGAATTTTGGAACTGATGCAAGCTTTGGCAAATACCTCACATACTTTAAAAATTGCTGGCGCCGGGCCATTACAACAGGATGTTGATCGTTTAGTAAGTCAAAACGCAAACTTTGCTTATTTGGGTTCCCTAACAAAAGAAGAGGTTTACCAAGAAATGCGTGGATGCAAAGCGCTGATCGTTCCTTCTCTTTGCTACGAAGGTGGAGCGCCATTGACCATTATTGAAGCTATGATGGTGGGAACACCGATCATTGCAAGTAAACTCGGCGCGATTGCAGATGTGGTCATCGATAACGAAACGGGCTACACATTTGATCCGACTCAAGCTTCATCCATTGTCGCAGCGCTCGATCAATTGGAAAATAACTCATCGACCCATCGCTCCGCAATGGCTAAAAAAGCGAAAAATTTCGCGATTGAGCATTACAGCGAACAGCATATCATGACCATATTACAACACGTATATGATCAAGTTTCTTCCACAAATGCGTAAATTTGGATTATGAGATATTATATAAATATTTCAGATGACCATTAAAAAACACATCATTTAGATATGAATCAAATCATTATCATGGATGCATTGAGCATAGCGCCTCGCATCCGCGAAGTTTTGGAAACGATCTATGATCCGGAATTGAAACCCGCAAATATTGTGGATTTGGGTTTGGTGTATGAGATTATTACCAAAGAAGATAAAACGGCAAAGATTGTAATGACGCTAACAGCTCCTGGATGTCCGGTTGCAGGCGATATTATGGACGAAGTGCAACGTAAGGTCGCCGATGTCGACGGTGTGGAAAACGCAGTAGTAGAATTAACTTTCGATCCGCCTTGGAATAGGGACATGATGTCCGAAGAAGCTAAGCTTGAGCTAGGATTTTTGTAGATTAAGCGGTTGGTTTGTGAAGAAGTTTCTTTGAGATTGCTTCACCACTCGTTCCTCGGGTTCGCTAAGACGTTCCATTACGTCCTTGCTAAGAGGAACGACGACGTGATCTTTAAACAGTTTGGATAAAATTAATCTCCTGCTTCCGCGAAGTAATTTCGAAAAGCCAACAACTGTTTTTTGTTGAGCAATTGAGAAAGCTCTTCATCACTTGCTTCGCGCGTTTTCTTGGCGGACTTAAACATTTTCAACAGCTTTTCAACCGTTGTTTTTCCAATGCCCGGAATGTTTTCCAATTCGGAAACAAACGTTTTCCGACTGCGTTGATTGCGGTGAAAGGTTATACCGAAACGGTGCGCTTCATCTCGCAGATGCTGAATAATCTTCAGCGTTTCGGATTTCTTATCTAGATACAATGGATATTGATCGCCGGGATAATACAATTCCTCCAGACGTTTAGCAATACCAATCACGGTTAATTGCTTATCAATCCCGAGCAAACGCAGGCTTTTCAAAGCAGCTCCTAATTGCCCTTTACCACCATCGATAATAATCAATTGAGGAAGAGGCTGGTCTTCGTCCAACAAACGTCTGTAACGACGAAATACAGCCTCTTCCATGGTGGCAAAATCATTCGGACCTTCTACCGTTTTCACGTTGAAATGTCGATAATCTTTCTTGGAAGGCTTCGCATCTTTGAAAACCACGATCGCCGAAACGGGATAATTTCCCTGAATATTGGAGTTATCGAAACATTCGATATGTTGCGGCAGCACATTCATACGCAAATCCTTTTGCATCTGCGAAAGAATACGTTCGGTTTTTAATTCCGGGTTAAGCTTTTCATATTGATTCAATCGCTCCTTTTTGAAATAAGCGACATTTTTTAGGGATAAATCCAGCAGCTTCCGCTTATCGCCAGCTTTCGGAACTAAGAAATGAAAATGTTCATCTTCCTGTATATCCAACTCAAACGGCACAATAATTTCGCGAGAAACGCTTTTAAATCTGGAACGAATTTCCGGGATAGCCAATGCCAAAAGTTCCTCGTCCGACTCGTCCAATCGCTTTTTCATTTCTAGCGTTTGGGTCTGAATAATTACTCCGTTCACGATTTTTAGAAAGTTAACGAAGGCATAACTATCTTCCGAAGCGATGCTAAACACATCCACATTCGTGATGGATGAACTCACAACCGTTGATTTACTTTGATAATTACCTAGTTTGTCGAGCTTCAATTTTAGGTTGTGCGCTAACTCAAAATCCATTTGGGCTACAGCGTCCTGCATCTGCTCCTTCAATCGACTGTTTACAATGCCGATCTTCCCATTTAGAATATCTTTGATATTCGCTAAATTTTGATTGTAGGATTCTTCGGATTGATAATCTTCGCACGGACCTTTACAGTTTCCTATTTGGTATTCTAAGCAAACTTTGAACTTCCCTTTCTCGACATTTTCTTTGGATAGATTGAGATTGCATGTCCGTAACGGAAATAATTCGCGAATTGTGTCCAGGACAATATGCATCATGCCGACCGACGCATACGGGCCGTAGTAGCGTGAGCCATCTTTGATGTAGCGTCGCGTCCAATAAATACGCGGGAAACGCTCGTGCTTAATGACAATCCAAGGATAAGTTTTATCATCCTTGAGCATGACATTATAACGCGGCTGATGCTTTTTGATCAGGCTATTTTCCAACAACCAAGCATCGATTTCCGTATCGACAATAGTAAATGCAATCCGATTTATCTTTCGGACAAGTACGCGGGTTTTGCCATTGAGCTGATGCGGACTATTAAAGTACGAACCAACTCGATTTCGCAGATCTTTGGCCTTCCCCACATAAATAAGCTGTTCCTCTTTATCAAAATATTGATAAACGCCTGGCTTATGCGGTATACGCGTTAATTCCTGCTTATAATCAAACACTTCACCTCCCTAAAATCCTAAGCGATCGTCCTGTAACGGAGTTTCCTCCGGCACGCCGAAGAACTCTGTATGTCGAGCACAATCGATTTCGAAACGCGTGATTCCGCCTGGCGGCAATGGAAAATCTTCTTGCGAATAATTAAGTGCTTTATCGGCATAGACCTTACGCATAAACTTTCCAAAGACCGGCATCGCTGAACGTGCACCTTGTCCCAACGCTGTACTACTGAAACTAATTCCACGATCTTCCGCACCTGTCCAAACACCTGTTACCAATTCCGGTGTAATTCCCATAAACCAAGCATCCGCGTTATTATTCGTTGTACCCGTTTTACCGCCAATTGGGTTTTTCAAACCTCCAAAATCCGGATCCCAACGTAAACGACTACCGGTACCACCATCGACAACACCTTTCAAAATATCGACCATTGCATAAGCGGTTTCGCTGTTAATTGCTTTCACCACTTTCGGTGCTTTCTCATAAATCGGCGCACCATTCTTATCCTCGACACGAAGTATCATCGTTGGCTCCACCCAAGTTCCATGGTTCACAAAGGCAGAGTATGCACCCACCATGTCGAAAATCGACGCATCATAAGATCCTAATGCGATAGATAAATTATTTGGTATATCCGAAGTAACTCCCATTTTGCGCGTAAACGAAGCTACGTTATCCGCACCGATTTCATTAATCAAATAAGCGGAAGCCTGATTTTGCGAAAACTTAACCGCATTTTTCAATGTTATCGGATCTCCTCCACGGATCTCTCCCCGCGGGCTCCAACCACCAATATTCTGCTGACGATTTGGAATGGTATTGCACGGTGTGTATCCATTATCGATGGCGCAAGCATATACAAATGGTTTAGCCGTCGAACCTACCTGACGTGTACCTAATTTTACTTGGTCATATTTAAAATGTTCGAAGTTGATACCTCCTACCCAAGCTTTAATATGTCCAGTTTTCGGTTCCATAGACATCATCGCATTACGCAAAATCAACTTTGTGTAACGAATGGAATCCAAAGGCGTCATTACCGTATCCAAATTCCCACTCCATGAAAACAAAGTCATAGGCACTGGCTTTTCAAATTCTTTCGCAATATCGCTTTCCGACAAGCCTTCGTCCTTCAGCATACGGTAACGATCGGAGCGCTTCATACCACGCGCCAAAATCTTGGCATTCTCCCCCTTAAATGCATCGCGGCGGCGCCATTCTTTGCTAAATTCGCTTTGCAATTTGCTCATCCACTCCTTCTGTGCTTCTTCTGCATATTGCTGCATCTGATAGTTGATTGGCGTGTAAACGCGCAAACCATCACGATCCAAATCGTAAGGCGTACCGTCTGGCTTGGTAATCGATAAGCGTTTGAATTCTTGACGAATTTGTTCTTTCAATACCGCCCTAAAATATGGCCCGATTCCTTCCGAATAGCTGGAAATACGCAATTGCAAATCCAATGGCTCCTTTTTGAAATCTTCGTAATCATTTCGACTTAAGAAACCTTGCTCTACCATATTATGCATTACTAAGTTTCTTCTGTTGATAGCATTTTCCGGATATCTTACCGGAGAATAAATACCCGGACCTTTCAGCATTCCAACTAATAATGCGGCCTGAGGTGCAGTCAATTGATCGGGTGTAGTATTGAAATATGTGCGAGCTGCCGATTTAATACCAAATGTGTTATAAGCACCGAAATCAACCGTATTGAAATACATCATGATGATTTCGTCTTTCGTGTAGTTACGCTCGAGGCGAACGGCGGTAATCCATTCCTGAAATTTTTGCATTACGCGTTTCAGGAAGTTTTTCTCCCTGCGTTCTGAGAAAAGATTCAATGCCAACTGCTGCGTAATTGTACTTCCTCCCTGTTTACTGCCGGCTAATGTGTGGAAAATGACGCTAATTGTGCGCGAATAATCAATCCCAGAATGTTGGTAGAATCGCTTATCTTCTGTAGACACTAACGCGTGTACCAAAGCTGGCGAAAGCTCGCTAAACTTGACATTCGATCGATTGTGCACGTAATATGTACCTAAAACCTTGTTATCTTCGGTAATAATTTCCGACGCGAGGTTACTGTTTGGATTCTCCAAATCTTCGAAAGAAGGAAGGCGACCAAAGACACCGATACGAACGCTAACCATAAATAAGATCGCAAAAAGAACGAATCCGATAATTGCCTTCCAAAAAAGGCTGGTGTATCTTTTTATATCGTCAGCGGTAAGCTTGCTGTTTTTAGATTGTCTCTTCATAAAACAATTATATCAATATCTGCTGTTTTTCAATTACAAAAATATCATAATTTTCCGGAGCTATGCGTATAATTTTGCACAG
>JAAIGF010373813.1_pt1 | contig 12253 bp, 11 predicted proteins | sample 6487441 | NCBI WGS metagenome assembly JAAIGF01 (sample SAMN13974129, study PRJNA590717) | phyllosphere metagenome | biome: pepper field; feature: multiple bacterial spot infested pepper fields; material: pepper leaves; isolation source: leaves from pepper fields | host: Capsicum annuum ...
CCGCCGATCTCGGCTCCGCCAAGGCATCGCTCGACCGGCTAAAATCGCTCGTGCAGAGCCGTGTGTCCAGCCAGCAGGATCTGGACGCCGCACAGTTCAATTATGATGCTGCCGCAGCTACGCTTCAGGTCAATAGCGCGTCCGTGCTGTCGTCGGAGGCTGATTTGCGCTTGGCGGAACTCAACCTCGGCAAGGCCAGAATCATCTCGCCGATTGACGGTGTGGTACTCACGCGCGACGTTGATCCTGGGGCCACGGTGGCTTCGTCACTCAATGCGCCCGTTCTCTTCACCATCGCTGGCGATTTGCGGCAGATGGAATTGCAGGTCGCGATTGACGAGGCTGACGTCGGAAAAGTCCGGAACGGCCAGACTGCGTCTTTCAATGTCGACGCCTATCCGGACCGCAACTTCCCCGCCTCCATTGAGACGGTGCGATTTGCGTCTGAGACCGTTTCGAACGTCGTGACCTATAAGGGCATTCTGACCGTCGACAATGCGGAATTGCTTCTGCGTCCAGGCATGACAGCCACAGCCAATATCGTGGTGGAGCAGGTAAAAGACGCCATCCTCGTCCCCAATACCGCTCTCAGATACAGCCCACCACGCGAATCGGCCTCTCGTGGCGGTGGCGGGCTGATGGGACTGTTCCGGCCTCCGCGAATGAACAGGCAGCGTGGTGGCGACGAACCGGCGGTCTCCGCAAAGCGAAACATCTGGGTCCTGCGCAACAACAATCCCGTCCCCGTCGAGGTGGAAACCGGCTCTACGGACGGCCAGTTCACCGCCATCAAATCGGGCGACGTGAAGGTTGACGATCAGGTCATTACAGACGCTTCCCAGCGCAGCAATTGAAGCGGGAGCAGAGCATGACAGTCCATCCGCTCATAGAGTTCCGCAGCGTCGTCAAGCAATATGGCGTCGGCGAAGCGACGATCCGCGCACTGGATGGCGTCAGCCTCTCTATCGCGGAGGGTGAATTCGTTGCCATCATGGGACCTTCGGGGTCCGGCAAGTCCACCTCCATGAACATCATCGGGTGCCTCGATACGGCAACGGCGGGCGAGTACTTTTTTCAGGGCGTGCCAACCAGCGGCTTCGACAAGGAACAGCTGACGCTGTTGCGTCGTCATATGCTCGGCTTCGTTTTTCAGGGCTTCAACCTCTTGCCGCGCACCTCTGCCGTGGAAAATGTCGAATTGCCCCTCATTTACCGGGGCATGAAGGCTGCGGAGCGGCGTCCCCGGGCGCTGGAAGCGCTGGCGCAGGTGGGGCTTGCGGGTCGAGAACACCACACGACGCAGGAGCTTTCGGGCGGGCAGCAGCAGCGCGTGGCCATTGCGCGTGCCATTGTTACCCAGCCCGCGCTTCTGCTGGCCGATGAGCCCACCGGCAATCTCGATACAAAGACCAGCACCGAAATCATGGAGTTGATCACCTCGCTAAACCGCGACAGGGGGATTACGGTCGTCATGGTGACGCATGAGGAAGACATCGCTGCCTATGCAGGCCGCCTGTTGCGGTTTATCGATGGCCACCTTGCCTCAGACAGCGCAAACCAGATCCCGGAGGCCCATGATGTTTCTTGAGACAGCCCGGCTTGCATTGCGCGCCATAAGCCGGAACATGCTTCGCTCGTTCCTGACCGTGCTCGGCGTCGTCATCGGCGTGGCGGCAGTCATCGCCATGGTCACCATCGGAAATGGCACGACGGCGCAGGTGAAATCGGAGCTTTCGCGGCTGGGCACCAACATGCTTTTCGTACGCCCGGGCCAGTTCGGCCCAGGACGCGCCAGCACGGAGGCTAAGCGTTTCAACGAGCATGACGTTCAGGCCATGCGTGACCAGCTCGGCGGTGTGCGCGCCGTCGCTCCACTCAACAGAAGCTCTGCTGCGACGGTCATCTATGGCGGCAAGAATCATTCGACCAGCGTGGTTGGCACCACCAATGATTACCTGACCGTGCAGGACTGGACGCTGGCACTGGGACGGGAGTTTCTGCCTGCGGAAGACCGTGGCGGTCAAATCGGCTGCATCATCGGCGAGACCGTTCGGCAGGAGCTGTTCGGGTCCGCCAACCCGGTTGGGCAGACGATCCGGGTCAGCAACATCTCCTGCCCTGTCATCGGGGTGCTGGCGCGCAAGGGCCAATCGGGCTTAGGTGACGATCAGGACGATACCATCATCATGCCACTGAAAATCCACCAGCGGCGCATCGGTGGCACCACGACCATATCGAGCATCATGGTCTCTGCGCAGGACGGCGTTTCCACCGCCAAGGTTCAGGCAGATATCGAAAACCTTCTGCGCGAACGCCGTCGCATTGGTTTGGGCCGCGAGGACGACTTTACCGTCAATGACATGGCGCAGATCGCTTCGGCGATGACGGGAACGACAACCCTGCTGACCGGGCTTCTCGGCGCTGTCGCGACGGTTAGTCTTCTGGTCGGTGGCATTGGCATCATGAACATCATGCTTGTTTCCGTGACCGAACGGACCCGCGAAATCGGCATCCGGCTTGCTATCGGCGCGTTGGAAAAACAGGTCCTGACCCAGTTTCTGGTCGAGGCGGTGATGCTCTCTGCCTTCGGAGGTCTTGCTGGAATTCTCACGGGGCTGGGTCTTGCCTATGCCGTGGTGAGCTTTCTCGGCGTTCCCTTCGTCACAAGCCCTTCGATCATCGCGCTCGCATTCGCCTTCTCCGCGGCAATCGGTGTCATTTTTGGTTACTTCCCGGCGCGCAGGGCAGCGAACCTCAGCCCTATCGAGGCGCTGCGACACGAATGAGCCTAACGGTTGTCTTTCCGCTCCGCACTCTCCATATGAGGATAAGTGTATAAAGGAATTTGACCGTGAGCGTAGCCTTCGTAAAGGAAGAGAGTGCCGAAACCGCAGCAGAAACACAGCTGCCGGATCGCCCCGTCTCGCCGCATCCCAACCTTGTCACCGAGGCGGGTTTGATAGCACTCCAGAAGCAGGTCGCTGCCGCAAGAGCGGCATTCGATGAGGCAAACGCTATCGAGGACATCAACGAGCGTCGACGACAGGCTGGCCCGCACATGCGCGATCTCAGGTATTTTTCCGAAAGGCTTCATACCGCGCAATTCGTAGCGCCGCCCGAAAACAATGATGTCGTCGCCTTCGGCAGCACCGTGACATTCTCGCGGGAAGACGGGCGGGTGCAGACCTACCGGATTGTCGGGGAAGACGAGGCAGACCCAAAGACGGGTTCAATCTCGTACGTCTCCCCTGTCGCCAGGGCGCTTTTGGGGAAATCGGTCGGTGATCCAGCCTATGTGGGTGACGATGAGCTGGAAATCACTGCTATCAGCTGATGTTTGCTTGCTAGGCGGTCGGACAAGCGATATTTGATCGTCAAGATCGCACTCCTACCAACAAGGCCAGCTACCTGATGACAGCGGAATTTCTCGTTACCCACTCCGGTGGCTTTCATGCCGATGAACTTCTGTCCAGCGTCATCCTGACCCGCCTCTTCCCTCAGGCGAAAATCATACGCAGCCGTTCGCCGGAGTGGATCACGCCCGCCTCCGATCGCATCATCTACGATGTGGGTGGCGCCTATGATGCGCAGGCGCGCATTTTCGATCATCATCAGCGCGGAGCGCCTCTTAGAGAGGACGGCCAGCCCTATAGTTCTTTCGGACTGGTGTGGAAGCATTTCGGTCGCGATTATTTGGCGGCATCGGGCATTTCCGATACCCATATCGACGCCCTTCATGCATCATTCGACACAAGCTTCGTTCTGCCAATCGATCTCACGGATAATGGTGCGCTCAGCCCATCCACCGCGGGGCAACTGTCTACCTTGACGCTGCCCAGCCTGCTTGAGACGCTCAAACCATCTTTCGACAATACCGACCCGGAAGCCGACGACCGCGCGTTCCATCATGCGCTCTCCATCGCGCGCAGCTTCGTCGAGGCAAACATCGAGAAGAAGGCGGCAAAGCTGCGGGCTGAAGCCCTTGTGTTGAAGGCCATCGATGCAACGGGCGAAGGCCGCGTTCTGGAGCTTCCTCTGGGAATGCCGTTCCGTCCTGCAATCGTCAAAGCCGGTGCCGACCACCTTCTCTTCGTGGTCCACCCGCGCGACAAGGATTGGTGCGTAACGGGTATTCGCCGTGCCGACGATGGATTTGAACTGCGAGCAGACCTGCCCGCGGCCTGGGGTGGGCTGACGGACGCCGATCTGGAGGCAGTTTCCGGCGTTGAAGGCGCAACCTTCTGCCACAATGGCCGCTTTATCGCGGCTGCGAAATCACGCGCAGCAGCGCTTGAAATGGCCGATATCGCAGTGAAGACCGCTTTGATCGATGCTGCAACATCGGCAACCGCCGCGCCCTGATCTGATCACCTCAGATTTTGAGGTAGGCTGAGGACCTGTCGAAGTTCAGGCCGGGAAATATCGTGTTGGTCAGCGCTTCACTGGATACGTCGAACTGGCGATAGAGCATGGCGGCGGCAAGTTCACGAACATCGCCCGTCGGCATCAGGTCGCGGTCGTCGAGAAGCTTGCCATCGCCAAGGCCGGGCCAGTTGCCGAGAACGCGGCCGCCATCGATACCGCCACCAGCAAGCACTGCGACGCCGCCTGTGCCGTGGTCAGTACCGCCCGTGCCGTTCTCGCGGGCCGTGCGTCCAAATTCAGTCATCGCAACGACAACCGTTTTCTTCCACACCTCCGGCCCGACCGCATCTTTCAGCGTCGTCAGCGCAATGGTCAGGTCCTTGACCGTTCTGGCAAACTGCCCCTTCTGGCCCGCATGGGTGTCCCAGCCATCCACGGAAAAGCTGGCGATACGGTAATCTTCTTTCAGCAAACCGCCCGCGAGTTTTGCCACGGCGCGAATGCCCTGCCCGCGCTTTTCATCCTGAAAAAGTTGTTCCGCAGACATGTCGGTGCGCAAGGCTTCGGCGAGAACCTGATTGAACTCCGGATCATTCGCATAGAGCCGCTTGAAGAAGCCGATTTCATCGGCTCCCATCGTCATGTTGGACGTTGATGCCCAGACGTCCGCCTCGTTCGGACCTGAGAGAATGAGCTCCATCGATGTATTGATGTCTATGGCCTTGCGATCTGCGGAGCGCGGGATGGACGACAGGGCGCGGTTGAGCCATCCGGTGCGTTCCTCATGGACATGCTCTGCCCCGCTCTCCAGCATGTCCTGCCCGTCGAAATGGCTGCGCTGATCGCGGTAGGGTGTGGAAACCGCATGGACGAAGGCCAGTTCCTTCGCCTGCCACAGCGGCATCAACGGCTGCGCTGCCGGGTTGAGCCCGAAATGCCCATCGAGATCGATCAGGCCGGTATCTGGCGTCAGGGCAAGTGTCGGACGAAACCCTGCGAATGCAGGATCACCATAGGGCTGAACGAGGTCAAGCCCATCCATGGCTCCGCGAAGCACAATGGTGACGAAACGGTTTTCGCCTGGCATGGCGGCGAAGCTGACTGGCGAAAACGCCGGCACGGCAGCCGCGCAGCAAGCCGTCACCAGAAAATTGCGGCGGCTGATAAGCATGGTCTGAGAGATGGTCATTGATCCTATCTCCTGTTGAATTCCGGGGAGGAAAGCGCAAGCGTCATGCCGCTCGCACGATTGGGCGCCTGGCTGACCACACGGATCGTGTCGTCTCTGGCCATATCCGCCAACGCGACTTCCAGAAGCTTTCGCGGCTCCATGTCGCCGCCAAGCGTGTTCGATGCCTTGCGCGCCCACAGGATACGCTCGCTCATCTGGCTTGGAGAGAGCCAGGAAGCGACACCCTCCTCAAATCCCGCGGGACTTGGCGGCTGCCAGACGGGTTGGCCCATGCGGCGCAGCGACGCCAGCGTCAGCGTTCGTGCCAGACTTTGCCTGTTGGCGGGCTTCTGAATTTTCACGTCAGCGCCTTGCGCTTCCGGACCGGGCTTCTCGGCTGCCATGTCTCCGCTTGGTGGGGCCATGGATTGCGCGCTTTCGGCACCAGCCATATCACCCATGCCGGGTTGCACCGAACCTACGGGAACGGGCCTTGCGGCCTCGTCGTCACCGGATGGAGACAATCGCTGCTCCCAGTTTTTCCGGTTGACGCCGAATGCCCGCAGCCCGGAAACCACGAAGTCAAAGGGCAGCTTCATCTTGCGGCCCGGATCGCTCCAGGCACGCGGCTGGTTCAGCATGGCCGCATAGACCTTGATGAGGTTGCCATCACTGGCTTTCCACTCTTTCACCATGGCACCGACAACATCCATGGGAGGATCGTCGGCGATAAAATGTGTGACCAGCTTTCGACAGACATGCAGCGCGGTCTCCGGGCGCGTCGCCAGATCGTCGAGCATTGCAAGGCAATCATCTGCGGTGCGCTTGCGGCCTCCATAGGACACGCCGAGGACCTTGATCTCACCGGGTTCCGCCATGCGCGGCCGAAACAGCATTTCGTAACGGTCATCCACCGTCATGCCAGTCAGCACCAGGGCCGCCGAGCGCACATCCTGCTGCGTATAGCCGCTGCCAGCGCCCATGGTGTGCAGTTCTAGCAATTCGCGGCCCAGATTTTCATTGAGGCCGCGCTTCTGGCGTTCAGCCGCAACTGATTCGGGTCCGGTCGATCTGTTCTGGTCGAGATAGATCAGCATCGCGGGATGCAGCACGGCAGCCTGAAGCAAATCGCGAAACCGACCGGCAAGATGCGGTCGAATTGCCTCGACCTCATAAAGCGGAGTGAGCGCTCGCATCGGTAGCGACTTGTGAGCGTTGACGGAGAAGTGGTCCGTCCAGAAGGCGGCAAGACGCTCGTGGAAGCCATAAGGCGAGAAAACCGACTGCATGACGCGGGCGGTGCTGTCGCGTTGCAAACTCTGCTCGGCTTTTTTCTGCAGGGCGCGGCGCGCATCGCGATCACGCTCGCCACCATTGTTGGCGGGACGGATAGCGACCAACCCGTCCGCAAGATCATCCGCTCGCTGGCGCGCGGCAAGAACTCCGCCCACCGGAAAAAACGCATCCCTCAAAGGCGCATCCGCAAGCTGAACCAAGAGGTCATCGACATTCTGCGTGAGAACCTGGCCCGGCGAAAGGCCGTAGCCATAGCGGATCGCCGCTATCGTTGGAGAAAAGGGAGCCATGTTTTGCTACTCCGACCAACTTCAAGTCGGGGAAGGATCACAGCCAATTCCGGCGAAAAAGCTGCGAAACAATGGCGATTTGCCGACATGGACAATTTGTAATTCGGCCAGACGTACATCTTGCCGCAGTGACAATGCGGAAAAATTGTGGCACGTCGGCGCCATGAGGCTTGTTCGCGACATCATGCAGGATAGAAGCTCGGCTGGCGCTATCGCCATGCTGGCGCTTCTGCTTTTCCTGCTACAGGGCCTCGCCAACGGATTTACAAACGGCGCCATGGCTTCAGCGGCGCTGGCGGCAGATGAGATCATCTGCTCCATGCACACGCAGGGCGGGGCATCCGAAAAGCAGGACCCGGCGGGGAAGCTCGCGAATAACTGTTGCGGGACCATGTGCCGCCTGGCATCCGCCTCCGGCGCTGCAATACCCAGCCCGGTCATCGAGTTTATTCCTGCCCCACTGCCGACGATCCTGCTCCACTTCCAACCCGTCACGGAAGTTCTTTCACCGCCTTCGCCGAACCTGGGTTCACGGCCGCGCGGACCACCCTTCGCCAGAGATGTTTGAGATCACCATGGCCCATGCGCCACGTCGAGAGGCGTAGCGCATTTCGCCGTCTTTCCTCATTCTTCTGCGGAGACAATCATGTCCGTTACCACCTCGTTCGAGGATGCGCGCCAATCGGCAGCCTCCTCCATCAACCTCTATCGCGCTGTCTGGCGATGGCATTTCTATGCCGGGCTCTTCGTGCTGCCTTTCATGATTTCACTCGCCGTTACCGGCGCGCTCTATCTCTTCAGGGATGAAATCGACGCGATAATCCATTCCGATCTCAAGCGCATCGAAGCTGTACAGAACGCACCAAAGGCCGCTCCGTCTGCCATCATCGACGCCGCTTTGGCAGCCGTTCCCGGTACGGTTCTCAAATACACGACGCCGACGGACCCCGGCGCTTCGACGGAAATCACCATAAAGGCGTCTGATGGCAAGCGGGCCGTCTACGTCAATACCTATAGCGGAAAGGTGCTTGGTTCCTTGCCGGATCGCGGCACCGTCATGTGGACCATACGCTATCTGCACAGTCTGAAATATTTTGGGACCTATACGCGGTATCTTATCGAAATAGCCGCTGGCTGGTCGATCCTGCTTGTGGCAACCGGCATCTATCTCTGGTGGCCGCGCAACCAGACAGGCGGCGTCGTCACCGTCCGCGGGACGCCGAAAAAGCGCGTTTTCTGGCGCGACACCCACGCCGTGACCGGCGCCTTCGTTGGCCTGTTCATCGTTTTCCTTGCCGTAACGGGTATGCCATGGTCCGGCGTCTGGGGCGCGAAGGTCAATGAATGGGCAAACGGCAACAATTTTGGTTATCCCGCAGGCGTTCGGGTGGATGTTCCAATGTCCGGCACGCATCTGGATGATGTAGCAAAAACCACCTGGTCACTCGAGCAGGCCCAGGTGCCGATGTCCTCCGCAGGACACGATCACGGACAGCATTCCGAAACTCCCGCGCCCGTCGCGACAGGTGCTGACATTACGAACGCACCGATCGGCATCGACAACGCAATCTCACGCTTTGATGCTTTGGGGCTGCACGCGGGATATACGGTCGCCATGCCGACGACACCGACCGGCGTCTACAGCGGCTCTGTCTATCCCGATGACCTTGCCAAGCAGCGCGTCGTGCACCTGGATCAATATACCGGCAAGCCGCTCATCGACATGAGCTATGCCGATTACGGGCCGCTCGGCAAAGGCCTGGAATGGGGAATCAACGTCCATATGGGCCAGCAATTCGGGCTGGCAAACCAGATTATTCTGGCGCTCGCTTGCCTCGGCATCGTCCTTCTGGCCGTATCCGGCGGTGTCATGTGGTGGAAACGTCGCCCCAAAGGCTCGTTTGGCGTTCCGCCCCTGCCGCAGGACAAACGCGTCCTGCGCGGCTTGATCGCGCTGTTAGCCATCGGCGGCATCATCTTCCCGCTGGTCGGCATCAGCCTGCTGATCATGCTGGTTCTGGATCTCGCCATTCAAAGGGCGAACCGGCGCAACGCTCACTGAAACCGTGCCGGGAGCAATCCCGGCACCCACAATCGCCTCAAAAAGATTGTCGCGTCAGATGCGGATCGCTGTTTCTTCCTTGGCGGTCTTAATGACGACCATCGTGTAGAAGCGGGCGACATTCGTCTCGTCGCGAAACAGCCTGTCGCAGATAGCGTCATACTCATCCATGTCCCGCAGACGCAACATCAGCACGACGTCGGTCTCCCCGGTTACGCCATAGGCCTGCGCGACGGCCTCTTCGGCGGCGACGAGTTCCAGAAACCGGCGCATATGTTGCTCGCCATGCAGCTTCAGCTCAACCGTGACCATGGCTTTGACACCACGCCCCGCCTTGGCCGGGTTAAGAATGGCAACGATACGGTCGATGACGCCGGATTTTCGCAAACGTTGGACGCGCCTCAGGCAGCTGGATGGCGACAAGCCCACGTCGTCGGCCATCTCGACATTTGTGCGCGACGCATCGCGCTGCATCAGGTTCAACAATTTCCGATCAATCGCATCCATGGCCGAGAGCATAGCCCGCCTCTGACGCTTTGCAATAAAATTGCACATTCATGCAATTTTTGACCACAAATTCGATTGGGCTCGCGGTAGCACAGTGGACATGATTTTCGAGAGGGACCAGCGATGCAAACATTCCTGAAGCACAGCCGTGAAACGCTGCACATCTATTGGCTGCTGGTCCGCATCACGGTTCCCATTACTCTGGCGACGGAGGTGTTGTCGCGAATGGGTCTGATCGAGGTCATCTCCCCCGCCTTTGCGCCCTTCATGAACATCGTGGGATTACCGCCAGAACTGGGGCTGGCCTGGCTGACTGCAATGCTTGTGGGCATATGGGGCGCAATACCGCTGGTCTTTACTCTGGTGCCTGTTCAGTCCCTCAGCGTGGCTGAGGTCACCGTCTTTTCCGCGCTGATCCTGTTTGCGCATGGATTGCCGCTGGAACAGAAGATCATCCAGAAAGCGGGCCCGTCATTCGTCGTCACAACTCTGTTGCGCATCGTCGGTGGCCTGCTCTATGCCTTTCTGTTGCACCACATCCTCCAGGCGACAGGCGCTCTTTCCGCACCTGTCCAGCCCGGCTGGATACCCATGACAGCGACACCGGAATGGAGCGACTATTTTCTCTCGCTGCTGGAAACCCTCGTCTGGATGCTTGTCATCCTCTTCATCCTCTCCTGGAGCCTCGAAATTCTGAAAATCACGGGGGTGATGAAGGTTCTCATGCTCGCAATTGCGCCAATCCTTCGCGTGGCGGGCATCAAGGGCGAGGCTGAACAACTCACGGCCATCGGCCTTTTTCTCGGCATATCCTACGGCGCGGGTTTCCTCATTCGCGAAGCGCAATCCGGAACGATTTCGCGGCGTCAGATTTTTCTCTCCTGCGTCTTTATGGGATTTGCCCACAGCATGATCGAAGACACTCTGCTGATGGCTTCGGTGGGCGCAGATATCGTCAGCATTCTCGTCGGAAGGCTGGTATTCGCCGTGGCGGCGACCGCCGCCATAGCCGCTCTGCTGCACATGTTTTACGACAAACGCGTCTTGCGCGCAGGCCGAAGGAAAGAAGCATGACTGCCTGATGTGAAGAGGCGGTCGCCCGTTTTTCGAGCCGACCGCCTCGCGAAAGGCCTGCCCTTACGAGCGGAACAGGAAGGATGCGCCGAAAGCGATGAGCGCAAAGCCGATGACATGGTTGATCGTCAGGCTTTCCTTCAACCAGAATACCGAAAACAGCGCGAAGACAGTCAGCGTTATGACTTCCTGCATCGTCTTCAGCTGCGCCGTCGAATAGACTTCGGAGCCAAGGCGATTGGCTGGCACGGCGAGACAATATTCAAAAAACGCTATACCCCAGCTGGTCAGGATGGCGAAGAACAGCACGCTGCCTTTGTGCTTGAGATGTCCGTACCAGGCAAATGTCATGAAGACATTCGAGGCAATCAGCATGACGACCGGCCAGATATGCGCAGGGGTTATGGAAAAAGGCATGACAGACCTTTGAGATGGGAGGAAAATAATGAGGCAAGGGGAACCTGTTCCGGCTTGCGGCGTATTGCTTAGCGCAGGACGCAGCAAACAGGAACAGGATTTTGACGCGCCCTGTAACCGGGTGGTGAGAGCGCGTGAAGAACGCAAAGCCTTCGCAACCGGTTCCCTGAGCTTCAACGTTTCCTGTTTGTACTCATTTTTTGTCCGCCGCCCCTTCCTTTTCAACTGGACTCTCTCCATATTCCGACCATGGCCAGATCACCGAAGAAATCCCCCGACAACAACACCTCTCGCTCCGATGGCTTTGCGGAAATGCCGCAAGCCCCGTTTGAAGGCGCGCCGCTTTCCGGCAGCGTTTCGGACTGGGTAAAGCAGCTCGAAGCGGAGGCGGAAGCATCCTCCGTGGAGACCCAGCGCGAGGTGGCGTCCAAGGCTGGAAAGCACCGCAAAAAGATCGAGATCGAGGCGCGCAAACAGGCGTTAGAAGAAGCCGAGAAAGCCAAAAGCGGCGGAAGCGTCAACAAGAAGGCCAGCGCGCAGAAGACGTCGCGCGGCGTGTCCATCGGCGCGTCAAACGACCCGAAGACACGCGCTGCCGCAGGTCTCAACCCCGTCGCGGGCATGGATGTCAGCCTTGAGGATGCGGAAAATCTTGCCACCGGCGCGGTAACGGCAACGGTCGAGGCCTTGTCGGCGCTGATCGAGAGCGGCAACCCGCTGTTCAAAGATGGGAAGCTGTGGACGCCCCACCGCCCTGCCCGCCCGGCCAAATCCGAAGGCGGCATTACCATCCGCATGGCCTCGGACTTTGAACCCGCTGGCGACCAGCCGACGGCGATTGCCGATCTGGTTGAGGGCATCAATTCCGGCGAACGGTCGCAGGTGCTACTGGGCGTCACCGGCTCCGGCAAGACCTTCACCATGGCCAAGGTCATCGAGGCAACGCAGCGACCCGCCGTCATTCTCGCGCCCAACAAGACGCTGGCGGCGCAGCTCTATTCCGAGTTCAAGAACTTCTTCCCCGATAATGCGGTGGAATATTTCGTTTCCTACTACGATTATTACCAGCCC
>JAAIGF010151984.1_pt1 | contig 12238 bp, 9 predicted proteins | sample 6487441 | NCBI WGS metagenome assembly JAAIGF01 (sample SAMN13974129, study PRJNA590717) | phyllosphere metagenome | biome: pepper field; feature: multiple bacterial spot infested pepper fields; material: pepper leaves; isolation source: leaves from pepper fields | host: Capsicum annuum ...
ATAATGGACATCCTCTCACCTACTAATGAGTTCATTAGGGTAGACTTGCCCGCATTGGGTTTTCCGATAATACTTACGAATCCTGCTTTGTGCGACATTTTATCTTTTTTTTTATTTGGAATACAAAGAAACAAATAATATCTTTGTACTCCAATTAAACGGAATGTTATCTTGCGCTAGCGGTACAAAAAAGCGCAATTTCAATAAAAAACATAACGAGTTGGGTGTTTGATATAACGTCGAAATCAACGATCGTCTAAGATAGATTGTTGCAAATTGTAAAATTAAGCGCGATGCTTGATTGCTAAAAGTGAAGAACAGCCGTGAAACTTTGATAGTTTGTAATCGGTAACTAAAATATATTGCGGGGTGGAGCAGTTGGTAGCTCGTCGGGCTCATAACCCGAAGGTCATCAGTTCGAGTCTGGTCCCCGCTACTAAAGAGCTAGACGTAAAGTCTAGCTCGAAGAAATTTAAATTACATTGCGGGATGGAGCAGTTGGTAGCTCGTCGGGCTCATAACCCGAAGGTCATCAGTTCGAGTCTGGTTCCCGCTACACAAGAAGCCCTGAGGAAACTCGGGGCTTTATTTTTTTATGCTGAAAATGTTCACAGAATTTTCATTCAACTTTTCTTGTAAAAGCCTAAAGACACTACGTGATGCCTCCATGATGTGGTTAGGATATGCGGCCAACCAAATGATTCTTAATATGAGAGGTGGATCAAGGTAATCTAAGCATCCGCACCGAAGATGAAACGGCGATCTGCCCTATCATTTTATTATCGACATAAAATGATGCTTTATCGCTAGGGTAGAAATTAAATACACGCTTGGTGAAAGGTATCGTATGTGGAACAGTAAATCTTTCTTTGAACAAAATAAAGAATAAACTACTTTTGAAAGGTTAACGATGTATCCTGTGCCAATTTCTCTGCGACAGTGGTGCCAAATTTCTATATGTACAATACGAAAACTTCTGAGTCCGTATTTACGCGTTGCATAAGGCTTAACGATTTACTTTTAAAAGATGGAACTTATAAAATACCTGCAAAAGGAATTCGGTATTTCCGACGATCTTCTAGAACAAATTGACCAGTGCTGTCAGACGAAGACCTACCACAAGAAGCAAGTCGTGTTGCCGCCTGATCATCAGTCCAGTAATGTCTATTTTGTTGAAAAGGGTTTGGTTCGTATGTTTTATCGTAAAGCGGGAAAAGATATTACACACTATTTTTTTCCAGAGGATACCTTCGCTGCCGCGACCGAAAGTACATTTTACCAAAAAAGATCCATCTATGGCATTGAGGCTGTTGAATCTGCTACCATCACGAGTATACCTTTTGCGGCAGTCGAACGTCTGGCATCGCATGCTATTCCTATAAACCGATTGATACAGTTTATATTGTTGCAGTCGCTTATGGGGTTTTCATCAAGATTACATAGTCTTCAGTTCGAAAGCGCCCTAGAACGCTACAATAACTTGATACAAAGACAGCCGGATATTCTGCTTCGCGCCCCGTTGGGCGATATTGCCTCGTATTTAGGTATTTCCCAGCAAACGTTAAGTGTTATAAGGGGAATTCGGTAGCGATTACTCTTCTTTTTTTATGAAGTCCGGCGAAGAAATTTAGAAGTGTTTTCCAATCATTCTCGGGCAAGTGTTTCTCTACAATATAGCTATATTCTTCTTTTAAATTAATCCTACAATTGGGATTTTTTAAGATATCTTAAAAAATCACACTAAAATAACCGGGATATTTGTTGCGCAGTAAATACACGCACATTATGAGAAAGATTTTGGGATTGAGCCTGTTGGCGCTGAGCTCTACGATTTGCGGATATAGGGCTGTCGCACAGGCGGTCATCGATCCTAAGGTAAAAGAGGTCATTCAGAAAGCGCTAGAAAGCAGCAATGATTTAAGGATCAAATCTTACGAGACGGAAAAGGTGAACCTAGAAATTACGGCAGTGAAAGCTAATAAGCTACCACATGTTTCGGCAATGGGTGCGTATGGATATTTGCAGAGCAATGGTAGTTTGGATCTGCCGACCCTTAGCCTTCCCATTTTGAACGTGGGGCTTTTTGAGGGAGCGACGGATTTCCGAATGAATACCCAAGTTGCTTTTGCAGGAATGTCTGTTCGTCAGGTCATTTTTTCGGGTCTGCAGATTCCGAATGCCGAACAGGCGCTTAAGGAGAAAGTAAAGGTTCAAAATTTTTTAACGGAAGTCGGTAAAGAAAGTTTGGCAAAAGAAATTGCGGCAAGCTTCGATCAGCTGATGTTATTACATGAAGTCGATAGGCTCATCGTCGATTCGGAGAAACGCTTGGTGCGAGAACGCGATAAAGTGAATAAAGGAATTGCAAATGGATTGGCTATCCCTTACGACCGAGATAAGCTGAAGTTAGCTTTGTTGGAGCTGGAGGAGAAGAAAATTGAATTGGCCGGCAACCGCAGGCTGTTGATAAAAAAAATTCAGCAGGAAACCTTGCTGTCAAGTGCGCAATTGGAGGGAATACGGTACCAGCTATCTCCTGTTTATTTATCCACGATCCCGGAAAATGTGGCTGAAAGATCCGAACTGAAAGCTTTGGCTGCCTCAGGGAGAGCCTACGAATTTTTGTACAAAAAGGAAAAAGGATCGGCATTACCTACCGTTTTCGCGTTCGGGTCTGCAAACTATTTAAATTTGTTCAACACCGATCTACGTATCAAGGACAGACCCTTAGTCGGCGATATTAATCTCTCCAGTCATTCCTTCAAAGGAAGTCCAAACCTTATGTTGGGCATTGGTCTGAAATGGGATGTTTACACAGGAGGCGCACACCAGAGCAAAGTAAGACAAGTGCAACTTGAGCAGAAGATCAACTCTGCCAAACAACTGGAAGCCGAAGAGAAATTGGGCTTGCTGCTCGATAAAAATAAAGTAAATTATCAAATAACAAATCAGAAACTGAAGGTAGGTGCCCAGCAGCTGGATGTAGCCAAAAACAACCTACAGATAGCTTCCAGACAACTTCAGGAGGGGCTTATTGATGTGACTGAACTATTGGCTAGCGAGAACGACTACTATAAGGTCAATCTAAATTATTTCAGTAATGTGTTGCAACAACGAGTAGCGGCGTTAGAGTTGCTACATGCATCCGGTAGATTATTACAAAGTATAAATGAGTAAAATGAAACAGTTCTATTTCATCGTTTTTGCGTCATGTATAGCGTCATGCTCGAACAACGTGACGGATAAGCCCATACAGGGAAAAGTTGAGCGGGAACAAATTACCGTGGTGACTAAAGTCCCTGGAAAGATTGTCAAGTTCTTGGTTCATGAAGGTGATTTTGTGCGGAAAGGCGATACGATTGCCTTTTTGGAGATTCCCGAAGTGGATGCTAAAGCCGAACAAGCGCAAGGTGCGCTGCAGGTCGCCGACGCGCAATATGATATGGCGATCAAAGGTGCTACCAAAGGCCAACTATTGCAATTGCAGGCCAAGGTCGATGGACTGAAGGAGCAGTACGAATTTGCCAAGAAATCAATTGGTCGATTGCAGAACCTGCTTCGGGACAGTTTGATTGCGCAGCAGAAGTATGATGAGGCATATGCTAAGTACCAAGGTGCAAAAAACCAGTATTTAGCGGCGCAGGTTGAAATTTCCGAGGCTAGATCGGGTGCGCGATATGAGCAGCAGATAATGGCTTTAGGACAAAAAGAGCGAGCTAAGGGTGCTCTTGCAGAAGTAGCTGTAGCGGCAAAGGAGAAATTTATCCTGGCTCCGCAGGATATGAGTATTGAAACTATCAACCTGAAAAGTGGTGAGTTGGCCATGGCAGGGTACCCTATTGTGAATGGCTATCTTTACAATAGCACCTATTTCCGGTTCACGTTACCGGAAGACAAGCTAGCTGCGTGGAACAAAGGAAAAAAAGTCACCATACGCGCTCCCTATTTGGACAACAAAGAATTCAGCGGAAAAATCGTAGCAGTAAAAGCTTTAAATGCATATGCAAATATTGCAACGGCTTATCCGGACTACGACATGCAACAAGCGCTTTTCGAGATTAAGGTTATTCCAACCGATAGTAGTTCCTGCTCGTTGTTGACCAAAGCATTGGTTGTTCTTCAGCAACCGTTCGATAAGGAGGGAAAATGAAGCTTTTTATAAATTTGATAGGCCGGGAGTTTAAGCTTTTCTACGCGAATAAGGTGTTACTGGTTTTGTTCTTGGGAGCGCCTATATTGTATGGCATTTTAATAGGACACGTTTATCAACAAGGGAAAGTCACCCAAATCCCGATCGTGGTAGTTGACGAAGATAACGGGCCGCTAAGTGCCACGTTTATAGACATGCTTGTCGACAACGAGAGCATTAAAATTGCATGTGTGCTGTCATCCATGTTCTACTCGAAGGATATCGCTATACAAAATGACGCTACAACCATCGTTCATATACCAAAGGGTTTTTCTGCACGGGTGCAGCAGAGCCAGCTACCGGAAATGACTATTTTCGTCGACGGTTCGAACACCTTGACGTCCAATACGGCCTTAATGGCGGTAAATCTCTGCGCGATGACAATGAAAGCTGGGATACAGATCCAGACGCAGATGAAGCGAGGTGTTCCCGCAGCAGTTGCCGCGCAGCAATACGAGCCGTTCAGGACTACAATAGTAAAGCAGCATATACGGAGTGGCAACTACTTGTATTTTATGTTGCCAGGGGTTTTGATTATCGTATTGCAGCAGGTTTTGCTACTGGCTATGGCATTATCTTTTTCGGCGGAGTATGAGAATGGTACATTCGAAAATTTAATTAAAAAAACGACAAACCCCATTGTACTGATTTTTGCAAAAGTCGTCCCTTACGTGCTGATGTCGGCTGGGATACTGGTGCTGTATTGGGGCTTCGGGCTATATTACCGTATGCCCTTAGAAGCGGATTTTTGCATATTCTTTTTAAGTACAGTCGTTTTTATCTTTGCTGTGTGCTTTGTCGGAATATTGGTGAGCGCGGTTCTTCCTTCGCAACTGAAATCGACCGAGGTGCTGATGGTTATTGCAACACCTGCTTTTATCATTAGTGGATTTACCTGGCCGTCAAGTCTGATGCCCAATTGGGTGCAGGCTATTGCGAGCGTGATTCCATCAACACATTATTTGCGTGTGTTTCGAATGTTGTTTATCCAGCATGCAGAGAGTAGGCATACGCTCCAACCACTGCTTTATATGGCGATCATAGCATTGCTGTGCTTTGTCATATCGTTGGTAGCGATAGCTGCAAAAGTGAAAAAGACCAAAAAAAGCATGGTTTGATAAGCGGTAGATCGGCCACGAACATTTTAAAAAATGACGGAACACTTCTTGCCAAATTTCTCCTAGACGGTCGTTCAACAGAACAGGCTTGTTGTTTCTTCAATATATTGTAACGACGTAAAGTTTTCCTGCGTGAAACTCTTCTTTATTTTAGCGATCAGCCGCACAACCTTCGACCTGATGTGCCATGGTGTTGTTCATTAACCTGGATACAAGTTGCCGCTAACATAGGTAACCTCTTCACGAAATCTATTTAAAAATAGCCGGCTAGATTCACTGCTTGGTTATTCTTAGCTAGAAAGCCAGCTAGTACTATCCGACTTAAGCATTGAAATAGCTATGGCTATTTCTTGCATTGCATGTTAAAAAGCGCAATCGTTTGCTTTCCTGTTCTCCTTTTTTAGCTCAATAATCTTGTTTAGGTTTACTGATATAAACTTGAAATATGCGTGCCAAAACATTTCTAAAACTGCTTGCACTACTTGGTGTTTTTTTTAACGGATTGATTTCCTGTGCAAATGGTAAGGAAGATTTATTAGAAATTCCTAAAAATATATTGCCCAAAGATACCGTTTTTTATGACGTGCCTTTAGCAGGTAATGCCTTCGTGACAATTAAGCCTTCGAATGGGAATGAGCTTATTACAGCAAGTGGCTTGTCCAACTGGACAAACAAGGAAAGTGTGACCAGCATCTATTTTCGGGTAAAGGATCCAGGCTCCGTTCGTCTGAAACTGCGCGCAAAGGTGGCTCCGGCAAATAATAGTAGTAAAATAAGGATCACGGTTAATGGAAACTCCAGAGCTATCGACTTAATGGGGTCTAATTTTGTGGACTATGAACTCGGACATTTTAGTGTATCGGCCGGCTATGTAAAAGTTGATCTACAAGGAATTTCTAAAAGCGGTAGCTATTTTGCAGAGGTCTCGCATGTGCTGGTAAGCGGGGTGGCTCACACGGATCTTTTATATGCTGACGACCCTAATTATTATTACTGGGCAAGGAGAGGCCCTTCATGCCACATGGCGTATAGCATACCAACGCAAGACCCAATTCAGTATTACTATGGAGAACTAACAGTTCCAGCAGGGAAGGATCCCATTGGGTCATACTTTATGAGCAACGGTTTCTCGGAAGGCTATTTTGGGATCCAAGTAAATTCTGAAACGGAACGTCGGGTTTTGTTCTCTGTATGGAGTCCGCATAACACCAATAATCCAGCAGATATCCCGGAACACTTGCGAGTGAAACTCAATAAAAAAGGTTTAGATGTGCAGACCGGTGAGTTTGGAAATGAGGGGTCTGGAGGACAAAGCTTTTTACGATACAATTGGGTGGCGGGAGCAACATACAGGTTCTTGCTAAAAGGCGAGCCTGACCGTCAGGGCGCTACGGACTATACCGCTTGGATGTTCATGCCTGAACGCAATGTGTGGTATCTAATTGCGAGCTGGAAACGGCCGGAAACCTCAAAAAATTTAACTGGTTTTCATAGCTTTCTAGAGAACTTTCAACCTGGCAATGGGCATTTGGGTCGTCGAGTGTTCTTTTCTAATCGTTGGGTTCGTACGGTGTCTGGAAATTGGCTACCTGTTCAGTCGGCGAAGTTCACCGTGGACGCAACCTACAATGCACATCAACGAATTGATGCAATAGGTGGAGTCGAAAACAATCAATTTTATCTCCAAAATGGAGGTTTTTTCTCGACGATAGTCGAGCCTCGGCGTAATTTTTCTATTCAACCAGCTAGCGATGCTCCCGAAATAGATTTTGACGCTTTGCCTTAAAAAAGTCGCACAATTCATAACAAAGTGAATAAATTTCTCTAGTGATGCATGGACGTTATCGTGCAAACGTTTGTGTTATTTTGCGCAATCGATTTCGTTTCATCTTGGATTTATGTTTAGGTTGCTTTAAGTTAACTTGGTGCCAACTAGATTATGGTAATCTACTAGTTCAACAAAAACCTTAAAGTAATTTTATGAAAAAAAGATCTACAAATCCTTTGCTCATCGGTAAGCATTTTCGGTTGGCGTCGATGTTGATGATCGGTACTTTGGTCCAATCGGGCTCGGTATGGGCAAACAGCATGGCGGCGTACGGAAATATGCTTTACCAACAAATGTTAACCGGTCAGGTTACAGGATCAAATGGGCCAGTTTCCGGCGTAACAATAGCGGTGCAAGGGAAGCCAGCATTAAAGACATCGACAGATGAGCGCGGTACTTTTTCCATAGCGGCGGCGAAAGGAGATGTCCTGTTGTTTACAGCTATTGGCTTTGAACAGCATACGCAGGTTGTCGATGGGGCGGCTATGCAGGTTTCCTTGAAGGCTGTTGACCAGGCTTTAGAGGAAGTTGTAGTTGTTGGTTACGGAACACAGAAAAAAGAAAGTTTAACCGGAGCTTTAACATCCGTTAAAGGAGATAAGTTACGGGATATTACGACTGCCTCAGTAGAGAATATGCTGAATGCAAAGGCGCCTGGTGTTTACGTGGCTCCGGGGTCTGGGCAACCCGGTTCGCGTGGCGCAGTGGTGATCCGCGGGCAGGCAACGCTTAGTGGTACTACGAGTCCTCTTTGGGTAATAGATGGGGTGATTATCGGCTCATCTGCTGGTGATCTAAATCCTGACGATGTAGAATCGATGACGGTTCTTAAGGATGCCGCTTCCACAGCGATTTATGGATCGCAAGGTGCCAATGGTGTGGTAGTGGTCACTACCAAGGGGGCAAAGAGCGGAAAGACGACCATCGAATTATCCAGTAAAGTTGGTTTCAATAAGTTGACGAACGGCAACCTGGAAATGTTGGATGGCGAAGAGCTTTATGACTATTATAGCTCTTTTGCAAATGCAAATACAATCGCCTTTCCCCGATGGAATGAGGACCTACGAAACAGTAATTTCGATTGGTGGAAAGTAGCAACAAGACATGGATTTACCCAAAACCATAATGTTACGCTCCAAGGTGGTACAGAAAGCCTACAATCCTTGCTGTCGATTGGCTTGTACGACGAAAAGGGCGCCGTGAAAGGGTATGATTTCACGCGATACAACGTCCGCTTTCGACAAACTTATAAGCCATTTGAATGGCTAACGATAAAGCCTTCATTTGTGGGAGCGCGGCGTGGCGTAACGGATAGGCAATATTCTACGACAGCGATGTACTCGAATTTTCCTTGGGATAGTCCATTTGATAGCGATGGGAAGTTGGTGCCACACCGGTACAGCGGCTGGGTGAATAGCGCAAGTACAAATTATCTTTACGATTTGCAGTGGAACAATGCTACAAATACAAATTATGAATTGATGGGGAATCTCGATTTTGATGTGAAATTGGCCAATTGGTTGACTTTCTCATCGGTCAACAACTATCGTTACAATAGTTATTCTTCAAGCAGTTATACAGATCCCCGTTCAAATGGAGGTGAGAGTGTAGGCGGAAGGCTTGCGGAATATCGCACTGAATTTACGAGGCGGTATACGAGCCAAATTCTTCGTGCTAACAAAACCTGGGATTTACACACTGTAAATGCTGTGTTGGTATACGAATTTAATGACTACACGGCCAAAACGCTGGATGTGTACGGAACAGGATTTATTCCCGGTTTCCAAGTATTGGATGTAGTGAACAGACCGGAGCGTACACGTGGCAAGATCAACGAATGGGCGGTGCAGTCGCTGTTATCCAATATGCATTATTCCTATGATAATAGATACTTGGCACAGGTTTCTTTTCGACGAGATGGAGCATCCAACTTTGGCGACAACGCAAAATATGGTAATTTCTTCTCGGTGAGTGCTGGTTGGAATGTAAACAATGAACAGTGGTTCAAGGCCGATTGGGTGGATGCCTTAAAGTTAAGGGCGGCATACGGTTCTGTAGGTAATCGTCCTAGCGCATTGTACCCGCAGTATAATCTTTATTCGGTGTCTGCGACGTCGGGATATAATGAAAGTCCTGGAGCGCTCATCAGCCAGAAGGGAAATCCTGACCTTACTTGGGAAAAGACATATACCACCGGTGTGGGAGTTGATGCCTCGGTTTTAAATAACCGTGCTCGCGTAACGCTAGATTATTATATTAAGAATACGGATAATATCCTTTATCAAGTACCTGTTACTGGGACTGTTGGTATCACGAGCATTTGGAGAAACATAGGCGAAATGCGAAATACAGGTTTAGAGCTAGCTATTGGTGGTGATATCGTTAAAAACACCGATTGGCTATGGAGCGTCGATCTGAATGTTGGGCACAATCGTAATCAGCTAACACAGCTTTATCCAACAAAAGATGCCAGTGGGAATTTTGTGGTACGTCCAATTATCGTGGGCGACGGTTTGGGGATTGCGGGATCATCGCAACGCATTCTTGAGCCGGGGCTTCCGGTGGACACTTACTATTTAAAGGAATGGGCCGGCGTTAATCCCGAGAATGGAGCGCCCATGTGGTATAGGGTGCAACGGGATGCGAATGGGAATGAAACTTCCCGCAGCACGACTTCAAAATATTCTGAAGCGACATTTGAAAAATTAGGTAATGCGGCACCAAATATCTTTGGTGGATTTTCCACAGCATTACGCTACAAAAATATTGATCTAGGTGCTGTTTTCGGTTATTCTATCGGTGGTCAAATCTATAATTATTCGCGTCAAGAATATGATGCCGATGGAACGTATACGGATCGAAACCAAATGAAATTGATGCCCGGTTGGAGTCGTTGGGAAAAGGAAGGAGACATTGCCACACATCCTATAGCAAAATACAATAATCGCGATGGTGGTAATCAAGCTTCTTCGCGTTTTATCGAAGACAGCGATTTCTTACGCCTTCGTTCATTGACCGTAGGGTATAACTTTAAATTAAGTCAATACAATATTAGAAATTTGCGTGTGTATTTTGCAGGTGAAAACTTGTTTGTCTTGACCAAATATTCAGGGGTAGATCCAGAATTGCCAATAAGAGAGGCCGATGAAGCAAGTTTAGGCGAACCTGTTGGCGCCTTGCTTGGATCGACTGGTCCATCCGTATATCCAGCTACACGTCGTTTCATGCTGGGCTTTAATCTTTCATTTTAAAATTATCAAGCAGATGATGAAAAAAATATATATAGCGCTACTAACTTGTGCCAGTGTTGTTTCTTGCGATATAGATCGCTTACCTTATGGATCAATGGATAGCGATCGTATAGAAAATGATCCAGATGCATACATTGAATCGTTATTAAATGGTACTTATGCTCAATTAAAAGCATGGTCTGATCCAATGCATCGCTGTGGCGAATACGCCGGTGATAATATGATGATTCGAGGATCCTCGACTGATGCTTTCTATGAATTTATATCTTTTTCGCGTACACCCAATAACGGTCGACTCAACCAATTTTGGAATGCAGGATATAAAGCTATCGCGCAGGCGTCCAATATCATCAATATGTTTGAAGAAGGGCAAAGTGCGGAATTTGACAACAAACTGGGCGAGTGTTACTATATCCGCGGTCTTATGTATTTTTATTTAGTTCGCGCATATGGAAGACCATTCTATCAAAATCCTAGTGTCAATTTAGGCGTTCCCATTGTCAATGGAACACCTGAAGATGTCGTAAATCTCGAATTGCCCGATAGGGCCACTGTACAGCAAACTTATGAACAAATTATTGCGGACTTGCTGAAAGCGGAAGAAATGTTGACGATCAATAATGGAGCAATCTATGCATCTAAAGGAGCAGCACAGGCCTTACTTTCTCGAGTATATCTTTACATGAGTGGTACTTACGATTCTCCAAATTTGCAGTACGCGCAGTTAGCCGTTGAGTATGCGGACAAAGTGATTAATTCAGGAGATTATGCGTTGCTTCCCAGAGATCAATTTATGCGATATAATACCTTTACTCCGGAGAATAATGCAGAGACTATTTTTGCCGTGAAACGTGTAGCGTCTGAATTTTCAGGCAGTGATCATTTTTATGGTGTAGGTGGTATGTACGCAAATATTGGGGGAATGGGCTGGGGAGAAATGTATGCCAGTGCAAAATATATTGATTTGCTCAACGAAACAGGTCGCAATGATTGGCGCCCAGAGAAATACAGGATTGTAGATGCACGTGCTGCTTTTATCGAACCGACCTACAGTCGAAACGCAAGCACAGGAGCTTTTACAGAAGTGTTCCGTTTTATTAAACAGGATGCTGCCAACGGGTTTAACTATGTTCAGGCACCGATCACCCGTAACGGTAATGTGATAACTTGCCGGGATGGAGAGCAGACCTATACCTTGTCTGTCGTTGACGCTACGCAGGAAATTTACAGCATCAACTACAATGATAACAGGACCTATACCGGAGTGCTTGATAATTTCATTACGCTGAACAGAGTTTATCCGCAATTTTACATCACCAAAGCTTCACGAGAAGGAGAAGATTCTCATTTACATTCAGCCGTTATTAGCCGTTTGGGCGAGGTTTATCTAAATAGGGCAGAAGCGTATGCGAAACTTGGTAACTATAGTGCGGCGCGTACAGATTTAAATCTCATCAGGACACGTTCTATCGTAGATGGTGCTTATACAACGCTAGATGCATCCAATGCTAGTATACGGATCGATAAGGAACGTCAATTGGAACTGGCTTATCAAGCCGAGCGAAGTTATGATGTGTTTCGTAACGGCGGTTCCCTTAGTAGAGCTTATCCCGGCCCGCACGTACAAAATGAAAGTATTGCGGCGAGTGATTTCAGAGTAATATACTTTATTCCGCAGGATGCTATCAACTCCTATCCCGGAACATTAACGCAAAATCCGACACAATAGGCTTTTGCGTAATCACTATTCGTTAAACAGCAGTGGAAATGGCTTTGCAACATCGCAAAGCCATTTTTGTTTGAGAGCCTAAATAATCGGGTATTTTATTGTAACTTTGTGGGCTTGAACAAA
>JAAIGF010078131.1_pt1 | contig 12234 bp, 16 predicted proteins | sample 6487441 | NCBI WGS metagenome assembly JAAIGF01 (sample SAMN13974129, study PRJNA590717) | phyllosphere metagenome | biome: pepper field; feature: multiple bacterial spot infested pepper fields; material: pepper leaves; isolation source: leaves from pepper fields | host: Capsicum annuum ...
ATTACGCTTTCCTCTTTCAGAGTCAACCTCTTTTTGAGAAGTTTTTCTCTGACGGTTCAGAAGGTTGTTTAACTTTCCGGACCGCTCAACCCGGTGACTGTTATGTCGTTGTTCCGTGTCGATGGAGGCGCATTATAGGGATCCGAATTTAATGCACAAGCCTTTTTTCGATCTTTTCTTCTGGTTGCTGAGTTTTCACCCTTTTCGCTGCGATCTCAGTCGATCCGCGCAATTTTGCGGCACAATAACTGGCGACAACTGATCAATAATAGGCAATCACACTATTCAGTGATCATTACATTACAGGAGAATCAAATCATGCCTGCATCTCTTCGTCCTTATAAAGAGTCCTTTCCCCGCTTAGCTGAACGCGTCATGGTCGATGCCACCAGCGTAGTCATTGGCGATGTTTCCCTGGCGGACGATGTCGGTATCTGGCCTTTGGTCGCTATTCGCGGAGATGTTAATCGCGTGACGATTGGTAAACGCAGCAATATTCAGGATGGCTCTGTGCTGCATGTCACCCACAAATCGGCCTGGAACCCGGAGGGTAATCCACTGGTGATTGGTGAGGATGTGACGGTGGGCCATAAAGCAATGCTGCATGGCTGCACTATTGGTAACCGCGTCCTGGTCGGAATGGGATCCATCATCCTTGATGGCGCAATTATTGAAGATGACGTGATGATCGGTGCTGGCAGTCTTGTTCCTCCGGGCAAGAAACAGGAAAGTGGCTATCTCTATTTAGGCAGCCCGGTGAAAAAGGTAAGAGAACTGAGCGAGGGGGAGATTAACGGTTTGCTCTACTCCGCCAACAATTACGTTAACTGGAAAGATGACTATCTGGCTGAGGAGAGCCATATCCAGCCCTGATCATCTTCTTGCTGTTGCTCAATCAGGCTTTCCGCCTCCTCCTCAAGATCCCAGCGGTGCGCCCGGAACAACTCGAGTTCCGGGCTATTATTACCGTAACGTTGTTGCAGCACCTCACCATGGATCGCGCAGGTCAGGTTAAAGCCATTCACCAGTGCCGGGAAACAAACCGCCTGCAGTTCACTATTCCAGTATTCACGATCGGAAAACTGGATCGCCTGGTTCATACCGCCAGTTCCGCTTTAAGCTCGGCAATCACCGGCGTGATCTCCGGCAACACGCCATGCCAGAGCAGGAAGGCATGCGCTGCCTGGCCCACCAGCATCCCCAAACCATCGGCAAACTGGGTTACACCCTGCTGCTGACACCAGTATAAGAAAGGTGTCGCACCAGCCTGATAGAACATGTCATAGCAACGCACCTGGGGGTGAACCAAGCCTTCAGGCAACGCCGGGATTTCCCCCGCAACGCCACTGGAAGTGGCATTGATCACCAAATCAAATTGCTCACCCGCCAGTTGATCGAGGGCAAGCGCCGTCACTGCACCGCTGGCGCTAAATAGCGTCTCCAGTTCCTGTGCCCGGCTTAATGTGCGGTTAGTTATCGTAATAGAGCATCCAAAAGAGAGCAGCGGCAGGATCACACCGCGCGCCGCACCACCTGCTCCGATCAGCAGGATCCGATCGCCAGGTTGAATCAACGACAACCTCTGCAGGTCGGTCAGCAACCCAATGCCATCAGTATTGTCACCCAGCAGTCGGCCATCGGCGTCCCTTTTCAGGGTATTCACCGCCCCTGCGGATGCGGCGCGTTCCGTCAGTTCATCGGCCAGAGCAAAAGCTTCCTGCTTAAACGGCAGCGTCACGTTAGCACCGCGCCCGCCCGCAATGAAAAAGTGCTGAAGCGCGCCAGAAAAATCGTCCACTGGCGCACAAATGCGGCCGTAGGGATGCGTGATACCCGTCTGCTGCGCAAACAGTTGATGAATGCGCGGCGATTTGCTGTGATGAATGGGATTACCGAAGACAACAAAGGTTTCCATGCTCTTTATCCCTGACGGATCTGCTCGCCCGTAATAGCATCACGAATTTCAGAAGGGTTTTGCCGCCCGCCGGTTTCACCTGCCAGCACAGGGAAATCAGCGCCAAATTGCGCCTGCACTTCCGCTACCGAACGGCAAGGCGCCTCGCCAGTCAGGTTAGCACTGGTAGAGACCAGCGGCTTACCGAATGCCCGGCACAACTGCTGAACGCCCGGATGATCGCTGACGCGCACGGCAATAGAATCAAAACGGCCAGTCAGCCAGCGGGGAGTGTTGGGCGAGGCGGGCACCACCCAGGTAACAGGCCCTGGCCAGCAGGAAAACATTCTTTCCAGTTGCTCAGCACTCAGCGTTCCATCTGCGAGGTAAGGCTGCAGTTGCTGGTAATCGGCGGCAATCAGAATTAATCCTTTCTCTACCGGCCGCTGTTTCAGCGCCAGCAATTTCAGCACGGCGCTTTCACTGTCAGGATCGCAGCCCAGGCCAAACACAGCTTCTGTAGGATAGGCGATGACCACCTGTTGTTGCAGCTGGGCAACACATGACTCCAGCGAGCCTGCTAATAATTCATTCTTCACTGCGATTTCCTGCGGTAACGGGCTTACTGCACGCCTTGCTGGCGCAAAAACGTTTCAAGCCTTTAGCGGTTTTTTTCTCAATCAGAAGAGGGAAGTGGCAAAACTCACACTCGCCTTCAACGGGGGTAAAATTCACGGCAAACTGGCAGTCAGGATAACGATCGCAAGAGTGGAAGGTTTTGCCATAGCGTGAACGACGCTGCACCAGTTTTCCTTCCCGGCATTGCGGGCAGGCGATCGTCGTCTCATCCGGACGATCGATCATCTCGGTATGTTCGCATTGCGGATACTGACTGCAACCGATGAACATGCCGTAGCGCCCCTGACGCAACACCAGTTCGTGCTGGCATTGCGGACACAGCTGACCTTCCAGCACTTTGACAACATGCCCGTCGGCCTGGCCTTTCAGCGGCCGGATATAGTCACAGCCGGGATAATCAGAACAGCCGAGAAACGCGCCGTGTTTCCCGGAACGGATGACCAGCTCTGCCCCACACTGGGGGCAGGGTTCGTTTTTTCGCACAGCGAAAAGTGCGTTTTTATTCATAGCATTGTGCAGATGAAGGCAATCTTCAGTGCAGCATTCCTTCATTGACGTCGAAAAGTAGCTCTTCCATCTGCTGATAAGCGTTTTCACATCCCGGGATGTTAAACAGCACCATCAGCACCACCCATTTGAGATCTTCCAGATCGAATTCGAGGGTATCCAGGGCCATAATACGTTCGATGACCATTTCCCGGGTTTCGAGATTAAGCACCTGAATCTGCTCCAGGAATAAAATGAAACCACGGCAACTGGCATCGAGGCGCTGACTCTCTTCCTCGGTGTAAATACGCATTGACAATGGATCACTCGCCAGCTGAATCGGCGCGGTTAACCCGTCCTGATAGTCAGCCAGTTTTTCCAGCCAGCTCAACGCATTGTAGATATCTTCACGATGAAAACCAGCATCGGTCAGATCATCCGTCAGTTTATCCTGGTCAACGCGCATTTCTGCTTCGTTGTGGATATAGGTTTCAAATAAGTACATTAATACGTCGAACATGGCATGCCCTCCTCAATCGGACATAGCCGCCGGGTACAGCTGCGATCCATCCTGCTAACTCCAGCTCAAGCAGCTTGGCTACGATGGCTGGCACAGGTTGGCCGGCACGTTCAGCGACGACGTCAACAGGTGTAACCTCATCTCCTACGTTAGCCAACACATCAGCAAATGGCAATGGAACATCAGCATTGTCTGAAGAATATATTGCGTCCTGCGCCAAAAAAGGCAGCCAGTTGAGGTCGCTGGTCACCTGCTCAATGATATTATTCGGATGCGCCACCAGTAATGCCCCCTGCTGAATCAGCCAGTGTACGCCTTCGCTGCCACTATTCCCCAGCGCACCAGGCACCGCATATACATCACGATTTTGCTCCAGAGCATAACGTGCCGTCACCAGCGAACCACTGCGCAGCGACGCTTCAACCACCAGCACGCCGCAGCTTAAGCCACTGATAATGCGATTACGCCGGGGAAAATGCAGCGGCAACGGCGCGGCGGAAAGCAGGAATTCAGAAATCAGCGCGCCATCTGCGGCAATAATGTCACTGGCCAGTGGTGCGTGCCGCTTCGGATAAACGGCAGATAAGCCATTGCCCAGCACCGCGATCGTTTTTCCCTGCACCTCCAGCGCCGCACGGTGCGCCACGCTATCGATGCCCATCGCCAGACCGCTGGTAATGGTTAATCCGCTCAGCGCAAGTCCGCGGACAAACCAGTCCCCCCACTCACGACCATAATGGCTACAGTGGCGACTGCCCACCACTGCCAGTTGCGTCGATGACAACAAAGCCGGATTACCGGCGACAAACAGTAATGCAGGAAAACGGCTAATCTGCTTTAACTGCGGCGGATAGTGCGGATGGTCGGCAGTCAATAAATGGTGAGCAGGCGCCTCCAGCCAGCGCCAGGTGAGTTCCAGTTCACGTGGACTAAAACGGCGAAACTGTTCCGCCTGCTCACGGCTTAATCCCGCCGCCAGCAACGATTCATCGTCACTATCCTGCCGCTCAATCAGGGTACTGGCCGCCTGCAACAGGCGTGCGCCCTGAAGTCCGCGCACCCCGGAGAGCCGCAGCCATATCTCATTTGAGTTCACGTTACCTTCCCTGTAAACGCCAGCGCAACGTGCGCCGCTCATCAGCAGGAATGCTGTCAATCAGCGCCTGAAATGTCTACAATAAGAGGATTAATTCTTTCATCCCTTGAATACAGATCCGGAAATATATGTCAGTGTTGCAGGTATTACATTATCCAGACGATCGTCTGCGCATCGTCGCCCAACCCGTACAAGAAGTGAATGCAGAAATTCAGCGCATCGTGGACGATATGTTCGAAACTATGTACGCAGAAGAGGGCATTGGACTGGCGGCAACGCAGGTTGATATCCATCAGCGCATCATCGTGATTGATGTGTCTGAAGAGCGCGACCAGCGTCTGGTGTTAATCAATCCGGAACTGCTGGAAGAGAGCGGCGAAACCGGCATTGAAGAAGGCTGCCTGTCGATTCCTGAACAGCGTGCACTGGTGGCGCGCTCCGAGAAAGTTAAAATCCGCGCGCTGGACCGTGACGGTAACAACTATGAGCTGGAAGCCGATGGCCTGCTGGCAATCTGTATCCAGCACGAAATGGATCATCTGGTAGGCAAGCTGTTTATCGATTACCTGTCGCCGCTGAAACGCCAGCGTATCCGCCAGAAACTGGAAAAACTGGCGCGCCAGAACGCGCGTGCCTGATCGCCTGCTGCCGAAGGGAATACTGTGTCCGATTCGTTAAAAATTATATTCGCCGGTACGCCTGACTTTGCCGCGCAGCATCTTGCCGCGCTGTTATCTTCGCGCCATCAGGTCGTCGCGGTATTTACTCAGCCAGACCGCCCGGCGGGTCGCGGTAATAAACTGACGCCGAGCCCGGTCAAAACGCTGGCGCTGGAACATAGCATTCCAGTGCTGCAGCCAAAATCCCTGCGTCCGGAAGAGAATCAGCGGCTGGTCGCTGATTTGCAGGCCGACCTGATGGTGGTGGTGGCGTACGGTCTGATCCTGCCACAAGCGGTGCTGGAAATGCCGCGTCTCGGCTGCATCAATGTGCACGGTTCCCTGCTGCCGCGCTGGCGCGGTGCTGCGCCTATCCAGCGCTCACTTTGGGCCGGTGACGAAGAAACCGGTGTTACCATTATGCAGATGGATGTGGGGCTGGATACCGGCAATATGCTGTATAAGCTGTCCTGCCCGATTGAGGCCAGTGACACCAGCGCCACGCTGTACCACAAGCTGGCGCAGCTGGGTCCCACCAGCATGCTGACCACCATCGAACAGCTGGCCGATGGCACTGCACAACCGGAAGTACAGGATGAAGCGGCCGCCAATTATGCTGAGAAACTGAGCAAAGAAGAGGCGCGCCTTGACTGGTCGCTATCGGCAGCCCAGCTGGAGCGTTGTATCCGCGCCTTTAATCCATGGCCTGTCAGCTACCTGGTGATTGATGAGCAGCCAGTAAAGGTGTGGCAGGCACAGGTACTGCCACATCAGGCCAGCCGCCAGCCAGGAGAGATTGTGCAGGCGGATAAACATGGCATCCAGATTGCCACCGCTGACGGCGTACTGAATATTACCGAACTGCAGCCAGCCGGCAAAAAAGCAATGAAAGTGCAGGATATCCTGAACTCCCGCCGTGAATGGTTCATACCGGGCAATATCCTTGCCTGATCCTTCAGCCCGGCAGCACGCCGGGCTTTTGTTTATTGACGATCCAGATGATGAAAAAACAGAACAACCTCCGCGGCCTGGCGGCGCAAGCTATTGAACGCGTTGTCGAGCAAGGTCAGTCCCTGAGCAATGTGTTGCCCGCCCTGCAAAAGCCTCTGTCCGAAAAAGATAGCGCCCTGTTGCAGGAGCTCTGTTTCGGGGTGCTGCGCACTCTGCCGCAGCTGGAGTGGATTATCAGCAAACTGATGGCGCGGCCGATGACCGGCAAACAACGCGTGATTCATTTTCTGATCATGGTCGGTCTATATCAGTTGCTGTATACCCGAATTCCGGCGCATGCCGCCCTGGCGGAAACCGTGGAAGGCGCGGTCATGTTGAAGCGCCCTGCGCTGAAGGGATTGATTAATGGCGTGCTGCGCCAGTTCCAGCGCCAGCAGGAAGCGCTGACGCAGGAAATGAGCAATGGCCCACAACAGCATCTGCATCCGAAATGGCTGCTGGAACGCCTGCAACGCGCCTGGCCGGAACAGTGGCGTCAGATTGTCGAGGCCAATAATCAGCGCCCGCCGATGTGGCTGCGCGTCAACCGTCAGCACCATAGTCGCGAAGCCTGGCTGGCATTATTGCAGGAAAGCGGCAAGCAGGCGGAAGCGCATCCACAGCATAGCGATGCGCTGCGACTCGAAACGCCTTGTTCAGTCAACCAGTTACCGGGATTCGACCAGGGTTGGGTAACGGTACAGGATGCTTCTGCACAAGGCTGTGTCGCCCTGCTTGACCCTCAGAACGGGGAAAACATTCTCGACCTGTGCGCCGCACCGGGTGGAAAAACCACCCATATTCTGGAAGCGGCGCCGCAGTCACAGGTGCTGGCGGTGGATATCGATGAACAGCGTCTGGCGCGGGTACGTGAAAACCTGGCGCGTCTCGGGATGAGCGCGACGGTAAAAGCGGGTGACGGCCGCTATCCGCAGAAATGGAGCGATGGCATCCAGTTTGATCGTATTCTGCTTGATGCCCCATGTTCGGCAACTGGCGTGATCCGCCGGCATCCGGATATCAAGTGGCTGCGACGCGACCGCGATATTGCCGAACTGGCTCAGGTGCAGCAGGAAATCCTCGACGCCGTGTGGCCACAACTGAAATCGGGTGGCACATTACTGTATGCCACCTGCTCTATTCTGCCGGAAGAGAATCATCAGCAGGTTAGTGCTTTTCTCAGCCGCCATCCGGACGCGCGACTACAGCCGATTAGCGATGATGGCAAGCCTGGTCTGCAGGTCTTCCCCCATCCGCAAGGCGGGGATGGCTTCTTTTACGCTAAGCTGATAAAAGATTGATTCTCCGCGTACACAATCACCGAATAAGCTGAAACGACGATGAAAATAATCATTCTGGGCGCCGGACAAGTCGGTGGCACCCTGGCGGAAAACCTGGTGGGTGAGAACAACGACATCACCGTGGTGGATACCGACGGTACGCGGCTGCGTCAGTTACAGGATAAGTTTGACCTGCGCGTGGTGCAGGGGCACGGCTCGCACCCGCGCGTCCTGCGTGAAGCCGGTGCGGAAGATGCCGATATGCTGGTCGCCGTAACCAGCTCTGATGAAACCAATATGATTGCCTGTCAGGTGGCCTATTCGCTGTTCAACACGCCAAACCGCATTGCGCGTATCCGTGCCGTTGACTACGTGCGCGACGCGGAGAAGTTGTTTGTACCGGAAGCGGTGCCAATCGACCATCTCATCGCGCCGGAACAGCTGGTAATCGACAATCTTTACCGTCTGATTCAGTATCCTGGCACGCTGCAGGTGGTCAATTTCGCTGAAGGCAAAGTCAGTCTGGCAGTGGTGAAAGCCTATTATGGCGGACCTTTAGTCGGCAATGCACTGTCGGTAATGCGTGAGCATATGCCGCATATTGATACCCGCGTCGCGGCGATTTTCCGCCAGGATCGGCCGATCCGGCCACAGGGTTCAACGATTGTGGAAGCGGGCGATGAAGTGTTCTTTATTGCCGCCAGCCAGAATATTCGCGCGGTGATGAGTGAGCTACAGCGCCTGGAAAGACCCTATAAACGCATTATGCTGGTCGGTGGCGGTAATATCGGTTTTGGCCTCGCACAGCGGCTGGAAAAAGATTACAGCGTCAAACTGATCGAACGCAATCAACAACGCGCCACTGAGCTGGCGGAAAAACTGCAACACACCACGGTGTTTTACGGTGATGCGTCGGATCAGGAGCTGCTGGCCGAAGAGCATGTGGATCAGGTGGATCTGTTTATTGCCGTCACCAATGATGACGAAGCCAATATCATGTCCGCCATGCTGGCGAAAAAGATGGGTGCGAAGAAAGTGATGGTGTTGATCCAGCGCCGTGCTTATGTCGATCTGGTGCAGGGTGGCGTGATCGATATCGCCATTTCGCCGCAGCAGGCGACTATTTCTGCGCTGCTGGGACATGTACGCAAAGCGGATATCGTCAGCGTTTCGTCACTGCGGCGCGGCGTGGCGGAAGCGATTGAAGCCATCGCCCACGGTGATGAAACCACTTCGCGTGTGGTCGGCCGTTCAATTGATGATATCAAATTGCCACCAGGCACCATTATCGGCGCCGTCGTGCGCGGTGATGATGTGATGATCGCCAATGACAACCTGCGTATCGAGCAGGGTGACCATGTGATTATGTTCTTAACCGACAAGAAATTCGTGCCGGATGTGGAACGGCTGTTCCAGCCAAGCCCGTTCTTCCTTTAATTGCTCGCAGCCAATGGCAAAAGGGCAATCGTTTGTTAGACTTTAGCCATTGGCAAAGGAAAGGAGATAAGCATGAGTTTATTCAAAGAGTTTCGCGATTTTGCGATGCGTGGCAACGTCATCGATCTGGCGGTCGGTGTCATTATTGGTGCCGCATTTGGCAAAATCGTCTCTTCTCTGGTGGCAAACATCATCATGCCGCCGCTGGGGTTATTGATTGGCGGCATTGATTTCAAGCAGTTCAGCTGGGTGCTAAAGCCTGCCGCAGGTGAAACCCCAGCGGTAGTGATGGAATACGGTATTTTCCTGCAGAACGTCTTTGATTTTGTGATTGTCGCGTTCGCGATTTTCCTCGCTATCAAACTGATCAACAAACTGCATCAGAAAAAAGCGGCGGCGCCAGCCAAGCCTTCTGCAGAAGCAGTGCTGCTGACAGAGATTCGCGATCTGCTGAAACAGCAAGATAATAAATAATGTTGCCAGCGGGCTGAAAAAAGAAAAACCGTCGCAAGACGGTTTTTTTGTGCCTGAAAGCAGAAGGCCAGTGGTAAACATCTGCTGTTTACCACTGGCCTCCCACTTGCCTTTACCTCCATGTTTCCCTTTGCGCCGGTAACTGCCTTTGCCTTTCTGATTCACTTCAACCCGCGTTCTGAACAGAGGATCATGCAGTAGCGCCTCAACCGCGTTATCGCGGATTTTGCCTTTTTTGTGTTGATAAACCGTCATCGTGGTTCCTTGAATGTGTTCAGTTAAGTGATGATGCTGCCCGTTTGTGTTAGCTGCGCGCAGAATATAGGCTCCTTTAGCATGATTTGCAATCACCATGCACTTCCAGCCCGGTTGCGCCCTGCTCCAGAGCTTCAAGAATCGAGCAATACAGACTACTGTGGTCGGAACCGCAACAGGCATCATTAAGTCGTTGCAGCGAACGCTGCATATTTTGCAGTTCGGCAATCATCCCTTCCACTTCATTCAGCCGCTTCTGCACAATAGTTTTTGATTCCTGACAGGTGTGATGTGCAGGATCGACACGGATCGACAGTAGTTCACGAATCGCTTCCAGCGTGAAACCTAACTGGCGGCCATAACGAATAAACTTCAGGCGCTGCAGATCGTTATCACTGTAGAGACGAAAACCGCCTTCGGTGCGGATTTTGTGATCCATCATATGTTGTTTCTCGTAGTAGCGAATAGTATCCGGTGTCACATCCGCCAGCTTCGCCAGTTGGCCAATACGGTACATTATGACTCTCCTGCCAGATGTTTTTGCAAAAGATGGCGATATTCGCTGCCGAGAAAAGAGGTCGAAAGTCCGGCCTGCTTGAGTTTCATCTCCAGCAACGTCAACCGTTTAAGGTTCGGCTGAAATGTTTGATCTTCCGGATCCAGCGTACGCAGCAGCGTATTCAGTTCGACCGCCTCGTTACGCATTTCCAGTTCCGGCGGCAGATAACCCGCATTCTTCAGCAGACGGTATGACGCACGTAACTCTTCTGGCACATGACTGTCATCGTCAAGCACCAGCGGCTTGCCTTCACCGGCAAGGTTATCCAGCTCACCACGTCGCAGGGCCTCAGCAATATGTTGTTCAGCGAGTTGATCAATTAACCACATTATCTTCTCCGCTCAGGAGTGGACTCTGGCTAGCATAACATCTGGTGGGAACGAGCGAGGAATGATGGATATAAAAAAACCGGGCATAGCCCGGTCTTTTTACGTAACTGCAGATTACTCTGCAGCTGCTTCTGCTTTCAGCTCTGGACGATCAACCAGCTCGATGTAAGCCATCGGAGCGTTGTCACCAGCGCGGAAGCCACACTTCAGAATACGAGTGTAACCACCGGCACGGCTCGCGAAACGCGGGCCCAGCTCGTTAAACAGTTTTGCCACGATCTCGTTATCACGAGTGCGGGCGAATGCCAGACGACGATTAGCTACGCTATCGGTCTTGGCAAGAGTAATCAGCGGCTCAACTACACGACGCAGCTCTTTCGCTTTCGGCAGGGTCGTCTTGATGATCTCATGACGAACCAGAGAGCCAGCCATGTTGCGGAACATAGCCTGGCGATGGCTGCTGTTGCGGTTCAGTTGACGACCACTCTTACGATGGCGCATGACCTTATCCTTCTCAGTAAAACCTTAACCTGTGATCGGGTTATTCATCAGCAATGCTGGCTGGTGGCCAGTTTTCCAGGCGCATACCCAGAGACAGTCCACGAGACGCCAACACGTCTTTAATCTCGGTAAGAGATTTTTTACCAAGGTTAGGCGTTTTAAGCAGCTCAACCTCGGTACGCTGTACCAGATCACCGATGTAGTGGATAGCTTCTGCCTTAAGGCAGTTAGCAGAGCGGACAGTCAATTCCAGATCGTCAACAGGGCGCAGCAGGATCGGATCGAATTCTGGTTTCTCTTCTTTCACTTCCGGCTGACGTACATCACGTAAGTCAACGAAAGCTTCCAGTTGTTCAGCCAGAATGGTTGCCGCACGACGGATCGCCTCTTCAGGATCGATCGTACCGTTGGTTTCCATTTCGATGACCAGCTTGTCCAGGTCGGTACGCTGTTCAACACGCGCTGCTTCAACATTGTAGGCAATACGGTCTACAGGGCTGTAGCAAGCGTCGACGAGCAGACGACCAATCGGGCGCTCATCTTCTTCCGAATGAATTCGGGCAGAAGCCGGCACATAACCACGACCGCGCTGAACTTTGATACGCATATTGATTGATGCGTTCTCATCGGTCAGGTGGCAGATTACATGCTGTGGTTTGACGATTTCGACATCACCATCATGGGTGATATCGGCTGCGGTCACAGGGCCAATGCCAGATTTATTCAGGGTAAGAATAACTTCATCTTTGCCTTGAACTCTTACCGCAAGTCCTTTCAGGTTGAGAAGGATTTCCAGGATATCTTCCTGAACACCTTCTTTGGTGCTGTACTCGTGCAGTACACCATCAATTTCAACCTCGGTCACCGCGCAACCCGGCATGGATGAAAGCAGAATACGGCGCAGTGCGTTACCAAGAGTATGGCCAAAGCCACGCTCTAAAGGCTCAAGGGTCACCTTGGCGTGCGTCGAACTCACTTGCTCGATATCTACCAGGCGCGGTTTTAGAAACTCTGTCACAGAACCCTGCATTGTGTCCTCTCTTTGGTACTAAGCTTTACTTGGAGTAAAGCTCGACGATCAGGTGTTCGTTAATGTCCGCAGACAGATCAGTACG
>JAAIGF010143851.1_pt1 | contig 12227 bp, 9 predicted proteins | sample 6487441 | NCBI WGS metagenome assembly JAAIGF01 (sample SAMN13974129, study PRJNA590717) | phyllosphere metagenome | biome: pepper field; feature: multiple bacterial spot infested pepper fields; material: pepper leaves; isolation source: leaves from pepper fields | host: Capsicum annuum ...
CCGGTCTGGATTATACGGTGGGTGTCATCCCCCGATTAGTTCGCCATCCCGTAGGCCTGATAAGCGCAGCGCCATCAGGCAGTGTGGCAGCTACGCCTGACCCGGTCTGGATTATACGGTGGGTGTCATACCCCGATTAGTTCGCCATCCCGTAGGCCTGATAAGCGAAGCGCCATCGGGCAGTGTGGCAGCTACGCCTGACCCGGTCTGGATTATACGGTGGGTCTCATACCCCGATTAGTTCGCCATCCCGTAGGCCTGATAAGCGAAGCGCCATCAGGCATTAAACAGGATACCTGGCTATCAATTTTACGGCCCGGGGTACCCCGGGCCGTTTTATGCCTGACGATTACACCTCATAATCCAGCTCATCCTGCTTTACCGGCGGGACGATCTGCACCTTCTGTACCCGATGGCTGTCGACCTGCAGCGTGCGCAGGGTATAGCCGTCAATCTCAATGGTTTCCCCCACCTGCGGCACATGCTGCAGATACTCCATCAGCAGACCGGCGACGGTGTGGTACTCCCGTTTATCATCCAGCGGCAGCGGAACGTACTGCACCAGATCCTCCAGCGGCATATGGCCGTTAACCGTCCATGAGCCGTCCTGATGATGCTGAATATCGTGCCGGGCATCGATCTCCTCCACCTCATTGGGCAGATTACCGGCGATGGTCTCCATCACGTCGCTGAGGGTCACAATCCCCTCGACGGAACCAAACTCATCGACCACAAAGGCAAAATGGGTGCGGGCCTGGCGGAACTGCTCGAGCGCCGACAGGAGCGGCAGACCCTCCGGGAAGACCAGCGGTTGACGCACCAGCGCCTGCAGATCCAGCGGCTCCTGGCGCAGGGACTGCTGGAGCAGGTCAATAACATGCACCACCCCCAGCAGATCTTCATTATCTTTCCCGCCGGTCACCACCAGCCGGGTATGCTGATTTTTCTCCACCAGGCTGCGGATCTCTTCCTCCGGCGCGCTGAGGTTGATGCGCTCGATATCATGGCGCGACGTCATAATACTGCTGACGCTGCGCTGATTAAGGTTCAGCACCCGCTCAATCATCAGTCGTTCCTGCGGATTAAACAGAGGATGTTGATCCTGATCGGCGACCAGCGACGCCGTGTCAGCATCCAGTTCAGCTTTTTCTTTCTGCCCGCTCAGCAGATTCATCACCGCTTCGGTAGTGCGCTGACGCAGCGTCATATTGGCGGAGAGGAAGCGACGGCGGTTAAACTGCGCCAACTGGTTAAGCGCTTCAATCATGACCGAGAAGCCAATGGCCGCATATAAATAGCCTTTCGGAATGATAAAGCTGAAGCCTTCAGCAATCAGGCTGAAGCCGATCATCAGCAGGAAGCTTAGACAGAGGATCACGATGGTCGGGTGGCTGTTAACGAAGCGCGTCAGCGCCTTGCTGGCCATCAGCATCAGGCTGATGGCGATAACCACCGCGGCCATCATCACCGCCAGGTGATCGACCATGCCGACGGCGGTGATCACCGAGTCAAGCGAGAAGATGGCGTCGAGCACCACGATCTGCGCCACGACGGCCCAGAATTTCGCCCCTTTGCGCTGGGTGGGGTTATCGCTGTCTTTCCCCTCCAGCCGCTCATTAAGCTCGACGGTCGCTTTAAACAGCAGAAACAGGCCGCCAAACAGCATAATCAAATCGCGGGCGCTAAAGCTGAAGTCGTGAAAAACAATCAGCGGTTTGGTCAGGGTGACCAGCCAGGAGATAGAGGCCAGTAGCAGGAGACGCATGACCATCGCCAGCATCAGGCCAGTGATCCGCGCGCGGTCGCGCTGGGCGGGAGGGAGCTTCTCGGCGAGGATAGCGATAAAGACCAGGTTATCGATACCTAACACCAGTTCGATAACCACCAGCGTGACGAGACCTGCCCAGATTGACGGATCGGCAATCCATTCCATATGTATTAAAACCTGTACGACTGCGGTATGTGTTACCACGATCATGGATAAGATGAGTCTAAAATGCAATAACGACGCGGATATCGCCCTGCCGTGGATGGATATATTTCCAGTGGATTAAGCGAACCGATAAGAATTATGTTCCGGAAAAGAACAGTGAAAAAATAACACCATGGCGGCCACCATGGAATAAGCTTGCCGATATCAGAACTTTTTCCGCTGTGTTTCAGCGAGGTCGGCAAAAGGGCTCGCTCCCACGGTTCGTCACGGCGAGCGCGGATGCGCAGAGCAAAGCGAAGCGCGAAGCCCGCTCACAAAACCGGCATAATTCATATTATGAAGTGAGTGCAGAATAGGGCGGATCGCGGTTCACGACCGCGGATTCAGGCTAATATGTCGTCATATCCGGCTGTTTATGCTGAAATATATTGCCTGGCGAAATTTATTATCTATATCTATTCTTTCCGGGCATACGCGCGGCGCGGCGGGTCCGGCGGCCAATAGACCCCGATAGACGGGCCTCTCAGCCACATCGCGCGGCGCAAAGGAACGAGCCGCTGAATAACCTGAACGAGAATAAGATTATTCTCACTTCTAACTGTTGGTAAAAGGGAGTTGTGTGTATTCTTTTACGTGACAGTGAATTTAAGAATTTGGCGGGCAGATGCCCGGGCAGTATCCGTGTATTATCAGTTTCAATGGATTTGTGACATGTACAATTTTGCAAAACCGCGTGTTTTGCAACCAAACAGGTGAAGATGAATATGGCGAATTTGAAAGCGGTTATTCCGGTCGCAGGACTAGGCATGCATATGCTGCCGGCCACAAAGGCAATTCCAAAGGAGATGCTGCCGATCGTTGATAAGCCAATGATTCAGTACATCGTTGACGAAATCGTCGCCGCCGGGATCAAAGAGATTGTTCTGGTGACGCACTCCTCGAAGAACGCGGTGGAAAACCACTTCGACACCTCCTACGAGCTGGAAGCCCTGCTGGAACAGCGCGTGAAGCGCCAGCTGCTGGCGGAAGTGCAGGCCATTTGCCCGCCGGGCGTGACCATCATGAACGTGCGTCAGGCGCAGCCGCTGGGCCTGGGCCACTCCATCCTCTGCGCCCGCCCGGTAGTCGGCGACAACCCGTTTGTGGTGGTCCTGCCGGATATCATCCTTGACGGCGGCACCGCTGACCCGCTGCGCTATAACCTCGCCGCTATGATCGCCCGCTTTAACGAGACCGGCCGCAGCCAGGTGCTGGCGAAACGCATGCCGGGCGATCTCTCCGAATACTCCGTCATCCAGACCAAAGAGCCGATGGTGGCTGAAGGCCAGGTGGCGCGTATCGTCGAGTTTATTGAAAAACCGGACGAACCGCAGACCCTGGACTCCGATCTGATGGCGGTGGGGCGCTACGTGCTGTCGGCGGATATCTGGGCCGAACTGGAACGTACCGAGCCGGGCGCATGGGGCCGTATCCAGCTGACCGACGCCATTGCCGAACTGGCGAAGAAGCAGTCCGTCGACGCGATGCTGATGACCGGCGAAAGCTACGACTGCGGGAAGAAAATGGGCTACATGCAGGCCTTCGTTACCTACGGAATGCGTAACCTGAAAGAAGGCGCCAAATTCCGCGAAAGCATTAAAAAACTGCTGGCCTGAGTGCCAGCCTGAAACCGAGCGGCAAGGCTGAAGCATTCGTCCTGCCGCTCATAACGTTATGCAGAAATTATTCATAACGTGAATGTTATAACGATTGTAAAGAAACGTATGGCTTCGGAGACTTCTGGTAGTTTGTCTCTGGCCTCTGTGGTGCAATGGTCGGAGTAGCGGCAATAATGCTTTATGAATAGTCACTTAGTGCGACAATTCCTAAAGCGAAGGGAAAGCGGTCAACGACAGCCAAAAATAAAACTTGACTGCGATCATGTTTCCGCTTTAAACATCTCACTTGCATGCATAAAAATGTGAAATGAATTGGCATGCGAGCTGGTACAGACATTACGGATAATCCCTGAGCACGGCAGTGGACATCATCGAAGGATCACAGGTATATGAACTGGCAACTCATCTCATTTTTTGGCGATAGCACCGTTTTGCTGCCCAGCGCAGCGGCGCTGTTTATTGTCCTGATGCTGCGTAAAACGTCGCGGTTGCTGGCGTGGCAGTGGAGTTTGCTGTTCGGCATCACCGGCGCTATCGTCTGCGCCTCCAAACTGGCCTTTATGGGCTGGGGTCTGGGTATTCGCAAGCTGGATTACACCGGCTTCAGCGGCCACTCCGCGCTCTCCGCGGCCTTCTGGCCTATCTTTCTGTGGCTGCTCAGCGCTCGTTTTTCCGCGGGTTGGCAAAAAGCAGCCGTCGCCACCGGCTATATTCTGGCCGCCGTGGTGGGCTATTCGCGGCTGGTCATCCATGCGCATTCCGTCTCGGAAGTGATTGCCGGCCTGCTGCTGGGCGCTGCTGGCAGCGCTTTGTTCCTGCTGCTGCAAAAACGCACTTCTGACTGCGATTATAAGACAGTACCCTGGGGTGGAATTGCATGCTTGGTAATGGTCCCACTGATACTGTTGCATAGCGGCAGTAAAGCGCCGACACAGACCCTGCTGGGGCAAATCGCCACCGCAATTGGGCCGCTGGATAAACCTTTTACCAGAGAGGACCTGCATAAGCAGGCCTGGTAATCGCCATTTGTTTTACAGGGGAAATTAAGTTTTCGCCGGTTAATTAGACAAATAAGAAAATAATCTACTATATACCCGGTAATTGATAATTCATATTTATGAAATAATGAAGTGCTACTACATTGTTATTGCATATTTGTCTGGATATAGCTTTGATCAGACGTTTCTTAAATGCGCTGAGACGTTACCTGATGCACATTCAATGAATATCCAGATACTGGAAACTATTAGAAATTGTAGTTGACTATAACGCCATCATCTGATTTTTGCATGAAGATGAGCTATGGGAAAAGACGTTTTTTTACAGTCAGTTAGCTGCATGCGTGATGATGTAGCATTACTAGGAAGATCTCTAACCCTGGAAATCAGTGAATAATCTTAATTGGTGACCCGCTTATTTTTTGTCAGTAGAACGACAGGCGGCATTAATTGGCAGATATTCGGTAACAACACTCCCAATTGTGACCGAAATCCCGTAAACTTAACGCCGCCAAAAATAATGGCCTGACCAATTATTCATCCACAGGTCGATAAAAAATTAAGCCGTTCAGGTAGTCAGTGCGCTGGTAGCTGTTAAGCCAGGGGCGGTAGCGTCGCTGAAGCCGCTTGCTGCTGCACAGAGGTTCTCTTCAACGGCTGTAAGTATCGACCCGATCAGGATGATCATCATCAATAGATATCTATCAATTTTCTACGGATATCCTCAGAAGTTGGCCAGGAGCGGCTGCTGATATCGCCTGGAGATTAACTTTCCTGTCTCATCGATAGCCTGTAGGGTAAAATTCGCCTACATTGTGAGCTGAGTGGATGTTATAAGGCTAACAAGCAGCTTAGGGTAAATGTACTTGCCTCGCCGGTGTTGCACAGCGAAGTCAGCTGGTGCCGCGAGCGCTTTCTATCTTGGTATTCCCCTCATTCTCATTGAGATACGACAGCGGGGCTGAAAATGGATCTTGTACAATGATAAAAATTGCGCGCATTGCCGTGACGTTGGGTTTGCTTTCCTCACTGGGAGCCCAGGCTTACGCGGCCGGGTTAGTGGTAAATGACAACGACTTGCGTAACGACCTGGCCTGGCTTTCCGATCGCGGGGTCATCCATCTGAGCCTGTCGACGTGGCCGCTGAGCCAGGAAGAGATCGCCCGGGCGCTGAAAAAGGCCAAACCTTCCTACTCTTCTGAGCAAGTGGTGCTGGCGCGTATCAACCAGCGACTGTCTGCCTTAAAAGCGGATTTCCGGGTCACCGGCTACACTTCAACCGATCAGCCGGGCACTCCGCAGGGGTTTGGTCAGACACAGCCGGCGGATAACTCGTTAGGCCTGGCATTCAACAACAGCGGCGAGTGGTGGGATATCCATCTCCAGGGCAACGTTGAAGGGGGAGAGCGGATCAGCAACGGATCGCGCTTCAACGCCAACGGCGCATACGGCGCGGTGAAGTTCTGGAACCAGTGGCTCTCTTTTGGCCAAGTACCACAGTGGTGGGGGCCTGGCTATGAAGGTAGCCTGATTCGCGGGGATGCCATGCGACCGATGACCGGTTTCCTGATGCAGCGAGCCGAGCAGGCGGCGCCAGAGACCTGGTGGCTGCGCTGGGTGGGGCCATGGCAGTATCAAATCTCCGCAAGCCAGATGAATCAATATACCGCGGTACCTCATGCCAAAATTATCGGCGGACGTTTTACCTTTTCACCATTCCAGTCTTTAGAATTAGGCGCATCACGCATTATGCAGTGGGGTGGGGAAGGGCGACCGCAATCCTTAAGCAGTTTCTGGGATGGCTTTACGGGGAAAGACAATACCGGGACAGATAACGAACCTGGTAACCAGCTAGCTGGTTTTGACTTTAAGTTTAAACTCGAGCCAACTCTCGGCTGGCCGGTCAGTTTCTACGGACAGATGATCGGCGAAGATGAGTCAGGTTACCTGCCTTCGGCAAATATGTTCCTCGGCGGGGTCGAAGGACACCACGGATGGGGAAAAGATGCCGTAAACTGGTACCTGGAAGCGCATGATACTCGTACCAATATGAGCCGGACCAATTATAGTTATACCCATCACATCTATAAAGATGGCTACTATCAGCAGGGTTATCCGCTCGGAGACGCAATGGGTGGTGATGGTCAACTAGTTGCCGGTAAAGTTGAGCTTATTACGGAGGATAACCAGCGCTGGAGTACGCGCCTGGTTTACGCCAAAGTTAACCCGGAGAATCAGTCGATCAATAAAGCATTCCCTCATGCTGATACCTTGAAAGGTGTACAGCTCGGTTGGAGCGGGGATGTGTATCAGTCGGTACGTTTGAGTACATCACTGTGGTACACCAATGCGAACAATAGCGACAGCGACGACGTTGGGGCCAGCGCAGGGATAGAAATACCATTTAGTTTATAAGGCTGAATGCTGAAAATAGGGGAGAGAGGGTGGTAGCGCTGCAGGACGCGGTCAGTTTTTTTCTCTCCGTAAGCCTGCAGGGAAGTAACGGCTAACACAGCTGCTCAGGAATTGGCAAATTTTGGTTTACTGATGATGTGACATTATGAAGAAAAAACTTGTTAGATTTTCGGCATTAGCATTGGCAATTGGGTTTTTATCGGGTTGTACAATCATCCCTGGTCAGGGATTAAACAGTCTGCGTAAGAACGTGGTTGAACTCCCAGATAGTGATTACGATTTGGATAAGTTGGTCAATGTATATCCGATGACACCAGGATTGATTGATCAACTTCGCCCAGAAACCGTTCTGGCTCGTCCCAATCCGCAACTGGATAACTTACTCCGTAGTTATGAATATCGCATTGGGGTAGGTGACGTTCTGATGGTTACCGTATGGGACCACCCTGAACTAACTACTCCTGCAGGCCAATACCGCAGCGCCAGCGACACCGGTAACTGGGTCAACTCCGATGGCACCATTTTCTATCCTTATATCGGTAAGGTACAGGTGGCGGGGAAAACCTTGAGCCAGGTACGCCAGGATATAGCCAGTCGATTAACAACATATATTGAGAGCCCTCAAGTAGACGTAAGTATCGCTGCTTTTAGATCGCAAAAAACTTATGTTACCGGTGAGGTAATGAAGTCTGGTCAACAACCGATAACAAATATACCTTTAACAGTTATGGATGCGATCAATGCTGCTGGTGGACTGGCGCCTGATGCTGATTGGCGCAATGTTGTATTAACTCATAATGGGAAAGATACTAAGATTTCGTTATATGCTTTAATGCAAAAAGGTGACTTATCGCAGAATAGACTCCTCTACCCTGGCGATATATTGTTTGTGCCTCGTAATGACGATCTTAAAGTGTTTGTGATGGGAGAAGTTGTTAAGCAAAGTACCTTGAAAATGGATCGTAGTGGTATGACCTTAGCCGAGGCAATTGGTAATGCTGAAGGCATGTCACAAGCATTCAGTGATGCAACAGGCGTTTTTGTTATTCGCCAGCTAAAAGGAGATAAGCAAGGAAAAATTGCGAATATTTACCAACTGAATGCCCAAGATGCGTCAGCAATGGTCTTAGGAACAGAATTCCATTTACAACCATATGACATAGTATATGTTACGACCGCACCAATAGTGCGCTGGAATCGTGTGATATCACAACTTGTACCTACAATTACTGGAGTACATGATATGACAGAAACAGCAAAATTTATTAAGGAGTGGCCGTAAAAATGTTCGACTCAATACTAGTTGTCTGTACGGGTAATATATGTAGATCTCCAATTGGAGAAAGATATTTACAAAGTTTACTTCCACATAAAAAAATATCCTCGGCAGGGACAGGGGCCTTGGTTGATCATCCTGCAGATAAAAGTGCTGATAAAATATCAAGAATGAATGGCTTGTCGTTGGATGGCCATATCGGAAAGCAATTTACGGCATCTATGGGAAGGGATTACGATTTAATTTTGGTAATGGAAAAAAAACATATTGAACAAATAGGGAAAATCGCTCCAGAGTTACGGGGTAAAACAATGCTTTTTGGGCATTGGCTTCAGCAACGTGAAATTCCTGATCCTTATAAGAAAAGTGAGGAAGCATTTTCTCTGGTGTATCAATTGATTGCACAAGCTGGAAATCTATGGGCCCAAAAACTAGGTGCTAAATAATCGGGAATAAGCGAATGGTATCTGTAACGAAAACATCAGCAAGTAAAAATGAAGATGATATCGATTTAAGTCGATTAGTGGGCGAGTTTATTGATCATCGAAAACTTATCATTTCTGTAACATCATTATTTACAGTAATAGCTTTGGTATACGCATTGTTTGCTACGCCTATCTATCAAGCAGATGCATTAATTCAGGTTGAACAAAAACAAGCCAATGCTATTTTGACTAACCTGAGTCAAATGTTACCAGACAGTCAACCACAATCAGCCCCAGAAATAGCACTTTTACAGTCGCGCATGGTACTGGGCAAGACAGTAGACGATTTAAATTTACAAGCGCGAATAACACCAAAATATTTTCCAATCTTGGGTCGTGGTTGGGCAAGATTAACTGGAACAAAAAATGGTGAGTTGAGAATAGCAAAATTATTTATACCTGGTGCAAATGAAGATTATATACCAAAGTTACAACTGAATGTTATTGATAATAAAAGATTTGAAATAGTAGGCGATGACTTTTCTTTTGAATCCGATTTTGGGAAGCTTACTCAAAAAAATGGCGTAGTTATTGATATCGCCAATATATCGGCTAAACCAGGAGATAAGTTTTATATATCCTATACAACTCGGTTAAAAGCTATTAATGATCTTCAGGATTCATTTTCTGTTAATGATCAGGGGAAAGATACTGGGATATTAACTCTATCCATTTCTGGTTCTGAACCGAGTCTTATCAAAGTAATATTAGATAGAATTACAGAAAATTATCTTGAGCAAAATATCGAAAGACAAGCTGCACAAGATGCTAAAAGCTTGGAGTTTCTGAATCAACAATTACCAAAGGTAAGAGGTGAACTTGATATTGCAGAAGATAAACTGAATGCTTATCGACGTAAAAGTGATTCTGTTGATCTATCGTTAGAGGCAAAGTCTGTTCTTGAGCAGATTGTTAATGTTGATAATCAGCTAAACGAGTTGACGTTTAAAGAATCTGAGATTTCACAGCTATATACCAGAGAGCATCCAACATATAAATCACTTATGGAGAAGCGTAAAACGCTTCTTGATGAGAAAAGTAAGCTGAACAAGCGTGTGTCAGCGATGCCAGAAACACAGCAAGAGATCTTGCGTTTGAGTCGCGACGTGGAATCTGGACGAGCGGTATATATGCAACTTCTTAACAGACAGCAAGAGTTAAATATCGCTAAGTCTAGTGCTATAGGTAACGTTAGAATTATTGATGATGCTATAACTCAACCAAAGCCAGTAAAACCTAAAAAGGTATTGGTTGTAATCATTGGTTTAGTTCTCGGATTTATGATATCTGTAGGACTTGTACTTATAAGAGTATTTCTGAGAAGAGGGATAGAATCTCCTGAACAACTTGAAGAAATCGGTATTAGTGTCTATGCCAGCATTCCTGTTTCTGAGAGTTTTACCAAGAAAATAAATAATTCAAATAAAGTTAAAAACGTGAAGGCTGCTGAATATCAAGGTTTTCTAGCTCTTGATAATCCAGCTGATATAGCCTTGGAAGCTATAAGAGGTCTGCGTACAAGTCTCCATTTTGCAATGATGGATGCAAAAAATGATATATTAATGATATCAGGGGCTAGCCCAAATGCAGGTAAGACATTTGTTAGTACAAACTTAGCAGCAGTAACTGCACAAACAAATAAAAAAGTATTGTTTATAGATGCAGATATGCGCAAAGGTTATACCCATAAGTTATTCAATGTAAATAACGATAATGGCTTGTCTGATTATCTTTCTGGACGGGTTGATACTGAAAAGTGTATTAAAGCTATATCAGCAGGTTTTGATTTTATATCCAGAGGCGCAGTTCCACCTAATCCAGCTGAACTATTAATGAATTCAAGACTTGAAAAATTGCTTGATTGGGCGAAAGATAATTATGAATTAGTTATCGTAGATACACCACCAATACTCGCTGTAACGGATGCTGCAATAATTGGTCGTCATGTCGGAACGACTCTGCTAGTAGCCCGATTCGAACTAAATACACCAAAGGAAATTGAAGTTAGTTTACGTAGATTTGATAATAGTGGTGTACATATTAATGGTTGTATTCTTAACGGCGTAATGAAAAAAGCAAGTAGTTACTATGGTTATGGCTACAATCATTATGGGTATTCTTATTCTGATAAGGATTAATTAATATATCCCCTCGTATAAATTCGAGGGGAGTTAATGGTGGAGTAATCATGGATTCGGTTGGTATCTTTAGAAATCAGCTTTTCAAAAAATCAGAAGTTTTTATCCGACAGCAAGCTGAGTCTTTAACTAGACATAAAATTCATTATATTGGTAGAAAATTATATGGAGATCCCCCTGATGATGCTTCTTATAAGGTTATTAACGAGAATAATACACTCTCAGAAAGAATAAGCGAAATATGGAATGTGTTAACAAGAGATAGCATTTCATATTTAAAAATGACAGAACAAACTAAGTTAGATTTAATACACTGTCATTTTTCGCTGGATGGTATCTATGCGTTAGATTTGGCAAGAAAAAAAGATATCCCGCTAATTACTACTTTACATGGTTTCGATGTAACTACGAAATCACATAAATGGTTATTATCAAAATCACCAACATATATTAATTATTTTTTCAATCAAAATAAATTAAAGAATGGGGAGCATAAATTCTTATGTGTCTCCGATTTTATTTATAATGCGGCTATTAATAATGGCTTTAACGAAAAGAATTTAATAAAGCATTATATTGGAATAGATGTTGATAAATATAATACAAGAGAGAAAGCGGAAGAGCAAAAGATAATACTACATGTCGCTAGGTTAGTTGAGAAAAAAGGTACTTCAACACTCATATCGGCTATGCGCAATATCTCCAAGAATTTCCCTGAATACAAGCTTATTATCATCGGTGAAGGGCCTTTGCAAGAACAACTATTAGAGCAAGCTAAGGGATTAAATCTCGAAAATAATATTTCCTTTCTAGGTGCTAAATCACATGCAGAAGTAATGCAATGGATGAGGAAAGCAAGTTTATTAGTGCTCCCAAGCATTACTGCTAAAAATGGAGACGCTGAAGGGCTGGGCATGGTTTTGTTAGAGGCTGCGGCAACAGGAGTACCATTAATAGGTACAAATCATGGAGGTATTCCTGAAGTCATAAAAGACTCTATTAATGGTTATCTTGTTAATGAAAATGATGCTGATATGCTACAAGATAGGATTTCATACTTACTTAATAACGATAGTGTGAGACATCAAATGGGGCGAGCAGCAAGGGACGTAATAAATAGGGATTTTAATATTCATATTCAAAGCGCTAAATTAGAAGATATTTATCAAAAATTAATTCATGGTTAATCGAAGTTACAATCATATAATTTAGGTGGGGAAAATGGAAAAATTGACCAAAAATATCATTATCTTATCTACTGCTGACTGGGATAATCCTTTCTGGACAAACAAACAGCATGTTGCTTTTTGAGATCGCTTCTAGC
>JAAIGF010342396.1_pt1 | contig 12227 bp, 16 predicted proteins | sample 6487441 | NCBI WGS metagenome assembly JAAIGF01 (sample SAMN13974129, study PRJNA590717) | phyllosphere metagenome | biome: pepper field; feature: multiple bacterial spot infested pepper fields; material: pepper leaves; isolation source: leaves from pepper fields | host: Capsicum annuum ...
GGCGCGCGCCCACCGAGAGGGCCGAGACCGCCAACACGATGACGAGGACGACGGCGGGGACCGTCACGGCGAACTCCGCCGCGACCGATCCCCGCTCGTCCCGCCTCATGAGACGGTCAGGGCGCGCCGGACGAGGTCGGTCAGGATGCCGCGCACCTCGTCCGAGCGCATGATGATCACCAGCAGCCCGGCGAAGGCGACGGCTGCCACTGTGGCGCGTCTTAGGCATACTTGATCAATGAGTAAGGACGAGACGCGAACGCCCCTCAGAGCGGCGATCTACGTTCGGCAGAGTGTCCGTGAGGATCAGGGCATCGCCCAACAGATCGCCGAGTGCAAGCGGCGGGCGGGGGCGGAGCAGTGGCAAGTCGTGGACGTCTACAACGACAACAAGATCAGCGCGACCAAAGAACGCGGCCCCGGCACCGATTGGGCGCGGATGCTCGCCGACATCGACGCGGGCCGCGTTGACGTCGTGCTCGCGGTCACAGCGGCCCGGCTCTTGCGTCGTGTGGTCGATGTAATCAAGATCACCAAACCGGAACGAGATGTGCGGATTGTCACTCTCAGGGACGGCATCGACACAGCGAACATGGGCGGTCGACTCATGCTCATGATCCTTGTGATGTTCGCCGAGGAAGAGATCGCCGAGAAAGAGGCGCGCGCGATCCCGTACCGTGCGGGGCGTCGCGAGGCGGGGCATCCTTCGCCGGGACTCGTGCCGTTTGGCTACTCGTGGGTGCCCGCATTGCATCGCGATGAGCGCGGCACGCGCTACGTCGTCGCGCCGGATGAAGCGGCGGCGCTGAGGTTCATGTCGCGTGAGTTGCTCGGCGGGGCATCTCTCGGCGGCATCGTCGCGGCGCTAAACGCTGGAGAGGCACGAAACGAACACGGCGCGCCCCTCGGCGAGTCGAGCCGCACGACGCGCGAGGGCAAGCCTTGGATCACGACGACGGTACGGCGCTTGCTTATCTCGCCATATCCCGCCGCTCTCCTGCCCCCCGCGGTGCCCGAGGGCGAGCACTACAACGCGGCCCGGATCGACTGGAGCAAGTGCACGCCGGGCGCATGGGAGCCGATTGTGAGCGCGGACGCCGTGCTCGCCGCCCGACACAAGCTGTTGAACGCCTCGCGGCTCTCGCACGACGGCAAGACGCGCGCCAAATGGCTACTTGCCGGGGTAGGGCGCTGTGGCAAGTGCAAGGGGCCTCTGCGCTCGTGCAAGACGAAGACGACGGCCCAAAGCGTGCGCGGCTACAGGTGCACGGCGGGATGTTTCCAGCGCCCCGCCGATCCCATCGAGGCATACGTCGCCGAGGCCGTCGTCGGCGTGCTGAGCGCTCCCGGCGTGCTCCAGCACCTGCCGGATGAGGGGGCCGACGTTGCCCCCCTGAGCGCTCGCCGGTCGGCGCTTGTGGCGACACGAGGCGAGTGGTTCGAACGCGCCAAGGCCGGAACGCTTGCGCCCCATGAATGGGATGCACTCGCCGCTCAGCACGACGCCGAGATAAGGGAGATCGACGCCCACCTCGCCGAAGCGCTCACAGCCGATCCGCTCGCCGAGATCGTGACGAGCAACGACGTACAGAGCATGTGGGACGGCATGACGACTGCCCGACGTCGGGCCGTGCTCGGCGCGCTCGTGCATCGTGTCGAGGTGCTCCCGGTCGGCAAGGGTCGGCGGGTCGTCACGGTCGAGCAGACCGAAGGAACCGTCGTCATGGGATGGAAGCGAGCCGAGCAGCGCGTGAGGTTCGACCGCGAGCGCTCGGTCGCGTCGGTTACACCGCGAGTCCCCGCGGATGCGCACGACGAGATCGCGGCGGCGCTGAACGCCTGAGAGGGAACCGCGATCGAGGCAATCATCGGCGCGGTGTCGTCCTCGTGTGCATGACCGTGGGTGGGCCGACGCGCGACGAGTACGAGTGGCAGGGCGACAGAGAGCCCTACCGAACGGCCCGCCGATAGGGTGCCCGCATGGGTAAAAGCTGGCTACGTGTTTCCGCTATCGCCGTTGCGGTCGTTGCCCTCGGCGTGCTCGTGTGGGCGCTCGTGGCGATCCCCTCACTTGCCGCGCCAGTCGAGGCAGCGGCGGTCGTGCTCGGCACTGGCTTCACCGCGTTCGCGGCCTACAGTGCGTGGCAAGCGGCGCGAGTGAGCCGAGCCGGGACGATAGATGCCCTGCGGCGCGAGCGTGAGGCGCTTATCGCCGAGAGGACGCGCCTCGAAGGACAACAGACGAGTCTGGAGGCGTGGCGAATGGTCGCGGTGGGCAAGGCCGATTACGCCGGGGCAGGCAAGCTCACGAGCGATCTCGCCGCCGCTGGCTCACGGATAGATCAGATCGCGGCGCGTCTGGAGTCGATACGCGCAGAGATCGGCGATTAGGGCGCTCGGCGACGCTGACGCAACCGGGAGCGCTTCCTCCCAGAGTCGGGAGGGTCCTCTACCGTGACGGGATGGACCCCAGGCCCGGAGCATCCCTCGGTATCGTCAATCTGACCCAAGAATTGACCTACCTCCATGCGGGCGCTGAGCCGACGTGGGAGCGAGTCTGGCGGGGCGGGAAAGACGTGACAGACCGTCCCGAGGAATGGTCGCCGTACGAGCGCGAGCGGCGGCTGGGTTTCGAGGATCAAGTCCGCATCTACCGGGCTGAGGGCCTCATCTGAGACACTGCCGGGATGGATCCCCTCGACACTCCGAACTGCCCCGCGTGCCTGCATCGCATGCAGCCGGTTCAGGGCACGCGAGGCTTCTACTGGGAGTGCCCGGAGTGCGGCTCTGTGCGCCTGTAGACGGAGTGGGAGACGTCGCTCAGGCCTGGGCTACGTCTAGGCCCATCGCCGCTAGATCGTGGGCAACCTAGCGGAGCCCGCCCGCCGACACGCCGCGACGGGCATCTAGCCACCTTGGTCAAGTCGTTGGATATGTTCGGCTCATGACTGTCGCTGATCAGGCATTGATCGATGAAGCGCTCGCCGCGCTGGGGGCCGTAGACAGAGGTGTGATTGGCGCGCCAGGCGGACAAAAGGCAGTGCGCATGGTTGAGCATGACGGAGCGACATGCGTCGCGAAGGTCGTCGCTGTGGGACATACATCCGATGACACCCTCACCCGTGCTCGCCGCGAGGTTGAACTCCTCGCCGGGATCGACAGCCCCAACGTCGTAAAGGTCGAGTCCGGGCTGATCACAATCGGTGAGCCGGTGAGGGGCGCGGCGTGGTTGGAGGAATACCTCGACGGTGAGGATCTCGGCCCGCTCCTCGGAGGCCGCGAGTGGACCTGGGCGGAGGCGCGCCAGATGGGCATCGACGTCTCGAACGGTCTCGCCGAGGGACACGCCCGCAAGGTCATTCATCGAGACCTCAGCGCGAACAACGTGAGGCGGCTCAGCGATGGCACCTACAAGGTGCTGGACTTCGGTTTCGCGCGCCACACTCTGCGCTCCCAGGTGACGTTCAACGGCCAGCCGGGGACCCCCGGATTCCTCTCTCCGGAGCACCTCAACGCGTACAGCGGCGGCCCGGCAACGATGTCGGACGTTTTTCAGGTGGGAAACCTGATGTACTGCGCGCTGACCCGCGCCCTGCCGTACCCCTACACAGGCGACGACGCAGACTACATCTCGCGTCTGCGCGCTGGCGCGATGAAGGCCCTGAGCGTTGCCCGCACCGACCTCACCCCCGAGCAACTCGCGGTCGTAAATCGCGCACTGCACCCTCAGCCAGCACGTCGATTCATAAACGCCGCTACGCTCCGCGATGCACTTGTGAGGACCCCGTGACTACCTTCATCGAGGACAGCCCCCGCCCGAACCTCGTCGCGTGGATGAAGGGCGCGATAGATCGCGGCCAGGCGTCCGCCGTCGTGCTCGACCCGTGGCTATCTCCCTTCAATCACCGCACCGGGAGCGTCAAACCTGGCCTAGCGGTGCGGACGGCGGACCTCTCCGCGCAGGGCATTCCGTTCTGGCTCGACCCCATGACCCACGTACTCGACATGCCGGGCGCTCGGGACCTCGCGTACTACACCGAGTACGACCTCTGGGCAGGCAACCGGGGTGACCTCACCACGCCCGCGCTCCGCGAAGAACATGTCCGCAGGACTGTTCAGCTACAACGCTCAATCGGCGCGCGCACCCTCGCCCCGACTACGCTCCTGCCAACGGGCCTGAACAACCTCAGCACCATCGCGCTCGACCTCGCCCGGCTGACGCTCGAACAGGACGCCAACGCGGTCCTGAGTATTGCCGGTCTCGGCACGTTCTGGGCGGATGGTGCAGACCTCGATGCGCACATCGGTGCGTTCGCAGCGCTCGCGCCCTCCGGGTGGTTCCTCTCATTCGCTCAGCCGACAAACGATCCGCCGGTGCGTCTCACTGCCGAGCAGGTGTACGGCATCTGCCGCACAGTTCGCGCGCTGAGCGAGAACGCCCCGGTTTACATCTCGCATGGTGACTTCGCCGGGTTGCCCGCTGTCGCCTCCGGGGCATTCGGCGTCGGAACTGGATGGGACAAGCGTCAGCGCGTCGTGAGCTTCCCCGACTACGGGCCGAGAGACCCCGCATCCCAGGGTCGATGGAACAAGCGACCGGCATTTGCGGGCCTGCTCAGCACGCTGACGGAACGCGAAGGGGCGCTCCTCGGGCGACAGGACCTGGCTCTCGCGAACCGCCTGGGTGGGCTACCGAATCCGCCACAGGTCCCCCACATTTTCGAGAAGCACATCGAGCAACTCAGCCTTGCGGTGGGCCAGGTGGTGGCGGCAGGGGCCGCCTACGAGCCCCGTTTCCGTGCACTGGACGCGATGTACGACTCGGCGCGCGCCAACTGGGCCGCCGTCGCGCGGGTGACCGGCATCACGGACCTATCCCGCCTGTGGATCGACCCGTTCCAGAACGGGCTCAGGATGTACGCCCGTGGCGAGGGCTGGGCGGTCTAGAGGCCACCCAGCGTCGCGGACGCGAAATTCTCGGCGGCTTGCAACCGCCGCCCGGCGGACACGCGCCCGATACGCGGACGTGCGATCCAGCGCCCGTCCACGACGAGCCCGCCTCTGTCGCGCACGACCTCGGTTCGGAGATCATCGAACGCACGCTGAGACAGACCAGTCATGACGATGACGTACCCGTCAGCCCACACGCGATATGTTCGCGCCTGGCGCAGAGCAGATCGTGCGTCGCCGACTTTCGCCTCGACGGCGTAGAGGCGTCCACTCGGCTGGAGCTCTGGAGCCCGCACGAAACGTCCGCTCTCGACCTCGCGAAGCGCTCCCGCGCCCGCCAGTCGGCGAAGCCGCCCCAGCACCGTAGCGAGCGGCCAGTCCAGCGCCCGCGCGAGATCGGTGGGGGTGCTGGACTTGCGCACGTGAGCGGCTGAAACAACGCCTGCGTCGATCTCGTTGATGACGGGAGTTATCGGCGCGAGCTGGCGTGCGCGGAGGGCTTGAACGTCGCCGATGTACGCCGTGAAATCTGGGATGCCGATTGGACCGCTGAACTCGGGCACGACTACGAGACCACGCGAGGCTCCCGGAAGCGCCTCGGCGGCGAGCAACGCGTCGCCGTGCAACTCGCGTTCGCGGATCGGCTCAAACCTGCGCCCGGCGCGGGGTTGAGAGGTCTCTACCTGGAGCGCGTACGTCACCCTGCCTCCTCCACTCGCTCGACTCTAGACGGGTACAACGTGCGTCGGGGCGCGTTCATGCCACAAGCCCTCGACCGGTCTCGCTCGTGACGATGGCGCGGACCGTGCTCGCGTACCATCTGCCGCCCTTGGCGGTCGGGGTGCCTTCGGCGTTTAGTGAGCGCGCGATCCCATTGAGGCTCGCACCCTCGGCGTGCATCGCGAGAACGCGGCGGTAGGTCGGCAGGAACGCAGGATCAACCGCGCGGCCCAGGTGGACGCCCTGACGCTTGCGCTCAGCCATGCCCTCCCGCGTGCGGAGCCCAATCATCCCGCGTTCCCGCTGTGCGAGCGCGGCGTCGAGGTGCGTCCGGAACTCTCCGTCAGGCGTCGTGTCGATGCGCTCTCCCGAGAGGATGATGCCCCAACCCTTGCGCTTGCTGCGGCGCATTAGCGCGGCGACGTCGCCGACGTCGCGGGAGAGGCGATCCATCCGCACCGCCATGAGCACGTCCGCACTGTGCCGGTCGAGGAGGTCGAGCGCTTCAACAAGCTTGTCCCGGCCCTCAATCGACTTGGCGCTCTTGCCCTCCTCGCGGACCACCTCAAAGTCGTAGCCCCGACGCACGGCCTCAAAAATGAGTGCCTGCTCCTGCGCATCGAGCGATGCTCCCTGGTCGGCCTGCTCCTCGGTGCTTACCCGGCAATAGAGAAGCGCTTTTGTCATGCCCCAAGTGTACATAAAGGGGTCCCTTTATGTACAGCAAGGTTTCGGAGCCCCCTCGACGTTCCCTGCGATTTCGCGGACTCGACCTCCGAAACGCAGCGAGTCAGCGCGCGTTGCGCAGCTTGACGACGCAAACGCTGATTACCCAAACCTGTACCGCGAGTAGCAGATACGAAGCGAGCTTCACCCGGCTCCGGATGATCGCGGCCGTGCATGCAGTCGCAGCGAACACCGCTGTCGCCAGGCCCAGTACCCAGAACCATCGCGACAGTTTGCGCTGCTCGTACTTCGGACTGGGATCCATGGGCCGATCATGACGGTCGGTCGGAGAGGGCGATACCCCCGGCCCGTCCGCGAAGAGCACCAACTCGGACGGGTCGGGGGTATCTGTCGAAGGTGGGCGGCCACGCACGCTCAGCCCTCGATGGGGTGCCGCGCGGAGTGAGCCCGATGCCCCCGCGCGGCGGTCTCTCACGGCGGTGGACGGACGTCCGGCCTGCCGAAAACTTCGTCGCCCAGTGCCGACGCGGCTGCGGGAGGCAGATTCAAGATCTCGCCCGCGGGTGTGAGCGCGTGCAAGACGTCCCCGTCGAGCACGAGCAGCACCCGGTTGTGCCCGTCCGCCGGGATGCCGATCCTAGCGCCCGCGGGCAGGCCGACGCGGTGTGCGCCGATGTCGATCGTGGCGGCGTCGCCCGTGAGTGTCGCGACGCCGTACTGGGGCCGGAAGCGCCCGTCAGGCGACGCTGTGCGGGCTGCTGGACGCGGCGCATCCGGGCTGTACAAATCGAGCCCCATGAAGCTTGGCGCATCGGGCGAGTAGCGCCCCCGTACGGCAGTCACGACGCCTTCTTCCGACGTCCGTGGTCGGCTCGCATTACTCGCCCGCGGCGACGCCCCGCCCAGACTCCCGCGGCATGATACGGATTCAGCCGCGAGGCGAACTCGTTGCACTCGTTGAACACGGGGCATCGCGCGCAGATCGCGCGAAGGTCTGCGGCGACGGTCGTCGGGACGCTGTCATCGACGAATCGAGAGTCACCCGAGCACGCTGGAGGCGTGGCGATCAGAGCGGCCTGGAGTCGTGTCCACCTCGATCTCGCCTGCGGGGACAAGTCGAAGGACGGCAGTCTGTCGGTCATCGTGCGCCCGATGCCCGATCTCGGGCGAACTGGCGTTCCTGCTCCGCGGCGGCGCGCTCCGACCCGTTGCGGTACTGGAGTGTGCCGTCAAGCGGGATGTCGGGGCCGAAGGTCTCGTTGACCTTGCGCAGGCGTCGGTCGCGCTCCACCGGATCGGGCTGGGCCCAGGCGGCGGCGCGGGCCTTTGCGCGTTCGTCGCGCCAGCTCGCGTCGCCGACAACCCAGCGGCGAAGGTCTGCGGGCGCGGGTCCGGGACGGGTCCAGACCTCGCCGAACCGAGCGATCTGAGCGTCGTCATCGCCGAGTAGCAAGAGCCAGTCAGCGAGTTTCCCGAAACGATCCCTTTGCGCCTGGATCAGATCGGCGGTCAAGACGAACGTCGCGGATCTGTCGAGCAACATGCTCGAACTGTGGAATCCCGGCTTCACCTTGACGTTCAGCGGCACGAGCACGTGCACGGACTCGCCGGGACGGACGTAGGGGTTGTCGGTTTTGGGCTGGTCAGTCATGGTCGGGGCTCCTCGGATGGACAGGCTCGGTCGGCGGATGCGCTCAGGGCGGCGGCTTGCTTGTCGGCGAAATCTCGAATGGTCCGGGCCAACGCCATGTGACCGGCCTCTTCCAGGCCTTCGGCGACGATGACGCCAAGATCGGGATATTCCCGCGTCTGGGCTTCGACGGCGGCGGCGAGCGCGTCCAGGTCGCCATAGTCGCGTGCGACGTCGGCCTCGCCCAGCCCCATCCCGACGCGTAGTCGTTCGATGGCCGTCACGAGCGCCCTGTCAGCGCCGAGTGCGGTTTTCGAGTCGCCTGCCTCGTCCGCGTCGGCCCGGATCTCCGCGAGGTGATCCGCGACGTCAACGAGTCGCGTTAGCAAATCACCTGCGCGGGCTGGCGCGGCACCGAGGAAGACCGCCGCCTGCGCTCGGACTGCAACGTGCCGCTCCCAGTGTCGCCGAATCGAATCGCGACCGACGCCGTGCTCGCGTCCCACGGCGCGGGCCGACCGGGTGCCTGAAGCGATGTCCAGCTCGATCGACGCACGGTCGGGGTGCGTGCACACCCGGCACCGCGGATCACTGAGCGGTTGGTCGAGGGTCATGGCTCCAGGATCCCACGAATTGCGTGATTCGTCGCGCTTTGGCAAAGATAAAAGACCTGATCGTAGCGCATAACGTGTGTCGGATAGGTGCGTACCCGTAGCCTGTCATGTAAGGCCTGCCGCGGCTACGTCATGCGCAGGGCGTAGCGCGTTACGTGTGATTTGAGGACGCGCTGCGTTACGCGCCCCGAAGGGCCTTCCGCATTTCGGTGATGGTGCGAAGGCTGCAACGGAAATGGTCGGCTTGCTCCTGCGCGGTTGACCCGCCGAGGGCCGCGAGCTCGTCTAGCAGGGAGGGGTTCGTCTCCCAGGCGTGACGGCGCTTGCTCCTCGCACCTCCCGCGGATGCGCGACGGCGATTCTCGGCGACGTACCGCCGAGGCTCGTCGGGATCCCGCAGAGCGTATGTCGCTGCGTCTCGCGTCACGCGCTCGACAGCTTCGGGTCCGTCGAGGACCGCGTGCCGCTCGCGGCCAGACGCTCGCGGCGATCCCGGCTCCTGCACACGGACGTGCTGGTCGAGCCGTTCCCACACATACTGCTCAAGCGCGGCGGCCAGCTCGTCAACGGTCGGCATCGACCGGTGGGCCAGGACGAGGTCATGCAGCAAACGTCGGGCGAGACGCCGGAGATGCTTGCGAGTTCGCTCATACATCGACGCGTCACCCATTGCACGCGGGGGTGTCGGTAGCCGGAGGGTCCTCCGCTTGCCCCGCTTCTTCCAAGCGCTTGCCAACGTTCGAGCGAGGGTGGCTGCATCTGCGGGTAGCAACTGCTGATCGTTTATTGCAGCTCGGGGAGAGCTGTGGGTTATCTTGCGTGCTCGATCTTGGTTATCGTGCGTGCTCTCATTTGCCGAACCATTCTTGGTTATCGTGCGTGCTTGCTGATGCCGTATCGCGTAACGCGTGAGCGTGCCCAGCTCGGCCTGAGCAGCACGCGTGAACGGCACGCGTCGGGTGGGTTTGGTCATCACCGTCTCGTCTCGTCGTGCGCCCCGTCGTCGTACCGAGGGCGGGCGCGGGTGCCTCGGTGCGGATGACGGTACACGCTTCCGGCAAGGACGACGAGCGCAGAGAATGCCTGGTTGTAGCACATAACGTGCTATTTCCGGAAACGTGCCGCACAACAGCGAAAGATGCCCCCGCCGCTGGTGGCTGACGAGGCCGCGACGGGGGCTGTAGACGATGACGAGATCGACTCCGGGAACAGTACCCCGAAGTGGAGTCGAAACACGGACTACGAGGCTTGCTTTTGAGCCCAGTTCACCAACCTGCCGACGAGCGAGGCCACGCTATCGATGTAGGCAGACGCCCCCTCGCCTTGCACCTTGATCCGCTTTTCGGTGACGTCGATGGCAAACTGCCGGGCCTTCCTGATCTCGCTGTCCAGTTCGGCTGGCAACTGGAGAACATCGAGGTTCTTCGCGAAGCTAGGGATAACGCCGCGGCGTCCTCCCGAGTTGCGCGTCACGAAGGCAACGACACGAACGGCTTGCTTGAGATCGGCGTAGGTGCTGCCGACAATCTCAGCTCCGAGGCGAACTGAGGTGGTGTCGGTGTTGTAGTCGCTGGAGTTCAGCCGGTCCACTACCGTCCGCCCGTAGTAAGCGAGAAACCTGACGGAATCGGGAACCGAGTCAGCGCCGGTATCGCTCGGCTTATCACCGCCTACGTCGCCCTCGCCCTCGCCCTCGCCCGGAGTGATTATTTCGGCGCTGTCGTCCTCGGCTGCGTCCTTTACTTCCTTCTGAAGCTCCTTCGATCGGCGAGTGCCGAGCTTGAGCTTCGCCCCACCCCAATCCGCCTCTTCGACATCGGACAGCAGGCCCGCAAGTTGGCGACGGAAGATCAAGGCGATGCCTAGAACGACGAACGGCCAAACCACATGGCCCACGACATCGCCGACGATCTGCCAGCCCTCGATTGTCATCACACACACGCTCGCCACCGTATCGTGTGGCTGGACGCGAAAAAACTGTCATCAACGCGCCACAGTGGCCATCGTCGCGATGGCGTACTCGGCGGTCGCCGCGCCGGACTCGTCGGCGAAGAGCTCGGCCGCCCGGCGGCGGGTCAGGGTGGGCAGGTCGCGGATAGTCATGGTTATCCTCCGGTGGGTTGCGAATGATGGGCACGTCGTGGGCTCACAGGGTGAGCGGGGTCGTGGTGAGAACCGAGAGCAGCATCGGCCCGACGCCGAGCAGCAGGAAGGCGGGGAGTGTGCAGACCCCGAGCGGCAGCAGCAGTCGCCCTGAGAGGGTCGCGGCGCGAAGCCGCCCCTCGGTGCGCGCCGCCTGGCGGCGGGCCGCGGCATCCGCTCGCAGCAACTCGACGGCAGGAGCACCGGCCGATCGCGACAGAGCGAGCACCGCCTCGGTTCCGACCGACGGCCGGAGCCCGGAGGCAGCCGTCGCCACCTCGATCGCCCGCGGGATGGACACCCCTCCCGACAGCGCGATCGCGATCACCTCGGCGTCGAGCCCCGGGATCTCCTCCCCCGGCTGAGCTCGGGCGACCAAGGCGCGCGTCCACCGGTGCGTCGTCAGCATGAGGAGCCCACCCGCGACGAGACAGGCCGCGCCGACGGGAGTCGCGAGCGCGGCGAACGGATCGAACCCGAGAGCAGCGCCCAGTCCCAGCGCCACGAGCGGCAGCCATGAGATGAGCCGCGCCGTCGTCTGAGGTTCGGCGAGCGCCGTGCGCACGTCATCGCGAGCCTGGTGAGCGTCGCGAAGCGCCTCGGCCAGCCCGCGTAGGCTCATCGCGAGCGGCGCCCCCACGACCGTCGCGACCTGCCACGCGATCCCGATCTGCCGCCAGGCATCGCCGCGTTCGGAGAGAGCGGATGCCGCCGAGCCACCGGCATCCCATCGGTCGCACACGGCGATCGCTGCCGGGTCTCCCGAATCGGCGAGATGTCGCCACGCGGCATGGGGCGCGATCCCCGCCTGCAGCAGGACGGCGAGGCGCTGCACGACGGCGGCGACCTCCGCCGCGTCGGGCGACGCCGCCTCCCGCGCCGTCGTTCGGCGCATCACGAGATCGCCTCGATCCCGAGCCGGTCGTCGCGGACCACGGGGCGGGCGAGCCCGACCACGCGTCGCACGCCGTCGGATCCGCGTTCCACGTGGACGACGGCGCCGATCGCACTGGCGGTCTGACGCGCAAGAGCACGATCATCCATTCCGGCGAGAGCACCCAGAGCCTCGAGCCGCGCGGGGAGGTCCGCGAGGCCGCTCGCGTGCACCGTCCCCGCACCACCGTCGTGGCCCGTGTTCAGGGCGGTGAGGAGCTCACGGACTTCCTCGCCGCGGCACTCGCCCACCACCAGACGGTCGGGACGCATGCGCAGCGCTTCGCGGAGGAGACGACCGAGCGGGATTGCCCCCACGCCCTCGAGGTTCGCCTGCCGTGCCTCCAGTCGGACGTGGTGAGGGTGCGCGATGCGGAGCTCCGCGACGTCCTCGATCGTGACGATCCGATCCGAGACCGGGACCCGCCCCAGCAGCGCGGCCAGCAACGTCGTCTTGCCGGCGCCTGTCGCCCCGGTCACCAAGACGTTGGTGCGCTGGTCGACGAGCCTCTCCAGCCGCGAGCCCGTCACCGCGTCGAACGCGCCGCGAC
>JAAIGF010352188.1_pt1 | contig 12227 bp, 11 predicted proteins | sample 6487441 | NCBI WGS metagenome assembly JAAIGF01 (sample SAMN13974129, study PRJNA590717) | phyllosphere metagenome | biome: pepper field; feature: multiple bacterial spot infested pepper fields; material: pepper leaves; isolation source: leaves from pepper fields | host: Capsicum annuum ...
CATCTCAGAAGCCCATCTGCAGCACGGCGAGGCCCGGGTACATCGCGAAGACGACCGTGATGGGCAGGATGAGGAAGACGAGGGGCACGAGGACGCAGTAGTAACCTTTTTCCATGTCCGTTATCCGAGCAGCGAGCTATGCGCGCATCAGCGACAAGGTCGCCAGCCGCGACAAGGTGGCCGATCAGCACGTGCAAAACGAGCATCATGCGGCCGCACGTGGCTATTCGATCGTCGTGCGTTACACCGACGACGGCATCAGCGCACTAGGCAATAAAACGCGCCCCGATTTCGAACGCATGCTTGCCGACGCCGAGACAGGGATGTTCGCCGTCATCCTGGCCACCGAGGAAGAGCGCCTAGCGCGCAACGTCGAGGAGAAACTGGAACTTCATTCCGCATGCGAGGTAGCCGGCGTTGTTTGGGATACAGCACGCGACGGCTACGTCGACCCGTCTACCGACTCGGGGGAATTCATGTCGACGGTCCGCGCTGCGATGGGCCGTATTGAGTCGAAGCGCAAGGCGCGAAGGCAGCGGGCTGCGTCTGACGCTCGCGCAGCTGACGGACTACCCACCACGCGGCCCGGGTACGGCTACAGGCGTAAGGAGGGGCGAGATGTCGTAATGCCGGACGAAGCAACAGTAATCCGTGAGGCCGCGCGCCGCGTGCTGAGCGGCGACTCGCTACGCGGGATCGCGGCTGACTTCAACGCGCGCGGCATCCCCTCCCCGGCCGGGGCGCCTTGGCAGGGAATCACCCTTCGTCAGCTTATCCGCCGGCCATCGCTCGCCGGTCTCCGTACCCATCGAGGCGCGGTAGTTGGCAAGTTCGACGCCGAGCTGCACCCTTCGATCCTCGAGGAGGACACGCATACCCGCCTCGAGGCGCTTCTAACTGACCCCAACCGAGCGCAGGGCACAGGCGGAAGAACCCCAGTCCATCTCCTATCTGGGCTCGCACTCTGCGGCCGGTGCGGAGGCCGCATGAAGCGGGTACCGGGATGGAATCCCAAGCCCGGGCAGATGTCCAAACCTGTCAAAGCCGCCTATGCGTGCGGAGATTGCCACAAGGTGCGCCGCATCCAGCAGCCGGTGGATGAATTCGTTTCCGAGGTCATCCTCCGCCGCCTCGAACAACCAGATGCCGCGCGCCTATTTGACGCAGGCGACATGGGTGCCAGTCGGCAAGCCCGGGAGGCCATCGAGGTGATCGACGCTCGGCTTGCGACGGCCGCCGACCAGTTCGCTGAGGGAGTGATTACTGGTGATCAGTTGCGTCGCATCACCGGGCGGCTGCGGACCGACCGCGCAGCAAAGGAGCGCGAGGTCGCCGAGTCGATGCCTGCGCGAGTTCCCTCGGAAGTCGTCGGTCCGCTTGCCCGGCAGACGTGGGCCAGATTGCATATCGACAGCCAACGGTCAGTCATAGACGCTCTCGCGCAGGTGGTTATAGATCCGAGCGGAAGTGGCAGATCTTTCAACCCAGACCTAATCCGGGTTGTCTGGCGGCGTTGATGCCGCGCAATCTGTTCGGCCTCTCATTCAGCTTCGTATGCTGATCCCATGCTGCACACGCCCTTGCATCTAGCGCTCGGCGAGCCTCCTGGCCCGATGACAGATCGAATGATCGACGATGCAGTTACCCAGGGGGTCGAGGAGAACGATGCTCTGGATTGGAAGACGAAGCTCCCCTCCGAGAAGGACTTCCGCGACTCGGACATAGTGAAGGACATTGCAGCGTTCGCTAACGCTGGAGGCGGCATAATCGTGTTCGGCGTTTCTGACAAAAATAAGGCCGCAGATGAGCGTCACGACGCGGGCGACCTCACCGAGAATTACGAGCGCACGATTCGACAGGTATGCATGGCTGCAATCACGCCCCCGTTGTTCGGGGTGCAAGCGATTGCGATCCCTACCGCCACAACTAGCCGCGCAGTCGCGTTGATTATCCCAGCAAGTCCTGACGGCCCCCACCTGGTCTACAAGAATGATTATTTCGGGGCGCCAAATCGTACCGGCGCTGATACCGCCTGGATGAAGGAACGTCAGCTGGAAGCTGCATATCGAACGCGATTCGATGGTCAGCGCCAAGGTGAGGAATCCCTTCGGCGAATATACGATGACATGGCGTCCGTTGCAGGGAAAACCGAGCGTGCGGTGCTCGTCGGCGCTGCTCGGCCACGAAGCCGAAGCTTGCGACGTGGCAAGTTCGATGCCGTCCCAGCTGTTGTAGACAGTGCGAAGTCGATGGCGCGCTGGTGGTTAGCCCGAGCAGGAACCTATAACCCCCTCGAGGACATCGACCCTTACCGGGGGCGCCCAACGCTCGCAGGCCAGTACTTGCCGCCTTCCGATCCAGGCGACGTGCGCGAAGGGCATGCGGTGCTGTTCGACGATGGCTCCCTGGGCATGTCCTGGCGTGCCGGAGGACACGAGCGTGACGGGTCCGGCAGGCATCGCGATCCACATCAGGTAGGTACGCTTGCGGTCGAAGGCTTCGTCGCAGCTCTGATGGCGCTCGTACATGCCGTTGCCGCGGAGAACCCCACCGGCGACTATGACGTGATCTTCGGCGTCGAGCTGGAAACCCCCGCTGGCCTGACGCCCGAATTCCATGTGCGCAAAGCCGCGCCGCCGTCCGGAGTGTACAAACCGTTCAGCGGCCGTTTCCGTCCGATAAGCGCGACCGTAGATCCGTCGGTGAGCGACGAAGTATTTATCGCGTCTGCGATTACGCTCGCCACTGCGGCATTGAACCAAGTGGGGATTGCGAGTCCCACGCTTCTCGACGACATGCTGCCGCCTCGTCGAAAGACGGGAGGCTGACGGGTCTCTGCTGGCCGCGTGAGCTCAGGGCTCAGGAACGAGCGAGAGACGCTCTCCGATTTGGAGCCACCTGTTGTAGCGCTCTATGAGGCCATCCACGCCGAAGCGCTGTTCAATTCCCCACTGCGCATCGCCCTCAACGACGATGTAGACCACAGGTACCCCATCCTCGTCCAGCTCGGTGGTGCCATTCGCCCCCTCTCGCGGGCCGCCGTCGACGGGCACCTCAGCTGAGGTAGGCGGTGATGGCTTAGGCAGGGCGGTGGCAGCAGGTGGAGCCATTTCGCTGCTGGCAGGCGTTCGAGGCGTGTTCATAGGCTCGGTACACCCGACGAGCGAGATGGCAAGGATCAGCACGACGCCAGCAACACGTGCGCTCCTCGTGGTGAAGCCGTTGTGGTTAGTTGCCGATGCGATCATGAGTGCCCCTCGTCCCTTGCTCAACTCAATTGCCACAAAGCTGCTCGCTGGCAAAACCAGCCGGATGGCTCGCGGCGTCGTAGCCCGGCGTCATGGGGCTCACTCCGTCAGTGACCTCGACCCTGTTGACCAACGGCGCGCTTTCGCCGGCGCGAGTTGCGTGGCCGCAGAAGTAGAGCATCGCGTCCTCTGCTATTTGCGCCGCCTGCTCGTTCGTCGTCTCAGCCGGAACAAAGATGATGGCCTTCCGCGCTAGGACCTCAGCATCACTAAAGGGGATGCCCGCGTCTGCGAGAAAGCGGGCCAGGTCGGGCGCCTGAGCTGTGCCGGAGGGCGAGGGCTCCAACGAAGCGCCCGGCGCGGGCTCAATCGCCTCAGGGTCAGCGCTGTCAGCGCCCGGGTCGAGGAGGTTGCCGACGCCGCCAATCAACACGACCGCGGCGAGCAGCCATATCCACCACCTGCGGTACCAAGCCTTCGCCGGCTTGCGTTCGGATTGCTGGGCGTGATCGGCCATGCGAGGCGCTCCTTAGCGATGTGACTCATAGTCCGTGGACTCATTGTCAGCTTAGCTAGAGCGTCGGTAGGTGCCCAAACCCGATCACCGCGCCGCGTTCGGCGCCCGAGTGCGCGAGCTCAGAACCGAACAGGGGTGGTCGCAGGAGGACTTCGCTCACCGTGCTGGTCTCGACCGCACCTATATTTCTGGAATTGAGCGCGGGAGGCGGAATCCCACCCTCGAGATCATTCATCGAATCGCCGAAACGCTCGAAGTCGCAGCCGCCGATCTGATGGTTTAGGTCGCTCGCGTGGACTTCCGTTCACCCGTCAGGCAGCCATGTGAAGCGACGTCACCTCAACCGCGGCGGATTAGCTGGTGGATCGCCGCCCAGCGTTCACCGAACGAGGCGCCGGTGGCGTCAGCACCTGGCGCTACAGGTTTCGCATAATTACTGGTCAACGATCACTATGAGGCCGGTTCAGGTCGAGCGCCCAGTCCGGCTCACGTGCGACTCGATAAGACGGGCCGCGCATATGAACTACGATCCCTCCCGGGGGAGTCGATTGGTGGTGTCAAGGCGGAAAGCGTTCGCTCGAGCTAGAGCCTTCCCGATTGGCGTGATGTCATAACCCCTCGAAGCATGCCGATCCCACCACTCTGCGACGATGCCAAAGTGGGGCATGGCGCGGATCCGTGTCATCAACTCTGCTCGTGCGGCGCCGTCTTCCTCACCCAAGCCGAACTCAGAAGCGGCCCGACCCATCGCCGTTCGTATGTATGCCTCCGGCTTGTCCGCCTTGCGGAGAACTGACTCAAGCTCAGAAGCTTTGGTCACCCCGAGCCGAAGGTGGCCTACCTTCAGCTCATGCGGAACTATTAGAACTGGCCACCGCTCCTCGGCGAGTTCGTCACCGATGAACTCAGAAGAGGCACCAACGACAGCACCCGGCGCTATGTAGCCCCTGAGCTGTTCACTATAGAACTGCTCCATCGTCTTCATCCCGGTCAGCGAATTCCGGCGAACCGCGTTTAGGGCATCTAGATGGTCCAGCCAATCCGAACCCTCAGGAAGGGGACCATCCAGCAACGAAGCAAAAATTGCATCAAGGAGTTGCAGTCCGATACCCACGAAGGGGCCCGTTGGACTCCACTGAACAATCGCATTGCAAATGGTCAGAGCTCGTAGAGCGTCAGAATCGATGCGGTCGACGATGCCGATAGCGCCGTCGATGCCGACCGTGCGCGGCCTCTCTCGAGGACTCTTGGCTCGGTCAGTGAGCAAAGCTGCCAACGTGTCGTAATCGGCAGCTCGCTCGCTCGAGGCAGCGCCCTCCTGAGCCTGACGGTAGGAGCGGACGAATGCCGGGTCGGCGAAGGAGTCAAGCGCGTCCACTCCTGCGAGGAGTTCAATGACGCGTTGGTCCAGCTCGCCCACGCGAGCTTCGATGACTTCCTGGGACTCAGAAGCGAACTCAGCGACGACGCTGCGCGCGGTTGCGAGGGAGATTTCCTTGGCCCGCTCTTCGGTGATTCCAACGTTGACGATGTAGTCGCCCGCGATCTGCAACTGCTGGGAGCCCTGCCCACCCTTTTGACTCTGTCCTGCGGATGTCATGTCTCGCGCCCCGAATCCCGGCCCACTTGCGTTTGCATGGCGTTATCTCCGGCGCGCTGGCTTTGCTTCACCGAAGATCGGCGTGACATAACCCGCCAAGTGATGGAAGTTCCAACAGCTCCGCCGGTGAGCAGGCCGATGAGCAACGTCCCGAGCCCGTCGATAAACCACTCCATCACTTACCCCCTATCGATCGCGTTCATGCCTCGCTCAGAAGATATCAATGACCACCGACAAGGCCTGGGCGCTCAGCGCCAAGGCGAGGCCAGCAGTACGAGCATCGAAGCAACCAGCGCAGCTTGCTCGTCGCGAGTCCCAGGGCACCGCGGGAGCATCAGTCTGACAAAGTCAGAGCATGGGAATCAACGATTGGTGGAGCTCCGACCCCAGCGAGATCTATTGGATGGAGATTCGCCAAGATTCTGATGGCCTCGGGGAATACCTACGCGCTCCGAAAACTGCGGGCAATGGCAGCCCTTCCTGGTCGTACGAACTAACTTCCCTTGTACAGCCTGGCGACAGAGTGCTCCATTGGCACAGGACAGCGTCCAACGAACCAGGAATCGTTGGGTGGTCGGAGGCCAGGGGCCCTCTTGAGACGATCAACTGGTCCTGGAAAGCGCGCGGCACCCGAGGTCGCCAGCGGGCGGCCCCGACGGTCGGGCCCACCTGGAACATGCCGCTTACTGGCTACTCCAAGCTCGATGATCCGGTAAGGCGGTCAACTCTAAACGCGCGTCGCTCGGAGATAATGGAGCTCATCGAGGATGTGGGTCGCACATACGGCAAGCCGATCTACGCGCCATTTCAGAACTATGGGGGCCGTGAACTTCGTGCTCAGCAGGGTTACCTGACTAAGGTTCCCGCTGCACTCGTGGCGCTGCTTTTCGATCTTCCTCGTCGCGAGGCAGCTCCCTTCACGGCCAGCGATCACAAGCGCACGGCGCGTGCGCTTCGCGGGCAGGGTTACCTTACGGACGCGGAGAAGCGCGCTGCTCTCGAGCGCCATGCCATCGACGCGGCGGTCGCTCACTATCGTGCCGCTGGTGCGATCGACATCGAGGAGCTAGGTAAACCATACGATCTGCGCGTGGTGTTAGACGGCGTGGAGCGACACGTCGAAGTAAAAGGCTCGGTCGGCTATGAGCTAGAGAACGTGCAGCTCACGTTTGGAGAAGTTGCACATGCAAGGACCTATCAGCCCACAGACCTGTTCGTAGTGGAGGCGATCCGCGCGTGGCGCCGTGCAGACGGTACCATCGCGACCGAGGGTGGGATGAGCCGCGTTTGGACAGACTGGTCCCCCGACGCATCTGCCCTCCGCCCGACGCACTTGCGCTACACGCTCCCCAGTTCCCAACAATCGGGGATGCTCCGTCGACACGCCGATACCACCGACTAGGGCGAAGCCCTCCTATGTGCGGCAGCATGATGCGTGGCGGCGCGCGACTAAGCTGCCCGGCGGGCCATCCCGTCGTATGCGACTCAACGGAGAAACGATGCGATTGACCGGTGTGCGTTCGAAGAACTTCCGAACGGTGGGGGCACAGGAGCAGGCACTCGACCTCAGCCGAACACTCACGATTATCGGCCCGAATAACAGTGGCAAGACCAACCTTCTGCAAGCAGTACAAATGCTCTTCACGGGCCACGAGAATGTTCACGGATATACGGTTGCCGAGGACTCACCGCATGGCAAGGGAGCTCGAACGAGCATCGTCGGCTATTTCGAGGGCGATGACGCAGGGGTAGACGCGGATTTTTATCGCGAGCTGGACCGTCTTTACGCGATGTTCGAGCTTGAAAGGCCCGGCCCATCAGTCGCACTTTACCTGACCTTTTCCGAGACGGGCAACCCGGCCTATTCCTTCTTCCCCAATCAGAAACGCCCGAAGGATAGGAGCGTGCAGGCGTCGATTAGCAAAGTGCAAAAGCAGTTGGTTATCGACCTCCTAGGCGAATTCAACTGCCACTTCATTCCGTCAGAGAAAAGCATGCGAGAGTTGATCGATGACGTATTAACGCCTTTTATCCGAGCAGTCGTCGTCGATGTTCTGACGCCACAGCTCAAGGCAATTCACAAAGAGCTCGACGGCGTTTCGGCCAACATCACAAGCGCCCTGGTCAAGAGTGGCGTGGACGGTCTATCTGCCTCGTTTGGGTTCCAGGGCGGATCAATCGAGAACGTCTTGAGCGGCTTCGATTTTTACCTCAGCGACCCTTACAGAACTCCATTGTCACGTAAAGGGCAAGGCACGCAGAGTCTCGCTTTCATGGCAGCCCTCCACTGGGTCACTGACCGAGAGTCCGCACTTGGGAAGAAATCTATCTGGCTCATTGAGGAACCCGAGTCGTTTCTCCACCCGAAGCTTTCGCATAATGCAACGAGCCTCCTCAACGAACTGGGAGAGTCGTCGACGGTAGTTATGACAAGCCATTCTATGGCGTTCATCCCGCATGACCCCAAACGCGTAGTAGGCACTCACCTTGATGGCGATGGCTCCACGACGGTGGCCACCTTCTCGTCCCACGAGAAGGCGACATCAGCGTTGCGCAAAGGACTTGGATTGCGTTTTGCTGACTACTTCTCCCTCGGAACTTCAACTGTCCTGACCGAAGGGCAGTCGGATTCTCAGTACCTACGCTGGTTCCTCGACCTCTCAAGCAGCTGGGAGACATGTGCTTGGGAACGTCTCCGAGATGCCACCTTGAGCGACCGCGGTGGTGCGTCCGAACTGGCTGGATTCTTGCGCGCAAACTATGAGATCTTGCGTAAAGAGCAACCGACGGTGAGCCTTTTTGACGCCGACGAAGCTGGTGTCAAGGCAGTGAGCGGCCTGAACGCGTACTTCGGGAATTCAGGCGTTCCCTTCGCGTCGAATCGAGAATATGTTTACGGTAGGGCCGGTTTCGCAATCGAGGGCCTTTTTCCAGACGAATGGGTGAGTGACCTCTTCGCTGCGAACCCGAGCCAGTTCATCGAACACCAGGTGGATGCTACAGGCAAGCTCGTCAAGTTCCGGATTAAGGACAACTCGAAGTCATCAATTGGAAACAGCCTGAAGGCGCGAGCGGAGGCAGAGCCAGACGAGAACCGCGAGTGGGCCTCGGCCTGGCTTGCCGCATGTTCAGCACTAGACAAAGCCTTGGGAGCCCAGGAAAAAGTGGTCGCCTCGGGCTGATAGCGAGTCAATCGCTGAAACGCAGGATTGCGTTTTGAGACGACAAGTTTTCAAGTCGCTTATTTGCCTTGGAAACAGCGTTAGCGGACCACATCGCTCCCGTGGCTGTACGTAGCCCCTCTGCGTTGAGGCTCGAAGCCGTGGCCGTGAGCGTCTGAGTGGCGCGGAGCGCGATCAGCCGTTCGGCTGTGCCCGGAGGTAGGGCCGATACCCGGCCCATGTGCCTCCCCTGGCGCTTCGCGGCCTGCATCGCGGCTGAGGTCCGCTCGCCGATCACGCGGCGCTCCCATTGAGCGACCGCCATCATCACGTTCGCGACCATCTCGCCCGTGGCAGTATTCGTGTCTACTCCGAGGTCGATAGCAACGAGAGACCAGTCGCGCGCCCGCGCCAGCTCCAGAAGCCCAGCGAAGTCCACAACGCTGCGACTCAGCCGGTCCAGCTTGGCAACCACAAGGCCATCGACGTCGCGTCGTTTTGGGATTGCACTGAGCCTCTCAAGGGCCGCACGAAGCTGCGGGCGGTTTAGCGACTTACCGCTGAGGCCGTCGTCAACATGCCAGATTATGTCCCAGCCATGCGCGGATGCGTAGCGCTGGATCGTGTCGCGTTGTGCATCAATACCCAAACCGCTGTTGGCCTGCTCTTCGGTTGAAACGCGTAGGTAGCCGATCATCGTGGTCATGAAAAGCTTTTTTGCCCGATGGGGACCCTTCCGGCAAACCGCCGGTCAATCAGCCCCACGAGGGTGGACTTGAACCTCCGAGCCGCGAGAAAGCTGGACGTACTCTTGGCCCATGGCTTTCGGCGGCACTCTCCTTGCTTCACTGATCGGCGCTCTCGCTGGAGCGCTCGTCGGCGCTTTTGCAGCGTGGCTGTTCTCCCTCGATTTACGTAGACGTGAGCGCGAGGACCGGTCACAAGAACGTGAGGAGGAGCGGCTCGACCGCCTCGCCCAACGCCAGCAGGACGCCCTAGATCGGGCGTCTGAGCGAGTAGAAGAGCGTCGGTTTCAGAACGAAGAACGCGAACGACTTAGGCACCAGAACTACGAAGTTGAGATGATGCGTGAGTGGCCTCGACTGGCCGCAGAGCTTTCCGACTATGCGAACGCGAATCGAGCTGTCGCTGACCGGCGTACCACCGATAGCAGCTCCGAATTGTTCGATGGGTACCGACGTTCCGTTACGAGCCTGACGAGGTGCCTCTACGAGATGGCGACTATCGCGAACGGCGCGGATCACGAGATCGTGAACAATGTTGGCGTGATGGTTGCAACGCTGCAGCCCTACGAGCGCGAGAGCATTGCCGCACTAGACCGCATTCATCGGGCGCTCAGCATCTACATGGCGGCTCGTCCCGATGACCGCGAGGAGAGCAAGTCTCTCTTGCAAAGCAAGCTGGCCGAAGTAGTCGCCGCGGCCTAGTCATTCGAGCGTTTCGCCGCTGCACCTTGCTTGCTCCCTCCCCTCCTTCCCGTGTGCTGATGACCTTGGCCACACAACCGTCACGAACGTTCCGCACACGAGCGGCTGAGAGCGAGAGCGGGCCGGTACCACCTCCAGTACCGCCCGATGCCTAGTGCGGCGCGGCAAAGGCGCTGTGGTACCGGCGGTACCCCTCCTCTTAGGAGGGGTACCACCAGTACCGCTACGCCGCGGGCCTGCTCAAACTCAACATTGCCACGAGCACCCACTGCCAACGGCGGGCAATCGGCGTCATGGACAACGACCGCTTGGCGCACACCGAGCACATCCATTCCGAGATGTCTGAACCTGCGGCAATTGGGACACCGGTGAGTTCGAGCAATCCCAGCGGCTCTGCGATCGGACTTAGTCCTAGACGACTTCCTCCCGGAACCGCCGCAGAGCCTTGAGGGCGCGTTCGCTTCCCCACTTCATTCGACTCATCACGTCGCTCTTAGATTTCGGCGCTGGTGAGAGTGCTCGAAGCTTGTCCACATCGAGCTCTACGGCCTGCACATCCATCACTCTCGAAGGCGGCGCCACGGGCGCCAGTTCCGGCGAGTGAAACTGCCAATGCGGTTCCTCGTTCTCGCGCTTGGTCAGCGAGAAGCTGGCTGCTCTAGGTCGCTTGCCTTCCCGCGGGGAGCTGTCTCGGACACTGCCCGGTCTGTCCTTCACGATCAGCAAGTCGGCGCGGCCCCCGCCGGACGGAGTGAATGGGATTACGTTGCGCACCTCGTAGTAGGCCCCGTTCGCGGCGCGCTTCTTGGCCATCGTCCCGCTGGCACCATAAGCCCGGCTGTCGTGGCCCTTCGCCAAATGGTCGATGGTGACAACGCATGCGCCGGCTGATGCGATCCGCGATGCCACCTGACGGTTGACCGCGGAGAAATCGTCCGCGCTGTCGCTAGACGCACCGAAAAGAGGCAGCAGCTCACCCACGCTGTCGATGACCACGTAGTCCGGGCACCACTGTGCAGCATCGACAACCGCTCGCAACACATCTTCCTGGCTATCGAGCACCTCGCTTGCAAGCCGGAACCGGGCACGGTTGCCGAGCACCTCGGTAGGCACACCAAAGCCTTGCAGCAGTAGCACCATGTCCCGTCCGCCGTTGTGATCCAGGTCCAACCACAGCACGCGCCCTCCGTTACCCAGCACGTCAGCAGCAATGCATGCTGCGATCAGCGTCTTTCCTGACTCGGGGTCGCCCATCAGCGTGTTGACTTTCCCGCGATAGAGAAGCCCCTTGCCATCCGTGCGCGTCGCGACGGTCGCCTGGGCGCGGTGCCGGGCGCCATTCAGCACAGCGACGACATCGACGTAGAGGTCTGCGGAGTCCTCGAGGCCCGGGCGCTCGAGTCGCTGATATTTGGTAGGTGGCGCAGTCATCACCGCCTCCCAGTCGGCCTCGACCCGGGCAACGGCCTTCGTCCATGCCTTGTCGAAAGCCGCGCCGGCGTCGCGATAGTGACGGGTGTACCGCTCCCGGGCGATGTCATACGCCAGGCGGCGGCCCTTGCCCCACGAGAGCACGTCTACCAACGGCGTCAGCAGACGAAGGAGATCAGCGTTACTCACGCCGTGTAGCGGTACCGCCGCGGCGAGCTTGCGCGCTCTGGCGTTCGGTTCCGGGTTGAGCTCCTCCGCAAGCCACTCGTCCAACTTCACGGCAGTCGAATAGCCGTGCTCTTTGCGGCGGACGATGGCCCAAGCAGGAGCCGGAGCCAATTCAAAAGCCCCAGTGAGCGCGGGGCCGTTGTAGACGATCATGCCGACACCAGCGCGAATGTCCACACCCGGCATGCCGTGTAGGTCTGCCGCGATGGTGAGATCGTTAGCTGGCGTGGCTGCGTAGAAGTAGTGCCGGCCCTTCCCACCACGGCTGGGATACTCGAATGTGCGCGGCAGCTCGTGACCCGCCGCCTCCAAGCTCGCAAACCCGTCGCGACCATTCTTGCGGTCGAGATCCACGACGAGCAGCCCGCTACGCCCGCAGTGGATGCCGATGCGCTCACCGCGGCGGAACATCTGCTTGATCGACGCCGGATCGGTCGTTGCGCCGTCCCTCCATCTCACAAGCGGTTTACCCGCGGCACTGCACGGGAACACATGCCAGCCGACCGCGGCCAGGCTGAGCGCGGTGTCCACAACGTTCACAGGACCACCTCGACAAGCTCGTGGAGACGCACGCACCTTCGACCGCAGGTCATG
>JAAIGF010183888.1_pt1 | contig 12222 bp, 10 predicted proteins | sample 6487441 | NCBI WGS metagenome assembly JAAIGF01 (sample SAMN13974129, study PRJNA590717) | phyllosphere metagenome | biome: pepper field; feature: multiple bacterial spot infested pepper fields; material: pepper leaves; isolation source: leaves from pepper fields | host: Capsicum annuum ...
CCTGTCCGTGCTGGATGTCGGGGTGTGGACCTACGGCACCCTCGTGGCCGACGTCACGAGGCCCTTCCACCCGGTCATCAGCGATCCCGAGAGCCGCGAGCTCGCGTGGGTTCCTCTCGACGAGGTCGAGTCGTTCCCGCTGCATCCCGGGTTCGCGGCATCCTGGCCGCGGCTGCGCAGCCTGCTCTCGGTGCGTCCGACCGTCATCGTGGACGTCGCGAACGTGGTCGGTTCGGTCCCCGACGGCTGGTGGCGCGACCGCGCCGGAGCCGCCGATCGGCTGCTCGCCCGGGTGGCCGCGCTGGCCGAGCGGGGGACGGATGCCGCGGGCCTGGAGCTTCCCGAGGACATCTGGTTCCCGCGCGTGGTGGCGGTCGTCGAAGGGCAGGCCCGCGACGTCGCCGCCCCCGCCGGGGTCGAGCTCACTCGCGCCCCGGCCTCCGGCGACGATGCGATCGTTCAGGCGACCACCGCCGCCCTGGCCGCGGGGGAGCGGGTCAGCGTCGTGACGTCGGACCGCGAGCTGCGCGCTCGCGTCGAGGCGGTGGGGGCCCGGGCGGTCTCGACGTCGTGGCTCCGCGACCGCCTGTGACCGGCCCCGCCGCTCGGCGCTGGGGTGCGGCCGCGCTGGCTGTCGCGGTCGTCACGGCGGGACTCGTCGTCCACGGCATCCTGCCCGACACCGCGGCGACCGACATCGCCGGTGACGCGCTGTATGCCGTGTTGATCTACGTCCTCGTCGTCGCTGTCGCACCCCGTGCCGCAACCGTCGTCGTCGCGGCGGTCGCCGGCGTCTGGTGCATCGCGGTCGAGCTGCTGCAGTTGAGCGATCTGCCCGCGCGGGCGGCCGCCGTCTTCCCGCCGGCGGTCCTGGTGCTCGGGACGGTGTTCGACGCGCGCGACCTGCTCGTGTACGTCGTGACGATCGTCATCGCCGGGGTGCTGGATGCTGTGTGGCGCCGCCGGCGAGCACCGTCGTCACCCCCGCGATGATCAGGTCGAGCGCCGCGGTGAAGCCGTCGTCGTCGCCGTCGGCGATGCGCTCGGGTGACGCGGCGACGCCGCCGGAGGCCGCGCCCCACGCGTCGGCGCTGCGGCGCTGCTGCTGGTGGAAGGTGAAACCGACGACGAAATGGGTGACGGTGTCGGCGATCGTGTCGGCGAGAGAAGCCGACTCGCCGCGCTCGAGTGCGACGGCCCGGAGCCGCGCGTGCACGGGTGGCTCGACGAGCCCGAGCGCGAGCGAGCTGGAGACGACCTCGGCCCCGTCGCGGTAGGCGAGCAGGCTGTCGTGCAGGCGCACGGCGACCTCTCGGGCGGCGACGTCGAGGCTCGTGCCGGCCTCGTCATCTGCGCTGACCGGACGGAGGATGCGCGCGCTCACGGCCGCGAGCAGCTGCTGCTTGTTCTCGACGTGCCAGTACAAGGCACTCGGCTGCACGCCGAGATGCTCGGCGAGGCGCCGCATCGACAGATCGGGCAGGCCGACCCGGTCGAGCAGCTCGAGGGCGGCGTCGACCACGTCGTCCCTCGAGCGTCGGGGCGCGCGACCTCCGCGGTTTGAATCGTCGGCGATCATGGCGCTACTCTACCTGAACGCCGTTCACGTGAACGGTGTTCAGGAGGAGCCATGACCCCGTCGATCCCCGCGTCGCGCGCCGCGCTCGATGCGACCGACCTCGCCCGCGCCGCGGTGTTCGCGGCCCTCATCGCCGTGCTCGGGCTGCCCGGCTCGTTCCCGCTGTTCGGGGGTGTGCCGATCACAGCGCAGACCCTCGGCGTGATGCTCGCCGGCGCCGTTCTCGGGCCCGTCGTCGGCGCGGCCTCGGTGGGCACCTTCCTCGCTCTCGTCGCCGTGGGGCTTCCGCTCCTCGCGGGCGGCCGCGGCGGGCTCGCGGTCTTCGCCGGCCCGACGGCGGGCTACCTCGTCGGCTGGCTCGTCGGCGCCGTGGTGGTGGGGCTGATCGTCCACGCCGGCGGGCGGCGACCCGTGTGGTGGCGCACCGCGGCCGGGCTCCTCATCGGCGGGGTGCTCGTCGTGTATGCGTGCGGCATCCCGGTCCAGAGCCTCGTCCTGCGCCTGCCGCTCGAGCAGGCGGCGCTGGCGAACCTCGCTTTCGTCCCGGGCGACATCGTCAAGGTCGTCGTCGCGACGCTCGTGATCGGAGCACTCGTGCGCGGCTACCCTCGCGCCTTCCGGCGCACGTGGGCGCCGCGTGCGAGCACCCGGGCCGGCGATGATGCGCCGACCCGGACCGCCGCCCCGGCATGACGGCCGGCATCCGTCTCGAGGCCGCGGCCGTCCGCCTCGGGGACGTGCAGGTGCTGGAACCCCTCACCCTCGGCCTCGACGCGCGCACGATCGCGGTGGTCGGCGACAACGGTTCGGGCAAGTCGACGCTCGCCCGACTCATCGGCGGACTCGTGCGGCCGACCTCGGGAGCCGTCCGGGTGCTCGGCTGCGACCCGGTCCGGGATGCGGCCGAGCTGCGGCGCCGCGTCGCGATCGTCTTCAGCAACCCGGACGCGCAGATCGTCATGCCCACGGTCGCCGAGGACGTCGCCTTCTCGCTTCGCGGCGATCGCGGCTCGCGCGCCGACCGCGCTGCACGGGTCGACCGGGCGCTCGATCGGTTCGACCTGACCGACCTCCGCGACCACCCCGCGCACGAGCTGTCGGGCGGGCAGAAGCAGCTGCTCGCCCTGTGCGGAGCCTTCGTCCGCGACCCCGAGCTCGTCGTCGCGGACGAGCCGACCGCGTTCCTCGACGGGCGGAACGCCGCCCGCATCGCGGGTCATCTTCTCGGCGACACCGGCCACCGACTGCTGCTCGTGACCCACGACCTCGATCTCGCGCGGCGGTGCGAGGTCGGCGTGCACGTCACCGCGGGACGCATCGTCGACGTGGGAAACGCGGCCGAGGTCGTCGATTCATACGCGAGGACCTGGCGATGACGTCTACCGAGGCGGGCGCGGCACGATGCTGACCCTTTACCGTCCGGATGCGCGGGGGTGGCACCGGCTCCCGGCGGGGCCGAAGACCCTGCTCCTCCTCGGCCTGGTGATGACGGTGTCGCTGCTCCCGGCTGCACCGGCGACTGCGGCCGGTGCGGCCGCCCTGTGCCTCGCCTGCTACGCCGTCCCCGGAACGGGCTGGCGCGAGCTGGTCCGACAGATCCGGGCGCTGCGGTGGCTCGTGATCATCGCGCTCGCCGGCCAGCTCATCTTCCTGGGGCTCGAGTCCGCCGTGGTCGGAACCGTGCGCATCCTGGCCGCGATCCTGCTCGCCGCCCTGCTGGCGCTGACGACGCCGGTTGCCGCGCTGCTCGACCTCTTCGAGCGTGCCCTCCGTCCCGCCCGGGCGATCGGCGCCGACCCCGAGCGCATCTCCCTCCTCCTCGTCGTCGCGCTCGGCTCCGTGCCGACGCTCGCGCGCCTGGCAGGCGAGGTGCGAGACGCGCACCGCGCGCGGGGCGCGGGAGGCGGCATCCGTTCCTCCGCGCTGGCGTTCATCGTCCTGGCACTGAAACACGCCGACGACCTCGGCGACGCTCTCACCGCGCGGGGCGTGCGCTGACTCGTGCCGAGTTCGCGCAACCGCGGCGCCTCATCTCACGTCGACGCGCTCGAACCGTTCTCGCGGCACGCGGTCGAGCCGCAGCGGGGCGGCGACCGGCGTGCCGCACCGGCTGCCCGCCGCACGGAATCGCTGGATCGCCCACCGCCGCACCCCGCGGTCGGCCAGCAGCTCGCCGAGATCGCCGAGCCGGGCGTCGTCGATGAGGTCGGGATGCACGGTCGTGCGGACCTCGACATCGAGCGGATGCGGCGAGGCGGCGCGCTCGCGCTGAGCGGCGACCACGAGGTCGAGCGAGCGCAGTGCGGCGCGTCCGCTCGGACCCCGGCCCGTCACGCCGGCGTAGTCGTCGGCCCCCGCTTTCATATCGAGGCCGATCCACGACAGGGCCGGCAGCACGGCTTCGAGCAGGTCCGGGTAGGCGCCGCCCGTATGCAGTCCGACGTTGAACCCGAGTTCGCGGGTCCGTGCGATCGCGTCGGGGAGGGCGCGTTGCATCGTCGGCTCACCGCCCGAGAAGACCACCCCGTCGAGCAGGCCGCGGCGCTCGCCGAGGAAGGCGGCGACGTCCGCCCACGGCATCACCCCGCTTGTCCGCGGATCGATCAGATCGGGGTTGTGGCAGTAGGTGCAGTCCCACGGGCACCCCTGCAGGAACACCGTCGCCACGAGGTGCCCCGGCCAATCGACCGTCGAGAACCGCGAGAGTCCCGCGATGCGCAGCCCGGAAGCGCTGCGACCCGCCACAGCGGACACGTCACACGACCGCCGCGGCGCGTTCGTACGAGAACGCCACACGCTCGGCGGCCTCGCCTCTCTTGCCGATGTTGAACGACGAGACCGGGCGGAAGTAGCCCATCACCCGCGTCCAGACCTCGCACTCGGCGAGGCACTGAGGGCACGTCGCGTGGTCGCCCGAGAGGTACCCGTGCTGGGGGCAGATCGAGAACGTGGGGGTGATCGTGATGTACGGGATGCGGAACCGCTCGAGCGAACGGCGGACGAGGGTCTTGCACGCCGCCGCCGTCGGTGCGGCCTCGCCCATGTAGAGGTGCAGGACGGTGCCGCCGGTGTACCTCTGCTGCAGTCCCTCCTGGAGCTCCATCGCGAGGAATGGGTCGTCGGTGAACGCGACCGGCAGCTGCGACGAGTTCGTGTAGTACGGGTTGGCGGTCGTGCCGGCGTGACGGATGCCCGCGAAGCGCGCGATATCGGCGCGGGCGAAGCGGTAGGTCGCCGACTCGGCCGGGGTGGCCTCGAGGTTGTAGAGGTGCCCGGTCTGCTCCTGGAACTCCACCATGCGTACGCGCACGTGATCGAGCAGGTCTGCGGCGAACCGCATCCCCTCCTCGGTCGTGATGTCATCCGCGTCGCCGGAGAAGTTGCGCACCGCCTCGTTCAGCCCGTTCACGCCGATCGTCGAGAAGTGGTTGTCCAGGGTGCCGAGGTAGCGCCGGCTGTAGGGGAACAGGCCCGCGTCGAGGTTGCGTCCGATGACGGTGCGCTTGGCCTCGAGGCTGTCGCGCGCGATCTCCAGCAGCCGGTCGAGCTGCGCGTACAGGCCCGCGCGGTCGCCGGCGTGCACGAATCCGAGCCGCGCGCAGTTGATCGTGACGACCCCGACCGACCCGGTCTGCTCGGCCGAGCCGAACAGCCCGTTGCCGCGCTTGAGGAGCTCCGTGAGGTCGAGCTGCAGGCGGCAGCACATCGAGCGGATCATTCCGGGGTCGAGGTCGGAGTTCACGAAGTTCTGGAAGTAGGGCAGGCCGTACTTCGCCGTCATCCGGAACAGCGCGTCGGCCTCGGGGGAGTCCCAGTCGAAGTCCTTCGTGATGTTGTAGGTCGGGATGGGGAAGGTGAACGCCCGGCCGTCGGCGTCGCCCTCGGTCATCACCGACAGGAACGCGCGGTTGATCATCGCCATCTCGGGCGCGAGATCGCCGTACGTGAAGTCGGCGAGGCGCCCGCCGACGAGCGGGCGCTGGTCGGCGAGGTCGTCGGGGCAGGTCCAGTCGAAGGTCAGGTTGGTGAACGGGGTCTGGGTGCCCCATCGCGAGGGGACGTTGAGGTTGAAGACGAGCTCCTGGATGCCCTGGCGCACGGCTCGCTCGTCGAGCCCGTCCAGCCGCACGAAGGGTGCGAGATAGGTGTCGAACGAGCTGAACGCCTGCGCTCCGGCCCACTCGTTCTGAAGGGTGCCGAGGAAGTTGACGATCTGGCCGAGGGCGCTCGAGAAGTGCTTCGGCGGGGCCGACGAGATCGCGCCCGGAACCCCGTTGAACCCCTGCTCGAGGAGCTGGCGCAGCGACCACCCGGCGCAGTAGCCGGCGAACACGTCGAGATCGTGGATGTGGATGTCGCCGTCGCGGTGCGCGGCTCCGGCCTCGGGCGCGTAGACCTCGTCGAGCCAGTAGTTGGCGATCAGCTTGCCAGACGCGTTGAGGATGAGCCCGCCGAGGCTGTAGCCCTGATTCGCGTTCGCGTTGACGCGCCAGTCGCGTCTCTCGAGGTACTCCTCCACAGTGCTTCGGACGGGGATGTTGCGTGTGGTCATGGAGGTCCCTTCACGAGATGCCCCAGATGTGGGGGTCGAATCTCGATTCAGCCACTACATGCTGTGTCGGCCCCGCGTGGCGCGCCGGAACAAATCCGCGCACGGCTCGCGCACGAACAGCGGAGAATGTCGCGGACTTCGGACATATCGCGCGAATAGGTCCGAAGTACGCGGCATCCTCCGAGTTCCGCGACCCGCGGAGGCAGGGCTCAGCGGGCGAAGCGAAGGGTCACGATCTCGAACGGGCGGAGGGACAGCGCGGTATCGCCGGACAGAGCGGATGCCGCGACCTCGCGCTCGAGCAGATCGGTCTGGGTCACCGCGCGGGCGTCGAAGCCGGGGTGCACGACGGTGTCGACACGGCGGCCGAGCGCCTCGTACAGACGCACGACCACGTCGCCCGAGCCGTCCTCGGCGAGCTTGACCGCCTCGACGACGACCCCCGGATCAGCCACCGTCACGATCGGCTCGATCGCGGATGCGGTCCCCCTCACCACCCGTTCGGGCAGATTCAGCCGATAGCCCTCGACGACGGCATCCTCGACGTCCGCGCCGACGACCAGGCCGACGCGCAGTGCATACGCGCCCTGATCCTGCGTGGGATCGGGGAACAGCGCCGACCGGATGAGCGACAGCCGGACGACCGAGACCGTGCCGCCGCCGACCGAGCGCTCGGCTCGCGTGATGTCGTGACCGTACGTCGAGTCGTTCACGACCGCGACGCCGAAGCCGGGTTCGCCCACGCGCACCCACCGCTGCGCGACGGTCTCGAAGCGCGCGGCATCCCACGACGTGTTGGTGTGGGTCTTCCGCTCGATGTGGCCGAACTGCACCTCCGAGGTCGCGCTGTCGGTGTGCACGTCGACGGGGAACGCGAGCTTGAGCAGTTTCTGCGTCTCGTGCCAATCCAGCTCGAATCCGAGCGACACGGTGCGCGAGCCCGCTTCGAGCCCGATGCGCTCGGTCACGCGCGATGAGCCGAACGATCGGGTGACGACGACCTCGTCGCCGTCGACCTCGAGACCGTCGAGGTCGACCAGGTCGGTGACGGTGTTCCGATAGTGGACGTCGACATCCCAGGCATCCCATTGGGTTGGAGTGTCGCGGTGCAGCTGCAGAAGGGCGGATGCCGCACCCGGCGGCACGCTCTCGCGACCGCTCACCACGTCGACCGCCGAGACGATCAGGCCGCGATCGTCGATCACCACGCGCACGATGCCGTTGTCGAGCACCCAGCCCTCGGGCGAGCGTTCGGGGCGCACGCGGGATGCCGGGGCAACGGGTACGGCTCCGAGCGCCGGAACCCCGCCGCGCGCATGCGGCGCGGCGTTGACCCTGAGCTCGGATGTCGCCTCGCCCGGCTCGGGCGATCCCGCGAGAGCGGTCAACGCGTCGCCGATGATCTCCTCGAGCTCGCGGGCGACCGCGGCGTAGTTGCGCTCGGCGTCCTGATAGACCCAGGCGATCGACGATCCCGGCAGGATGTCGTGGAACTGCTGCAGCAGCACCGTCTCCCACGCCCGCGCGATCCTCTCGGCGGGATACGGTGCGCCGGTGCGTACGGCCGCGGTCGTCGCCCACAGCTCGGCCTCGCGCAGCAGGTGCTCGCTGCGGCGGTTGCCCTGCTTCGTGGCGAGCTGGCTCGTGTAGGTGCCGCGGTGGAACTCGAGATAGAGCTCGCCGACCCAGACCTCGGGCTCGGGGTACTCCGCTTCGGCGGTCTCGAAGAACCGCTGCGGTGTCGAGTGAACGACACGGGGTGAGCCCTCCAGCGAGGTCGTCCGCGCGATCGCCGCCGTCATCTCGCGCGTGGGGCCGCCCCCGCCGTCACCGAATCCATAGGGGAGCAGCGACACCGTGCCGCGCCCCTTGTCGGCGTAGTTGCGTTCGGCGTGCGCGAGCTCGGCTGCCGACACGATCGAGTTGTACGAGTCGACCGGCGGGAAGTGGGTGAAAAGGCGGGTGCCGTCGATGCCTTCCCACCGGAAGGTGTGGTGCGGCATCCGGTTCGTCTCGTTCCACGAGATCTTCTGCGTGAGGAACCAGCGGGCGCCCGCGGCCTTCGCGATCTGCGGAAGAGCCCCGCTGTAACCGAACGAATCGGGAAGCCACACCTCGGGGGTGTCGATGCCGAACTCGCGCTCGAAGAAGCCTTTGCCCGCGATGAACTGCCGCGCCAGGGCCTCCGCGCCGGGCAGGTTCGTGTCGGATTCGACCCACATGCTGCCGACCGGCACGAACCGGCCCTCCGCCACACGCGCGCGGATGCGCTCGAACAGGTCGGGGTAGTACTCCTTCACCCATGCGTACTGCTGCGCCGACGACGCGGCGAAGACGAAGTCGGGGTCTTCGTCCATGAGCGAGAGGACGTTCGAGAACGTGCGAGCGACCTTCCGCACCGTCTCGCGCACCGGCCACAGCCACGCCGAGTCGATATGGGCGTGCCCGACGGCATGCAGGGTGTGTGCGCTCGCCGAGGCCGGCGCGGCCAGCACGGGAGCGAGGACGGCGCGGCCCGCGGCGGCGGTACCGGCGACGTCGTGCGGGTCGACGACGTCGATCATCCGCTCCAAGGCGAGAAGGAGGTCGGCACGGCGGGCCGACGCCGGGTCGAGCTGCGCCGCAAGTCCCCGAAGCGCCGAGGTGTCGTCCAGGAGAGCGGTGACCTCGAGGTCGCGCAGTCGCACATCGACCGTCCGCAGCACGTAGACGGGATCGTCCCCGGCGGTCGCCCGGTCGCCGACCGGTGTGGGCGCGAAGGTGAAGATGCTCCCGACGTCGGGGTTGGAGGCGCCCTCCACGAAGACGTCGATCTCACCGCCCGGCGACACCGCCTCGGTCACCGCGTTGTTGAACGGCGCGATGCCGCGCAGCGGCCGGCCGTCGACCGACCACACCATCGCCTCGCATTGGAAGCCCGCCTGTCCGGTCGTGAATCCGAGGTCGACGACGAGCTCGGGTCGCGTCCCGGCGATCGGCTCGCCCCCGTCGAACCACTCGTCCGGCGCCTCGCCCGTGACGCGGAACCAGGTCGTCCCCCACGGGCGTCCCCACGGTTCACCGACCGTGATCGGACGGTAGGCGCCGTCGCGGGCCTCGTCGAAGGCGACCGGCTCGGCCGGCGCCTCCCAGCAGCTGACCGCGAGCGGGCGGGAGTCGCGGTGGATCGCCGGGGCCAGACGTTCCCGGACGAATCGGTCGATGCGCAGCAGCGCGAGAGTGGAGCGGTCGTGCATGGAGGAGCCTTTCGAGGAGGAAGCGGGTCAGCCCTTGACGGAGCCGGCGAGGGCGAACGAGCCGCCCGAGAATCGCTGAACGAGGACGTACAGCACCACCATCGGTGCGGCGTAGAGCACCGAGTAGGCGGCGAGCTGTCCGTAGGCGATCGAGCCGTACTGACCGAAGAAGTTGAAGATCGACACCGCCGCCGGGAACTTCGACGACGTGAAGAGCAGCACGAAGGGGACGAAGAAGTTCCCCCAGGCGGTCGTGAAGACGAAGATGAACACGACGCCGATGCCTGAGCGCATGAGCGGGATGACGATGCGCGCGAGAGCCTGCATCGACCCGGCCCCGTCGACCCAGGCGGCCTCTTCGAGAGAGATCGGCACCGAGTCCATGAAGTTCTTCAGCATCCAGATCGCCATCGGCAGAGATGTCGCGGCCATGAAGACGATGACGCCCCACACCGAGTCGAGCAGCCCGAACGAGACGAACAGCGCGTAGACCGGCACCATCATCGCGGTGATCGGCAGCCCGGTGCCGAAGAGGATCGCGTACATGAACGTCTTCTGGAACCGCATCGCGTAGCGCGACAGCGGGTAGGCCGCGAGCACACCGACGACGACGGTGATGACGGCGGTGCCCAGCGAGACGAGGATCGAGTTCAGGAGAGGCTGGAACGTGAGCTCCCACGTCATCACCTGCGTGTAGTTCTCGAGGGTCCAGGTCTCGGGGACCTTCATCGTGACCTTCGCGTCGCCGTCGAAGGAAGCGAAGACGATCCACAGCAGCGGCACGAGGAAGAGCACGCCGATCGCCGCGAGGATGATCGACGACAGCACGGTCTGAGCCCGCTTCCGCGGTGCCGAGACCGAGGTGGCGATGGTGGCCATGTCAGTCGACCTCCGGCTTGAGGATGCGGATGTAGACGGCGGAGAAGACGGCGCCGATCAGGAGCGTCACGACGGCGATCGCGGTGCCGTATCCGACCTGGGCGAACTTGAACGCCTCCTGGAACGCCAGCACGGGGAGCGTCGACGACTGTGTTCCCGGACCGCCCCCGGTCATCACCCAGATGAGCGTGAACACGCCGAGCGTCTGCAACGTCGTCAGCAGCAGATTGGTCGAGATCGACCGCCGGATGACGGGGAGGGTGACGCGGATGAAGCGCTGCCAGGCGCCGGCGCCGTCGATCGTCGCGGCCTCGATCAGCTCGGGCGGCACCTCGGACAGCGCCGCGTTGTAGACCATCATCGAGAAGGCCGTGCCGCGCCAGATGTTCGCCAGGATCACCGCCAGCATCGGGAAGTAGTACAGCCAGCTCGTGCCCTCCAGCCCGAACCAGCCGAGGAAGGTGTTGAGGGTGCCGTCGGTCTGGAAGAAGGCGTAGAGGGCGAAGGCGGCGACGATCTCGGGCAGCACCCACGCCAGCACCACGAGTCCGCCGACGAGCGAACGCAGCGGCTTCACCGAGTTCCGGATGAGGACCGCGAGCAGCATCCCGAGGACGTTCTGGCCGATCACGGCGGACGCCAGCACGAACACCACGGTGAGCCCGAGCGAGAGCCAGAACTCTCCCGAGGCGAACAGGGCCGTGTAGTTGTCGAGTCCGATGAACTGCGGGTTCGCGGCGCGGGGCCCGGTCATGGCGCGGTCGGTCAGTGACCCGTAGAGCGCGTAGACGATCGGTCCGAGCATGAACGCCAGCAGCAGGAGCACCGCGGGCAGGAGCGGGAGGAGTCGTGCGGCGGCACGGCCGGCCGACCGGCCGGACCGGGAGGTGATCTCCCGGCCCGGGCGGTGCCGACCGCCGGTGGTGACGGTGGCGGTGGCGGTCATCGCTGGATCAGCCCGCCTGCGTGTTCTCCTCGCCGACGATGCCGACGAGAGCGGAGTCGTACGCGGCCTGTGCATCCTGCGGGGTCGCCTGACCGGTGAAGATCGACTCCGTCGCGCGCGGGATGTTCGCCGAGATCTGCGAGTAGTCGGGCGTCGCCGGCCGGAAGTGGGTGTACGGCACGAGCGATGAGAAGAACTCGAACGACGGGTTGTAGTCGAGGTACTCCTGACTGGCGGCGACATCCTTGCGCACCGCGATCTGCCCGGCCTCCTGGTGGTACATCAGCGCGTTCTCGAACGTCAGCGCCTGGGCGATGAAGTCGAAGGCAGCCTGCGGGTTCTTCGCGTTGGCGCCCATCGCGAGCGTCCAGCCGCCCGACATCGAGGTGAAGCCGTCACCGCCGCCGTCCTGCGTCGGCATCGCGGCGAAGCCCATCGTCTGCTCCCACTCCGGCCAGGCGTTCTCGCCCTCGATCCAGTTGCTCGGCAGCCACGAACCGTCGAGCGCGATGGCGATCCCGCCCTGGGGAAGGAGTTCCGTGCTGACTTTGGTTCCCCAGCCGGCGTCGAGAGCCAGCGCGGGGTCGGGGCCGAGCTTCTCCTCCGCGACCGTCTGATAGAACTCGAGTGCGTCGAGGAACCCCGCCGAGCCGGTGACCCACTTGTTCGTGTCGGTGTCGAGGAGCTCATCCTCGGTGCCGTAGAGCAGCATCTCGAAGCCCTGCATCGACGTCGCCTCGCCCAGGGCCTGCGACGCGTAGATGTTGAACGGGATGACGTCGGGGTTGCTCTCCTTGATGGTGCGCGCAGCCTCGAGCACGTCGTCCCAGCTCTCCGGCGCCCAGTCCTCGGGAAGCCCCGCCGCCGCGAACAGCTGCTTGTTGAAGTAGAGGCCCCGGGTGTCGGTGCCGAGCGAGACGCCGTACGTCTTGCCGTCGTCGCCGAGCCCGGCCTGCTTGGCGCCGTCGTCGTACTGCTCCCACTGGTCCCAGTCGGCGAGATAGTCGTCGATCGGCTGCAGGTATCCGGC
>JAAIGF010144670.1_pt1 | contig 12217 bp, 9 predicted proteins | sample 6487441 | NCBI WGS metagenome assembly JAAIGF01 (sample SAMN13974129, study PRJNA590717) | phyllosphere metagenome | biome: pepper field; feature: multiple bacterial spot infested pepper fields; material: pepper leaves; isolation source: leaves from pepper fields | host: Capsicum annuum ...
CAAGGACAGACAGAGCGCTACGAACGTGCACAGGCTATGGTCGACCAAATGGATGCGGAAGGCTTCGGTAACTGTACGAATACAGGCGCGTGTGAGGCTGAATGTCCAAAAGGAATCAAACTGACAAACATCGCTCGCATGAACCGTGAATATTTCACGGCTAAATTCTTCCGCGAAGAAGATGTGCATACCCATAACTAAACATTGCGATTAGTGATTAAAAAGTCCTCGTTAGATATAGATAACGGGGACTTTTTTTATATTTACATTTTACGCAACGGAACTTAAATGTTAACGAAGATTCGATTCCTTCTTTTAATCTTGACCTTATCGTTATTGGGGACAGCCATCACCATCCATTTTACTATTACGGATGAGGAAATGCTCCAACTGGATGAGCGAAAGTTAACGTCAAATATCCACAAATTTGAAGATCGAATAGACGAAATCCTTAGCGACAGCCTGATTGTCAAGACGTTTCAAAATGTAGACAAATACCCGGTACAACTGGCGCAAATTACGGATGATATTGGCAAAGAGTTTATTTTCTTCTATGTCTACAGAGACAATCAGATTGTACACTGGTCGACCAATATTTATGTGCCCGTCACCGATGTAGGCCTGCGCAGCAACACATCTTATTTGCAATCCGAAAACCGGTCGTTTTTGGTAAAGAAAAAAGAACTGAAACATGGCATATCTGTGCTGGCGCTGGTTCCGATAAAACGCAACTTTGAAAATCCCAACAATTATCTTACGAATAACTTCCTGCAGGTTATCGATGTAAAAAATATTGAAATCGCTCAATATAACGACAACAAAAACATTCGCAACATATACAGCAAAGACAACAGTTACCTGTTTTCGGTTAAATTGATCGAAGGAAAAAAAGACAATATCTACATCGATCTGCAGTTTTTTTGTTGGGTAGCGGCTATTATATGCCTCATTATACTCACCAATAGTATATGTTTGCACTTCGCGAAGAATGGCAAACCCTGGCTCGCCGTTATTCTGTTCTTTGCGGTATTGGTAGCCATCCGCTATATTGATCTCCAATCAAACTGGCTCTCGGTGCACTCCAGTCTGGAACTTTTCGATCCAAAGTATTACGCCTACAGCGAATTTTTGCCCAACGTATGGTCATACCTGATGACCACTGGTAGCATTTTTTGGTTTATATGCTTTGTAAAACATATCCAAAAACTGTTAACAGTTCCCAAGCGCATACAAAAACGTGGTATAGCGATCGCCCTGTCATTGGTCAGCATATTTTCCATTTATATCCTGACTCAACTGATGTATTATTTTCTGGGTACGTTACTGACGCACTCCCCTAGTTATGATAATGACTTTACGAAAATATTAAACCTGGATCTCTACGGTTGGCTGTGCATACTTCTGTTCTGTCTTAATGTTACTTCGCTCGTACTCTACATCGATGGCGTAGTGCAGATGGTGCGTTACTTTCTGAAAGACGTTACACTGATGCTCAATATGGAGCTAATCTGCCTCGTCGTTTCATTGATCGCATACGCTGTTCTTCAATTCAACGTATTTTTCTGTATACTTTTTGGCGCGATGGTTTTTCTACGCACCTATAAAACGTACAGCTTTTCTACTCCATACCGATTATCCGTTTTCATTTCGACGATCTTGTTGCTGTCTGCAGCATCGGTACTTTCGTACAACTATTACAATCGGGTCAAGAAAACGGATGTCATGAAGCAGTCGATCGCTCATCTATTAGCCGAAGACGATGTAAATGCCGTTTCTTTATTTGTTGATGTAGAGAAGAATTTAAACAACGATTATAAGTTGGAAAAACTGCTGAGTTTAAACGACTCTTCTACCGATATTCCATATATCACCGAATACATCAAAACCAGGTACCTGAGCGGTTACCTCTCTAAATTTGAGTTTCAGGCATATTACTACAATAATGAAGGCAAGCCCTTAGAAAATTACGCTGGAAACAAGGCTGCAGAATATCGCGAAAAGGTAATCCGTAATGCAATAAAAATACCTTTTACAACGAACTTTTACCGACTCAAAAGCGAACTAGGCACACACGAGTACTTTACGCACCTCACGATCCCTTATGAGGATAATCCAGATAAGTTTTATCACATTTACATCAACCTAAAGAATCTTTCCTACAGCACACTGTTGCCCTATCCGGAAATCTTATCGGATAGTAAAGCTTCTGCCTGGCAGTTTGATGCGTTTCAAAATAACTCCTATGCCATGTACAAAGGGCATAACCTAATTACGCAATACGGCACTTACAACTTTCCAGAAAACGACTTTAATGTGCCGGATAAACTGCGTGAATACATGGAGTTGAAAGACAACGATAATTTTCTACAGTTAGCTTATAAGCCTGATCAATATACCACGATTGTATTAGGCAAACAAAAAACGACTGCCTGGGAGTATTTAGCCCTTGGATCGATCATATTTATTTTGCTGCTCATATTCTTTAGCGCATTTAATCTCACCAATTACCTTATCAAAACCGTAACGGATAAATCGTTCCGCTGGAGCCGGATACGTTATCAGGTAAGGATGATGGCTAACAACATTCAATACAGTACGCGCATACAAACGCTGGTTATTATGTCGGTACTGATGGGCATTCTTATCTCTGGCGCCATCGCTTTCATCAGCATAAACAACCAGCTAGAAGAAACAACGTCGGCCAATCGATTAAAAGAAATCGCTGAGGTAACCAAAAAAATTGAAAATAGCATCGCTGGCAGCAAAGCAGATATCAGCCAACTGATTGTGCAGATTTTGAAAGACATGGCGCCGTCTAGCATGACCAACTTTAATCTATATGATAAAACGGGTAAGCTATTATACAGCTCGCAACCTCGGATATTTGATCTGAAGCTTATATCAGAATACATGAATCCGGATGCGCTCACGAAATTGGCCGTACTCCGAAAATCAGAAGCCTATGAACAAGAGCGTATTTCCGATTTTCGATTTTCGGCAGCATACGCTTCTATAAAAAACGAAGAGTATAAAACCGTTGCTTACCTCAATATCCCCTACTATACAACCGAAAAGGATGCGATTGCGAACAAAAACTTGTTACTCAACACCATCCTGAACATCTACACATTTATCATTATTCTCTTTGGTTTTATCGCCGTTGCAGTATCCAGCAAAATCACCAAACCCCTCGATATTGTGCGGCAAAAGCTGGCCGAAACGCAGCTATCAAACAAAATCAACGAGCCACTGTATTGGGAGCGAAACGACGAGATCGGCATGCTCATCAAAGAGTACAATTACATGTTGATCAAGCTAGAGGAAAGTGCAAAGCAACTGCGCGATGCCGAGCGGGAAAAGGCTTGGCGGGAGATGGCCAAGCAAGTGGCCCACGAGATCAAAAACCCACTGACGCCTATGAAATTAGGTATTCAGCAATTGATGCGTTCTTACAACGAAGATGACGAGCGATTTGCAGAGCGTTTTCTGCGCATATCTAACTCGGTGATCGAACAGATTGACAGCTTATCGAAAATTGCAACCGAGTTTTCTGCGTTTGCCAAACTTCCGGAAACCAACCTGGTCAAAATCAACCTGATCGAGAAGATATTAAAGGTGATGAATTTGTTCAACAGTTCGGCGAGTACCGTCGTTATTTTGAATAATGAAACCAATGATCGCGCTATTTACATTTTGGGAGATCGCGACCAGATGCTTCGCTCTTTTAATAACTTATTTAAGAACGCTATCGAAGCCAGCGTAGGCCGCAAAAAAACAAAAATAAACGTCGAAGTGAGTTATAAAGACGACGATTATGTCCAAATTCTCATCCAAGATAATGGCTATGGCATATCGGACGATGTCATCCCCAATATATTTAAGCCAAATTTTACGACAAAAAGCTCGGGCACGGGATTAGGATTGGCCTTTGTAAAACAAACCGTTACGGGGATAGGTGGTAAAATTGAATTTATTACTAAAGCCAACACGGGAACAACATTTATCATTACCCTGCCGATTTACCGAGATTAGCCCTCATTCGTGCTTGACGTGGTCATATAAACGTGAAGCTTATTTCCATGGTACTCTCAGAAATATTCGCGTTATTATACTATGCTATGCGAAGACCGTCAACCAGGTTTCCGCAAGCGATAGTATAAATAAAATTGATGCAGGCGCTTGAGGAGAAGGCCCGAGCGACAGATCGCATCCATGACATGTAGGCATCTGCTTTCGTCCTCAAAAAGAAGCAAAGTCTGGAAATGACCAAACTATTTTTCAAATAAATAGGCTCTTTAAAGTTACGCAAACGCTTGACAAAAATTCGCTTGCTTCAACGATAAAGGAATGTTAGATAAAATTACGGTGCGCAATGTATCTGTACGAAGCTTGATCCCTTATAATTGCCATTGAAGCTATTGGTGATAGCGCTCGTCATCGATAACGAAAAGTCTCCGGATTGCACCAAGCGATTGGTATTACGCGAATACCTCCTTAAATAAAAAGCGGAACACTAACGAAGAGAAATTAAAAACCGGCTAAAGGCTATAACGAAAGGTAGTAAAGCCTGTGTAACGTTTATTGAGAGCGTGATCGTGTAGTTAAATGGCAGAAACTTGTAAAACCCAGAGCAGTTATTTTAGAACGACTCCAGCTCGCCCCATAATGGCATTATCATTATACAGCAATACGGTATAGGCGCCTTTTTTAAATTTATCTAAAGGCCAAAGAAATTGATATTCTTCTCCATTATTAGTAAAGTTGATCACATCTTTGAACGTATACTGCAGCTTCTCACCGTGCACGTAGAAAAAATTGTTAGCATCTCCAAATAAATTACCGGCGGGATCTACCACACGGACGAAAACATCCTTATTACCCGCTTTGGCCAACGCATTATCTGCCACGGAAAACAAGATCTGCAATTGATCAACGCGTCTGGCCCGTGATTCAATCTCGATCATTCCTTTTTTGGAAATAGACACACCATTAACCTGCACGTTGGAAACCTTCAGTCCCGATGCAATCGTGACTTTATCTTTAAGCTGCGTGTTTTCTTTGGATAGGGAGTTTACCTTTTGGTCGGTTGACAGTACCTGGCGGGATAAGTCCTGATTTTCACGCTGCAAAAGTTCATTTCTAACTTTCAGCTCGTTTAAGCTAACGCGGAGATCAGAAACATCGCCTTTCAGCTGCGCCACCTGCTGCTTTGCGGAAGCAATATCGTCTTCAGTGATGGTATGATTATCTAGTTTTCTTCGTAGCTCGGTAATTATTGCGCGTGCACGCTCTTCAGATGCCGCCAAATTTGGATCGACTTGATCTGCCGACTTAATGGCTGTTAAGTTATCTAATTCAGCCTCTATACGATCAATTTCAATCTGCAAGTCTTGCTTCTGAATCGACATGGTATAGAGCTTCTCGCCCGAGGATTTGAACTTGACGTAGAAATAGATATTCGTAGCCAATAGCGCAACAATAGCTATAACGAAGAAATAAATCTTCGAATTATTCTTCTTTGGCAATTCTTCCTGATACGTCTTATCCGAATCGTAAGTACCTACCTTCTCCATAACTTCTTGCTTCTGCATTATTCTTTAGACGTCTGTGGCAAAGTAACCTAATTATTAACAACATGTTACCTCAACAAAAATTGTTCCAATTAGCCTGCGATTTGATTTGTTAACAGCTTATTCAAAATAGTTCATGATGGTAAATCCACCTTTTCTGAGGTATTCTTCTTTCCGCATCAGCTGTAGGTCGCTATCAACCATATCTTTAACAAGCATCTCCAACGAATATTTTGGTTCCCAGCCCAATTTTTGTTTGGCTTTACTCGGATCGCCGATCAATAAATCGACTTCCGTAGGACGGAAATATTGTGGATCAACTTTTACAACTGTCTGACCTAACTTGATGTTTTCTATCGGGATATTCAGGCGATGGAGAACTTCCTCATCCCGATCGATAATGACGCCCTTTTCGGCTGCATCTTTACCGCTAAATTCCACTTCGATCCCTAATTCGGCAAATGCCATGCGCACAAAGTCACGCACCGTCGTTGTGACGCCCGTAGCGATCACAAAATCTTCGGGCTTTTCCTGCTGCAAAATCAACCACATGGCCTCCACATAATCTTTCGCATGCCCCCAGTCGCGCTGCGCAGACAAATTTCCAAGATACAACTTATCTTGAAGACCTAACGCTATTTTAGCCACAGCACGTGTGATTTTGCGCGTTACGAACGTCTCGCCACGCACAGGGCTTTCATGGTTAAACAGAATACCATTGCACGCAAACATTTGGTAGGCTTCACGATAGTTGACCGTAATCCAATAGCCATAAAGCTTGGCTACAGCATAGGGGCTTCGCGGATAAAAGGGCGTATCTTCATTTTGCGGCACCGCTTGTACCAAACCGTACAACTCCGAAGTAGCCGCCTGATATATCTTGGTTTTTGCTGTCAAGCCTAATAACCTCACCGCATCCAGAATACGTAAAGTACCCAAGCCATCGGCATTTGCCGTATATTCTGGCGTGTCGAAACTTACTTTAACGTGTGATTGGGCTGCCAGGTTGTAAATTTCGTCCGGCTGTATTTCCTGGATAATGCGAATCAGGTTGGTCGAATCCGTCAAATCACCGTAATGCAAAATGAAATTACGTTGGCTAAGGTGTGGATCCTGATATAAATGATCTATACGATCGGTATTAAACGACGACGAGCGGCGCTTTAATCCATGCACGATATATCCTTTTCTTAATAAGAACTCAGCCAGATAAGCCCCATCTTGGCCCGTGATTCCAGTAACGAAAGCAACTTTAGCTTTATTTGCATCCATATTTTCAAATAATAAGCAAATTTAAAAATATTTAGGTGTTTCCATCGATTTATCTTATGCGAACTTCAAAAAGTGTCTACAAAACATTTGTTGTGAGAAGTGACTCGTCAGTGAACGTCCAAAAAAAATAGCCGGTTCAAACCCCATATATAGTTCAGTAATTGCTTCTTTTGATCGAAAATCAAAGCAGCGGCAATTCCTGAACGCAGGTTTGAACCGGCATAATACCGTTTTTTAAATAACCAAAGACTAGTCTACTGCTTTGGTAAAGTTTAACACGAGATATCCTGTACCATTATCCAAGGGAATAGGCATGCGCATCACAAGTGATTGTCCATCAGAATAGGAAAGATTTAAGCGGTAACCCGAAGTTACGTTGCTTGCTTTCTCTCCAGAATAGATTTTCTTGAATTGAAATTGCGGATGTTGTGCGCCAGATTTATCATCAAATACCGACCATACAATGGTACGCACGGCACCATCAGCACACAGTGTACCCGAAGTATTAAAAGTTATACTACCACGGTAGTTACCGCCCGGCAAATTCCATACGCTGCCGACAAAACAGTCTACAGGCGCCTCATCAAAAATATTTTTTATCGTATATGCCGCCGGAATATCTTCTCTGTCTACAGAATTAAGCACCCATTTACCTTTCAAACCACTACGCCATTGGGAGGCTGAAGGACCTTGTGCACCTGTAGAAGTCGATGCTCCTCCTGTTGATGTTTTTCTTTGTGCTCCACACGAGCCCAGTACTAAAACTAGCGCCAATAACGTGCATACAGATAAGATATGTTTTCGCATAATGTAAAATTTAGTTTTCTATTTTTTCTATCTTCGCAAAGATAAAACTTTGCGTTGATGACTCCATCCAAAAATCATACCATTAGCAAAATAGTAGCAAAAGCCGTTCTTCGAATTACGATCATTCTGATAGCGCTGCCGATCATCGTATATTTCACCCGACCGGAAGCTATGGCCACCGCTGTATCGTTTCCAAATCCTTGGTCTATTGTGGCGCCAGTATTACTTATGCTATGCTTTGTCGCGTTATTGATCGTCGTTTTACGAACCAAGTATCAAAGTTTGGAGTACAACTGGCTGTTTGTGCTGTCGGGCATATTTATTTGCTTGTATCTGGTGATGTTCTACAGTCGTGTGCTATCAATTTTTAATTAGCAGCAGGATGTAGGCTGTAATCCAAGAACGGAAGCATGAAGAAAAACAAGTATTGGTCGATAGGTAAGAACATCGCAAAATTCGTGATCACCGCTGCTGCCCTCTACTGGGTTTCAAAAAAGATATCTTTTCAAGATTTAAAGCAGGCATTAAGCGATTGCAATTACCTTTACCTGCTATTGGCCTTACTGTTTTACTGTCTTTCTCAGGTGGTAGCCTCATCTAGATTACGTAGTTTTTTAGGCGTCGTTGGTTTGCGACTTACCGAACGCTACAACCTCCGGCTCTATCAGTTGGGATTATTGTACAATTTTTTCTTGCCAGGTGGCATTGGGGGCGATGGATATAAAATCTATTTTCTAAAAAAGAATTACGCCGTAAAAGGACGCAAAGTATTGAGCGCCGTATTCTTTGATCGCCTTAGCGGCTTGTGGGCGTTAAGTATGATTACGGGCTGTCTCATTGTTTTTATGCCGAGATTAGCGATCCCAAACAGCATGACTATTAGCGCATTGCTCATCGGCACCATTGCTTATGTTTATTTCTTAAGGCTATTTTTAAAGGATTTTCTGGCTAAGTTTTTCATCACACATGCTAAGGCTTTATTGGTACAAAGCTTACAGACGTTAAGCGCCACTGCGATTCTGTACGCGCTTCATTTTGATGGAAAATTTTCACCATACTTGTTGATTTTCCTCCTCTCCTCCCTGGTCGCTATCATTCCTTCGATATTGGGCGGCGTCGGATTGCGCGAGTCATTGATGACTTTCGGCGCTTCCTATTTTCAACTTGATCCACACCTGGCAGTGTTGATCAGCTTGATTTTTTACAGCATTTCTTTACTGGTAGCCTCATCGGGCATATATTATATTATCCGGCCCAGCCGATTGGGTACGGATAAACTGCCTTCGGCAGAAGAAGTTGAACAAGAATTAGAAAAAGAAGACTAAAAATAAGATGGCAAACATTATTATTACCGGAGCGAGCAGCGGAATTGGCTTTGAAGCCGTACTTGATCTGACAGCAAACAAAGCCAACAATGTAATCGCCCTTGCTCGCTCGGCCGATAAATTGCGTAAGTTGCATGAAATCGCGAGTTCGTTAAATCCGGATGGTGGCAACCTTTATCCAGCACAATTTGACATTGTCTATGATGATTATCCCACGTCCTTGATTCCATTCATTCAATCTAAATTTAGCAAAGTAGATATTCTTATAAACAATGCGGGCGTATTGATCAATAAGCCTTTTTTGGAAACCTCGATCCAAGAATTTGGCGAGGTGATACAAACGAACCTGCTTGGGCATGTGAACATGATTAAGCATATCGCGCCGATTATGAACGTCGGCGGGCACATTCTCAATATCAGTAGCATGGGCGGCTTTCAAGGCTCTACAAAATTTTCGGGCCTGTCGGCTTACTCGGCAAGCAAAGGTGCATTGAGCATCTTGACCGAATGTTTAGCCGAAGAGTTTCAGCCACGCGGAATAAAAGTAAATTGCTTAGCACTTGGATCTTCGCAAACCGAGATGTTTGAAGAAGCATTTCCCGGTCTTGACGCCGCCACCTTAGCTTTTGAAATGGGACGCTATGTGGCCGATTTTGCACAAAACGGACATCAGTTCTACAACGGAAAAATATTGCCAGTAGCCTCTATGACACCGTAATAAACTCGCATTTAGCTGATTGAATCAACGCTTGTTGATCCAATCAGCTAAATCTTGCATCACCTGCTCGTTGAAGGTCTCTTCGATAGCAGCATATTCTTGTGGCGACCCGGAATCTGCTTGCTGAAAGAGATGGTTTAAACCTTCGTATGCTTTCAACACGTGGTCGGCTGATTTTGGAAGGTGATCGGTCAAGCTCTCCAGATTTACCGCAAAAGGCACCTGCACATCCTTCGTGCCGAAGGCCGCAAAAACCGGAATATGTATTTTCTTGATGAAAGGAACAGGATCAATACGCATGAAATAACGGTATGACGGCAGTAACATCATTCGAAACTCGGCTTGCTGACTAGCGGAAGGATTTGGAAAAACATCCGAAACATTGGCCAGAATCTGTTTGTAAGCCAGCTTTTCATGCGTATCTCCTTTCACCACCGCAAAATTTCGCTTATTTATCTTTTTAGCTTGTACTAGTTCTGCCGTAGACATACCTTGCACGCGTCCTAACTCATAAGCTTGCAGCAGCATCAGTGAATCGATGGGAATGGTTGGCGCAGCCAATAGTGCAATAAAATCCAGTTCCACCGACCCCTGTCCGGCCATCAATTCGGCAATCAGTCCGCCTTCGCTGTGCCCGATTATGCCGACACGCTTCGGATCGACCTGCTTTTGTTCGCGCAAAAAGCTGATCGCGGCAATGGCGTCTTTACTGAAATCACCAATGTTACTTTGTGTATAATTTCCGGTCGATTTGCCAACGCCACGCTCGTCATAGCGAAGCACCACGATGCCGCGTTTGCTGAGAAAATCAGCCAGCACCTTGAATGGCTTGTGCCCTTCGATCGTTTCATCGCGATCTTGCGGACCGCTGCCCGTTACCAACACCACCGCCGGATATCGACCTGCCGCACGCGGGTAGGTCAATGTTCCCTGAAGACGTACAGCATCAAAATCATTGTTAAACGAAACATCTAATGTATCATAGCTGTAGGGAGGTTTAGGCAACTGCGGCCGACGTTGCGGCTTAGCCTCGTAAGGATGCAGCAACAAGGCTGCTTCCAAATTATGCTGTTTAATCAGGCCCTTCAGCTTGCCTTGCGTCAGCACGCCCCGAAAGGAAAAGTTGATTTTTGCTACAGCCACGTAAAGTGAATCATGCGAAACAACCACCTTATCAAAAGCCAACTTCTCGGCAGACTGCATGGGGCTAGCCATATTGCCCGACCAAACGCCGGCTGAATTTTTTTCTAATTGAAAGATAATGGGCAATTGTGCTCCCTGGATACTGAGCTCCCCCTTCCAACTACCTGCCATTTTCTGGCCAAAGCCTAAACAGGACTGCAATAGCAGTAATAATAAAAGTAAACTGTGTCTCATGCAAAAAAATTCTACCGTTAGGTAAACAGATAGCAAAATACCGACCAAATTTAACCGCTACCACTATTCCCCGCCCGCCGATGTTTCCAACTTTTTATCGAATTATTGTATATTTGCAAAATTTCTAACATGAGAAAATTAATCGGCTTTGTCCTCACACCGCTGTTTTACCTAAGTTTTTCGGTATCGTTGCTACTGTTTCACCCTATACAATGGTTATGTCTTAAACTGGGCGGTTACAAAGCGCATAAGCGTAGTGTCGATCTTTTGAACGGACTTTTGGTGGCCTGCAACTATACATTATTCAACCGAACTCGTTTCATCGACAATAAAAATATTCCTGTGGGCAGGCCTATTATTTTTGTGGCCAATCACCAAAGCACCTTCGACATTCCACCGTTAATCTATTTTTTAAGACGGTTTCATGGAAAATTTATTTCTAAAATAGAATTGGCAGAAGCTGGTATTCCCAGTATTTCGTTTAATCTGCTGCACGGCGGCGCTGCGAATATCGATCGGAAAGACCCTAAACAGTCGATTTCCGAAATATTAAAGCTTGCGGCAAACATGAAAACCAACAATTGGTCTACTTTTATTTTCCCGGAGGGCACACGTACAAAAACCGGCCAGATGAAACCTTTCTCTATCGGAGGTATCGCCACTATACTTAAAAAAGTACCCGACGCGCTGGTTGTACCGATAGCGATCAAAGGTTCTTACCTTATGGTCTCTTATGGTATGTTTCCGTTGCGTCCTTTCACATCCATGAGCTGGGAAGTGCTTGATCCGATAGACACCACGGGGCTTAACGCTGAAGAACTTGTAAAAAAAGCAGAAGAAATTATCAAGCAAAAGGTAGAAGGATAACGTCAGTTTACCTTTCTACCTTTCCAATCGTATTTACCAATATTACCTGCCACACCTATATAAACGAGGTAAACAGCATGCACGAGTGAGAGCAGCGGCAAATTCCAAAGCAGTTTGCTGCGGCGTGCAAAACCACACAATGGTGCTATAAATATAAGCTCAGCAAGCACCTTCAGGGCAAAGCTTCCTAGAAATAGGACATGTACATGCGGCAAATCGATAACAAAATGTACAGCGGCAGCAAGAAAGGCCAGGTTAAACAACCAAATGCTAACGCCCAA
>JAAIGF010081769.1_pt1 | contig 12215 bp, 13 predicted proteins | sample 6487441 | NCBI WGS metagenome assembly JAAIGF01 (sample SAMN13974129, study PRJNA590717) | phyllosphere metagenome | biome: pepper field; feature: multiple bacterial spot infested pepper fields; material: pepper leaves; isolation source: leaves from pepper fields | host: Capsicum annuum ...
ACGAGACATTTGGCAAAATGCCGATCCCAACACGTGGTGGCGGATCAATCCCAATCGTGGCCTTATTTGAAAAAGAATTGGGCATCAAAACCGTACTATTAGGATTTGGCTTAGATAGCGACAACCTGCATTCTCCAAATGAGAAATACGGTATAGACAATTACCTGAAAGGTATTGAGACCATTCCACTGTTTCACAAATACTTTACGGAATTAAGTAAATAATTTGGCGGGTTCGGAGCAGTCAGCTTACGAACCCTTTTTATTTTACATTTCCATTTATCGGCACGTCACTACAGGTTGAGGCATCAAGCTATATGAAGCTATTTTTACGAAAAGCACATCGGATCTACTATTTGAGCATGGTATTTTTATGCTTTTTACTCTTCTTGCCGATTCTTTTAGTCTTGACACGTCAACCCGATCGTTACTACAACCAGCTGGTTTTCTTTCGGAAATGGATTAGCGTCATAAGTGCGGCCGCGGCTGGCATTCGTTTTCAATTTCATTTTGAAGTGCCCATCGATTGGTCTCGCCCTTACGTGCTATGCCCCAATCACACTTCTATGCTGGACATATCCGTATTGACGCATTTATGTCCGCAGCCATTTTCATTTTTAGGAAAAGTAGAATTATTGCGCAATCCAGTAACCGCCCTCTTTTTTCGCAGTATTGATGTGCCAGTAGATCGGAGTAACCGTATGTCGTCTTTTCGAGCTTTTCAGCGAGGAAGTGAAATACTCAAAAAAGAACGCTCGCTGGTCGTTTTTCCCGAAGGGAAAATCGATGACGAATACCCACCACGGTTACACCCATTCAAGTCAGGACCTTTTCGATTAGCCAAAGACAATCAAGTGATGGTATTGCCTATCGTGATTCACAATGCATGGCAGTTATTATGGGATGATGGCGGCAAATATGGCTCGAAGCCTGGCACTATTCATATTTCCGTGTTGAAACCTATTGTGGCAGACAATATGATGACCGAAAATCTGGCCTCTATAGAGGATTTGACCTACAATCGCATGCAAGAAACATTATGTCACAAAAAAAATAATCACCTGTATAATAGATAGTTACTATTTAATAAGACAGCATTCTGTGATAAGAGTTGCATAAAACAACTATTTTGCTACTTTTGCGAAAAGTAACAAGCTTAAATAGAGAAGACTATGTATTGGACACTTGAATTAGCTTCGCATTTGGAAGATGCGCCGTGGCCTGCTACGAAAGACGAGTTAATTGACTACGGAATTCGTTCAGGAGCACCGGTAGAGGTTATTGAAAACCTACAGGCACTAGAAGACGATGGTGAGCCATACGAAAATATCGAAGAGATATGGCCAGACTATCCAACTAAGGATGATTTCTTCTTCAATGAAGATGAATACTAGACCTTAAAAAGCCGCTTGACAAGAAATCAAGCGGCTTTTGTTTTATCGCGTTCTCGTACCTTCGCGCGAAGAGGACATCATGGACACCCGACTCCATATGCTATCATGTAATTTTTTAATCCTTTACACCAAATCCCTGTCCAACAAAAAACACCGGAATGAAAAAGACTTTACTTGCGCTCCTACTATCGATTATCAGCTTACCGATTTTTGCGCAGATGCGTATTAAGCGCGACAAAACGCCGCAAACTCAAGCCATGCAAATCAATACGGATACCGTCGCTGCACCGACAACGCGATCCAATAGCCTACGCACCGCACAACAGTTTATCGCAGATTTGGCCAATCCGGATCTCGCTTTGGATATTGTACTAAGTAAGCACGTCCTCGTACAAGATGCTGATGATGAAATGTATGACTATTTACTAGCCAGCTTGGCAGAAATACGACTGAACCTGATGAGCAAGCGCGTTGAAGATATTCGTTACGTAACTTATAATGAGATGCCACGAAAGGAAGTCGCAGACATTGATACCGAAGGAAAAAACACCGCGGATATGGTCTTTTTATACTCTGGCAAGCGCCAAATGACGGCGTTATTAACACAAAATAATAAGATCGCCTCCTTTACACTAGTATCAAAAGGTGGAAATCGTGCCCATTTTGTGACGTATTGATTGTCAAATTATTTGTTTTATCAAAAAGTATTCGCAATATTTGTTTTACAGAAACATGAGAAATTACAGTACATTTAAAGCATGGTGGTGGCATAACGGATAACGTTGTGGCAACATCCTATGTCTTCAAAATTATACTGATAGAAATAGTGGGCTTGCCTTTTTGGCAAGCCTTTTTTTATGACCTGAATGGCGCTTGATAAGCAGAAACAAATCAGCAAGCGTACTTCAAACAGCGTGATAAAACGCGAAATAAATACAGATGAAAGAAATATTATCCCATCTATTCGAATACAAATCCTTCGACCGCAAGGAGGCTTATGATATATTGACCAATATTGCTACGGGCAAATACGATAGTCACCAAATTGCTGCTTTTATGACTACTTACGGCATGCGAAGTATTCGAGTGGAAGAATTACAGGGATTTCGCGACGCGATGTACGACCTGTGCCTTAAAATAGAATTTCCCGGCTATCGACTTATCGACATGTGTGGTACTGGCGGAGATGGTAAAGACACGTTTAACATTTCTACATTAGCTTCCTTTGTAGTTGCAGGCGCTGGTTACCATGTTGCCAAACATGGGAATGTGGGTGTATCTTCCGGTTGTGGCTCTTCTAACGTGATGGAATTATTGGGTTACACATTCACTAGCGATCGCGATGCGCTACAAAAGCAGTTGGATGAAGCCAATATTTGCTTCTTACATGCTCCCCTCTTCCATCCGGCCATGAAAACCGTGGCGCCGATTCGTCGCGCATTGGGTGTCAAAACCTTTTTCAATATGCTAGGGCCCTTGACCAATCCAGCAAATCCAGAATTTCAGTCCGTAGGCGTGTTCAGTTTAGAATTGGCTCGTTTGTATGCCTACCTTTATCAAGGTGGCGAAAAGAAATACAGCATTATGCATGCGCTGGACGGCTACGATGAGATATCGCTGACGGGCGATTTTAAAGTGATTGACAATGCAGGCGAGCATTATTTTCAGGTTTCAGATCTTGGCTTCGATCCGGTCTTGGCAGAGCAGATCGGCGGGGGCAGCGATCCAGCCGAATCGGCCGCCGTCTTTCGCAAAATCATTGACGGAGAGGGAACCGATGCGCAGAATCAGGTGGTATTGACAAATGCGGCCTTTGCCATCAAAACACTAGAGCCGGAGAAAACTTTCGGAGACTGCTTTTATGAAGCAGAATCATCCTTATTAGGAAAGAAGGCACTCAATAGCTTATTGAAGTTGACCAATGGATAAGAAATTAGTGGTAAAAGTTTGTGGAATGAAGGATGTCCAGAACATTGCATCCTTACTTCAATTGCCGGCAGATTATATCGGCCTGATCTTTTATGCAAAATCGCCAAGATTTGCTGGGAATCTGGATCCGCAAATTTTCGATCAACACGACACAGCCAAAGTGGGGGTTTTCGTCGATCAGCCATTAGAAGAAATAGTAGAAAAACAGCAAGCATTTCAGCTGGATGCAATTCAATTGCACGGGCAGGAATCTCCAACGTTTTGCCAAGAGGTAAAAAACAAAGGCTTGACAGTTTGGAAAGCTTTTGGTGTAAATGCGGACTTCGATTTCGGCACACTGGATGCATACAGCGATCTGGTAGACCTATTTCTATTTGACACAAAAACACCTACTCACGGTGGCAGCGGAAACACCTTCGATTGGGATTTATTGGATAAATACACCGGAAAAACTCCTTACTTATTAAGCGGCGGCATCGGCGTACATAACTTGGCGCCCGCATTAAAACGAAAAGATAGTAGGATGGTCGGGCTAGATCTCAACTCTAAACTGGAAATTGCCCCCGGCCTCAAAGACATAGATTTAGTAAAAAAAGCACTTAAAATAATTCATCATGAGCCAATATCAAGTAGATGATCGGGGATATTATGGTCCGTTTGGCGGAGCATACGTACCCGAAATGCTTTACCCAAATGTAGAGGAACTACAAAATGAATATCAAAACATCATCCAAGATCCCAGCTTTCGGGAGGATTTTGTCAAATTGTTAAAAGATTATGTGGGTCGGCCTTCACCATTGTATTTAGCGCATCGCTTATCTGAAAAATACGGTGCACGCATCTTTTTGAAAAGAGAAGATCTCAATCATACAGGTGCACATAAAATCAACAATACCATCGGCCAAATTTTGCTGGCCGAGCGTTTGGGCAAAAAAAGAATCATTGCCGAAACAGGCGCTGGCCAACATGGTGTGGCAACGGCGACTGTTTGCGCGCTGAAAGGGTTGGAATGCGTGGTGTACATGGGGGAGATCGACATTGAACGCCAAGCGCCCAACGTTGCTCGTATGAAAATGATGGGCGCCACCGTTGTACCCGCCACATCGGGCAGCAAAACTTTAAAAGACGCGACAAACGAAGCATTGCGCGACTGGATTAATAATCCAGTAGATACGCATTACATCATTGGCTCGGTCGTAGGACCACATCCTTACCCTGATATGGTAGCGCGTTTTCAATCGATTATCTCCGAAGAAACGCGTAAGCAATTGGTGGAACAAACAGGCAGCAGCCATGCTGATCACGTTATTGCCTGCGTTGGTGGCGGCTCGAATGCAGCCGGCATGTTTTACCATTTCTTGGATGATGAAGCGGTGAATCTCATTGCTGTAGAAGCGGCAGGACATGGCGTCAATTCGGGAGAATCAGCAGCGACGACTGCTTTAGGACGAGAAGGCGTATTGCATGGCAGTCGCTCAATCTTGATGCAAACCGAAGACGGCCAAGTCATTGAGCCCTATTCCATTTCTGCCGGATTAGATTATCCCGGAATTGGACCGCAGCATGCCTGGTTGTTCAAAAGCGGACGCGGCACATTTGTTAGCGCCACAGACGATGAAGCTATGCAGGCGGGATTGCTACTCACGAAGTTAGAAGGCATTATTCCGGCAATAGAAAGTGCCCATGCTTTGGCGCATCTGGAGAAAATGACCTTCAAAGGGGACGAAACCGTGGTAATTTGTCTTTCGGGCCGCGGCGACAAGGACTTGGATAATTACATGAAATACTTTGGCTTTTAAGAACACATGCGTACACTAGATCATACTCGAAAAATAGTACAAGGCGAACGCCTGCTATCCATTTATTATACGGCGGGCTACCCAACGTTGGAATCCACCTTGAACATCGCAGCGACTTTAGAAAAAAGCGGAGCAGATTTCTTAGAAATCGGCATTCCTTATTCGGATCCCGTGGCCGATGGCCCCGTGATTCAAGAAAGCTCCCAGAAAGCCTTGCGAAATGGCATGTCGCTGAAGGTTCTATTCGAACAGCTAAAGCCACTACGCGAACAAGTACAAATTCCCGTCTTCCTGATGGGCTATTTCAATACGATATTGCAGTACGGCGTCGAAAAATTTTGTGCAGATTGTCAGGCTGTCGGCGTAGATGGGGCGATCATTCCAGATCTTCCATTGTACGAATATGAGGAGATGTATCAGCCGATCTTTGAAAAATACGGAATCAGTAATGTATTCTTAGTCACTCCGCAGACTTCAGATGAACGGATTCGTAAGATCGACGCGCTAAGCACGAGTTTCATCTATTTATTGAGCTCTAATGCGACCACAGGCAAGCAACTACAAGTGGAAGATCGATCGGAAGCCTATTTCGCCCGTATCAAAAACATGGGACTATCTTCCCCGATTGTGATCGGATTTGGCATCTCTAACAGAGAGACGCATCAAAAAGCAACAAATTATGCTAATGGCGCTATCGTCGGAACGGCTTTTGTGAGAGTACTAGGGAAAGAAAATGTAACGGCAGCTGATATTTCAGAATTCATCGCTTCGTTCAAATAAAAACCTAAGTCCACATGAAAAGATTGTACATCATTCGTCACGGAAAAGCAGAAGATCCCAATTTTTCGAAGCGCGATTTCGACCGTAATTTAGTTGAAAAAGGGAAGCAAGATGCCTTGCGCATAGCGAATGATATCGTGCAAAGCAGCACTTTTGATGACCATACTTTAATAGTTTCCTCTTCCGCAAATCGTGCTATTCAAACGGCTGAACTGATGTGCCCGACATTCAATTTCCCTATAGATCAGATCAAGCAGGCGGTGGAAATTTACGAAGCACATCATCTGGATATCTTAAAAGTTATTAATGAGGTGCCTGATCATGTATCTACGTTGCTCGTGTTCGGACATAACCCCGGCCTTTCCGCGCTTGTCAATTATCTAACAGATCAATACGCAGAACTGAAAACGGCTAACGCTGCTTATCTGGAATTCCCAGACAATATGACTTTTGCACAGCTTTCCGGACAGACCGCAACGCTGAAACACGTTTTTGAATAATCGCACTCATCCATCACAATCATGGCCAATAAACTAGCAAACGAACGCTCGCCCTATCTTCGTCAACATGCACACAATCCGGTGGATTGGCATCCTTGGTCTGCCGAAGCATTGGAGAAAGCCAAAGCAGAAAACAAGCTCTTGATCGTTAGTATTGGCTATTCGGCCTGCCACTGGTGCCATGTGATGGAGAAGCAGAGTTTTGAGAATGAAGCCATCGCACAGACGATGAACAAATTCTTTGTACCGATCAAGGTAGATCGCGAAGAACGTCCAGATATCGATCAGGTTTATATGATTGCGGTTCAGTTAATGACTAATGCGGGCGGCTGGCCGCTGCATGCCGTTTGTTTGCCAGATGGACGTCCTATTTATGGCGGAACGTATTTCAAACCGCAAGATTGGCAAAACACCTTGTTGCAGATTGCCAAAATGTGGGAAGAAACCCCCGAAGTAGCCATCGAATATGCAGAGAAACTCACGGCAGGAATACATCAGGCAGAGCAATTGCCTATTAGTGCTATTCCAGAAAAGTACACCGTAGATGACTTGCAAGATATTGTGCGACCATGGAAAGCCACCTTTGATTATAAAGATGGTGGATATGATCGCGCGCCAAAATTTCCGTTGCCAAACAATTGGTTATTCTTTTTGCGCTTCGGCGCACTATCCAAAGATCAGGATCTTCTCGATCATGTTCATTTTTCGTTCGAACAGATGGCCAATGGCGGCATTTACGATCATGTCGGTGGCGGATTTGCACGCTATTCGGTAGATGGCCGCTGGCATGTCCCCCACTTTGAAAAAATGCTGTATGACAATGCCCAACTCATCGGATTGTACAGCGAAGCTTACCAACATCGCCCGACCTTATTGTACAAAAGAACGGTAGAAGAAACCATTGCATGGTTAGTTCGGGAGATGAAAGCACCTAATGGCGGTTTTTATAGTGCCTTAGATGCGGATAGCGAAGGCGTTGAAGGAAAATATTATACCTTTAACCACGAGGAATTTGATCTACTCGGGGAAGATGCCAATTTATTCCGCCACTACTATCATGTGACGCAGAAGGGAAACTGGGAAGAGGAAGCCACGAATGTACTGTATGTGAGTCAAGATGAAAAAGCGCTGATTCAAGAAGCAGGATTTACCGACGAGGAATGGCATGAGTACCTACAAGAAATAAAACATAAGCTGTATTCCTATCGGGAAAACCGTGTAAGACCTGCGCTAGACGATAAGCAGATCGTTACTTGGAACGCTCTTTTGATGAAAGGTTTTGTAGATGCTTATCGCGTTTTCGACGAACCAGAATATCTAGAGCAAGCCAGTGATATTGCAAATTTTATTCGCCAGCATGCCCTTACAACCGACGGACAATTACTACATCAACCGGCGGATAAAAACCGAGAAATTGGTGGATTCCTAGATGACTATGCCTTTACCATCGAAGGTTTCATTAGCTTGTACGAAGCGACTTTCGATGAGCAATGGCTGGATTTTGCCCAAAAGATCACTGAGCAGGCGATCCAGCTATTCTATGATCCAGCAGCACAAACATTCTACTACACCAGTGCTACGAGCGAGAAGCTGATTGCACGCAAGAGCGAAATTATGGATAACGTTATCCCCGCCTCAGCTTCTACGATAGTACGTCAGCTTTTTAAACTAGGGCTGCTATACGACAAGCAAGAATGGACGGAGATCGCCGAACAAATATTTGCTAATGTATTTCCTTCGATTAAAAGATACGGGTCTGCATATTCTAATTGGGCCATTCAGCTCACGGAGTTGGTGTACGGCACCAACGAAATTGCCCTTACCGGAAAAGATGCTACAGACTGGCGTAAGGAAATTGATCGGCACTATGTTCCCAACAAATTGACACTCGGAGGAACAAAAAGTACACTTCCGTTGTTGTCTGATAGACAGGGTTTGGAATCAAAAGCCTACCTTTGTCGACATAGTACATGTAGTCTTCCGCAAGACTCCGTAACATCAATACTAGAATTAATAAATCAGTAACGGGGAGTATTTAAACTCCTCCTAAAACAAAACAAATGGCAGTAGAAAACAACAACGTGGTTACGTTGAACTACACACTCCATACCGTGGAAGAAAACGGTGAGAAAACGTTCGTAGAACAAACTTCTTCAGAAAATCCTTTGACATTTTTACATGGCGTAGGCATGATGCTTCCTAAGTTTGAGGAAAACATCACTGGCTTAGACGCTGGTGATAAGACTTCTTTTGAGCTAAACGCAGTAGACGCATATGGTGAGCGTGATGATAAAGCGATCGCACAATTGCCAGCAGATATGTTTGGTGAAATGGGGTTACCTCCTGTAGGTGAAGTATTGCCTTTGCAGGACAACGACGGAAACCAATTCCGTGCTGTCGTGGTAGAGGTTACTCCAGAAGCAGTCGTTGCCGATCTAAATCATCCAATGGCAGGCAAGAAATTGAATTTCGATATCGAGATTTTAAGTGTACGCCCCGCTACTGAAGAAGAGTTGTCTCACGGACATGCTCATGGTGCTGACGGTACAGAAGGTCACTAAATAAAATAAGAAAGCCACCGATCGGTGGCTTTCTTATTTTATAGTTTCGTAGCGCGCAGCATTTCCCTTTTACCCGGCGCTCCCGGCGCTTTCTCGATCGAGAAGCCCAAGGCCTTCATACTTCTTTTCAGATTTCCAGTAATCGCATACGTGACAAATACACCACCAGTCACCAGCAAATTAGCGACATGGCTCAATACTTCGTCGGTCCACATGTCCGGTTGATGAATGGCCGCAAACGCATCAAAGTACACGACATGAAAACGCCTTTGTGGCGCAAAATCCAATATCTTCTGATGAGCAATCGCTAATGTGGCGTGAGCACTCACTTCATGATCTCCTACTAACGCTTTTTCATAACTATTCAAAAAGCTCTTCCACAACTCTGGCTCTATATATGCCTCATAGCCCGTTTGGCTAATCAACTCTTTGCTTAATGGAAAGGCTTCTACTCCGCAGTAGTACAGATTTATTTTTTCGGCAGTGACATAATCAGCTGTCAACAAGAAATTGAGTCCCGTTCCAAAACCGACTTCCAGAATACTCACTTCGGTATCGGACGGATTTCCTGCTAAGTAATGCTGCAAGCCTTGACCTAAAAACACATGTCTACTTTCTTGATGTGCGCCATGTTTGGAGTGATAATGCTCGCCCACCTCGGGTTGAAACAAGGTGCGAGAGCCATCGGCCGTCACCACAAAATGTGTATTATCCATGCGCCAAAAATACGATTATATCCGACATTACCGATGGATGTGCATCTTGTATGAAAAAGCAGTAACTTAGAAGCATGCGTCACATTCTCAAAAATTATCAATCGATCATATTGCTGCTCATCGGTATCGTGCTGGGCAGTCTGATCGGCGTATTTGCGCCAGATCTGGTGACGTATCTGAAACCATTGGGAGAGATTTTTCTGAATCTACTTTTCGTCGCTGTCATACCCTTACTCTTTTTTGCGATCACCGCATCCATTGGCACCATCCAAGATGGTGGCCATTTGGTGAAGATTGTCGGGACGATGACTGCTGTTTTTGTCTTGACGATCTGCATCGCCGCGATAGCCACTATCGCGGGTCTTTGGCTCGTGCCAGTCACCGCCGTGGCTGATGCTGACGCAACACAATCCTTGTTAGATAGTGGACTGGCAGATGAATCATGGGGGGATCGCATCGTTCGTTTTCTGACTGTGAGCGAATTTAATCAACTATTATCACGTCAAAATATATTGGCATTTGTACTTATTTCGGTGTTGATTGGTATTGCGGTACGCAAAACGGGTAAAGGAGCCGATGCATTTCTGAGTTTCTTGACTTCCGGTAGCGAAGTGATGCAGCAATTATTGGCACTCATTATGAAGGCTGGACCTATTGGTTTGGGGGCGTATTTCGCCTATCAAGTGAAAACATACGGACCTGAACTTTTTGGATTTTATGCCAAGCCCATGGCTTTTTATTACCTATTTAGTCTGCTATACTTCTTCGTGTTTTTTAGTTTGTATGCTTATGTAGCACGCGGATTTTCTGGAATTGGAACGTACTGGCGTAATAATATTACCCCCAGTCTGACGGCAATTAGTACCTGTAGTAGCTTGGCTACGATGCCTGCTAACATTGCCGCGGCAAAACGAATGGGCATACCCGATGTAGTGGCTAATGTGGTCATTCCTTTGGGAAATACGCTTTATAAAAATGGCTCCGCCATTTCGTCTATTTTAAAAATTTATGTGGCTTTCGCTATTTTGGGTTGGAATTTCTTCGAACTAGAAACGCTGGTAATTGCCGTGGGCATTACGCTGTTGGTCAGCATGGTCGCTGGCGGCATTCCCAATGGCGGCTTTATTGGCGAATTGTTGATGATTTCCATCTATAACATTCCCAACGAAGCAGTCCCAGCTGTACTCATCATTGGTGCATTGGTCGATCCTTTGGCCACCATATTGAATGCAACGGGCGATACGGTAGCTGCCATGTTGGTGGCTCGATTTGTCAAAGTCGAAGCCACTTCTAAAGAAATAGTGACAGTGCGCGATACGTGATAATTTAGTTACACCCCATTAATAACATCTACATAATTGAGTTTTACTCACTGTCAATCACTTATTTATTTCTTTAGAATATTTCTAAATAATTAGCGAAAATTGTAAAATTCATTCCTTCTCTGCTTAATTCGTAATTTTGCAATTCGAAAAGAGCATAATATGAAAAAGAGTTCCATTTTATTGATGGTCATCATTGCCGTAGCGATTGCTATGATTTTGGTGATCTACACCGATTCTAGCACGTATTCTACGTTTACCGAAGCCAAAGAAAAGCAGACGGAGCTGTATGTGGTTGGTGTGTTGAATAAAGAGAAATCTTTGGATTACGATCCGGTGAAAGATCCTAATCATTTCTCCTTTCATATGTTTGACAATGATAGCACCGAATGTATGGTAGTGTTCAATGGATCTAAACCACAGGATATTGAACGTTCTGAGCAGATCGTGTTGACGGGCAAGATGGATGGCAATGTATTTCATGCTTCCAAGATCTTGATGAAATGCCCATCGAAATACAATCAAGACCAGATGGAAGTCATTGAGACATCTTCTGCTTTCAATACCACTACCGTAAAATAAACTCCTCTACATCCCAATCTTAGATATGGATATCAACTTTATAGGCGAAAACTTATTACCCGGCCAGATCGGTCAGTTTTTCGTTATTTTATCTTTTGGCGCCGCACTGCTTTCTTGTATCGCGTATTTCTTCGCAAGCAAAGATCCGCTAGATACGGCGTGGAAAACGATTGCCAGAGGAGCATTTTGGATCAATACGATCTCGGTCATCACGATCGGTTCTATTCTATTTTATATTATCTACAATCATTTATTTGAATACCATTACGCCTACGCGCACTCTTCAAAAGCCTTACCTACACACTATATCATCTCTTCTTTCTGGGAAGGTCAGGAAGGTAGTTTTTGGTTATGGATGTTCTGGCAGTGTGTCTTGAGTACGATTTTGGTAGCAACGGCCAAATCGTGGGAAAGTCCGGTGATGACCTTCGTAATGCTTTGTCAGACGTTCTTGGCATCCATGCTGATTGGTGTGGAAGTATTTGGTACACGTGTGGGTAGCTCGCCCTTTATTTTATTGCGCGATGCGATGAACTGGCCAATCTTGAGCGACCCGAATTATCTTTCGATGATTTCTGATGGCCGCGGACTGAATCCACTCTTACAAAATTATTGGATGGTGATCCATCCGCC
>JAAIGF010391805.1_pt1 | contig 12215 bp, 9 predicted proteins | sample 6487441 | NCBI WGS metagenome assembly JAAIGF01 (sample SAMN13974129, study PRJNA590717) | phyllosphere metagenome | biome: pepper field; feature: multiple bacterial spot infested pepper fields; material: pepper leaves; isolation source: leaves from pepper fields | host: Capsicum annuum ...
GTCGGCACGTAGCGCAGCCTGGTAGCGCACCGTCATGGGGTGTCGGGGGTCGGAGGTTCAAATCCTCTCGTGCCGACCAAAAACTCCACAGAAACCAGCCTTTTAAGGCTGGTTTTTTTATGCCTCTTTCCCCTGTTGCCGCCCGCTCGCTTAATTTGTGCCCTTTCTTCAACGTATCGTGAAGATGTACGACTATCCTGATGGTAAATTACGTCGTAGCATCTATTATTCGACCGTATGACTCATAAGCAGGAGCGGATAACATGAGAGTTAATGGACTTACCAAAGGATTTTTCATCCTTATCGTCTTCATTGTAACCTTGGCCTTTTTTGATGTTCTCTCACCCTATTATTCCGCCATCCTTTGGGCTGCGATCCTCGCGGTGATTTTTAATCCGGTCAAAAACAAGATCCGTACCCGCCTCGGCGAGCGCAATGGCCTCGCGGCGCTGATGACCATCGTCATTATCTGTCTTATCGTTTTTACGCCGCTGGCTATCATTCTCTCCTCGCTGGCCTACGAGCTCAACCTGGTGTACAGCAAACTGCAGCATAACGACACCCAGTTTCCGACGGTGGTCGCCAGCCTGTTCGCCCATCTTCCCGGCTGGGCCAGAAGCTTCCTCGCCGATCATAACCTTGATAGCGCGCAGCAGATCCAGCAGCAGCTCTCTGATGCCGCTCTGAAAGGCGGTCAGTATCTGGCCGGCAGCGCGTTTCTGATTGGCAAAGGGACTTTTGGCTTCACCGTCAGCTTCGGCATCATGCTGTATCTGCTGTTTTTCCTGCTGAAGGATGGACCTTATCTGGTGCTGTTGATCCTCGAGTCTCTACCGTTATCAAGCTATGTGAAGCAGCATTTGTTCGCTAAATTCGCCGCTGTGGCCCGCGCCACGGTAAAAGGTACCGTCGCCGTGGCGCTGGCGCAGGGGGCGCTGGGTGGCTTTGCCTTCTGGATCGCCGGTCTGGACGGCAGCATTCTCTGGGGAGCGCTGATGGCGTTTCTGTCGCTTATCCCGGCGGTGGGCTCGGCCATTATCTGGGTGCCAGCGGCCATCTACCTCTTCGCCACCGGCCAACTGTGGCAGGGCGCCTTTATCGTCGGCTTCTTTGTGATTGTGATTGGCCTGGTGGATAACATTCTGCGTCCACTGCTGGTGGGCAAGGATACCAGGATGCCGGACTATCTGATCCTTATCGCCACTCTGGGCGGCATGGAGATCTACGGTATCAACGGCTTCGTGATCGGGCCGCTGATCGCCGCCCTGTTTATCGCCTGCTGGAACCTGCTGTCGGGACGAGAACATGCCGGCAATACCGATGAAATCGATGAAGAGTTTATTGAGGAAGCGAAAAATAGCCGTAATGAATAGCTTTCCCGGCAGGGGGCTGGCGGCCCGCCAGCGCCTCTGTTGCGCTCTGCGCGGCCGATGTCTTACCAGTAGATAACACTATTCATTTTGCAAAAATTGGTAAATAAATCTTAACATTCAGCTGAGTGATGATAGGCTATCTCTGTCAGGAACGAAAATAAAGGATGATCAACCGTGAAAAAAATCACTACGCTAGCCGTTTCTCTGCTGACCGCCGCCTGCATGTCCGCTGGCGCATTGGCCGCAGACCAGCCGCTGGAAAAAGTCGCGCCGTTCCCGAAAGCGGAAAAAGGCATGAAGCGTCAGGTTATTCAGCTGCCGCAGCAGCAGGATGAGTCGGCGCTCAAGGTTGAGCTGATGATCGGCCAGACGCTGGAAGTCGACTGCAACCATCATCGTCTCGGCGGGGAACTGGAAAGTAAAACCCTGGAAGGCTGGGGCTATGATTACTATGTCTTTGAGAAGCTGAGCGGCCCGGTATCCACTATGATGGCCTGCCCGGACGGCAAAAAAGAGAAGAAATTTGTCACTGCCGGCCTCGGGGATGACGCCATGCTGCGCTACAACAGCAAACTGCCGATCGTGGTATACACGCCGAGCAATGTCGATGTGAAATATCGCATCTGGCGCGCCGACGAGACTATCGGCAACGCTGTCGTCCGCTAAGGCGAACAGCGCAAACGGCAATAAAAAACGGCAGCCCGCAGGCTGCCGTTTTTGTCAGAGCGTTTATCAGAGCGCGATATCCGCCATCGGCTTGCCGCCGCTCAGCGGCTTCAGCTCCGCCTGCGGTACCTCATCCACCGCCCCGGCTGGCTCATATTTCAGTTCCAGCACTTCACTGGTCCACGCCAGCGCTTTCTCGATCTCCGCCGGGTTGCCGTCAAGACGAATACCGTAGGTTGGGATGATCGCCTTCAGCTTGGCCTGCCATTGCGGCGAATTGACTTTATCTTTAAACACTTTCTCCATTAGCTGCAGCATGATAGGCGCCGCGGTGGAGGCCCCTGGCGACGCGCCGAGAAGCGCCGCGACGGTGCCTTCATCATCGCTGACCACTTCGGTGCCCAGGCGCAGTACCCCACCCTTCTTCGCGTCGCGCTTAATGATCTGCACGCGCTGACCGGCCTGCCACAACCGCCAGTCCTCTTTCCGCGCTTCCGGATAATATTCGCACAGCGCGGCCAGACGATCTTTATCTTTCTGCATCACCTGGCTAATCAGATATTTTACCAGATCGAAGTTGTCCAGGCCGACGTTGAGCATTGGCAAAATATTTGAGGTATTCGTCGAGGCCAGCAGATCCCACAGCGACCCGTTCTTCAGGAAACGGGTCGAGAAGGTGGCGAATGGTCCGAACAGCACCACGCGTTTACCGTCGATAATACGGGTATCGATGTGCGGCACCGACATCGGCGGCGCGCCCACTTCGGCCTGACCGTAGACCTTCGCCAGATGGTGGTTCACCACCTCCGGATTTTCGCAGACCAGGAACTGGCCGCCGACCGGGAAGCCCGCATACTCTTTGGCCTGCGGAATGCCGGTCTCCTGCAGCAGGGTCAGCGCTGCGCCGCCGGCGCCGATAAAGATAAATTTAGCTTTAATGACCCGCTTCTGACGACGATTGTCGGCATCCGCCAGGGTGACCGTCCAGCTCTTGTCGGCGTTGCGCTTGAAGCGACGCACCACGGTGCCCAGCTGTAGGGAGAAATTATCATGCTTTTGCAGACCGGCGATCAGCTGGCGGGTAATTTCACCATAGTTGACGTCGGTTCCCACTTCTGAGCGAGTGGCGGCGACCTTTTGCAGCGGGTCGCGGCCTTCCATCACCAGCGGCGCCCAGGCTTTGATCTGTTGATGGTCTTCAGAATAGCGAATACCGCGGAACAGTTCACTTTGCTGCAGCGCCGCGTAGCGCGCACGCAGGAAGTTGACGTTATCTTCGCCCCACACAAAGCTCATGTGCGGCACGCTGTTAATGAAAGATTTTGGTTTGTTCAGGACGCCGCGCGTCACCTGATGCGCCCAGAACTGACGCGAGATATGGAAGGCTTCGTTGATGTCGACCGCTTTGTCGATATTGATGCCGTTGGCGGTCTGCGGCGTGTAGTTCAGCTCCATCAGCGCCGCGTGGCCGGTACCCGCATTATTCCACCCGTTTGAGCTCTCTTCCGCCACGCTGGACATCTGCTCAACCATGGTAATAGACCAGTCTGGCTCAAGCTCCTGCAGCCAGGTTCCCAGTGTGGCGCTCATAATGCCGCCGCCAATCAACAATACATCCGTCTCTTGCTCATGGCGGGTGTTGGTCCGAGTGCTGTTGGGACCAACCGCCTGTGAGCGTGGTACGGCCATCTTTTTATTCATCGGATTTGAGCCTTACTTTACTCGCTGTTTTTATTTAGCGCAGGTGATACGATTCTCACCCCTCACGTTACCACCGAAGCTCAAAAATTTAAATATTGTTTAAATTTTAAGTTCTGTTTTGAGATCCGTTATAAAAATGTTTAATAAATGTATACATCAAATCACTTTTTGTACTGGTGCGCTGACAGATTCCGCGCTATCATCCCTGGTTTTGTGACAGACCGCACGGAAGCAGGGCCTGACACCGCTCCCTCTTTTTTTATAAGCTGCGAACTTTTTTTATGCCCCCAGTTTCTGACCCCGCCGCTTCCGGCAACCTGCGTCCCATCCTCCGCTCCCCGTCTTTACTGACGCGCGAAGTGCTGGCCGGCGTGCTCACCGCCCTGGCGCTCATCCCTGAAGTGATTTCGTTTTCAGTCATTGCCGGCGTTGACCCGCAGGTAAGCCTGATTGCTTCGGTGGTGCTCTGCCTGGCGATGTCAGTCTTCGGCGGACGCCCGGCGATGGTCACCGCCGCCGCGGGCTCGGTGGCGCTGGTGATTGGCCCGATGGTGCATCAGCACGGCGTGGGGTACATTTTACCGGCTGTCATTCTGGCGGGTATTATTCAAATTTTGTTTGGTCTGTGCGGCATGGCGCGCCTGATGCGCTTTATTCCCCCGGCGGTGATGACCGGGTTCGTCAACGCCCTTGGGATCCTGATTTTCTTTGCTCAGGTGCCGCATTTCTGGAGTCGACAACCGCTAATCGTTGGCCTGTTCGTCCTGACGCTGCTTATCGTCCTGTGGGCGCCGCGCGTTATTAAGGCTATCCCGGCGCCGCTGATCGCCATCGTCGCACTCACCCTCTATACCGCGACCACCGGCCAGCAGCTGCCGACCGTCGGCGATGAAGGGTCAATGAGCGGCGGCCTGCCGGGGTTCACCGCCCTGACCGTTCCCCTGAACCTGACCACCCTGCAGATAATCTGGCCGTGCGCCCTCAGCATCGCCTTTGTCGGCCTGATGGAGTCCTTGCTGACGGCTAAGCTGGTGGATGATCTCACTCATACCCCGTCGAACAAATCGCGGGAAAGCGCCGGGCTGGGTATCGCCAATATCCTTGCCGGCTGCTATGGCGGCATCGCCGGCTGCGCGATGATCGGCCAGACTATCGTGAACGTGGAAATGGGCCGGGCCCGCAGCCGCCTCTCAACGGTAATCGCCGGCCTGGTGCTGCTCCTGCTGGTGACAGCGCTCAGCCAGGTGATGGCGAAGATCCCGATGGCGGTTCTGGCCGGGGTGATGGTGATCGTGGCGGTGAAGACCTTTAGCTGGCACAGCATTCGCCCGGGCGAGCTGGCGCGTAATCCGTGGCCGGAAACGCTGGTGATGCTGGTGACCGTCGCCGCGACGGTGGGAACCAGCAATCTGGCGATCGGTGTGCTGGCGGGGATTGTCGCGATGGCGATCATCCCCCGCCGCCTGCGGACAAAAGCGCAGGCTACATTAGAAACAGCGTCGCCAGACCCAGAAAAATAAAGAAGCCGCCGGTGTCGGTGATGGCGGTGATCATTACGCTGGAGCCGACCGCCGGGTCGCGCCCCAGCTTCACCATGACCATCGGGATTATCACGCCCATCATCGCCGCCATCAGCAGGTTGAGCATCATGGCCAGCGTCATCACCCCGCCGAGCTGCGGATCGTCATACAGCCACCAGGTGATGGCCCCCATAATCCCGCCCCATACCAGGCCATTAATCAGCGCAACGCCCATTTCACGCAGGATCAGAAAGGTAAAGCTGCCGGGCTGGATCTGCTGCAGCGCCATCGCCCGGACGATCATGGTGATCGTCTGGTTGCCGGTGTTGCCGCCGATCCCGGCGACGATCGGCATCAGCGAGGCCAGCGCCACCAGCTGTGAAATGGTGTGTTCGAAGCCGTCGATGACCCGGGAAGCAATAAACGCCGTACACAGATTGACCGCCAGCCATGCCCAGCGGGTTTTCACCGCTTTGCTGACCGGGGCGAAGACATCCTCTTCATCGCTCAGGCCGCCCATCCGCCGCAGATCGTTATCGGTTTCTTCATAAACCACATCGACGATCTCATCGATGGTCAGGCGCCCGATCAGCTTGCCGTCGGCATCAATGACGGCGGCGCTGAGCAAGTCATCACGTTCGAAGGTGCGCGCCACCTTCTCCGCCTCTTCGTGCGGCTGAAAGGTGACCGGATCGCCCTCCATCACCTCCCCCACCCGCTTCTGCGCATCATTGAGCAGAATGGTCTGCAGCTCCAGCTCGCCGAGCAGCAGCTTGTTACGGGTGGTAACGAACAGCTTATCGGTGTTTTCCGGCATTTTACCGAGACGCCGCAGATAGCGCTGCACCGCCGCCAGGGTGGCCTCCGGTCGCACCGTAATGACCTCAAACTCCATGATCGACCCGACGCTGTTGTCGGCGTAGCGCATAATCTGGCGAATACGGGCGCGCTTCTCGGCCGGCAGGGTCGCCAGCAGCCGTCCGGTCAGGTTGCGCGGCAGATGCTGCAGCAGGTAAACCTGTTCATCGATATCCAGCGGCTGCATGGCCTGCAGCAGCTCGGGGTCGCTCATCTTGTCGATCAGGTCGCCCCAGACGTTCTCTGAGGCCTCCAGCAGTACTTCGCCGCGTTTATCGTCGGGCACCAGACACCATAGCGCGGTGCGGGCGTCATAGGGGAGCGCTTCCAGCGCATCGGCGAGATCCGGCGGCGGCAGATGCGAGACCAGCATTTCCACTTCGGCCAGGTCATCGGCCAGCGTCCCTTCATCATATCGTTCAGCCAGCGTCAGTTTGCCCAGCAGCGCGGAAGTCACCGCTTTATCGGTGCTCAAGAGCCAAATCAGACGGGCGCGCTCTTCGTCACGCAAGCGGGCGCTTTTTTTATGCAAAACGGACATCGATCGGGCAATCCTTTTGAGAATGGTGAGCCGGCCTGCGGGCCGGAAGCCTTAAGCATAGCGCGAGGAGGGGGAAATAATAACCGTCAGCGATGTAGACGCTGAAAATTTCAGCGGCGCCCGGGCTTTTCCCCGGGCGCGTGGCGATTGTCAGGCCGTACGGGCCACCGCATCGCGGGAAGCCTGTTCCCGCTCTTCGCCGGTAAGTTCGGCGAGCTGGCCGGCGCGCATCTCCAGCAGACGATCGGCGTGCTGGAAGTAGTGATCGTCATGGCTGATGGCGAACACGGTTTTGCCCATCTGCTGCATCAGCGGCAGCAGGACCTGGTAGAACTCGCGGCGGAAATGCGGATCCTGATCCGCCGCCCATTCATCCAGCAGAATGATGTCCCGGGACTCGGCCAGCGCCAGCAGGAGCGCCACGCGCTTCTTCTGCCCTTTCGACAGCCGCAGGTCGGCGATTTTTCCGTTCTCCAGCTGCAGCTTGTGAGCCATTTGCAGACGCTCCAGCCATGTCGCCACCAGCGCCGGATCGGCCTCCTCGCCCTGCGGCCCGAGCAGGCGGTTAAACAGCCAGACGTCGGTAAACACTGCGGAAAACAGTTTGCGGTACTCCTCTGGCCTCTCCGCCGCCAGCGGCTGGCCGTCGACGAGGATCTGACCGGATATTGGCTGGTACAGGCCGGTCAGGAGCATCGCCAGCGTTGACTTGCCGCTGCCGTTGCCGCCTATCAGAAACACCAGCTCGCCGCGCTTCAGCGTCAGATTAAGCGGCCCTACCGCAAAGCGCTGGTCCGGATAATGGAAGGTGACATCGCGCAGCTCCAGCGTCTGCCAGTCAGGATGCGCCTGCGGCCGGGGAAAGTCGGCCCGGTACGGGGCGAGGGAGAACTGACGAAGCTTGTTAAACGCCACCTGGGCGCTGAGCAGCGTGGGCAGCGCGCCGACGGCGGAGAGCAACGGCGTGCGCAGAAACAGCAGCGTCAGGGAATAGGTCGCCGCCACGGCGGTATCGGCCCAGCCGAGGCTGTTGGCCATCCAGAACACCAGCCCGATGGCGCCAAGCATCATAATATTCGACCAGTTGACCGCGCTGAGGTGGAAGGTATCGGCGCGAACGATATGGTGCCGGTACTCCCGGGCGTCCGGGAGGTAGAGCTGGTTAAACACATACTCCGCGCGCTCGCGGTTGAGGGTCAGCTCTTTACGCCCCTCCAGCACCGTCTGATAGTCGTGATACAGTTTATCTTCCGTTTCGCGCAGGCTGGCCATATGTTTGTACACCCGCGAGACCAGCACAAAGCCGCCCCAGATGGTGAGCGCCATCCACAGCGCCGTCACCAGCATCATTTTTCCTGACAGCCAGGCGAGGTAGGCCGCGGAGCCGAACGTGAGAATGATCCCCTGCACCAGCTCCGGCAGGCGCACAAAGGCGATGGTGATATTGCGGATATCGCTGGTCAGCCCGGCAAGCAGCGACGCGCTGCCGATCTTCTCTACTTGTTCAATCTGGGTATCGAGGATGCGTTTAACAAACTCACCGCGCAGACGATAGACAAAATGGTGGCCGAGGGTGGTTAGCGCCAGCTGCGAACCCAGGGTCACCGCCATCAGCAGCCCCAGCAGACCAAGAAACTCCGGCAGGACCCGCAGCGAGGTATCGACAGAGGTAATCAGACGCAGGTTAATGAAAGCGATTAAGCCGATACCCAGCGCGGCGCTGAGCAGGCTGAGAGCAATAACGCCCAGAAACGGCCAGCGGTACTGGCGCCAGACGAGAGAGAGAAGTTCCATAACAGGCTATCCGCAAAAGCAAAACAGCCAGCAGTTTAAACGGCTCGCCGATGACATCAAGAATAATTCTTATTTTAATACTGGCGACCACCCGCCTGTCGGAAGGTGAGATTGTAACGACAATCGTCCGTTTCCGGATGATGCCCCGCTTTCAGCGGCTGAATGCCATGATAAAACAGGCGCGACTCGCCGCCCCAGACCACCACATCGCCATGCTCCAGCAGCAGCCGCTGCAGCGGGTCGCTGCGTTGCAAGCCGCCAAACTGAAAGATGGCCGGCAAGCCCAGCGAGACCGAGACAATCGGCGCCCGCAGATCCTGTTCATCTTTATCCTGATGCAACGACAGTTTTGCGCCAGGACAATAGCGGTTAATCAAACAGGCGTCGGGGGAAAACTCCGGATAGCCGCCGGCGGCGGCCGCCGCCAGCGCCAGTTCATGAAAGACGGCAGGCATCGGCGGCCAGGTTTGATCGGTTACCGGGTCGACCGGGGCGTACAAATAGCCGTGGCGATCGGTAGTCCAGCCCAGCGCGCCGCAGTTGGTCATGGCGACCGACATGGTGTACCCGCCCGGCGTGACCATCTGGCGAAACGGCGACTGACTGGCGACGTCGGCTATCGCCTGCAGCAGCGCCGGGGCGCGTTCGCGGGCAAATCGCCGCAGCACCACCGCGCCGGGGGCCAGCGGCTCCTGCCACGGTGGGGTATCGCTAAACAGATCGAGCATTACTCCTCCTCATGTTGGGCCTCGCGCGCCAGCAGCTGCGCTTTTCGCGCCGTTCCCCAGCGATAACCGGACAGGGCGCCATCTTCACGCACCACCCGGTGGCAGGGAACAATCACCGCCAGCGAATTCGCCGCGCAGGCGCCGGCCACGGCTCTTACCGCCCGCGGCTGGCCAATATGCTCTGCCACCTGGCGGTAGCTGCGGGTCTCGCCCACCGGGATCTGCCGCAGCGCCTGCCAGACCTGCAGCTGAAACGCGGTGCCCTGCAGACCCAGCGGCAGCGATACCGGCCGCCGGCTGTCGTCGAGGTGGGCGAAAATCTCGGCCATCTGCTGACAAAAATCAGGGTCGCCTTCACGCAGCTCGGCATTGGGAAAGCGCCGGCGCAGGTCGTCGAGCAATGCCGCATCGTTATCACCCGGCAGCACCGCGCAGACGCCGCGCTCGCTCTGCGCCACCAGGCAACGACCCAGCGCGCAGTCGCCCGTGGTCCAGGTTACCACGGTGGCGGCGCCGCCGCGGCGAAACTGGCTGGCGGTCATCCCTAACGCTGCGTCGGCCTGGCGATAATAGCTGCTGCTGTCGGGAAAACCAGCCGCCAGCGCGGCGCGGGTCACCGGTATCCCCTGCTCCAGCGCTTCCCGCAGGCGCTGCGCCCGCCACGCTTGTTGCCAGGCTTTAGGGGTCATGCCGGTGACGGATTTAAATAAACGGTGGAAATGAAACGGGCTCATCGCCAGCTGGCCTGCCAGCGCCTCGAGGGTCAGGGGCGCGTCCTGCTCCAGCAGCCGACAGGCCTGCGCCACTTTGTCGACCCTTTGCTGCTGCGGGTAGTCTTTATCCGGTTGGCAGCGTTTGCAGGGGCGGAATCCCGCCGCCACGGCGGCGGCGACGTCGGCAAAAAAGCGTACGTTTTCTCGCCGCGCGCGCCGCGAGCGGCAGGAGGGACGACAGCAGATGCCGGTGGTCAGTACCGCAAAGACGAACTGACCATCGGCCCGGGTATCACGTTCGCAGACCGCCTGCCAGCGGCGATCATCGGTATCGGCAACTATCGGTTTCATGACGGGTCTCCAGCTGTAAGTGTACCCTCAGTCTGTGGTAAAGCCCGCAGTAAAAAACCCGCAATCTTGCTTTTTAATTTTTCTCGCCGACAAGGAAAGTGCGGAACTGCGGCGACATCCAGGTTTTAAAACCCTCTCCTTCTTTAACGATCATGTAGACCGCCAGCCCCTCCTCGCGCACCACCTGCTGCGCTTTTTCCGGCCCCAGCACCATCAGTCCGGTATCCCAGCCATCCGCCTCCAGCGCTGTTGGCGCAATGACGGTCACGGAGACCAGCTTATGGGTTATCGGCTGCCCGGTCTGCGGATCGATAACGTGCGAGATGCGTTTGCCATCGAGTTCATAGTAGTTGCGATAGCTGCCGGAGGTGCTGATGCCGTGCCCATTGATGTCGACAATCGCCTGAACGGCGTTTTCGCGGTCGGTCGGTTTCTGGATCGCTACCCGCCAGGGCTTGCCTTCGCCGTTCATCCCGCGGCTGACCAGCGCTCCGCCCACCGACACCAGATAGCGGGAGATCCCCTCCTGCTCCATCAACCGCGCGAGGTGGTCGGCGGCATAGCCTTCTCCCACAGTGGAGAGGTCGACAAACAGATCGGGAATATCTTTTTGCAGGAACTGCCTGCCGCTCTGATTAATAACCTGCAGATGCTGCAGGCCGGTGCGCGCCTTCGCCGCGGCTATCGCCTCGGCATCCGGGGTGGTGACCGGCTGTTTATCCGGGCCAAAGCCCCACAGGTTGACCAGCGGCCCCACGGTAATATCCATCGCGCCGTGCGTTTTGGCGCCAATCCGCAGCGACAGGGTGACGATATCCGCCATCGCTTCGCTCACCGGCCAGGGTTCGGTAGTGGCGGCATGATTGAAGCGCATCAGCGCTGAGTCGTTTTTCCAGGTCGACAGCAGGCGATCGTCGGCGTCCAGCTGGGCCTGAACCTTGGCGCGCAACGCCTGGGCCTTTGCCTCATCCACGCCAATGACGCTGACCCGCCAAAAGGTGCCCATCGTTTTGCCATCCAGCACGGTGGCCGTCGCGGTGGGGGTCGCAGGAGTGGTAGCTGAATCGCAGCCAGAGAGCAGAACGCAGGCGCCCAGCAGCGCGGCGCGAAAGAAAGTCATATCCATTAATCGAGGCTCCTCTTACCAGGGCGACAAGAGTATACCAGCGAGGTTAAACCGGACATAAAAAAAGGCGCCAGAGGCGCCTTTTTGTTATGCAGCTTGCAACTTAGAACTGGTAAACCAGGCCCAGTGCAACCACGTCGTCGGTAGAGATACCGGCGTTGCGGGTGAAGCTGTTGTCGTCCAGCAGGTTGATTTTGTAGTCAACATAGGTGGACATGTTTTTGTTGAAGTAGTAGGTCGCGCCAACGTCAACATATTTCAGGATGTCCTGGTCGCCGTAGCCGCGCTCCAGATCCTTACCTTTAGACTGCAGGTAAGCCACAGACGGACGCAGACCGAAGTCGAACTGGTACTGAGCAACCACTTCGAAGTTCTGCGCTTTGTTTGCAAAGCCCAGGGAACCGGCGCGAGTTGCGTTGTAGGTCTGGGTGTACTGAGAGGCCAGGTAGATGTTGTTGGCGTCGTATTTCAGACCGCCGGTGTAGGTTTCAGCGTTGTCGCCACGACCCAGTGCCGGAACACTATTCTGCTCGTCGGTACGTTTGGAGTGAGAGTACGCGAAACCAGCGCTGATGCCATCCCAAATATCGTAGGTCAGAGAGGTGCCGAAGCCGTCGCCGTTCTGTTTGCTCCAACCACGACCGTTGTTGGTCGCGCCTTCGCCGCTGACGCTGCCGTTTTTACCCTGATACTGCAGAGCAAAGTTCAGGCCGTCAACCAGACCGAAGAAATCAGAGTTACGGTAGGTTGCAACGCCGTTAGCACGGGACTGCAGGAAGTTGTCAGAACCGTAGGTGTCGCCGCCGAATTCCGGCAGAACGTCGGTCCAGGACGTTACGTCGTA
>JAAIGF010120484.1_pt1 | contig 12211 bp, 13 predicted proteins | sample 6487441 | NCBI WGS metagenome assembly JAAIGF01 (sample SAMN13974129, study PRJNA590717) | phyllosphere metagenome | biome: pepper field; feature: multiple bacterial spot infested pepper fields; material: pepper leaves; isolation source: leaves from pepper fields | host: Capsicum annuum ...
AAGAATTGAATTGGGAATAGCATTCATACGAATCACCGATTGACGTATGTTTCGTCATAAGTATTCCGCCAAGTTCTTCGACGTTATCAGCATCAAAATCACTGCGAGTATGCTGGCCGATCATTACGTGGCCGCTCAACCTACCGAGATTAATTCCGTCGCCTAGATAAGTAGATAAGTGTACACTTCCCGCTTTCGTGGCAGGTTTATTCATAATTTCAGCCATTGAAGCCGCCCGAAACAAAACACCGTTCTTGAAACGAGTGCCAAGCGAATCGTCGGGTACGCGATAATCAAGAGCAACTACCTTCTTCCCGTACGTGCAGAGAAGTTCAAATTCTTCTTCGTCCGTTAAAGGAATAATCCTGTTCTTAATATGAGGATACGCAGCAAAAAGATCGTTCATTTTTATTACTCGAAGCTTTGGACGAGTTGGTCATAAAGGCTTTTCAAATGTGAAGGGGCTTCGGTACCGTATGACGCATTTCCTGCGGGCGTATAGCGCCAAGGATAGCGTTGGTAATCCTTCCCGATAACAACGCCATTGATCGAGAGAACCCATTCTACGCCGACAGACGCGCCTCCGTGCGACGGTACCGGGTACTCACCTTCTATGCGTTCTAGCTTGATTACAGGGGCTTTCAATAGCGTTCCTCGCTAACTTCCTATTAGATGCCGACCTTAAATTAATTCCTAAAAATGTCAAGAGAAATAAATACCAATATAATCAACTGGTATTTCACAATGCTTAAGGCCTTTGCAAGACGCTTGCTACAAACGGCGCTATGGGTAATCGACCCGGACCATCGTTCGGATAACGAATACAACAAGTATACCCACGTAAAAGATATCAATTTCCAATCCGATTTCGGCCAAGCCAACTCGATTGTTCGAACGCTTCCCTATGAGATTTGGGAACTAAAGACCGATACCCATACCCTTTATGCAGCAGACGAGCATATCGTTATTCTTTCGGATATGTCCGAATGCTACCTACGGGATTTGAAGTTAAACGACTGGGTAAAAACCGAAACCGGCGACGAGCAGGTCCGCACGATTCGTAATACCGGGTCCAAGAACCATATGTACAGTTTGGGCGTCCAAAGCATTTCTATGGACGATCCTTTCAACAACCTTTATTACACAAACGGCATCCTTTCCCACAACACAACCACCGCTGCAGCCTATATCCTTTGGCGCGCAATGTTTGTTGACGACTCCATCATTCTTATTACGGCCAACAAGCTCAATCAGGCGATTGAAATTATGGACCGTGTTCGATTGTCTTATGAAAGTATCGAAGAGGATTGGATCCGTCCCGGCGTAGTTCAGTATGCTAAGACGCAGATTGAATTCGACAACGGTTCGAAAATCCACGCCCGCGCAACAACGCGAGATGCAGGCCGTGGCCTTTCTATCTCGCTTCTATTTGTAGACGAAATGGCCTTCATTCCCAAGAACGTCGCGGATGAGTTTTGGTCAGCTATTCAGCCTACCCTAGCTGAAGGCGGCGGTTCTATCATTATGACTACGCCGATTTCGGACCAAGATCTGTTCGCAACCGAATTGTGGTTTCCGGCTATCGACGTATTCGACGCATATGGCAACGAAAACCCCGGTGGCGTTGGTAGAAACGGATATAAGGCGGTAAAGGCTATCTGGTCGGATAACCCTGACCGAACCCCGGAATGGGCCGAAAAAGAACGCAAAAAGATCGGTATTGATAAGTTTCGACGCGAGCACGAATGTGACTTTATTGCGTTCGACCCGGTTCTTATCAACAACGTTGTTCTCGCGGCAATGAAGTCCAAGGATGAACTTTTCAAGACGGACGAAATTCGTTGGTATCGAGAAATTCAGGCAAACCAGATTTATGTCGTAGCGCTTGATCCATCTACCGGAACGGGAGGCGATTATGCTGCCATCCAAGTGTTCGAACTTCCGTCTATGGCGCAGGTAGCCGAATGGCGTCATAACCATACCGATGTTAAGGGCCAAGTCCAAACCCTTATGAACATTCTTCAGTTCATTAAGTTCGAACTCGAGACCAACCCCGACCAAGACGACGAACCGGAAATCTTTTGGACGTTCGAAAACAATGGTGTTGGCGAAGCTACAAGAACGATTATCACGATGACCGGCGAAGACAACTTTCCGGGACGTTTTATTAGCGAACCTAGAAAAGGCCGTACCGCTACCGGTCCTCGTAGAAAGGGACTTCATACGTCCAAATCGAACAAGCTAAACGCCTGCCTTCGATTTAAGTCCTATATCGAATCACAGCGTATGACCATTTACAGTTCACTTCTTCTTAAGGAGTTGAAATCATTTGTAGAAGTAGCTGGCGGCTATAAGGCGAAGCCGGGAGAAACCGACGATTTGGTTATGGCGGTTCTTCTATGCGTCCGCCTTATTGAAATGATATCTGCGTGGGACGAAGATCTTGCAGAACTCCTTACGGACGCGGTATCTGCGGACTTATTCGAGCAAGAATATGACGACGGTGAAGAAGGCGACGAAGAGCCGTTACCCGTGATTATCTGATAAATATTCAATATACCTAGGATAGAATAGTATGGCGAATATTTTTGACACCGTTTCCGAACAGGTCTTCAAGCAATTGAAGCAGTCGGGACGAAAGGTTACGCTTTTTGACGACCACGGCCAACAGGTTTACACGCCTAAAGAAGCCAGAAAATTCTTCACGACGACCGACAAGATTATGGTTGTTATCGAAGACGATAACATCGATTCGTCGCTCTCCGTTATGTATGGCGCAAACGTTAAGACCGACGAAGTAATCCGGTTGATTAGCAAGCTTAGGGTTTTGGCATCGCGCTATAACCTTCTTTTCAACGTCAAGCAGTACGGTAAGCGCCTTTCCCCAAAAGATTTCGCCTACAAATCTACGCCTCTTGCAGAGAACTCAGGAACAATCAAAATGAATCAGTTTAAACTTATCAAGCTCGCTAATGCGGATCAGCTATCCGCATTGACGGAATCGCTTGCTGCTTCTTATGAAGAAGGCGTAGACTTTTCCACTTACGGTAATTCGGTAATTGTTCGCGAATCCTATCAGGACGCCAAGCGCTTTCTTAAGGAGTCGTTCGGCATTCTCATCAACGAAAGCCCGGATAACAACTTCGTAAAGTATGCCCTTGCTTGGTCCAATTCCCGCGCGCGCGCAGCAGGCGCTGAAGAAAAGACGTCCACTTCGAAGGATGTTGTTGATCTTGCAACCGGCCTTGCTGAAATCGCGTCTAAGAAACTCTATCTTACGATCAAGCCTACTAAATCCCCGCAGTTCCGTTCCGTTACGAGCGAAATCATCTACAAGCTAGATAAGGCGATTGAACCGGGAGCAGGTATCACGGGTAACAATGCGCTTTGGATCTATATCAGCGCGATTATCGACAAGCTTCAGCACGGTAACAAGATCGATAAAAACGAAGAGTTTTTTGCCAAGCGTCTTATTGATTTGGTCGATTCCAAGCTTGGCCACCTTGCAGAAGCACAAGACGGCGTGTTGGCTATCACTGGCGACGCGGAGCTTACCGAACTTGCCCGCAAGGCGCTCATCGATATCAAGAACGAATGCTCTGAACAGAACATCGCTCTTTTCGATACCGTTAATTCCGCCGAAGAATTTTCCGCCTTGCTCGTTGGCCTTATCTGCCAAAAGCTTACCGGCGACGTTTCTAGCCTTATGACGGATCATTTTGAAGACTTCAGCAAGATCGTAGCGCAGACGTTCCCGGAAGCGAAATTCAATGCGCCGGAAGTAGAAGCGCCAGAACTTCCTGAAATGAAGGAAATGAACGATTGGATCAACGAAAGCTACGAACAATCAGACGACAAGGTTATCGCTAACATTGCCCGTCGCGATTTCAACGTTGATGCATTCTTCAAAGAATGGGGAACCGATTTTTGGTTGGGTTCCGCCCCCGGCGAAAAGGGACGTTCGCCTGCGCAGGTTATCCCATTCATCGCTATGTATGTTCGCGAAACCTTTGGTCTTCGTTCGGCTGTTCTTAGCCAACAGGTAGCTGAAGAGATTTTCAATCAGAAGGTAAAACCCGCGCTTGAGAAGAAGATGGGTTTTGTTTTCGAAGCCAAAGCTATCAATGAAGGCCAAGAAGACCACGTTGTCAAATACGCGGAAGAGTACGTAGTTGAGTTCATTTCCGCACGTAAGGGTTTCCTAAAGGGCAAGGACGCATCGTTCTTCAAGGATGGCGACAAAGTCGTTTCAGAAGTCGTTGACGAAGTTGCAGCCGACGTTGTCCATATGGCAGAAAAAGCGGTTGACGAATATTTCGAAAAGGACGGCACCGCCTCCGTATATATCCGCGACGACAAGAGCCTTCTTGCATTGGCTAGACGCGAGTTGGTCGACAGCTTCGAATTGAACGAAACGAACAAGCTTGACGAGTTTACGAACGAAGGTGCTGACGCCAGCTTCTACGGCGACAATGATAAGCTCTATCTTTCGCAACGCCGCGACGATTGGAAGCTAACCGATATCGATAATCGTGCTCGTTTCTTCCCATCTAAGGATGCAGCCGATGCCGAACTAAAAAAGCGTGGCTTTGAACGTAAGCAAGGTGTTGGTTCTTCCCTTACCTACGTCAAGACCAACAAGGCTATTCCCGGCGATGTTGGCCAGACGTTCAAGGACGACATCCGTTCGGATTTGATTGCAGAAGACGCGTCGTCCGGCGACGATCTAAAAGCAGCGGTGGCCGAGTTCGTGAAAATGGCAGAAAAGCTTCGTGCCGAAGTTGGTCTAAAAGAACCAAAACTAGAAGTCGAGTATGGCAAACGGTATGCTCGCATCGCAACTACCGGAATTAACCGCAGCGTCTTTTGCTTCGTTGATATGAGCAATGGTGACATTCTTAAATCAGCAAGCTGGAAAGCACCGGCGAAGGGTGCTCGCGGATCCGTTCTATCTCCCGACCACGGCCAAAGCGCGATTACGCAATATGGCGCAAAATACGCTCGCTAAAAATAGTTAAAATTTGTCACGAATTAAATTGAAACAAAGAGATCGGATTTGATAAATATAAGAGAACAGCAACACAAACTGTTCTCTTTATTCTTCCTAGGAAGAAAAAGGTGCGTGAGTCGGGATTGGACCGGACACGTTAGAAAACATAAAAGGATATTATTAAAATGCCATCTATTGAAGAAATCAGAGCAGCAATCAAAAAGCAGACAGAACGTAGCGGCGGTAATCGCGGCAACGGCGGCGGTTCGAACGTAGTTTATCCATTCTGGAATCTTGACTTCGGCGCTACATCTACCCTTCGTTTCCTTCCTGACGGTAACGAAAAGAACCCACTCTTTTGGGTTGAAAAGTTCTCCATCACTCTCCCGTTTCAAGGTATTGTAGGCCAGTCCGATAAGGAAGTTAAGGTCACCGTTCCTTGTATGCAGACGTACAAGAAGAACTGCCCGATCACTTCGGAAATCGCCGCTTGGTGGAAGACCGATATGGAGCATCTTGCGCAGAAGTATTACCGCAAGAAGCAGTACATTTTCCAAGGCTTCGTCGCTTCTTCGGCGTTCGAAGAAAAGGAAGTACCGGAAAATCCAATCCGTCAGTTCAACATCACCGGTAAGCTTTTCAACATCATTCAGTCTTCCCTTATGGATCCTGAAATGGAAAATTCGCCAACCGATTACGAAGGCGGCGTTGACTTCAAGTTGACGAAGACCCGTAACGGTGAATGGCCGGACTACACCACTTCGCAGTGGAGCCGCCGTTCGCGCGATCTTTCGCAGGAAGAACTTGACGCTATCGAAAAGTTCGGTCTCGTTGATCTTTCTACGCGCCTTCCGAAGGAACCTACCGAGGAAGAACTCGAAGCAATCGTTGAAATGTTCCACGCTTCGCTCAATGACGAAGCTTACGATCCGGCGCGTTGGAGCAAGTATTACCGTCCGTTCGGCCTCGAAATGCCAAAGAACGACAACATTATGGATTCGGATGAACCCGTAAAGAAGTCGACACCGGTAACGAAGGTCACCGCAAAGCCGGTTGCTACCAAGGCAGTTGAAGTCGAGGAAGACGAACACGAAGCTGAAGAAGTTGCAGAAGCTCCCGTTGAGCCAGCCGCTTCTACAGGTGAAAAGAAGTCGCCAGCCGACATCATCGCACAGCTTCGCGCCCGCAAGAACGCGTAATCCTTTCTAAACATTACGAATTCGCAGCGTTGGGATGAGAGATCATCCCAACGTAAAGATTAACTATGTCTTTGGAGATTTCAATGAGAAAGACGATTGACGTTTCCAAGTTTCGTAAAAGCATTACGAAAAGCTTGGATAACATTTCGGTAGGTTTTAATGACCCCGATACTTGGATTTCTACCGGATCCTATGCTTTGAATCAAGCAATTTCCGGCGATTTCCACAAGGGCGTTCCACTTGGAAAGGTTACGGTTTTTGCCGGTGAATCTGGTTCCGGTAAATCCTTCGTTGTATCCGGCAACCTTGTTGCTAATGCACAGAAGATGGGTATTTTTGTTGTTCTAATCGATACCGAAAATGCTCTTGATACCGACTGGCTGGAAGCCCTTGGTGTTGATACAGGAGAAGACAAGCTTCTCAAGATCAATGCCGCGATGATTGACGACGTTGCGAAAATCATCAATGACTTCGTCAAGGATTATAAGGCGGAATACCTTGGTCTTGAAAAGGAAGAGCGCCCAAAGGTTCTCTTCGTTATCGACTCCCTTGGTATGCTTATGACGCCTACTGACGTTGCTCAGTTCGAAGCTGGCGAACTTAAGGGTGATATGGGTCGCAAGCCTAAAGCACTTAAGGCGATGATTACCAATTGCGTCAATATGTTCGGCGCTTTGAACATCGGCCTTGTAGCTACGAACCATACCTACGCGTCGCAGAGCCAGTACGATCCTACGGATAAGATTTCCGGTGGTTCAGGCCCTATCTTCGCGGCTTCTATCGTTGCCCTTATGAACAAGTTTAAGCTTAAGGAAGACGAGAACGGCAACAAGACTACTGACGTTTTGGGTATTCGCTCGAAGTTTCAGGTTGTTAAGTCCCGCTACGCAAAGCCGTTCGAAAGCGTGGAAATCCATATCCCTTACGAAACAGGGATGGCACCTCATTCCGGCCTTCTGGATATGTTTGAAAAGGCTGAACTTCTTAAGAAGGACGGCAACAAGCTTAAGTACATTGCGTTGGATGGATCTGAGCACAAACACTTTCGTAAGCAATGGACAGATGAACTTCTGGAAATGATTATGAATGAATGGCCGGTTCACGAGCAACGAAAGCTTGAAGCTCGTATCAAAGCAGGACTTCCTGAAGAGTCCTTCCCCGAACACGACGCTGACGCAGAAGTTGAAGAATAAGATACTAAGCCCGCGTAATGCGGGCTTTTTATCGTTGTAGGGATATCCCAACTACGGTCAACGTAGAGCATACCATACCAAGACAGAAGTAGGTTAGCGTCAGCATTGAAAAGTTAGTCGCGCAGCTACTTATTGCCAGAAACATAAACGACGCGGACGCGCCAAAGAACATTGAAACTTGGGCCATTGGTACTCCTATTCGGAATCAACATAGCCGAAATAAATAGAAAATCAATGCGATTTTTGATATATTAATTAAGTTAATGACAGAGGTACGAAGATGAATAACAATTCAGAATTGGTGTTGGAGCTTTGGGAAAATCTCAAAGACGCATCACCGCCAGCCAAGCGCGAAGACGCACTCAATAAGATGCTCAAGATCCTTGAAAACTTTGGTATCGATCTTGAAGAAGTAGGCGCAGAACTACACGGCGAGGACAAAATGCTCGACGCAGCGTTGTCCGATTACTACGAGCCAGAACCAGCTTACGACGAGGACGAGGAATACTAAGATGAACGTCTGGTTCGACAAAGTTACCGCCGACGAAAATGATTTCGGGCCGGTTATCGAAGCTATCATTTACTTCGAGAGCGAAGCAACCGAAGCGAAAAAAGAAGTTCGTCTTCACGGTTCGGTCGCCCGCGCATCCCAAATGATTCCGGGGATTGTCGAACACAGATATAGCCAGCTTCAAGAAGTTGAAGCCATCCTTAAGTACCTCGAAATTCGCCACGCCAAGGTAAAAGGTGACGCATACAGAATGTATCTAACCGCCTACAATCGCACCCTTACTTCTAGGGATGCGGACAAATTTGCGGATGGTGATACGGGAGTTATCGAAATGATGACCCTTATTAACCGGGTAGCATATGTGCGTAACCTTTACCTTGGCATTATGAAGGGCTTGGACTCCAAGCAGTTCCAAATCAATAATCTTGTTAAACTCAGAGTATCTGGCTTTGAGGACTTCGAGCTTTCGTAATGGCGGGAAACATAAGCGATAAGGTATATACGCCGGACGATGTTGCGGAAGATATCGTCCGGTTTTTTGCCCCTACAGGATCAATTCTAGAGCCGTGCAAGGGAGCAGGCGCGTTCCTAAAACACCTTCCACCGGACGCGCTATGGTGTGAGATTGACGAGGGCGTAGACTTCTTTGATTTCGACCAGAAAGTGGAGTGGATAGTAACCAATCCTCCCTACAGTACGTTTGACAAGTGGCTTACTAGAAGCCTAGAAATCGCTGACGACATCGTTTTCCTGATTCCCGTACCTAAGCTTATGGCGTCCTACAATAAGATGAACGAGGTTTATGAATGGGGCGGTATCGCGCATATCAGATACTATGCGTCTGGTAGAAAAATGGGTTTTCCATTTGGGTTTCCGGTCGCTGCATTTCACCTAAAGAAGGGTTATACTGGAAGTATAGAAACAACATTTTTCAATAAAAGTTTAGTAAAGTTCTAGCTACTTTATCAATCAAAAATATTTAACATCGGTACGTACAAATCTTGTTGACGTATCGTTAGGCAATGGCTAGAACTTTAACACTTATTAACGGCGGGGTTGCAATGATTTTTTGCGTAGACAAGACGTACGGCGTCCGGTCTCTTATTTCCGATAAAATATGCAGTATTAAGGTTGTTAGTCGAGTTGGCGATATCATCAAATGTTCAAATGGACACCTGTACGGTGTAAGCATTTACGAAGGAATAGAGAACCTTCCTTATGGCTGGAACTATGAAGCCCCTATTCTTACCGCAAGTGATTTAATTCAATGAAAACGCTAGACGAAGTTATTGTGCAGTATGGCATCAAAGAAGTTCAGGATTTCGGTGATGTGACATTCTTTATTAATAATTTGGACGCCGATAACATAGGGTTGCTTTCCGAAAAGTTCTGCAAAGAACCGCGTACATATTTTGAATTCTCCTATGCTACTGGCGGGATGGACGAGATTACCGGAAGCGGATACGTAATGATCGTTTTCGACAAAAAATACTGATATTTTCTGTTGACATTTTGTGTGGAAATGATAGAACTACTATCAACGAAACGCAAAACGGAGTTCAAGAAAATGGCACTTTCGGAAAAGCAGGAAGCACGTTACAACGCCGCTATCAGCTATGTTCTTGAACGCGGTATGGCGATGAAGTCCAAGAAGAAAGAAGCTTTCGAATCTCTTGGCTACATCTACAAGGATATTCGCGAGACAGTTAATGACGAAACGAATATGGCCCATTGTTGGGATATACCTTTCGACCTTCACCACGTTCGCGAAAAACACGCTGTTTTCTTCGGCAAGCATTGGGACCGAGTTAAGGAACTCGTTGAAACCCGCCAGCAAATCAAGGATTTGCCGATTGAAACTCGCGAAGCCAAGGTTGCACCAGAAGAACAGATTCGCAAGACGGTTCTCAAGACCTATGAAGAACGCCGCGACCAGTACGACCTTATCAAGGGTACGATGGAAACCCTCGTTGAGTTCGTTGGCGACAAGACCCTTGTTAAGGGCGTAAGCGTTCACGCCGCCTATTGCTCCAACTACTTCGGCACCAATTGGGTTCGCTTTGATTGGTACCTTCAGGGTCGCCGCGTTCCTTTCCAGATGATTTTGGGTTCTATCGACGCTATCCGCCAAGAACGCGCAGGGAAGTAATTTCCACATTTTCTATTGACATTTTTATGTTATCGGGTATTTTGTACCTATCGATAACGAATGGAGTTTCTTATGAAGGTTAAGGTAATTACCGGAATGTTTGGCGACATCCCCGTCGCCAACCAAGTTCTAACCCTTCTTAAGAAAGGCGATGACGTTTTCCGCTACGGGATGAACGGTATGTTCGTTCTTGTTGACGGAACCGGCTCACCAGATTTGCCGCAACGCAGGCTTCGCATCCATTTGAAAGATAAGGTTGATATCGTCCTCAACTACGACGAGAGCAACCCTACTCCTGTTGAGATTGCCCCTCCGCCGCTTCCCGAAGAAGACGGAGTTTCCGATGTGGAAACATATGAGCAGGTAAAAGACCGCATTACCGAGCGCTTCGAAGCTTTGAAGCATTTTACGCGCAGCATTTGCGACGGTTCGGTCCGTGGTATGATTGTTTCTGGACCGCCCGGTATTGGTAAGACTTTTGAGGTCGAACGCGTATTCCGTGACGTTACCGAAGAAGACGGTGATTACGACGACACCTTTGATGAAGACCCTAGCAAGATTGGCGAACGTTTCTCTATTATCTCCGGTCGGTCGACTGCAGCGGCATTGTATGAACTTTTGCACGACCATCGCCACGAAGGCAAGGTGCTTGCCATCGATGACTGCGACGCGGTTTTCTATGACGACGACGCCCTAAATCTCCTAAAAGCCGCGATGGACACGTCCGAGCGTCGCGTTGTTTCTTGGCGAGTTTCTTCTTCGGCACAATCCGCATTGCCTTCTTCATTTGAGTTCCAAGGGTCTGTCATTGTTCTTACAAACCTTGACATCGCAGCGCTTATTGCGAAAGACAATCGTCTTTCCAAGCACCTCGACGCCATTCAGGATCGTTGCCTTATCCTTGACCTCGATATGCACAACTCGATTGAACGTTTGGCACGTATCGAACACGTTTGTTCCACTACGCCATTCCTTTCTAACAGAGGTCTTGACAAAGACGGCGAGGTCGAAGTATTCGAATACTTCAAACAAAACGTTGACAATTTTAACGGTATCACTATGCGCCGTATCGTTCAGCTTGCGGATATTTACAAGGCTGGCGGGAATTGGAAACGGATGGCCGAAATTACGTTGTTCAGGAAGAAGCGTAAGTGATTGATATATACCAAGCGATTGAGAAGTCAGAAAACCAAAAAGTAGGTTGGCTGACTGTTCCTACGAGTTGGGAATACAAGCTCATCAATGGTATTCTTACAAGTGGACGAGTGACCACCCGGCAACTTCCCCACGTGATCAAGATCATTAAGAACTATCCGCTTGAACCGAAGATTCGTGCGAAAGCGGACGGTTATCTAGCCAACAATGATTTTGGCTTTGCTGTTGAACAATCGCGCGAGATTAAGTCCCACGTTTCGGTTTGCGACTATAACAAGATTCTTATAATGGGGAATCTTGAATACAAATTCAAAGAAGCGTTTAAATCGACATTGAACTACGAGGTGTCGGCCAACGAAATAGTTTCGATTGTATGCCCTAAGACGTATCCTCGTATCGTTGAACTGTTGGCTCTACCTACCGTAACATATGATGACGAAGTTCTTGACCTCCTTGCTAATCTCTCGTCAGACGAAGAAGCGGTGTTCAATTTCGATATGGAAACCGGCAACAATCCGCTAATCCATATCATTCTAGAAGAGCAAGGGTTGCTATGAAGCTTAAGCTAGACCGTAACGAAAAGAATGGTCGCTTGATAGCGAATTTGAACAAGATGACCGGGAAAGAGATACCGGCTGACGTTCTTCCTTTCGTTGAAAATGATAAGTGGAAGCAAACCTTTAATCATCTCTATGACAACGATTTCAATACACGCGTATTCTATCATCTACCGGGCGACGCAGAGAAAGTCATTCGCGAAGCGGTGAAGAATTATCGTAAAATCGTCTGCTCGCTAAGCTCCCCGTTGAACCCAAAAACTATTTTCGATGGTACCGGCGCAAACTTCGTCAAAGAGTTTTCCGATAACGATAGGCTCGAGGTTATAAGCGATCATACGTTCAATGTATCCGGCGATATCCTTATTACAAATAGCGCATCTATCAATGTCACCAACCGCGCAAAATATCCTCATCATTCGCGCGTACTTGAGTTGGCGTCATTATATTCGTTTCC
>JAAIGF010039491.1_pt1 | contig 12193 bp, 11 predicted proteins | sample 6487441 | NCBI WGS metagenome assembly JAAIGF01 (sample SAMN13974129, study PRJNA590717) | phyllosphere metagenome | biome: pepper field; feature: multiple bacterial spot infested pepper fields; material: pepper leaves; isolation source: leaves from pepper fields | host: Capsicum annuum ...
CACGTCGATCGACATCGCGGCATCCCACCCAACGGTCTCCTTCGGGAGTGGGTGCGTGCCGGGCACCAGGCTCGCCGCGACCAACGGTCCGGCGCGATCAACCACACAGAACAGGAGAACGGCCATGGCCGTCGTCACCATTCGCCAGCTGCTCGACAGCGGCGTCCACTTCGGACACCAGACCCGCCGGTGGAACCCGAAAGTCAAGCGCTTCATCCTCACCGAGCGCAGCGGCATCCACATCATCGACCTGCAGCAGTCGCTCGGTTACATCGACAAGGCGTACGAGTACGTCCGGGAGACCGTCGCCCACGGCGGCACCGTCCTCTTCGTCGGCACCAAGAAGCAGGCACAGGAGATCATCGCCGAGCAGGCCACGCGAGTCGGCCAGCCCTTCGTCAACCAGCGCTGGCTGGGTGGCCTCCTCACCAACTTCTCGACCGTCTCCAAGCGTCTCGCACGCATGAAGGAGCTCGAGGAGCTCAACTTCGAGAACCCCTCCGAGAGCGGCTTCACGAAGAAGGAGCTGCTGCTGAAGAAGCGCGAGCTCGACAAGCTGCACAAGTCGCTCGGCGGTATCCGCAACCTGACGAAGACGCCGTCGGCCATCTGGATCGTCGACGCCAAGCGCGAGCACCTCGCGGTCAGCGAAGCGCAGAAGCTCGGCATCCCCGTGATCGGCATCCTCGACACGAACGCCGACCCGGACGAGTTCCAGTTCCCGATCCCCGGCAACGACGACGCGATCCGCTCGGTCAGCCTGCTGACGCGCATCATCGCCGACGCGGCCGCCGAGGGTCTCATCCAGCGCCACAACCCGACCGACGAGTCGGCCGAGGCCGAGCCGCTGGCCGACTGGGAGCGCGAGCTCCTCGAGTCCGCTCCCGCAGAGCAGGCTGAGGCACCGGCTACCGAGGAGTCCGCTCCCGCTGCCGAGGCACCCGCCGAGGAGGCTCCGGCCGCCGAGGCGACCGAGGCTCCCGCCGAGGCCAAGTCCGCCGAGTGATCTTCCCGTCGGCGCCCCGCGACCCGCGGGGCGCCGACGTCCGGATACAACCACCCAACTACTGAGGAGCCGCCACCCATGGCAAACTTCACCATCGCCGACATCAAGGCGCTGCGCGAGCAGCTCGGCACGGGAATGGTCGACACGAAGAAGGCGCTCGAGGAGGCCGAGGGCGACCTCGAGAAGGCCGTCGAGATCCTCCGCCTCAAGGGCGCGAAGGGCAACGCGAAGCGTGCCGACCGCTCCACGAGCGAGGGCCTGATCGCCGCGCGCGAGCAGGACGGCAAGGTGACGCTCATCGAGCTGAACACCGAAACCGACTTCGTCGCCAAGAACGAGCGTTTCATCGCGCTCTCCGAGAAGGTCCTCGACGCGGCTGCCGCGGCCGGTGCAGACTCGGCCGAGGCTGCTCTTGCCGCCGACGCCGGCGGCAAGACGGTCGCCGACCTCATCTCCGACGAGGCCGCGATCATCGGCGAGAAGGTCGAATTGCGACGCGTCCGCACCCTTTCGGGCGACGCCTTCCAGGTCTACCTGCACAAGACGAGCAAGGACCTGCCCCCGCAGGTCGGCGTCGTCGTCGCCTACTCGGGTGACGACGCCGAGACCGCTCGCTCGATCGCGCAGCACATCTCGTTCGCCAACCCGACCTACCTCTCGCGTGACGAGGTCCCCGAGGCCGACGTCGAGAAGGAGCGCGAGATCGTCACCGAGATCTCCCGCAACGAGGGCAAGCCCGAGGCCGCCCTTCCGAAGATCGTCGAGGGCCGCGTGAACGCGTTCTTCAAGCAGGTCGCCCTGCTCGACCAGGACTACGCGAAGGACAACAAGCTGTCCGTCGCCAAGGTCGCGGCCGACGCCGGGATCACGATCACCGGCTTCGCCCGCTTCAAGGTCGGCGCGTAAGCAGATGGACGAGGGGTTCGCATCGCAAGATGCGAACCCCTTTTCCATGCCGTTCGATAGTCTCCCCCTAGACGAGAGGATCCCCGCGTGATCGATGAGAACACCGGACGCCGTCGCGTCCTTCTGAAACTTTCCGGCGAAGCCTTCGGCGCCGGCCAGCTCGGCGTCAACCCCGATGTGGTCAGCCAGATCGCCCGTGAGATCGCGGCAGCAGTCGACCGCGTGGAGGTCGCCGTCGTCGTCGGCGGCGGAAACTTCTTCCGCGGCGCCGAGCTGAGCCAGCGCGGCATGGACCGCGGCCGCGCGGATTACATGGGCATGCTGGGCACGGTCATGAATGCGCTCGCCCTCCAGGATTTCCTCGAGCAGGCCGGCGCCGCTACACGCGTCCAGTCCGCCATCTCGATGACGCAGGTCGCCGAGCCCTACATCCCGCGTCGCGCCGAGCGCCACCTCGAGAAGGGCCGCGTCGTCATCTTCGGCGCCGGCGCCGGCCTTCCCTACTTCTCGACAGACACTGTGGCCGCGCAGCGCGCGCTCGAGATCGGTGCCGTCGAGGTCCTCGTGGCCAAGAACGGCGTCGACGGCGTGTACACGGCGGATCCGAAGGTGGATGCCTCGGCACAGAAGCTCGATACGATCACCTACCGCGACGCCTTGCAGCGCGGACTGAAGGTCGTCGATTCGACGGCCTTCAGCCTGTGCATGGACAACGGGATGGACATGCGTGTGTTCGGCATGGAGCCGGCCGGCAACGTCACCCGTGCGCTCCTCGGAGAATCGATCGGCACGCTCGTCAGCGTCTGAGGTCCGCCCCGGCCGACGACTAGACTTAACCGGACGTACCGACGAATGGAGAGACCGTGATCGCCGAGACCCTGGCCGACACGAAGACCCGCATGGACCGCGCCGTCGAGGCCGCGAAAGAGGACTTCTCGACCGTCCGCACAGGGCGCGCGAACCCGCAGCTGTTCCAGAAGGTCATGGTCGAGTACTACGGCACTCCGACCCCGCTGGCCCAGCTCGCCTCACTGAACGCCCTCGAGGCGCGCACTCTCGTCATCACGCCGTACGACAAGTCGGCGTTGAAGAGCATCGAGCACGCCATCCGCGACATGCCGAACCTCGGCGCGAACCCGTCGAACGACGGCAACGTCATTCGCGTGACGATGCCCGAGCTGACCGCGGACCGCCGCAAGGAGTACGTGAAGCTCGTCAAGAGCAAGGCCGAGGACGCGAAGGTCCAGGTGCGCGGCATCCGGCGCAAGTCCAAGGACGAGCTCGACGCCCTCAAGGGCGAAGTGAGCGATGACGACCTCGCTCGGGCCGAGAAGGAGCTCGACGCGGTGACCAAGACGCACGTCGACCTGATCGACGAGGCGTTGAAGCGCAAAGAGGCAGAGCTCCTCGAGGTCTGATATCGCCATGTCCGAAGACGCATCGGGGGACGCGGCCGGACCGGATACCTCGTCGAGTCGATCCGATCTGCGCCGCACAGGGGTGCCCGCGGGCGATCCGTCGTCGTTCCAGGCGCACGTCAAAGCGGCGCGGACCGAGTTCGAGAGTCAGTTCGAGCGGGCTCGAGTCGAGTTCGAAGAAGCGAATGAGCGCCTGAACGCCCGTTCCGGGCGCAACCTGATCATGGCGACCCTCATAGGTCTCGCCATCGGGGCCGTCGTGCTGGGATCGCTCCTGTTCTGGAAGTGGGCGTTCATCGCCTTCGCCGTACCGCTGTGCCTCTTGGGCGCCCTCGAGTTCACCCGCGCACTCCAGGCCGCCGGACGCCGGATCGACCTGGCGGCGCAGCTGTCCGCGGGGGTCGCCGTGCTCGGAGCAGCGTTCGTGGGCTATCTCACGCACTGGTTCGTGATCTTCGCCGCCGTCGTCCTCGTCGTCGTGTGGCGTCTCGTGGCTCAGATGGCGGCCGGCGACGGCCGTCGGTACGGCGACGTGGTGAACGACGTTCTCGCCGGAGCTCTGATCCAGCTGTATGTGGTGTTCCACGGCAGTCTCGCCCTGGTCCTCCTCCGACAGGATCACGGCGAACTCTGGCTGCTGGCCGTTCTGATCATCGCCGTCGCCGTCGACACCGGGGCATACGCGAGCGGTGTCGCGATCGGGCGGCATCCGATGGCACCCCGCATCAGCCCGAACAAGACGTGGGAGGGGTTCGCCGGCGCCGTCCTCGCGAGCCTCGTCGCCGGCGGACTGCTCGGCGTACTGATGCTGCAGATCCCGCTGTGGGCCGGCCTCGTCCTGGGCGCCGCGATCCTCGTGTCCGCCACGGTGGGAGACCTCGGCGAGTCGCTCATCAAGCGCGACCTCGGCATCAAGGACATGAGTTCGTTCCTGCCCGGGCACGGGGGAGTGCTCGACCGGCTCGACTCGATCCTTCCCTCGCTCGTTCCCGGCCTCGCCCTGTACATCCTCCTGAACCCGTTGAGTGCGCTTTCATGACCGAACTGACCTCACCCGCAGCATTCCCCGTGACGTCTGGACGTCGGAAGGGCTACGACCCCGGTGCCGTCGACGACTTCCTCTCCGGCGCGCGCGCGGCCTTCGAAGACGAGGCTGCGACGCTCACCTCGGATGACGTCCGTGCTGCGGCGTTCCCGCTCGTGCGCCACGGGTACGCCGTCGACGCCGTCGACGGCGCGCTCGCTCGGATCGAGGACGCTTTCGCGCAGCGCGAGCGAGCGTCAGCGATGTCTCGGCGAGGTGCGCGTGCCTGGGTGGGCGCATCCCGCGCGCTCGCTCAGGAGATCCTCGACCGTCTGTCCCGCCCCTCGCGTCGTCGCTTCCGGCGCGTCTCGCTCTTTCGTTTCGGCTACCGCATCGATGAGGTCGACCTCGTGGCCGGCCGGATCGCTCGATACCTCGAGTCGGGTGAGAGTCTCACGATCGAGCAGGTCCGCACGGTGGCGTTCCGCATGCAGTTGGGCGGGTACGACGAAACCCAGGTGGATGCGGTTCTGGATGCGGTCGTGGATGTGATGCAGTCGGTCGGATGATCGCGTGGCGACCGCTCGCGAGCGCGGATATGATCGGGGGACTGTGACTTCCGGCAACGAGATCCTCCCGACGCGTTCTGCCGTCCAGACGCGTGGCGTGATGTCACCGCGCCGAGCGGTCTCCGCGCCACGGTGGTCCCGGAGGCGCGGTGTCCTGGCGGCGTTCTCCGTCATGGCGACGGCCGGCTTCGTCGCGGCATCCCTCGTCCCCTTGGCGTCGTTCCCGACGCGGGCGGAGGCGACGGAACTCGATCCCCTGTCGCTGTACGCGACCGCCGTGCACGATGCTCAGCGCTACCAGGCCGGAGACGCGCCGGGCCTGGAGCTGGAGCGGGCGAGCGATTACACGGTCTATGTGAAGCCGACGCCCACCCCGACTCCCACTCCGACGCCGGTGAAGAAGTCCTCCTCAGGCTCGTCATCGTCGGGATCCTCCTCGTCCGGGTGGAGCCCGCCCTTCGTCACCCCGAACCCCGGCAGCGCGCAGGCGATCGCCTACGACATGGTGACCGCCCGTGGCTGGGGGGACTCGGAGTTCGCCTGTCTCGTCGCGCTGTGGAACAAGGAGTCCGGCTGGCGTGTCAACGCCTTCAATGCCTCCAGCGGCGCGTACGGCATCCCCCAGGCCACGCCGGGGCGGAAGATGGCGTCCGTCGGCTCCGATTGGGAGACGAACCCTGCTACTCAGATCACCTGGGGGCTCGGCTACATCCAGGGACGTTACGGCACTCCCTGTGGCGCCTGGGGGAAGTCGCAGCGCTCGGGCTGGTACTGAGCCGATGCCCCGATCCAACAGGCGTAAGCCCGCCGGTCCCGACGCATCGTTCGATCGCCTCCTCGCGGGGTGGAAGCGGACGGAGAGCCGTCGCGGCGTCGAATGGACGGTGCAGCCGGTGTCCGCCGTCCAGGCGCAGAAGGACTACGTCTGCCCCGGTTGCGGGCGCGTCGTTCCGTCCGGGACGGCGCATGTGGTGGTCTGGCGCGCGGACGGTGTGCTCGGGGATGCCGCCGACCTGGCTGCCCGCCGGCACTGGCACACGGCCTGCTGGCGGATCGCCTGAATCAGAGCTCGTTCTGCCGCGGGATCAGCACCTGGCGGTAGATGATCAGGACGCTCGCGGCCACCGGGATCGCGATGAGCGCGCCGAGCAGGCCCAGCAGGGATCCACCCGCGAGCGCGGCGATGACGACGACCGCTCCGGGAACGGAGACAGCTCGGCTCATGATGCGCGGCGAGAGGAAGTACGCCTCCACCTGCATGTACACCAGGTACCAGATCAGGGCGACCAGCGCCGTCAGCGGTGACGCCAGACCGAGGCAGGCGATCACGATGATCGCGGAGCCGGTCAGCGTGCCGACGAGGGGGATCAGAGAGAAGAAGAAGGCGATGACGGCCAGAACAGCGGGGAAGGGAGCTTTGATGATCGACAGGAAGACAGCACTCAGGATGCCGTTGATCGCCCCCAGGACGACCTGCCCCATGACGTAGTAGCCGACGGACGCGGTGATCTGCTCCGAGAGACCGACGAATCGCTCCCGCTTCGACGCCGGCGCGAGCTGGTACACCGACCGCTTCAGAGACCGCATCGACGCCGTGAAGTAGATGGTCAGGATCAGAACGATGATCGTCCCGGTCGCGAACGCGACGATGCCCGCGCCGAAGGACAGCAGGCCCGTTCCGAGTGACGTGCCGATATCGGCGAAGTCGAGGCCGTTCCACCAGTCGTTCACGTACCCGAGCACCATGTCGACTTGAAGCAGCGGGAAGGTCTGCGAGAGCCAGTCGCTCGCGACGGTGACCGGGTTCCACTGTCCTTCCACCGCGCTCTGGACGAGCTTCTGCGTCTGCTGCACGAGCTTCGCGATCTGATCCACGAGAACGGGCACGACGATGAGGACGAGCGCGGTGGCGATCGCCAGAAGCCCGGCGAACGTCGCGACCAGGGCGCCCCATCGCGGGAGACCGCGGCGCTCGAAGAAGGAGACCACGGGGTCGAGGCCGAGCGCGAGGAACAGTGCCGTCCCGATGTACAGGAGCACCGTCGAGAGAGTCTCGACCCCGGTCAGGATGAGGATGCCGACGCCCACGCCGAGCGTGGCGACGAGTGCGGTGCGGAACGCATGTTGGATCTTCACGGCTGCCCTTTCCCAGGTCTGCACTCACCCTAGTTCGCTCCGCCTCTCCCTCCGGGCAGCGACTCCCTCCCACGCGTTTGCCAGCGCCGTTCGCTAGGCTGGAATGTCGAAGATCGGCCGCACACCCGTGATGGCGGCTGGAGGAGGGCGGCGGTTCGTGAGATTCGTGTGGGCGATCATCGCCTTCGTACTTGCCACGCTGATGATCGGCGCGGGGGTCGCACAGCGCACTGTCCTCGAGGCACCGACGACGGAAACGGCGGAGATCACCACGGACGGCTCGACGCCGTACGTCCTCATCGACGGCTCCGTCCTCGACAGCCGCCCGGGATCCCAGACCCTGCGTATCCATGGTGACGGGCAGGTGTTCGCCGCCTACGGCCGGACCCAGGACGTCGCCGCGTGGCTCGCTCCCACGGAGTACCAACACGTGACGGTGAACGGCGAAGGCGAGCCGGTGACGAAGACGGTGCCGGCGTCGGTCACCCCGGACGGCGAATCGCCGACCGCGTCGCCGATCGGTTCGGATCTGTGGCTCGACGAATTCCAGCAGGATCGCTCGCTCGCCACGACCCTGAGACTTCCCGCCGACATGAGCGTGCTCGTGGCCACCGACGGCACCTCGGCCGCGCCGTCGTCGATGAGCGTCAGCTGGCCGACGGGGGCGACAACGCCCTGGGCCGGTCCCCTCCTGGTGGGCGGGATCCTGATGGCGCTGATCGGCCTGATCCTCTACATCTTCGCGCTTCGGCACGTGCGACGCTCACGCGGCCCACGTCGGAAGGGACTCCCGTTGACAGCCACACAGCCGATCGACCTGTCCGTGGAGGAAGCGGAGAAGGGCGTCATCACTGCGGCGCCTGCACGGCGCCGCTTGACGGTCGGACGTCGCCCTCTGATCGCGGTCTCCGCCGTCGTGCTCGGCGGCATCGCGCTCACCGGATGCTCGCCCGAGGCGTGGCCCGATCTGCAACCCGAGGCGACCCCGTCGCCCACGGCGTCGGTGATCGTTCCCGAAGGTCAGGGCGCACCCGCCGTCACACAGACGCAGGCCGAACGGATCCTGTCGCGCATCTCCGAGCAGGTCACGGCGGCGGACGAAGCCAACGACCCGAAGGCGGCTGCGGTGCGCCTGACCGGACCGGCGCTCGTCGAGCGGGAGACGAACTACCGCCTTCGCAAAGAGCTCTCGAAAGCGGAATCGCTCCCCGCGATCCCGTCCGGGGACATGACGGCCTTCCTGCCGCAGGCGAAGAACGATTGGCCTCGGATGTTCCTCGCCGTCGTCGAGGACGCCGACGGGGTCGGCACGATGGTGACGGCCACGCAGGAGAATCCGTGGGCGGAGTACAAGGTCGCCTACATCTCGAGCCTTCGCGCGGACGCGAGCATGAACCTCGCCGCGAAGTACGTCGGAGCCGTCGCGGTGGAACCGAACTCCCCGTTCCTGCTCATGCCGCCGAAGGATCTGGCGGCGGCATATGCCGACGTGCTGGACAAGGGCGCGAAGAGCGAGTTCGCCGCGATGTTCGACGAGAAATCCGACACGTTCCGCTCCCTCGTGGCGGAGAACCGGGCCACGCTGCTGAAGAACTTCAACGAAACCGGCGAGAAGACCGGGCGGGTGTCCTTCGCAGCCGAGGCCGGTCCCTCCGAACCCCTATCGCTGGTGACCCTCGACAGCGGAGCGATCGTGGCGGTCACGGTGACGGAGAACGAGACGATCGTTCCGACGGACAGCGATGCCGTCATCAAGTTGGGCGACAACGTCGTGGTGAAGGCGCTCTCCGGCGTCTCGCAATCGAGCACGGGGTTCCGCACGCAGTACACCGACCAGCTGTACTTCTTCGTCCCCGCTCAGGGGTCCAACGAGAAGATCCAGCTGCTCGCTTCCCGTTCCAACGTCCTCGACGCCAAGGTGGTTAAGAAAGAGTGAGCACTCCCGCACCCGGTGCCGTCATGCGCGGCGCCGTCGACCTCTCGTCCCTCCGCAACCGGCCCGCCGGTCAGCCGGCCTCGCCTGCACCCTCGCCGGACGGGCAGGCACCGGCATCCCGTCTCGTCTTCGACGTCACGGATGCGGATTTCGGCCAGGTTCTCGAACTGTCGAAGACCGTGCCGGTCGTCGTCGACCTCTGGGCGGACTGGTGCGGGCCGTGCACACAGCTGAGCCCCGTGCTCGAGAAGGTCGTCGCCGAGCTCGGCGGGCGCCTCGTCCTCGCGAAGGTCGACGTCGACGCGAACCCTCAGCTCGCCCAGAGCTTCCGAGCGCAGTCGATCCCTCTGGTCGTCGCGCTCGTCGCGGGCCAGCCTGTGCAGCTGTTCACCGGCGCGGTGCCCGAAGCGCAGGTCCGAGAGGTCTTCACGCAGCTTCTGCAGCTCGCCGCCCAGCACGGAGTGACCGGGACGGTCCCGATGGAGGGAGCGCCGGCGGATGCCGAACAGCAGGCGCCCGCCCTGCCGCCGCTTCATCAGGCCGCCTTCGACGCGATCGAGGCGGGCGACTACTCGGCCGCGGCGACCGCGTACGAGCAGGCTCTGACGGAGAACCCTCGCGACGAGGATGCGAAAGCGGGCCTCGCGCAGGTGCAACTGCTCGCGCGGGTCCAGCACCTCGATCTCGCAGAAGCACGAGCGGCCGCCGCGGCGGGGCCGACGGACATCTCCGCCCAATTCGACGTGGCCGATCTCGATCTCGCCGGTGGCCACGTGGACGACGCGTTCGCGCGCCTGCTCGACCTGTTCGCCGCGCTCCCGACCGATGAGCGGGCGCCGGTCCGTGAACGACTGCTCGAGCTGTTCGGTGTGGTCGGGGACGCCGACCCCCGCGTCATCCGTGCACGCGGACGCCTCGCCAGCCTGCTGTTCTGAGAACGGTCGGGGTCCGGGATCGTCCCGGACCCCGACCGATCACCCCTCGTGACGGAGCCAGAGCACACCGAGCGGCGGCAGCGTCACCTGGGCGGTGCCGTCGGCATCCGTCGTCACGCCGCCGAAGTTGCCGACACCGGACCCGCCGAACTCCTGCGCGTCGGAGTTGAGGACCTCCGCCCACGCACCGGTCTCGGGGAGCGTGAGGCGCACGTCGTGACGCGGTGAGCCGGCGAAGTTGCAGAGGACGACGACGGTCCCACCGTCGTGGTCGCGTCGCGCGAACCCGAGGACGTTGCTGTCGGGGGAGTGCGGCCACACTCGGCTGAACGCCGATCCGTCGCTGTCGCGCGCCCACAGGGGGGACTCTGCGCGGTACGTGTGGTTGAGGGCGGAGACGAAGTGCTGCAGCTGCTGGTGCGCCGGCTGATCCAGCATCCACCAGTCCAGGCCGCGACCTTCGGACCACTCCGACATCTGCCCGAACTCCTGGCCCATGAACAGGAGCTGCTTGCCCGGGTGGCCCCACATGTACGCGAGGAACGCGCGCATGTTGGCGAGCTGCTGCCAGTGGTCGCCCGGCATGCGGGTGAACAGCGACCCCTTGCCGTGCACGACCTCATCGTGGCTGATCGGCAGGACGAAGTTCTCGCTGAAGGCGTAGACGAACGAGAAGGAGAGCTCGCCCTCGTGGTGCGCACGGTACAGCGGGTCGCGGCCGATGTAGACGAGCGAGTCGTTCATCCAGCCCATGTTCCATTTGAAGCCGAAGCCGAGCCCGCCCTGGCTCGTCGGCGCGGTGACGCCGGGGAAGCTCGTCGACTCCTCGGCGATCATCGCGATACCCGGGTAGCGCTTGTAGGCGGTGGCGTTGACTTCCTGCAGGAAGCGGATCGCTTCGAGGTTCTCGCGGCCGCCGTGGATGTTCGGCTCCCACTGGCCCTCTTCGCGCGAGTAGTCCAGGTAAAGCATGGACGCTACGGCGTCGACACGGAGTCCATCGACGTGGAACTCCTCGAACCAGTACAGCGCGTTCGCGACGAGGAAGTTCCGCACCTCGTTGCGGCCGTAGTCGAAGATGTACGTGCCCCAGTCCCGGTGCTCGCCTCGCCGCGGGTCGGGGTGCTCGTAGAGGGGCGCGCCGTCGAAGCGGGCGAGGGCGAAGGCATCTTTCGGGAAGTGACCCGGGACCCAGTCCATGATGACGCCGATGCCCGCCTGGTGAAGACGGTCGATGAGGTACCGGAGCTCGTCGGGCGTGCCGAAGCGGCTCGTCGGCGCGTAGTACCCGGTGACCTGGTACCCCCACGAGCCGCCGAAGGGGTGCTCTGCGAGGGGCAGGAACTCGATGTGGGTGAAGCCCTGTCCGCCCACGTAGTCGACGAGTTCGTCGGCGGCCTCGCGATAGCCGAGTCCCGGACGCCACGAGCCCAGGTGGAGCTCGTACGTCGACATCGGCCGGTCGTGCACCGATCCGCTCGCGCGGTCGGCGAGCCACGCGTCGTCCGACCAGGTGTACTCGCTGTCGGTGACGACGGATGCCGTCGCGGGCGGCACTTCTGCGCGACGCGCCATCGGGTCGGCCTTCATGACCCACTGCCCGTCGGCGGTCAGGATCTCGAACTTGTACGCGGATCCCACGCCGATGCCGGGGACGAACAGCTCCCAGACGCCGGTGGAGCCCAGGGAACGCATGGCGTGCTGAGTGCCGTCCCAGCCGTTGAGGTCGCCGACGACGCGGACGGCCCGGGCGTTCGGAGCCCAGACGGCGAAGGACACGCCGCTCAGCGCGTCGTAGTGGCGCACGTGCGCACCGAGCACCTTCCAGAGCTGCTCGTGCCGTCCTTCACGGATCAGGTGCAGGTCCACTTCCCCGACCGTCGGCAGATGGCGGTAGGGGTCATCGACCCGGTAGTCAGGCGCGCCCTCGTAGGTGGCGACGATGTCGTAAGCGGTGGGCTGGACCGCCGCCTCGCCCTCCCAGACACCCGCGCGGACGTGCTGAAGCTCGACCCGGGCACCGTCGGACAGCACGGCGGTCACCGTCTGAGCGAACGGACGGCGGGCACGGACCACCCAACCCTCGCCGTCCTGGTGGGGGCCGAGCACGTCGTGGGGGGCGTGGTAGGAGCCGGCACCGACGGCATCCAGAGTCGAGTCGTCGGGACGGGTCATGAGCGTGCCTTCACGTGGAGGATGTGGACGGGTTCGGCGAACGCGTCGAGGCGGACGTAGTTGTGTTCGTTCCAGGTCCACCGGGCTC
>JAAIGF010045914.1_pt1 | contig 12176 bp, 10 predicted proteins | sample 6487441 | NCBI WGS metagenome assembly JAAIGF01 (sample SAMN13974129, study PRJNA590717) | phyllosphere metagenome | biome: pepper field; feature: multiple bacterial spot infested pepper fields; material: pepper leaves; isolation source: leaves from pepper fields | host: Capsicum annuum ...
ACTGTTCGGGCGGATCAAGGGAGATTCCGGCGTGGGCGCCAAGCTCCATGGCGATCGTCGAGATCCAGGCTCATACGGCGGCCCACGCCGGCTCTCGACACCTACGCTGCCAGATTCCGATCAGATAAGGCTCGGTCGCGCTTGCTCGTGTGCGCTGTCCTGCGCACACGGCAAGACCGGGGTTGGGCGTCCTGCCCAACCCGCCCGAGGCATGCCTCGGGCCCATGCGGCTCACGCCCCTGCGCAACCCACCCGCCCGGCCCCCGACAGTTTCCGGGCGCGTCAGCCACGGAAAAGAAAAAAGAAAATCAAATTCAAACGCCGGTCGCTTCGCTCGCATCCACGCAAGCGTGGACCAAGCGTGTCGACCAAGGTCGACACCTACCAGAAGCGGAATTCACCCACCGTCACCGGGAAACTGTCGGGGGTGGGGCGGTGTCGGGTTGCGGGGTGTCCGCGGCATGGATGCCGCGGCCAAGCCCCCATGGGTGAGGGCGCTTTGCTTGCGAAGCACTGCTTCGCAAGCGCCCGAACGCACAGCCGCCAGCGGCTGGGCCGGACCCCGGAGGGGGGTTTACGGCGTCCCTGCAAGCCCACACCGCCCCGCCCAACAAACAGAAAAGCCAGAGCCGGCTGTTGCTCCGGCTCCGGCTCTGGCTTTGGCTCTGGATGTTGATCCAGCGGGTGCCGGGCCGCAGGCCCGGCCGATCAACTCACACCACGGGTTCGCGCAGGACCGGATTGTCCCAGCCCGGGCGCGGGGCGAAACGGTCGCCGTGGCGCTGCTGCAGCGCCTTCAGCCGCTCGACGATCGCATCGGCACCCACCGCGCGGATGTGCTGGATCGGACCACCACGGAACGGGGCGAAACCGGTACCGAAGATCACGCCCGCATCCAGCAGGTCAGCATCGGCCACCACGCCTTCGTGCAGGCAGGCCACCGCCTCGTTCAGCAGCGGCAGGATCAGGCGGTCTTCCAGGTCCGCCGGGGCCTGGTAGTCGCGGGCCACGTCCGGCTTTTTCGCCCGGCCGTTTTCCCAGGTGTAGATGCCCTGGCCATCCTTCTTGCCGCGCTTGGCCGGGTCCACCGTCGCCAGTGCTTCGGGCACCTGCAGGCCCAGGAACGGTGCCAGCTCCTTGCCCACGCCGGCAGCCACGTCCAGGCCCACCGTGTCGATCAGTTCGATCGGGCCCATCGGCATGCCGAACTTCACCGCCGCCTTGTCGATCACCGGGCCCGGAATGCCTTCGGCATACGCGGTGGCCGCTTCCAGCATGTACGGGAACAGCACGCGGTTGACCAGGAAGCCCGGGCTGCCGGCCACCGGCACCGGGAACTTGCCCAGCGCCTTGCAGAACGCGGCCAGGCGGCGTTCGGTCTCCGGTGCCATGCCGTCGTGGTGGATGATTTCCACCAGCGGCATCTGTGCCACCGGGTTGAAGTAGTGCAGGCCGGCGAACTGCGCCGGACGCTGGATGTGGTCGCGCAGCTCCACCAGCGGAATCGACGAGGTGTTGGTGGTCAGCAGCGCATCCAGCTTCATCTTCGGTTCCAGCGTCTGGTACAGCGCACGCTTGGCCTCCGGGTTCTCGATGATGGCTTCGATGACCAGGTCGGCCTCGGCCACGCCGTTGCCTTCCAGGTCGGCACGCAGGCGCGCGGCCACCGCCGGGCGCTTGCTCTCGTCGCGCACTTTCTTGGCGAACAAGGCCTGCGCGCGTTCCATGGCCGGGTCGATGAAGCGCTGCTCACGGTCCTGCAGCGTCACCTCGAAGCCCTTGTAGGCGGCCCAGGCGGCAATGTCGCCGCCCATCACGCCGGCGCCGACCACGTGCACGTGGCGGATGCCGGAATCGCCGCCGCCGAGGCCCTTCAGGCGTTCGGTCAGGAAGAAGATGCGGATCAGGTTGCGCGCGGTCGGCGTGCTGGCCAGCTTCACCACCGCGCGGCGCTCGGCGTCCAGGCGCGCCTGCACCGGCTTGCCGGCGGTGCGCTGCCAGGTGCTGATCAGCGCGTACGGCGCCGGGTACTGGTCTTTCTTCGCCTTGCGTGCGACCTGCTTGACCATCTGCGGGGCCAGCAGCTTGCGCGCCAGCCAGGTGTTGGTGGCCCAGGCGGTCGCGCGCTGCTTGAACGGGCGGGTGGTGCCGGACAGGGCCAGGGCCACGGCGGTATCGAGCACCACGGCCGGGGCCACCACCTTGTCGACCAGGCCGATGCCGCGGGCGGCCGAGGCCGACAGGGTGCGGCCGGTCAGCATCATGTCCATCGCCGCGGGCGCGCCCACCAGCTGCGGCAGGCGCGCGCTGCCGCCCCAGCCCGGGAAGATGCCCAGCTGGGTCTCCGGCAGGCCGATGCGGGTGCTGCTGTCATTGGAGGCCACGCGGTAGCGGCAGGCCAGCGCCAGCTCGGTGCCGCCGCCCAGGCAGTGGCCGTGGATGGCCGCCACGGTGGGGCAGGGCAGCTCGGCCAGCTTCTGGTAGGTGGACTGGCCACGGCGGATCGCGTCGTTCACGGTGCCGCGGCGGTCGAACTCCTGGAACTCCTTCAGGTCCGCCCCGGCAATGAAGCCGGCCTTCTTCAGCGACTGGATGACCACGCCCTTGGGCGGGTCCAGGGCGATGCGCTCGAGCAGGTCGCCCAGCTCCAGCAGCACGTCCTGCGACATCGCGTTGACACTGCTGTCCTGACGATCCAAAGACAGCACGACCACGCCGTCATCGCGGATCTCGGGGTGCCAGTGGCTGAAGCGGAGACCATCGAAGCCTGAGAGCATGAACGTTCCATCCGGTTGTGTATGGAGAAGCGGCTATGATCCAGAGGTTGTTTCCCCCGCGTCAAATCCCTATAGCTGGGGTGTGGCGACCACGGATCCATGGCCCCGGACCGGGACGCTAGCGGAACGGTGGTTAAAAGCTGGTGCGGCGCCAGGTGATCGGCGACTGAACTTTTCCCGGGATTGGCAGTCTCATTGCCCGACGTCGGTTGGGCTGACAGGAGTGCGGCCCCTCATGGCCGATGTTGAAACACCACAGGAGCTGGATCTGGAACTGGTCCGGCGCGTGCAGCGCGGCGAGAGCGCGGCCTTCGATGTCCTGGTACGCAAGTACCAGCACCGGGTCGTCGGTCTGGTCGGTCGCTACATCGCCGACTGGAGCGAATGTCAGGACGTCGCCCAGGACACTTTCATCCGCGCCTACCGCGCGATCGGAAGTTTCCGTGGCGATGCCCAGTTCTCCACCTGGTTGCATCGGATCGCCGTGAACACTGCCAAAAACTACCTGGCTTCACACAACCGACGCCCGCCGACCGATGACATCGACATCGGCGACGCCGAGCAGTTCGATACCGGGACACGCCTGCGCGACACCGACACGCCCGAACGCGAGTTGATGCGCCAGGAGCTGGAACAGACGGTGATGAAGGCCGTCAACGCGCTGCCGGAAGAGCTCCGGTCGGCGATCACCCTGCGCGAGGTGGAAGGCCTGAGTTACGAGGAAATCGCGCAGAAGATGGGGTGCCCGATCGGCACCGTGCGGTCCCGGATCTTCCGGGCGCGCGAGGCGATCGACACTGAACTCCGGCCGCTGCTGGACATCGGCAGCGCCACCCGCGAGAAGAGCCGCGTATGACCCACAGTCCGTTGAACGAATCGCAGAACCACCAATCCCCCGCCGGGCAGCGCCTGGACCAGCGCCACCGCGAACAGCTGTCGGCCCTGGTCGATGGCGAGCTTGGTGCCGATGAGGCGCGCTTCCTGCTGCGCCGCATGGAACACGACCCGGAACTGTCCGGCAGCCAGGAACGCTGGCAGCTGCTCGGCGACGTGATGCGTGGCCAGGCGTCGCTGCTGGCCCCGGCCGGCTTCAGCGCCGCCGTCGCCGCCGCCATTGCTGCCGAACCGGCGCCGCAGGCCGAACCGCGCCGCCAGGTGCGCCGCACCGGTTGGCGTGCCTGGGGTGGCGGTGCCGCGCTGGCCGCTTCGGTGGCCGCCGTGGCCCTGTTCATGGGTGGCGAGAAGCTGAAGGATGCCGGTCCCGGCGAGGCCCTGCCGCCGCAGGTGGTGGCCAGCCAGGCCGAACTGGCGCCTGCGCCCGACCAGACCGCGGTGACCGAAGCCTCGGCCGACGCCGCTGCGATGGCTGTGGCCGCCGCCCCGGCCGTGGCGATGGCCGCCCGCCGCCAGGATGCCCGCCGCGCCAGCGCCACCCGCAGCCAGCAGGCCGCGCGCGTTGCCCAGCGCGACGACGCGCCGCAGCGTGCGGTGGCCGCCGCGGAGCCGGCGCTGAGCCCCAGCGTGCCGGCCAGCAGCACCCGCCACCTGCCCTTCGGCGATGTCGGCAGCCTGCAGGCGCGGCCGTGGCCGAAGTCCAGCCTGGCCCCGGCCGGGGGCGGCGCGCTCAACGCCAGCTTCCCGACCTCGTCCGGTGGCGCCGCGTTCTACCCGTTCGAACCGCGCCTGCAGGAAGAACTGCCAGCGCCGCAGCGCCCGCGCGACTGACACGTGCGGGCCCATGCCCCGCCACTGGCGGGGCCCTCCTTCCCCCTCTCCATCCGATCCGGAGGTTGCCGTCCGATGACTCACCGACTCCGCACGCAGGCCATGGGCCTGCTCGCCCTGACCCTCCCGCTGGTGGCCTGTGCCCAGCCCGCCGCGCCGACCGCACCGCAGGCGGCCCCGGCCGCCGCCGCCGCGCCGCGTGCCCCGGCGCAACCGCTGGTCAGCGGCCTGCCTGATTTCACCAACCTGGTCGAACAGGTCGGCCCCGGCGTGGTCAACGTCGACGTCACCATCGTGCGCAAGAACCGCCAGGCGTCGCGCGGCCCGATGGGCGACGACGACATGCCGGAGTTCTTCCGCCGCTTCTTCGGCCCTGACTTCCCGATGCCGGGGCAGGGCCAAGGTGGCCAGGACGGCGGCCCCAGCATCAAGGGCCGGGGCATGGGCTCGGGCTTCATCATCTCGCCCGACGGCTACGTGCTGACCAACTACCACGTGGTGGCCGACGCCAGCGAGGTGAAGGTGAAGCTGGGCGACAGCCGTGAGTTCACCGCCAAGGTTGTCGGCAGCGACCAGCAGTACGACGTGGCCCTGCTGAAGATCGACGGCAAGAACCTGCCGACCGTGCGCGTGGGCGATTCCAACACCCTCAAGCCGGGCCAGTGGGTTGTCGCGATCGGCTCGCCGTTCGGCCTCGACCATTCGGTCACCGCTGGCGTGGTCAGCGCCGTCGGCCGCAGCACCGGCGGCCCGGACCAGCGCTATGTGCCCTTCATCCAGACCGACGTGGCGATCAACCAGGGCAACTCCGGTGGCCCGCTGCTGAACACGCGCGGTGAAGTGGTCGGCATCAACTCGCAGATCTTCTCCGCCTCCGGCGGCTACATGGGCATCAGCTTCGCGATCCCGATCGACCTGGCGATGAGCGCGGTCGAGCAGATCAAGAAGAGCGGCAAGGTCACCCGTGGCCAGCTGGGCGCGGTGGTCGAACCGATCGATTCGCTGAAGGCGCAGGGCCTGGGCCTGCCCGACAGCCGTGGCGCGCTGGTCAACCAGATCGTGCCCGGCAGTGCCGCGGCCAAGGCCGGCGTGCAGCTGGGCGATGTCATCCGCTCGGTCAACGGCAGCACGGTCAACACCTGGTCCGACCTGCCGCCGCTGATCGGCGCGATGGCCCCGGGCAGCAAGGTGAGCCTGGTCGTGTACCGCGATGGCAAGCCACGTGAGCTCAGCGCCACCCTGACCGCCCTGACCGATGACGGCCAGGACAACGCCCGCGGCCCGTCCGCAGCCAATGCCGACGCCGCGCCGCAGTCCGGTGCCAATGCCCTGCTGGGCCTGGACGTGACCGAGCTCAACGCGGTGCAGCGCAAGCAGCTGGGCCTGGAATCGGGCGAGGGCGTGCGCATCACCGGGGTCAAGGGCGAGGGTGCCCGTGACGCCGGCCTGGCCCCGGGCATGGTCGTCCTGCGCGTCGGCAACACCCCGGTCGGCAGTGTCGATGCGCTCAACCGCGCGCTGTCGCCCTACAAGAAGGGCGATGTGGTCCTGCTGCTGGTCCGTGCCAGCAGCGGCAACAGCGCCTTCGTGGCGGTCAAGGCCGGCCAGTAAGGCCTTCACGGCCGCCCCCCGGGCGGCCCTGTCACACCCCCCGAAGCCCCGCCCCGGCGGGGCTTCGGCCATTCCGGGCCCGGCCCGATCAGGCCGCTTTCGCGGCGGGGCCCCGGGCATGCGATAATCGACCGTTACCCTGACGACGCCGCGCGCCGCCGCCACCTATGTCTTCTGATTCGATGCGGAACATCCGCAACTTCTCCATCATTGCCCACGTCGACCACGGCAAGTCCACGCTGGCCGACCGCATCATCCAGCTTTGCGGCGGCCTGCAGGCCCGCGAGATGGAAGCGCAGGTGCTCGATTCGAACCCGATCGAGCGCGAGCGTGGCATCACCATCAAGGCCCAGTCGGTCTCGCTGCCGTATGTCGCGAAGGACGGCCAGACCTACCACCTGAACTTCATCGACACCCCCGGCCACGTCGACTTCTCCTATGAAGTCAGCCGTTCGCTGGCCGCCTGCGAAGGCGCGCTGCTGGTGGTCGATGCCGCCCAGGGCGTGGAAGCGCAGTCGGTGGCCAACTGCTACACCGCCGTCGAGCAGGGCCTGGAAGTGGTGCCGGTGATCAACAAGATCGACCTGCCCACCGCCGACATCGACCGCGCCAAGGCCGAGATCGAGGCCGTCATCGGCATCGATGCCGCCGACGCCGTGCCGGTCAGCGCCAAGACCGGCCTGAACGTGCAGGACGTGCTGGAAGCCATCGTGCATCGCATTCCGGCCCCGGTGCCGCGCGATACCGACAAGCTGCAGGCGCTGATCATCGACTCCTGGTTCGACAACTACCTGGGCGTGGTCTCGCTGGTGCGCGTCATGCAGGGCCAGATCAAGGCCGGCGACAAACTGCAGGTCATGTCCACCGGCCGTACCCACCAGGTCGACAACGTCGGCGTGTTCACGCCCAAGCGCAAGGTGCTGCCGGCGCTGCGTGCCGGTGAAGTGGGCTGGGTCACCGCCAGCATCAAGGACGTCCACGGTGCGCCGGTCGGCGATACGCTGACCCTGGCCGCCGATCCGGCGCCGAAGCCGCTGCCGGGCTTCCAGGAAATGCAGCCGCGCGTGTTCGCCGGCCTGTTCCCGGTCGACGCCGAGGACTACCCGGACCTGCGCGAAGCGCTGGACAAGCTGCGCCTGAACGACGCGGCGCTGCGCTTCGAGCCGGAAAGCTCCGAGGCGATGGGCTTCGGCTTCCGCTGCGGCTTCCTCGGCATGCTGCACATGGAAATCGTGCAGGAGCGCCTGGAACGCGAATACAACCTGGACCTGATCAGCACCGCGCCGACGGTGATCTATGAAGTCCTGAAGACCGACGGCACCATCGTCAACATGGACAACCCGGCCAAGCTGCCGCCGGTCAACCATGTCGAGGAGATCCGCGAGCCGATCATCCGCGCCAACGTGCTCACCCCCGAGGAGTACATCGGCAACATCATCAAGCTGTGCGAAGAAAAGCGCGGCAGCCAGCTCGGCATCAACTACCTGGGCAGCCAGGTGCAGATCAGCTACGAGCTGCCGATGGCCGAAGTGGTGCTGGACTTCTTCGACAAGCTGAAGTCGGTCAGCCGTGGCTATGCCTCGCTGGACTACCACTTCGTGCGCTTCGACGCCGGTCCGTTCGTGCGCGTGGACGTGCTGATCAACGGTGACAAGGTCGACGCCCTGTCGCTGATCGTGCACCGCAGCCATGCCGATCGCCGCGGCCGCGAGCTGTGCGAGAAGATGAAGGACCTGATCCCGCGCCAGCAGTTCGACGTGGCCATCCAGGCCGCCGTCGGCTCGCAGATCATCGCCCGCACCACGGTCAAGGCCATGCGCAAGAACGTGCTGGCCAAGTGCTATGGTGGCGACGTCTCGCGCAAGAAGAAGCTTCTGGAAAAGCAGAAGGAAGGCAAGAAGCGCATGAAGCAGGTCGGCCGCGTGGAAATCCCGCAGGAAGCCTTCCTGGCCGTGCTGCAGATGGACAACAAGTAAGCCCGCAGCGGCCCTTCGGGGCCGTTCGTCCGGTGACGTTGCAAAGGACCCTGAATGAAATTGTTTGAGATCCTCCTGGTCGTACTGACCCTGGCCTCGGGCCTGATCCTGCTGGCCGACAAGCTTTACCTGGCCAAGCGCCGCGCCCAGCGCGCCGGCCTGCTGGATACCGAGCCGGTGCTGGTGGACTACTCACGCGCCTTCTTCCCGGTGCTGGTGGTGGTGCTGATCGTGCGCAGCTTCATTGCCGAGCCGTACAAGATCCCGTCCAGCTCGATGATGCCGAACCTGCTGATCGGCGATTTCATCCTGGTCAACAAGTTCTCCTACGGCCTGCGCCTGCCGATCACCAACACCAAGTTCGTGCCGTTCGGCGAACCGTCGCGCGGCGACGTGGTGGTGTTCCACTTCCCGGGCCACAGCGACAACGATCCGGCCAAGGGCGAGAACTTCATCAAGCGCGTCATCGGCGTGCCGGGCGACACCGTGGTCTTCGAAGGCGACGGCGTCATCCTCAATGGCGAGCCGCTGAAGTACGACAACAAGGGCATCTACGCCGGCGACAAGGGCCAGGGCGAGGGCGCCAACCTGCTGGTCGAGCACCTGCCGGGCCGCACCCACACCGTGCTGGAGACCGACTATCCTCGCGGCCAGGGCCAGTGGACCGTGCCGGCTGGCAAATACCTGGTGATGGGCGACAATCGCGACAACAGCGATGACGGCCGTTTCTGGGGCCTGCTGCCGGAAGAAAACCTGCGCGGTCGTGCGTTCCTGATCTGGCTGAACTGCCAAGGCTGGTTCTGCAAGGATGGCTTCCAGCCGTCGCGGATCGGCTCGGGCATCAACTGACTTCACATCCACGCGTATCTGGGGAGAACGCAATGAAGAAGATGAAGACGCAGCGCGGCATGACCCTGACCTCCTTCCTGGTGGTCCTGATCGTGGTTGGTTTCTTCCTGTACATCGGCATGAAGCTGTTCCCGATGTACCAGGAGTACTACGCCGTGCGCTCGGCGATGAAAAGCCTGGCCAAAGAGCCCAGCGTCGGCACCATGGCGCCGGCGCAGATCCAGGAACTGTTCTTCAAGCGCCTGTACATCAACTACTCGGACAACGTGAAGCCGGCCAACGTCAAGTTCAACCGTCGTGACAACGGCTGGACCCTCAACGTCAATTACGAAGTGCGTCGCCCGCTGGTGGGCAACCTCGACGTGGTTGGCAAGTTCGAATCATCCCAGGACCTCGTTCGTAGCGGTGCCCAGTAAATTCATCCAACGTGGTGACCTGATCGGTCACGTTTTCAGCGATCCAGCCCTGCTCAAGCAGGCGCTGACCCATCGCAGTGCCGGTGCGCCGCATAACGAGCGCCTGGAATTCCTCGGCGACAGCATCGTCAACATGATGGTCGCCGAGGCGCTGTACCAGCGCTGGCCCAAGGCCGACGAGGGCGCGATGACCCGCGCCCGCGCCGAGCTGGTGCGTGAAGGCGCGCTGGCGGTGATCGCCCGCACCCTGGAACTGGGTGAGCGGCTGACCCTGGGCCCGGGCGAACTGAAGTCCGGTGGCCACCGCCGCGACTCGATCCTGGCCGACGCCCTCGAGGCCGTGGTGGCCGCGATCTACCTGGATGTGGGCTTCGAGGCCTGCCGGGCGGTCGTGCTGCCCTGGTTCGCCGCCTCGATGGAGGCCCTGCCGGCCACCGGCCGGCCGGAGAAGGACCCCAAGACCCGCCTGCAGGAATGGCTGCAGGCCCGACAGAAGGCGTTGCCGCAGTACGAACTGGTGTCAGAATCCGGTGACGACCACGCCAAGCACTTCCGGGTGCGCTGCAACGTCGCGGACCCTGCCGCCAGCACCGAGGGTGAAGGCCCCTCGCGCCGGCTTGCCGAACAACAAGCGGCTGCGGCCGTCCTAGAACAACTGGATTCCAAGTGAGCGAACAAACTCCCCATCATTGCGGCAGCGTGGCCGTCATCGGCCGCCCGAACGTGGGCAAGTCGACCCTGACCAACGCCCTCGTCGGCGCCAAGGTCAGCATCGTCTCCAACCGCCCGCAGACCACGCGCCATCGCCTGCTGGGCATCGCCACCTACCCGGAAGGCCAGCTGGTGCTGGTCGACACCCCCGGCCTGCACAAGGTGCAGAAGCGGGCGATGAACCGGGTGATGAACCGCGCCGCGCGGGGCTCGCTGGAAGGCGTCGACGCCGGCCTGCTGGTGATCGAAGCCGGCCGCTGGGACGAAGAAGACAGCCTGGCCTTCAACGTGCTGCGCGACGCCGGCATCCCGGTGGTGCTGGTGGTCAACAAGATCGACCGCATGAAAGACAAGGGCGCGCTGCTGCCGTTCCTGCAGCAGGTGACCGAAGGCCGCGATTTCGCCTCCGTGCACCCGATCTCCGCGCAGAAGCGCAACGGCCTGGAAGCCCTGGTCCGCGACGTGCTGGCCCTGCTGCCGGAAGCCCCGCCGATGTTCGGCGAGGACGAGATCACCGACCGCAGCCAGCGCTTCCTGGCCGGCGAGCTGGTGCGTGAACAGCTGATGCGCCAGCTCGGCGAAGAGCTGCCGTACGCCACCACCGTGGAAATCGAGCGCTTCACCGAGGACGGCAACCTGCTGCGCATCGGTGCGGTCATCTGGGTGGAGCGCGAAGGCCAGAAGGCCATCGTGATCGGCAAGGGCGGCGCCCGCCTGAAGGACATCGGTGCCAAGTCCCGCATGCAGATGGAACGTCTGTTCGGGGCCAAGGTGTTCCTGGAAACCTGGGTGCGCGTGCGTGAAGGCTGGTCCGATGACGAGGCCGCACTGAAGGCCTTCGGCTACGAATAAGCCGCGACGGTCGCTTCGATGCTGATCGAGGACGACACCGGGTTCGTGCTGCATGCACGGGCCTACCGCGAGACCAGCCTGCTGGTCGAGGTACTGAGCGCGCAGCACGGCCGCATCGGCCTGCTGGCGCGTGGCGTGTCCACCGCCAAGGGCCAGGTGCTGCGCGCGGCCCTGCAGCCGCTGCAGTGGATACGCTTCAGTGCCCTGCAGCGCGGTGAACTGGCCCAGCTGCGCGGTGCCGAGGCGCTGGACGCGGCCCCGCGCCTGGTCGGCCAGGCGATGCTGGCCGGTTTCTACCTGAGTGAACTGACCCTGCGCCTGGCCCCGCGCCAGGACCCGCTGCCGGAGCTGTACCTGGCCTACGGCGAGGCGCGCGCACGGCTGGCGGTGGGCGCTGGCCTGGCATGGACGCTGCGCCGTTTCGAGCGTGAGCTGCTGGCGGCGCTGGGGCTGGGCTTCGAGCTGGACACGGCCAGCGACGGCCAGCCGGTGGACCCGGCGGCACGCTACGAACTGGACCCGCAGGAAGGCCCTCAGCGCCTGCTGAGCGAGCGCGGCGGTGAACGCCGGGCGGCGGCAACGGGCTCGGCGCTGCTGGCACTGGCGGCGGACGACGAGCCAGATGCGACAGACCTGGCCAGCCTGCGCCTGCCGATGCGGCGGGTGCTGGCCCATCACCTGGGGGCCAAGGGTCTCAAATCCTGGGAACTCCTCGAGCAGCTCACTCCCCGGAGGTAAAGGGGAGGGTGTCCGGCAGGGCTTGCAGCCCTGCACCTGCTGAATGCAACGGCCACAGCCGAAGCAACATCAACAGCGGCTATCCGTGGGTTGGCGGGGTGGGTCCGGTTGAGGGGGACGCCGTAAACCCATCCATGGGGGCTTGGTCGCGGCATCCATGCCGCTCACACCCCCTCAACCGGACCCACCCCGCCTTCGACAGTTTCCCGCGATCTGTCAGAACGGCGCTCTGCTCTGGTGGGTGTCGACCGTTGGTCGATACGGGGTCGGATCCCGTTGCGAAGCAACGGGCTCTGACCCCAGAAAAATTTCGATATCTCACAGACGTGCCGACCAACGGTCGGCACCCACCACCAGCAGGTTCCAGCAGCCTCGTGAACCTGTCGAAGGCGGGGCACTGTGGGTTTGCGGGGTGTGAGCCGCATGGGCCCGAGGCATGCCTCGGGCGGGTTGGGCAGGACGCCCAACCCCGGTCTTGCCGTGTGCGCAGGACAGCGCACACGAGCAAGCGGCGACCAAGC
>JAAIGF010143117.1_pt1 | contig 12173 bp, 13 predicted proteins | sample 6487441 | NCBI WGS metagenome assembly JAAIGF01 (sample SAMN13974129, study PRJNA590717) | phyllosphere metagenome | biome: pepper field; feature: multiple bacterial spot infested pepper fields; material: pepper leaves; isolation source: leaves from pepper fields | host: Capsicum annuum ...
ATCCATTGTTTATCAGCGTGCAAAAAACGAGCGCGAAACCGTTGCCTTCGGTATGCAATCCGATCCACAGGCCATCGGTAACGAGTGGGTGGCGCACTCGGTATTTCCGTGCCACATCGAAAACCACGATTTGCGTACCACCGTTGGCAACCACCTGTGCAAGCAACCCTACAGCCTGAGTGTGTTCAATATCTCGGCAATGAGTTACGGAGCTCTGAGTAAAACCGCTATTCGCGCCCTAAACAAAGGCGCTGCTTTGCAGAATTTTGCACATAATACTGGCGAGGGAGGAATAAGTCCCTACCATATCAGCGGTGGCGATCTGATATGGCAAATTGGTACCGGATATTTCGGATGCCGCAATGAGATGGGGATGTTCGATGCGGAACTATTTGCTGAAAAGGCCACGCGCCCCTATGTAAAAATGATTGAGATCAAACTTTCGCAAGGCGCGAAGCCAGGTCACGGAGGTATTCTTCCTGCAGCGAAAAACACACCGGAAGTAGCCGCAATACGCCACGTGGTGCCAGGGACAGATGTGATGTCCCCCCCAGCACATAGTGCTTTCCGTTCTGCCGAAGAAATGATGCATTTCATCCAGCAGTTGCGTGAGCTGTCGGGATACAAACCTGTTGGTTTTAAAATGTGTATCGGCGACAAACAGGAGTTTATAGACATCTGCAACGCTATGTTGAGCACGCAGATCTTTCCAGACTTTATCGCCATAGACGGATCTGAAGGAGGTACTGGTGCCGCCCCACTGGAATTTACCGACAATTTGGGTATGCCGCTTTACGATGCTTTAACCTTCGTAACGACTACACTTATTAAATTCGGCGTTAAAAAACACATCAAGCTGATTGTCTCCAGCCGTATCATTACCGGCTTCGATTTACTTAAAGTAATTGCTTTAGGTGCCGACGCCTGCTACAGTGCACGCGGTATGATGTTTGCCCTCGGCTGCATACAGGCTTTAAAATGTAATGAAGATGTTTGCCCTGTCGGTGTTGCGACACAACGCCCGCAGCTCTACAAGGCACTGGATGTACAAGATAAATATGTTCGCGTAGCACAATTCCACCGCAACACCCTACGGGCAACAGTAGAAATTATGGAAGCTTGCGGCTTTAAAACCTTAGATGATGTTTCTGCCGATAAATTCTTCCGTAAAGTGGACACCATAAACACACTCAGCTTTCAAGATATCTATTTTAGGGATACCGGAAAGCTAGTCAATAGCCATAGCGCCTTCGAAGCACAAGAATTTTAATAGCTACAGGAGACAAGTTCGAAACAACAGGCTTGTCTCCTTTTATTTATTTCAAGTTTGTATACAATACATCCAGCGTATTCTTTGCACTGAGCATCTCCTCGTAAGGCAATCCATCAAATGCCTGCCCAATGGTACGTTTTGCTTGTTGCATACATGCTTCCCGCAATTGTCTCCCCTGTTTTGTTAAAAAAATAAGATTGGAGCGCTTATCCTGTTTGTCATTGACGCGCATCACCAATTTGATCTTCTCCAAGTTATTGATCAAACGAGAAACGCTAGGCTTATCCCGAAATGTCAGGCAAGCTAGTTCCTGCTGTGTCCGTCCCTCTTCAATCCACAGGTAATATAGCAGCGACCATTGCTCCGATGTAACGTTGATCCCCTCTTCTTTTAAGTTGCGTTGTAGCCTTCTCGCTAGTGCGGCGGTGGCTTTACCGGTCAAAAATGAAAAAAATTCATCTGCATGTTCAAAATTTCCAGCCATGTTGGACAATATTTAGGTTAGTTGTTTATACAAACAAAGACAAAAACCAACTATAAAGCAAATTAAATTTGACATTTATGTGTTTTTTCCATAAATTTCCAAAATGGAGAGCTTTTTACCTGTATTGCTAATTATTGCTGGTGTGATCTATAAGATATACACGGAATTCCAAAAGGAACAGGAGAAGGCCCGTAGAAGACAGCCCAACAGACCTGCACCACCAGTGGTACCTGTCCCTGCGCCCGTTGCGACCCCGCGAAAGTCCGCTTCGATACCCACTGTATCAAAGCCTGTACCGCCTCTTCCCAAACAAGTGATCCGCGAAACGATACCTACGGAAGTAGAAAACCTTAGAAAAAAGAAGAAAGAAGCTCAGCAGCGCAGAAAGGTATTGGCAACACCTCAAATAGAGGTTCTTACCGAGCCTGCCCTAAATTTTGATCTGCGCCAGGCAGTCATTCAATCGGTTATACTGGAAAGACCTTATAAAGATTAATAAATTCCTCACCTCCGCATACTCTCCCGTTAAAGAGAGCTAAGGAAATGATAGCAAAACGCTTTTTAAACTTTTTTTTAAAGAAAACCAAGCTCCAATTTAGCTTCTTCGGTCATCATGTCTTTGGTCCACGGTGGATCGAATGTTAATTCTACTAAAGCTTCACGAACACCATCGATAGCCGCAACTTTTTGCTGCACCTCGTTCATGATTTCGCCAGCAACGGGGCATCCCGGTGCCGTCAAGGTCATCACAATTTTAGCTACGCCGTCTTGCTTGGTAATAATCTCGTATACGAGTCCCAAATCTACAATATTTGCCGGCTTAAGTTCCGGGTCATACACTGTCTCTAGCTGTTCCTGAATCTTGTCTGCAAGATTCAATGTGTCCATAATGATTATACTCATACGTCTATTTTCTATTATCTGCTATTGCCTCTTCGTAAATAGATAGCAAAAGATCCATATTTTTTTTCAAGGTATAATTTGCCTCGTATTCATGTTTGCAATGCGCTTCCATGCGCTTCTTGTAGGCTTCATCAAGTGCCATCCACTGGCTGATACTATTTTGTATACTTTGCTTTTCAAAAGGATTGAAATGCATACCCGTATACAAAGGTACCACCATTTCTTCTAAAATACCAACAGCACTAGCCAAGACAGGTGTACCTTGTGCAAAAGCTTCTATAATCGTCATGGGCATACCTTCGTAACAAACGGAAGGAACGACCAAGGCATCTGCCTCCGCAATAGCTTTTGTCAACACCTCGCGGGGTTGATAGCCCATATACCGAATTTGCGGCTGCTTGGCAATCTGCTGCTGCACTTGCTCCAACTGCGGCCCCGTGCCATAAATATCTAAGGGTACATTCAAATCCGCAAGTGCTTCAAGCAGCGGAAGGATACCTTTCTCCTCCGCCAGCCTTCCGATATATAACAGCCGACCGCCTTTACTCCTCTTCAAAGGCTGCAAGTCAATGCTATTGGGGCGCACCACAAAATGATCCCCACTTACCGGAAAGCTACTGCTTTGAAAAAGGTTCTTTGCAAAGTCCGACAACACCATAAAACGGTTCACGCTATTCCATGTACCCAGCTTTCGGTGTAGCCAATAAGTAAATCCGGTGATCAGGGTTTTTAGCACAGAGTGATCCAGAACACCTTGCCTAACAGCGGTAGAAGGAAAATCTTCTTGCAGGCTCGCCGTGAAAATCTTTCCACCAACAAAAAGGCTTGCCGAAGGGCACAACAGGCGGAAGTTATGCAAGGTCATCAGCACCGGGATACCTGCTCGGCGCAGTCGTCTAACCACCCAAGGTCCAATGCCATAATGCAGGTTATGGATATGTACAATATCGGGAGAGAAAGCCCGTACCTGTTGCAAGATCCGCTGTGCTTCCCCCACATTGATGGGGTAGCTAAAGTACTGCAGCAATCCTTTAAGACCTTTCACATTTCTACTCGTGTACACTCGTACATTATGCTCTTTCGACAGCTCGCGTACCTCCTGTTCGAAAACCTGATCTTCGCCACCGGCATGTTGATAAAAATTATGAATTACAAAAATACGCATGAACCTAAGCCTTTCTACAAAGATACTATTTAAGCAAGAATACGTATCTTCGCCTAACATTTTTTAGCTATGTTCCAAAATCTAGTACACGCAAAAGTTTTCCAAGACTATATCGAGCAATCCGAATTTCCCACCGCTCCAGCCAACCTGTACGACCCCATACGGTATATCCTTTCCCTATCGGGCAAACGTATCAGACCGCTATTGGTGACGCTGGGCGCCACCTTGTTTGATGAAGCGATGATGGAAGCATCCCTACCAGCTTCCACGGCCATCGAGTTTTTTCATAACTTTTCGCTTATTCATGATGACATTATGGACAAAGCTCCGCTACGCCGCGGGAAGGAAACTGTACACCAGAAGTGGAACGATAGTGTAGCCATCCTATCCGGCGATGCTCTACTGGTCAAAGCCTATGAGGAGCTAGCAAAATGTCCCAGCGATAAGATAGCCCCGTTGCTACGCTTATTTAACCAAACGGCGTTGGAAGTATGCGAGGGGCAGCAGTATGACATGGACTTCGAATTACGTGCCGACGTCAGCCAAGACGAATACATCGATATGATCCGCTTGAAGACCTCCGTCCTCCTCGGCTGTGCATTGCAGATGGGAGCTATAATCGGCGGTGCAGACATCGCAGCACAGCAGCAGCTCTATGCTTTTGGTGTGAATTTGGGCATTGCTTTCCAATTACAAGATGATCTACTCGACGTGTATGGCGACCCGGAGACATTTGGCAAGCAGGTAGGTGGAGACATTCTTTCCAACAAGAAGACCATCTTGTTCATCCAGCTACGGGAACGGTTGCAAGATAGCGATAAACAGCTTTTCGAGCACTTACTGGGCAGCGATGTGGAACAGGAACCCGATAAAGTTGACAAAATGAAAGCGCTTTATGCAAAACACGTTATCCGAGACTTTGCTGAAGCATTAAAAGAAAAATTTACAGCCGTCGCTTATGATCAATTAGCGGCTATAGCAGTAGATGAGAGCAAGAAAACGACCCTTTTTGCTTTGGCGGATGCACTAATGAATCGCAAACAATAGTAATTTGGACTAATCATTGCTTAGATACTAGTTTTTTAGTAAATTGTCAAAACAACAAGTTTAAATATTAGAGCGATTGCGCATGGCAGGTATGGAACCGATAAAGATTACAACATTTCAAGCATATTTATTTTGGGAAAACGTAGAGAAGAATCTACAGAACTTATCACTACGTTTGTCGGGGTTGAAGGAGAAGACGGATTTAATTATCTTACCGGAAATGTTTAACACGGGCTTCACCATGAATGTCGAAAAGTGTGCCGAAACCATGAATGGGCGCACCATGCACTGGTTATATGAGCACGCAAAGTCGTACGACTGCGTTATTGCTGGGACGCTCATCATTGAAGAACAAGGCCACTATTACAATCGCTTTATATGGATGTCGCCCGATGGTAGCTTTGTGCATTATGACAAGAGACATCTCTTTGGTATGGCGAATGAGGACCAAGTTTTTACGGCTGGGACGTCACGCATTGTCCTGAACCTGAAAGGATGGAAGGTATGCCCCATGATTTGTTACGATCTACGCTTCCCCGTTTGGTCCCGCAACTTGGGAGCAGCCTATGACCTTTTAGTATATACCGCTAGTTGGCCGGATAAACGCTCATCACATTGGCGATCGCTAATCCCCGCGCGAGCCATAGAAAATCAAGCTTATGTAATTGGCGTAAACCGTGTAGGATACGACGGCAATGAGATATATTACTCTGGCGGATCCATGTGTATCTCTCCCATGGGTGATGTGGTGTATTACAAACCAGAAGATGAAGATCTTTATACGTTTACGCTGAATCCCGCCGACCTGATAAAATCGCGCGAGCAGTTACCTTTTCTAAAAGATGCGGATCAATTTTCGATGTAATATTGCTATCGGAGCGCAACGATTTTGTTAGCACCACGGTGCTTCACTATCACCTTCAATCCTAGGTATCGGTTAAATTTCTACGAGGATCTGTTGACAGATTCTTCCAATTGTTCAAGTGTCTTTTTGACCTTAACAGGTGTCTGATCTTTTCCAAATAGCAGATGCCACAGATTTCTAGATTCCTTTGTCAATAAAGGAGAAACAATAGAAAGGATCAAGACGTAGACCACCACAAAAGACTGTATAATGGGCATTAAAGCACCTGCTTTACCTATATTGGCCATGATAATCGAAAATTCGCCGCGCGCTGACAAGGTAAATCCGATATCAAAAGAGGCCTTAGGTTTCCTTCCAGAAAATTTAGCGGCAAAGTAACCCGATGCCAGATTACCAAAGATGGTCACCACAGCTGCAACAGCGGCCCAACCTACCGCACCACCCAATGTGTACATATCAATAGACAAACCGAAGCTAAAAAAGAACATCGCGCCAAAGAAATCTCTATAAGGCGCAATCATACCCTCGATCTTCTTGATGTACTTGGAGTCGGCAAAGACCAGTCCGGCCATCAATGCGCCAATAGCCTCGGCCACGTGAATCGTCTCGGAGAAGCCCGCAATGATGAACAAAAGGCTGAACACAATCAATATAAACAACTCAGAGGACTTATCCTGCAACAACTTATCTATTGCGGGCACAAGTTTTCTGCCCAACACAAGAAAAGCAAGGATAAAACCCAAAGCCATCAGCGAAGTTCCCAACACCGACCAAAAGGACGTTCCTCCAGTCAGGATCAACCCCGACAGAAAGGAAATATGCATAGCGATAAATAAATCATCAAACATGATCATCCCCATGATAATCTCCGTTTCTGGATTCGCTGTCCGTTTTAAGTCAGTCAATACCTTGGCTACAATAGCCGTCGAAGAGCTGGTCATCACCCCACAAAGCACCATAATTTCCTTAAAGGGCAGATCCATCAACCAACCGATCAATAGTCCGGACAAAAAATTGAGTGCCACATAGATTGAGCCACCAGTGACGATTGCTTTGCCTGACTTCATCAAGCGACCAACAGAGAATTCCAAGCCCAAGTAGAACAAGAGAAAAAGGACGCCCAAACGCCCCATAAAATCGATAAAGGGCTTGCTTTCGGTAAAGGTCAGATCAATATGCCAAAACTGTGGAGCGTGTTGCCCCACCACCATACCGATGATAATGAAGAACGGAATCACCGAAAAGCGCAACCTATTGGCCAATAGGCCAACCACTGCAACCAAAAACACAGCAATACCAACTTCCAATACTAAGGTAGGTGACAACATAAAATTAAATTAGAATTTCCTTCAACAGTTTAATGTTTGCTTTTTTTCCTGCGACAACCAGCGTTGTATCCGGCGTAATAACATATTCCGGCCCCGGATTGATGATCGTTTCTTCTTCTCGTATAGCGGCAATAATAGAAGCGCCAGTACGCTGACGAACGCCCAAATCGCCAATACTTTTATGTACACCATCACTCGCAGCCCCTACTTTATACCATTCTATACGCAGATCGTCTAAGGCAACCTCCATGGTTTCTAAGGCCTTGGGCTTGTAGGATAATCCGCCAATTATTCCGGCAACCTGACGAGATTCTTCATCGGACAGGGTCATCACACAATGCGTTTCACTGTCATCATCTTCCGAACGATAAAGTTCGCGTCTTCCGTCATCGTGAATCACAACGACCATGTTATCGCCTGCTTCCGTCTCGATTTGGTACTTTTTCCCAATACCAATCAAGTCACTTTCTCTAACTATAGACATAGCAAAAAAATTTAGTTGATTTTGTAGATTATAATCCTACAAATATTTAGCACAAAATTACTAAAAATATTACAGAAACATGGTAAGCCGCTACAGCACCCCTAAACCTCGTTGGGACGCCGCATGTATCGAAAACAAAGCAAGCATAAAGCTACGTAGCAAAATTTATTTTTTTATCATTGCAGCGTTATAATTGCATGTATTTTTTACCTAAGTTTGGTTATAAATTTAGCATAATGAAAAAACCAATTTTATTTTTGGCCCTAATTTTCGCCATAACATCCGCATTCGCGCAAAAGGCAACTCTAAAAATCGACAGTAAAGCATCCAGCATAAAATGGGTAGCAAAAAAAGTTGTCGGTGGACATGAAGGCACCATCAACATCAAAAATGGAACGTTACAGACTGAAAAAAATAAGATTACTGGCGGAGAATTTGTCATCGACATGAATTCCATGCTATGCACCGACGCTCCAAAACTAACCGACCATTTAAAAAACGAAGATTTTTTCAATGTGCCTCAATATGGAACAGCAAAGCTTGTCATTACCAAGGTGGACAACAGCAAAGCTAATCCGGTAATCACGGGCAACCTCACCATCAAAGACAAAACAAAAGCCATCTCCTTTCCCGTGAAGGTGACAAACGCAACGGCTAAAAGCCTAGAGGCTGAAGCCATAGGCATAAAAATCAACCGTCTTGACTTTGACATAAAATATCGCTCGGCAAGCTTTTTCTCCGACTTAGGCAATCGTGCCATCGAAGATGAATTTACCTTAGATGTGAAGATCAAAGCGGTGAGGTAACGACACTAGACCCACAAAAAAAGCGATTCTGACCAGAATCGCTTTTTTTGTCTTTATGATAAACTACTTGACGGAAACATCAACAATCCTGAAGGATCCATCCTCACGTTGTTCTCCTTTGCCGATAGCAATACTTTTGGAATGATAAAAAAGATATGTCCAATTGTCAGCCCTTCCTTCCTCCCAATACTTCTTCCTTAAGTCGCGCGCAGCCCGTCCATCGTAATCATACTTGGCGATAAAATTTTTAAAGATCTCCTCGGGTTCAGGTAATACATCACCGCCAAAGAAGTAATGCTCGCCGCCAACATGAATATGGAAAGCTTGATGAAACGGCGTATGCGCGCCATTAACTTCGTATGTAATTTGGTGATTAATTTGCCCTTCACCATCCAACAGAACCAGATTACCGCTACGCTGAATCACATCGAAAATCTCAGTTTTGTAGGAAGGGTTCTCCCCACTAAAAGCATACTCCCATTCACCACGCTGCACATAATATTCCGCATTGGGGAAAGCGATACGCGCCTTACCCCCTTTGAAATCAACCATCCCTCCGGTATGATCCTTATGCAGATGCGACATTAACACGTATTTTACGTCCTCAGGCTCAAAGCCCAATTGTCGAATGTGCTGATGAAGTAACAGCTCACCTTCCTCGTCGGTGAAGCCTAGACCTGTATCACAAAGGATAAGTCCATCATCAGCAACAATTAGAAAGGGATGAACATGAACAAAAATGGAGCCTTTACGGCTTAATGGATCATCTTTTTTGGAGTCAAAGGGAACAAATTCTTTTGAAGCATCGACAGAAAAAGAGCCTTCGTACAGAGAGTATGCTTGAATCATTTTTTATTTTTTTGTAATGCGGTAAGCCACAAGGCCTTCCCCCTGCCCACGGGGCATCTATTAGGTAAACCAATTTACAAAACGTATATTTACACGTTAATACAGCCGCAAAGATATGCAAAAAAGGTGGGTAGTAAAGCCAAAAAATGATGTCAAAAAAACGAACAAACTGCGTGACGAACTGGGTGTAAGTCCGATTATCGCAGAGTTGCTCTTAAACCGGGGCATCGAGAGCTTTGACGCCGCCAAGTATTTTTTCAGACCGATGCTGGATAGCTTGCACGATCCCTTTCTCATGAAAGATATGGATCAAGCGATATCTCGAATCGAACGTGCTATTGGCAATAAGGAAAAAATACTGATCTACGGCGATTATGACGTTGATGGAACGACAGCGGTATCTGTTGTCTACAGTTTTTTTCGAGATTTTCATTCGGGGTTAGAATTTTATATTCCCGATCGATATTTGGAAGGCTACGGCATATCAAACGCCGGTATCGACTACGCCGCAGCAAACGGTTTTACATTGATCATTGCATTGGACTGTGGCATCAAAGCTATTGATAAAGTTAACTATGCGCGAGCGAAAGGGATAGACTTCATCATTGGCGACCACCATTTGCCTGGTGAATCCATTCCGGATGCCGTTGCCGTACTCGATCCGAAACGTGTGGATTGCTCCTACCCATACAAAGAACTTTCTGGTTGCGGGATTGGCTTCAAAATTATCCAAGCATTTATCCAGAAGAATGCGATGGACATGCAGTTGGCTTACCAATACTTGGATTTAGTTGCCGTAAGCATTGCGTCCGACATTGTGCCTATTACTGGCGAAAACCGTATCCTAACGCATTTTGGGCTAAAAAAACTGAATACTAACCCCAACTGCGGTCTGCAGGCATTGATCAATCTCTCTTCCAATAAAACGGGACAGTTTTCAGTCAACGATATTGTCTTCCAAATTGGACCGCGCATAAATGCTGCGGGCAGGATTGAACACGCCAAAGATGCCGTCAAACTGCTCATTTCGAAATCTTTGCAAGAAGCCAAGGATTATTCTGTTACGGTTGATGATCAAAACAATCTGCGTAAGGACTTCGATCTAAAGATAACCGAGGAAGCGCTGGACATCATCAATAACGATGAAATATTAAAAGCTAGAAAATCCACGGTCTTGTTTAAGGAAGATTGGCACAAAGGGGTAATTGGCATCGTAGCATCACGTTTAACGGAGAAATACTACCGCCCAACGATCATCTTAACGCAGACCAATGGTCATATTGCGGGATCGGCGCGATCGGTGATCGGCTTTGACTTGTATGAAGCGCTTAGCGAATGTAGCGATTTGCTAGAGCAGTATGGTGGCCACAAATACGCCGCCGGCTTAACTATGAGCTTGGAAAATGTACCGGCCTTCCAAGAAAAATTTGAACAGGTAGTGAGCGGCAGTATAAAACCGGAAATGCTGCAACAGGAAGTACTTATAGAGGCCGAATTGGGCTTCAAAGATATTGATGCCAAGTTTTACCGTTTGCTACGCCAATTTGAGCCATTTGGACCACACAACGAAGCCCCTATCCTGTTGACCCGTAAAGTATTTGGAAGCGGCTATATTGTGGGTAGCAACCATATTAAGATCACGGTACGCCAAGAAGGAAACTATACTTTCGAGTGTATCGGCTTTGGTTTGGCCAGCGCGATCGACCATATCAATGCAGGAAAGCCTTTTGATATGTGTTACACGATCGAAGAGAACAACTGGCGGGGAAAAAAGAATTTACAATTAAATATCAAAGCAATTCGATATTAGAATATATTTGTAATCAAACGATTAAGGAGTAGATGATATTAAAGGCCGAACATTTAATCAAAAAATACAAACAACGTACGGTTGTTAACGACGTATCTTTTCATGTGGAACAGGGAGAAATCGTTGGATTACTCGGACCTAACGGAGCTGGAAAGACCACTTCCTTTTACATGATCGTAGGTTTGATCAAGCCCAACGATGGCCATGTATTTCTGGATGATCAGGAGATCACACAGGACGCGATGTTCCAGCGAGCGCAGAAAGGTATTGGCTATCTCGCACAGGAAGCCTCGGTATTCCGGAAACTCTCGGTAGAGAATAACATCCTTGCAGTGCTGGAAATTCACTATCCGAACAAGCAGGAACGCTTAGAAAAGCTAGAAGAGCTGCTAGCTGAATTTAGTTTGAACAGGGTGCGTAAAAATCGTGGCGACCTGCTTTCAGGGGGAGAACGGCGAAGAACAGAGATTGCTCGTGCGCTAGCAGCCAATCCGCATTTCATCCTCTTGGACGAGCCTTTCGCCGGTGTTGACCCAATAGCTGTGGAAGAGATCCAAACTATTGTTTCGAAATTAAAGCGCAAGAACATTGGCGTGCTTATTACCGACCATAATGTGCAGGAAACCCTTTCCATCACAGATAGGGCCTATCTATTGACCGAAGGGAAAATTATGCTCACCGGCACCCCGGAAGAAATTGCTGACAACGAGCTTGCTCGCAAGTTTTACCTCGGCCGTCATTTCGAGTTAAGAAGAAAAAAGCTATAACCTAAAGTCTACACACAGTAAACAACGATGGAATTACTCAATTCTCTTTTCACGTGGATTATGAAAAAGCGCATTCATCAGATCGAGCTTTTCATGAAGTATCCCCATGACGTGCAAGAAGAGTGGTTTCAAAGCCTCATAGCGACTGCCGAGGCAACCGAATGGGGCAGAAAATACGACTACACGAGTATTCTTACACCAGAGGAATACAAAAATAGGGTGCCTATTCAAGACTACGACGATGTTAAAGGTTATGTAGAGCGAATGATCAAAGGCGAGCAGAACCTTCTGTGGCCCTCCGACGTCAAATGGTTTGCCAAATCTTCTGGAACTACCTCCGATCGTTCGAAGTTCATCCCTGTAAGTATGGAAGCGCTGGAGGATTGTCATTA
>JAAIGF010265765.1_pt1 | contig 12172 bp, 14 predicted proteins | sample 6487441 | NCBI WGS metagenome assembly JAAIGF01 (sample SAMN13974129, study PRJNA590717) | phyllosphere metagenome | biome: pepper field; feature: multiple bacterial spot infested pepper fields; material: pepper leaves; isolation source: leaves from pepper fields | host: Capsicum annuum ...
CCAGATTGCCGCGGATCATCATCGCCATGGAAATGCCGAAGAAGGCCAGGCCGACGAACAACTGCAGCAGACGCTGCGGCAGGTGGCCGGCACGCAGTTGGGCGAGTGGCCCGAGCTGGGTAGATGGCAAGAATATAGTTTGACACGAAGCCCCCTCGGAACCATTGGGCTTGAGCGATCTGTTCAACACTAACTCCGGCAATATAGTTTGACACACGCTATGACCGAGTCGAATACGAACAGATCATGCAGATAATATAGATTGACACAAACGGACTGCGCTTTGCTGGTAGACGTATTGGCTGCCATGAATGAGCTACGAGAATTCTTCAAACTGCTCAGCAAATGCACATTGAACACCTAGAAAACGATGATGCAAGTCTACCCGATGCCTGCGCCTACACTGCTCGATTGTCATCAGGCGGCCTGTCTTTAGCCGGCAACTTCCTTTCTGATCAGGCCCTTAAATAGGTGAACGTCGAGAGGGTAGATTTCGGCTAACACGCGCTGATTCATCAACGAAGCAAACTTCCCCAGTCCCTCGTAACAAGAGCTCGGCAAGCTTCTGGTGCGCCACCAAAGCAACGAAGAGATACTTCCCTCATACGCTCCTCGGTACCGTAGGAAACCGGTTCGCCGTCTTGGTTGAGCAGTACTCCTGCAGCCCCCAACAAAAGCGCGTGTCCTCCCACTACGTCATGGGCTGAAACCGGAACTAGGGAGGTTGCCGCAACAGCGTCGCCTGCAGCAACGCGGGCTAAGCGATATGCGATGCTCGGCATAGGAATGAAGCTCGCTGGAGCGCATAGCTCCATGTTTAGCTCAGGTTTGCTGGCTGCAGCCGTACTCACATAGACGCCAGTACCGACTTTCAGCGTAAGCTCCGCTAGCTTGCCAGGTATCGTGAGCCCGTTTCGGACGACTGCAGGGAGTCCTTCAGCCCAGTAGATGCAATCTGCACCGCGATCAGGGGAAACGGGAGCGTGCACTACCCCTAGAACAGGCAACGCATTGCGCAGAAGTCCCACTGAAATGGCAGACCCCGCTCGGCCTTTTAAGAAATCGGCGGTCCCGTCGTTAGGGTCAACCACCCAGCAGAACTCATGCCCAGTCATCCTCGTTCCTGCCTCCTCCCCCCAGAAGTCGCAATCAAGGATGTGAAGCAGCTTCGAACGAAGAAACACTTCGATCTCGTAATCAATGTCTGCTTTGTCACCGTGGCCTCGGGCACCTCCGGCACGATGCCATTCTGCCGCAAGTAGTTCGCCAGCAGAAATGACTTCTCTAACCACACATTCAAGCAAGTTTTGAACGTTCATGGAGACACCTATTTCCGCCACTGCGGCTTCACCGCGGGCAGCGCTTGAGGCGCCGTACCTCTAGGATAGACCAGCGCTTGGATACCGCCGATCACGCGTGGCCAGGGCTTTACACCTTTGGTGTTATCCAGATGAGACAAGGAGCAGAGCGGCGTCACTTCGGGTACGGGCATAGGGTTGGAACGCCTAGCCGCGGATCAGCTTACATAGCCGTTAGAAGCCGTTGGGGCCCACAAAAAAGCCCGCCATAGGCGGGCTTCCAATCGTCTCCAGGGGGAGGTGTAAGTACCAACGATTTCCCGGAGCAAGCATAGTCATAATAAAAGGAAGTGAGTTCTAGTGCCAATGACCGATTTCTGGCGCAGACGAAAGGATGCAAACGTGCCAGGGTGGAGCCGCTGCCTTGTCTATCGGAAAGCCGACCAGCTAGGCTCTATTTGAGTGGCGTGGGCTCACTAAAAAAGTCGATGAGCTGCGATCCCAGCTCAGTCGTCCTAGGTGCCAGCATGCCGTCGCGCGACATTGTTGTACCAAGACTATCGGTGCTAATGAGTCCGCGCTGGTACAGGTCACCCCAGATAACTTTGTAGATCGACTGCTTGCCGCGAAGATCTGGAAAAGCATGCTCGATGGTTTGAGTGATGCCACCCATCCTCCAATTACTTGGAAACTCCACTCCATGTTTCTTGCCCCACTCTTCAGGACCTCTCATGAGGCTAAGCAAGCGAATATGGGTCGCCGTACAAGCGTCGATAAAATTGAGGAAAAGCTGTCTCAGATCTTCTTCAGGATCACGACCAACCGCAACGTTGAGCACCACATTTCGAAGCGCATCTAGCTTCTCCTGCTGATGGCTTCGCATCGCCAATACAGATGCTTGGGCAACGGTGGTGATGAAGGACTGGTTGTGCTGCAAGCCTTGCTCCGTCAACACACCCTTGTCTATCAGGTCGTTCAGCGCGTTACCGACCTGAGTCATCCACTGCACCTTTCTTTGGTTCATGGGTGTATCGATTATTGAGTTGAAAATTTCAACCCCAGCACCACCCAAGATGGGCACTGCGCCAATCATGATTCTCGCCGTCCGATGAGCCTTCTCGCCAGCTGGCTCAATGATTGGATCAATTAGTTCGTTGTCGACTTTGTCCACTTGGAACTCCATTTGAGTGCGAATGGAATAGCGATACCTCTTACTTCATCGTGAGCCGTGCGCTCGAAAATAACGCGGCTGCCTAGATATGGCCACCAGAGATGACAGGCGGGGCCAGTGATGATAGCTATCCCGCGGTGATCGCATAGAGTCGTAATCGAATGGCTGGCCCCGTACCGACTTTGAAGCCATGGTCACTCCTGTGACGCACGACCGAGCGAAAGACCTCCATTGGAGCATGGCCGGGCCAGCCCCTAGGCTATGAGCTGTTACCAAATACCGCCGACACAGCTCACCGCGAACTGATATTTGACGCCAGATAAAAGTATGTATCCAGCTAAAAATCACATTGACAGCATGTTATCAATTTAGATAACCTGAAAAAGCTGTAACAAGACCGTAACGTGACCTCTGATTGATTCTTAACCGAACCAGAAACGTCACTGTGTGCAGCACCTAGTGAAGTACTTAACCCATAGGGGATTGGAAATGAAAAATTTCAGCCATTATAAAATAATCTGCGAGGTATACGATGCGCGACAAAAAGAGCGACACCCCCGACAATGTAAGTAACCAATGCCGTACCGTAATCTTCTTCCCTGAGAAGCCGGTTACAAAGGAGATGAAGGACGCTCCTGAGATTAAGCGGGATAGATTCATTACCAGCTTAACCTTGATGAGTAACAACATGGAGCCTGTCAGTAGCGTCAGTCCACTGGGGGCAATCGGTGCAGACGTTTACGAGCTCAAGGAAAACGGAAGGCCTGGATGGCGATGCGTGTATTACACGGGCATCAAGGGAATGATCTACGTGATACATGTGACGGAGAAGTCAACAAACGGAGTTGATCGTCAGTTGATTGCGACAGCAGGGACAAGGTTGAAGGCTTTGAGGTCAGCACTCAAAGCGGCATAGAGGCAGCGCGCGCGAGCAGTCGGTAGGTCAGTGAAAAGGCGATGCCTCACAGCATCGCCTTTTTTACGTTCAGCGCTAGCGGCTGGTTTCTATTTTCTGGGTTGAAGTCAACCTCCAGCTTGTAACCGATGCGTATGAGCATCTCCAGCAGCGCATCGATCGAGAATTTCTCGAGATAGCCTTTGAACAGGTTACTCATTCGCGGAGAGCTGACATTTAGCTCTTGCGCGGCCTCTGTCTGTGACCAGCCTTTCTCACGGATCAGCTTAATCAAAGCTGCGAAAAGCTGCACCTTCAGGTGCTTCATATTGTATTCAACGGGATCAGCCGTGAACATTTCGAAGAGATTCTGATTCATTTGTTGGTTCCTCCAGCTTGGGGAGGTTGATTCTCTTAAGGACGATTCTAGGAATTTATTTGCGGGAAAAAATAACAATTATCTTGACGCGTTTTTTAGGTTATCAGTTTCGATAAAATTAGCAAGCCAATACGCGAAAAAATGCTTGCCATCACGACAGGCGGGTGTAAAATCTGCGCCCCATCAGAAGACGGAAAGCCGTTAAAACTCATATAAATCAGTCAGTTACGGACATTTTTTAGCGTAAATTCTAGTTTTAAATGGCTGCATTTCACCGAATTTCCATCTGATTGGCCTCAGAAATTTCCGCCATCTGCTCGAAAGCTCCTTCCAAAACCAGCCCCTCTGCCTGTAACACCGCTTCGCTTAGTCCTGAGCCCGTTTCCCAGTGGCCTACGCTCCGCTATCTAAGGTTGGGGGAACGACGAAGTTCTGAGCAATCAGTACGAACCTGGCTCCTTCGGCAAGGACCTCCCTTGTGCCGTTGATCATCTGTACTCCAGTACTCCTCGACGCTTGCCAAGCGCGGACGATGTAGGCGCACGAGCATTCACCTGTGATCGCCAGCGCGGGATGCCCCACCGAGCTTCACTGAGGCGAAAGTCGTAGCCAAGCGCCAAGTGTTTTCCATCAGGCAGACGGCGACGTCGCCGATCTGTACTGCGGTTGCAACTGGACATGGGTGGGCAAGTCCGGCGGCAGAGTAGACGCGCAATCCTGTGGATTAGAGGCGAGGAAGCAGCCTAAATGTGCCGAACGCACAAAATGGGAACACATCGTTCCTGCTTGGACTTTCGGTCATCAGCGTCAGTGCTGGCAGCAAGGAGGTCGTAAGAATTGTGTCGGTAGCGACCCAGCGTTCAGAGCGATGGAGGCCGACCTGTACAACTTCTATCCCTCTGTAGATGAGGTGAACAGGGGATCGTGCGAACTACAACTATGGATTGGTGACGAGCAGCGAACCTCAGTATGGCGCCTGCCAGACGAGGATCGATTTCAGCAGCCGAACCGCAAAGCCGCGGGACGAGGTCAAGGGCTTAGTCGCGCGCACCACGTTCTAAATGTTCGACCGGTATCACCTAAACATGTCACGCAAGCAGCAACAGCTGCTGATGGCCTGGAACAAGCAGCATCCAGTCACGAAGTGGGAGCTGGAGCGAAGCGTCCGTATCGCTAAAGTCGTTGGTCACTCCAACGAGTTTGTAACCGGAGAGCGCGTATGGGCTCTGGGCCACAAGCCTAGCGGGGATGGAATGACGAAGGTTGCCACCACGAAAGACCCTCGATCAGCAGCGAGCAACGAAGCTGCTGAATCTCCCTCAGGTGCTGTAATCGGAAACCGAAACAGCGGTCTCTATCACCTCTCTTCGGGATGACCGGCTACAACCAGGTTTCGCCAAAGAATCGAGTTCCATTCGACACAGAGTCAGATGCGATCGCCGCTGGCTTCAAGAAAGCGGGCAACTGCAGGTAGCCACCTCCCTATCATGCTTTTGGTAGCTACTTGGGAAAAGGCACAGGCTCCTCGGGCAACGCGGAATATTCACCCAGGTTAAAAGTCAGTACCCGACGTCGTTCCACCCGCCATGCTTGTAACCCACCCGGGGAAAAGTGCCAATATGCCGAAATCATTCACCCCGTTGGGGCCGCGCGCCGGATGCTGCAATTACACGCAGGTCTGATTGAATGGAATATCGATGCCAAAGTGCTATATATGCTCTCGTCTATAGCACCAAGGAAGAGCAATGGCCAAGTTTCCAAAGCACCCGCCCTACATCCCGATCATCAAATGGCAATCATGGGAGCAGAGAGCTCTCGATCAAGTTGATGCTGCGCTTCGGTCTCGGGTTCGGCCGTGTATTGAGGTTCGTACCTCCAAGCAGCACTTGAGTCTGATGGGTAAACTGCAAAAAATTTGGCCGCACGAGGTTCTCGTGGATTATGCAAACCCCAGCGGCCAGCTGACGCACCCTCGCCAGGGCGAGCTTCTCGATTTTATGCAGTATGCCGTACAGCAAAAACTGCCGGTCTCCCCAGTGCTTGGGCCGTCGTACCTGGCAACGATGGGGGTAAAGTTCGCGAAGCTGGCTGTTGCTCTACCATTTGTCACTATACGCCTGCGTTTGAGCGCGCTTTCTGTGCCGGCCGATAAGCTGCAACTTGCGCAGGGAGCGTTTGCTTCGCTCAAGGCCGCGGGTATCAAAAGCGCCCTGATTGTTGATCTTGGCGTTAGCCCCAAGGATTGGCAGCCGACAGAGGTCGCCAGTTTTGCTCAGGATTTGCGTTCTCTTGCCGCCATCGGCTACGAGTCAATGCACGTTATCTCCGGCGCATATCCTGCCAGCCTGGCGTCGGTGAAAACTGGTACTGCGAACTTCAAACGATGCGATTGGTTGTTCTGGAGCGATGTGAACAACAATGTGCCTGATCTGGCCGTGGGTTTCGGCGACTATGGAACGCTTTCTCCTGAGTGGACAGAGAAAGTTCTGGAGCTGCGTAGCAACCGCATTGCGTTGCGCTATACCCGAGATGACAACTGGTTGATTTTGCGGGCTGGCGGCAAGACGACCAGTGACTCGATAGCCATCTCTGAGATTTTGGTGAACAACTACTCGCAGGACTTCAAAGGGGCCGGGTATTCGTTTGGCGACCTATTGCTGTCTGAGCGGGCTGACCCCAACTTCCCGGTGAAGAAGAAGCGTTGTGGCCACTACCACATCACCGAGGCGTGGAGTCACCACATCGCATACGTGCTCAAAGAGCAATACTGACTGCGGTCTTTGCTCGTTCGATAAGGCACTGTCGAACCCTTTCCTTGAGTAATGTCAGGGGGAGGAGTTCGGCAACCTTCGCTTGTATGACGTAAAGGCTTTTGCTCTTGAACCCTCGGGTGATCCCTTGTTCTTCTAGGATCTGCAAAGCCTCTTCTCGCTTGAGCAAGGTGACAAGCACGTCGGGCTCGTGGCGTTTGTTCGGTCTGGCTTTGCGCACCTGTTTAAAAGATTTCCCCTCTTCCTCAGGTACCACCATCACGCCCCACCAGGGCGGCAGCATCGGCATTGCTTTTTTCAGGTGGCATTCCGCAGTAACCAGAGTGACCTGATCAAAGGCTCTGGCGTAGCGCGAGCCCTGACCTACCAGGCGTTTCAGGGAATCTGTCGCGCTTTTGATCTCGTAGCAATGCATGTCTGCGACTTGCACTAGGTCGGCACGGATCTCGCCACCATTAAGCTCCACCTCTTCAAGGAAATGAAAAGGCGTGTCTGGCATGTGGGTTGCCAAGTGGTGGGTCAGTGCGAGTTTGATTTCTGCTTCGCGCATGGTCAGGTCTCAAGGAGGCGGCAATCATGCCGGAATCCCGTGAGCTTGGCTGTGATTCCCGACGTAACGACGTGTCGACGTGTCGACGTAACGACGTAACGACGTAACGACGTAACGACGTAACGACGTAAGTATAGCTGCTGTATCAATCTATGCGAATATGCTAATAATATAGCATGAATCGCCTTAAGCCATTAACTCAAATCGTCTCCGAGCTGCTGCGATTTTTCGCCGCGAGCGGCCACTGTACAAGTACCTCTATCGCTAGGCAGACAGGCATAAATCAGTCACAGGTTCACCGCAATCTCTTTGGTAAACCAAAGCGAGTAACTGAGACGCATAGACGTCTATGCAAATATGCAAAAATAGATATAGAAGTTTGCGCTGCAGACCCCCGCTCAAGCGCTATCCTGATGGGGGCGTTAGCGTCGGTCTGGGATGGAAGCGACGACCATGCTCGTCGGCTTGCGCGTCTGCTCTTTGCGCATAACCAGGCAGGCGTGGGAAAATGAACTAAGGAAAAGGCGTTATAGGAGGTTGCACATGCACGACGCAAAGACTCCGATAACCGTTAAATCCGCATTCGAAAGCCTCCAAGCTGCAGGCTATCCCCGAGCGTATGTCACAAAGCTGCTGCCTGATTGGTGGGACAACAGCCTTTTGAAAACCAGCTCGGGCGTATTTCAGTTCGCTCTGATCTTGAAGCAGCGACTGGGTCTGGAAGTGAATTTTGGACAGGACGGCGTTCTGGCAATTGAGCCAGGAGCTGCTCGTGCCAACTTCAAGCATCGAGCGGATACTCGGGTAGATGAGCTAAATGTCGCGGCTGGCCTCGGCATTGCTTTGGCACGCCTGGCGATATTCGCAACGCGCGAGTCTTATCGTGCATTGCCTGCGGATCCCGTAAAACTTTACCAGTTAGTCCGTGAGCGCTCCGGGCGCCCTACTGCCGACTATGAGGGCTTGTTGGACCTCTGCTGGGCACACGGTATTCCTGTGCTTTTCCTCAAGGATATGCCGAGGAATACGAAGCGTATGACCGGAATGGCGGTCATGGTTGATGGCCGGCCAGCAATCCTTCTGGGATACAACAACGTTCAGCGCTCCAAGCAGCTCTTCGTGCTCGCTCATGAGCTTGCGCACATCCTGTGTGGGCACGTTCAGGACAACGGCGTCTTGATTGATGAGGATATTGCCGATGTCCGTGAGGGGCTTGAGGGTGGCGCAAAAGTTCGGCGTGATGAGCAGGAGCGTGAAGCGGATGCTTTCGCTTTAGGCCTGATAAGAAATGGCCATATGACCATCATGCGACAGATCCCGCGGCAAGGATCTGCTGCTGTCTTGGCTTCTGCGGCAATGAGGCTTAGCCAGGAAACAGGAGTGGATCAGGGGCACCTGATTCTTTCGTATGCGAAGGAGCATGATGACTGGATCGGAGCCGCTCAGGCATTGAATTTCATAGAGCAGCCAGTCGGAGCTATCGAGCTGCTTCAGCGGCGATTCATGGCGAACACTGACTCAAATGCCATTAGCGAAGAGAGCGCTGAACACCTCCTATCCATGCAGGGAATTCGGGGGTAGTAGGACTTTGTATCTCCTTGATAGCGATGCTGCCAAGAAAATCTGCCAATACCACTTGCTTCATGAGCTCGCCGGGGCGCTGGCCGCTAGGCTGGAGAGCTTTGCCGTGCTACCTCAGCTCAAGTTTCAGTTGAAGCTTGCGGACGATGGTAAAGCACTCGCCAAGCTTGGGACCCAAGAAGCTGTTGATCTTGCCCGGCAACTGGTGGCGGCCGCCACTGAGGTCGAGATCTTGGTTGAGGCTGCGAATCCCCTTCTGCAGCTTGGTCGACCTGATATCGATTCTGGAGAAGTGACTCTTTTTGCAGCATTGCATGGCAATAATGCTGAGCTTTTGAGCGGTGACAAACGGGCTTATGTGGCGCTTTCAAAGGTTGAGGACGTGCAGGAGGCTGCCGGTCTATGGGCTCGACTGCTGTGCTTGGAGGAAGCCCTCTATCTCATTGTGCGCAGCACAGACTTCCAACTTGTATCGGACAAGATTCGGTCGCAGCCAGGCGTCGACACTGCAGTGAGCATCGCTTTTGGACGCGTTGCTGCTAACCCTCCTGAGGCCGTTACTGAAGCTCTGCTCAGCTACATGCATGCGTTAGCAAAAGACACAGGTGGTAGGTACATCCTGCCCAGCTAGCGACCAGTCGACTCGGTGGAATGCCCATAATCACAGAAATGGCCATCGTCTCGATGCCCAAAAGTGCTAGCAGGGTGTCAACCCACTCCGTCGACGCCCAGCCCAAGCCCATTGAAATCGACATCTTGTCGAAGATCGCCCCATCATAGTCAAAGTATTGAAAGAGCTGTAATTGAGCTCCGCCGCCAGTGAATGGGCCAGGCTCCCAATTCAAACGAACCTGACGATTCGCTAGAACCACGATCTGTCGTCGCCTCATACAGCCTATGGATTGCAAGACAAGACCCGTAAGCTCAATATCCGATCAAGCTTGGTCGCTGTGATGGCTTCCAAATCCTCACCGCTGGCGTGATGAAAGATTGAAGGGCAGGCCTAAGCTTGCTTGCATAGGGTCTCGACGGCATTGATCCCTGTTAAAACTTACTTATACAGGTGCCTCAGCTCAAATCCGGCTAATAACTCTTCGCTGGACACCATTTAGTAGTTATTGAACGGCTGAGTGCGAAGCTTCAGTAGTATTACGTAATGCAAACCGCATAAGCACGTAGGAGACTCATATGGAAAGCGACGATCTTTATTTCGCGCAGTACAAAGCAATTTACAGAACGGTTGATGAGAATCTTGATATTAGAGGAAGCGCACTGACTGCACTTGTGCAAATATGTATCAGTAATGACGGGAAATTACCAAGAGCAGCGCGAAATAAATTTAAAGCCTGTGTGCCAGACTCATATTTCGACTACATTGAGGCCGTAGCCAAGGATATTCTTCAGTCGAGTCATTAATGTTTATTTAGCAGCTTCCAAGATCCTCACCTTGGTGTGAAATAAACAGTCTCCAATGGCCCACACTCTCTGCGGCTACCTCACCATCGTTCTTGTACAACCTCACGCCATTACCTAGCGGTTTGTTGGGGAGAGTTATGGCGAGCTCGCTCTTACACGCAGGGCTGCCAACCTAGACAACATCGCGAAAGCTATTGTCGTGCTAGTAGAGCCGGACTGCTTTACCGGCGAGGTTCTCCTATCAGACTGCGGGTTGAATCTAGTCTAGCTTTAGCGTGCACCGGTGGAACAGAGGAAGACGAGTCACCCTTTTTCGCCGACTCGCCAAAACGCCGGGCCGCTACCGGCCAAAAGTGGACACACAGCGTCTACGAACGCCGATTCAACATGAGCATATTGTGGCTTAATGAATTCCAAAGCTGAGCCGAACGGGGCGAAATCAATGGAGTATCTTTCTAGGGTGTGCTTCAACTCTCAAGGGTGGAGACGTCCCACCGGGGAGGCTAGAGGACTTGAAGTTTCAAGACCACCCTCATTTTCAAGGATGTTTGGTTACGGCCACGAAGAGTGGCTGTTTCGCTTTGATTGGCAGATCGATGGCTGGCAGTACGGTTTCTTGCAGGGAGTGAATGATAGTCGATCAACCGTTGCTGGTATGGATGAGGCGGTGGACGTGACTATTTATACATGCGAGCCAGGAGGCCGGCGCAGATATGTGGCCAAAATTTTGGATTTAGAATGCCTCAGTCGCAGCCAATCTGACGCCGCTCATAAACACTTTTCAGCGAATGGCTGGATCGACGAAATGCGTTCCGAAATTATCGCTGTAGGGGGGGATACCACCGCTCTGGGAGATCCGGAATGGGTAGGCGGCATTATCAACGTACGCTTTCGGCAGGAGAATGTGCGCTGGTATCCACCTGGAACATACGCACAAGATGGTGAGTATGTCCTGAACCTAAAGCGTTATCAGTTCAATGAAATCCGGAGCGCAACTCAAATCCCGTTCGTCGACAGAATCAGTCCAGGCCGCAGAGGTCGTAAAGATCCCCCGAATCAACTACCGTTTTACAGGAGTGGTTCCGCTGGAAAGTTTTGCACACCGGAGCACGGGCTAATTCAGGCAAAACTACTTGATGAGCTTAAAGCGGAGTATCCAGATGCAGACATCATCTGCGAAAAGGATTTTGTAGATATCTCCGTCGAAACACTTAATGAGCGCATCCTTTATGAGGTTAAATCTGACCTTGTGCCACGCACGGTGCTCAGGCTTGCGCTCGGACAATTACTTGAATATGGCTTCTATTCAGTCTTTGATGCTGACTCTCGTTTTAGCACCAGGTTGGTTGCGGTTGGGCGAACACCGCTCACGCCCCAAGACCAAGCCTATCTGAACGGCTTGCGGGAGAAATTTAGATTACCGTTGGAATATCGTGTTGTCCCGATTTGAGGAAAACAATCGGGGACAGCCCATGAATAGATGCTGCCGAGCATTAGCTCCGGCGATTCTGCCTGTCGCGACTGGCCGCTTGCGGCCGGTTTCTGTCCGTCACCGACCGGCTAGAGTTAATGCCCAGGAAGAACTAATCGCCTTAATACTTTGGTCGCTCATAGGGGATCGAACATCACCCTAGCCAGCTATCTGGGCTAACTTGCTATTGAGGTATTGGCCCTAACCGTCAGCCTATTTTTCTTGCCACTACTCTCTTCTGATTTGCCACCGCCCCCTCGCACACGCTTTTTAATGGTCTCTCTTGTCCCAAGCGCTTGGGAAACTGTGAGCGAGAAGGTGACACAGCGAAGCAGGCAGCGGTACCACTTGACCCTGTAGCCACTACAGACTCTATCGTTGCGTGCGCTCCCGCATTCAGGCTAAAGACCTTCTCCCCACATGCGTATTCTGATTATCGAAGACGAAGAAAAAGCAGCGGATTATCTACGCCAGGGCCTCACGGAAAGTGGCTACATCGTCGACATCGCAAACACCGGGCTGGATGGTTTTCATCTGGCACTGCAGACCGACTACTCACTCATCCTGCTGGACGTGAACCTGCCGACCATGGATGGCTGGGAAGTGCTCGAACTGATCAGACGCCGCAAACAGACGCGCG
>JAAIGF010289158.1_pt1 | contig 12165 bp, 10 predicted proteins | sample 6487441 | NCBI WGS metagenome assembly JAAIGF01 (sample SAMN13974129, study PRJNA590717) | phyllosphere metagenome | biome: pepper field; feature: multiple bacterial spot infested pepper fields; material: pepper leaves; isolation source: leaves from pepper fields | host: Capsicum annuum ...
AACACCGTGATCATCATGACGACCAACCTCGGTTCGTCGGCGATCGCCGGTGGTCCGGTCGGCTTCCAGGTCGAGGGCAACGCGCAGACGAGCTACGAGCGGATGAAGGGCAAGGTCGACGAAGAGCTCAAGCGGCACTTCAAGCCCGAGTTCCTCAACCGCGTCGACGATGTCATCGTCTTCCCGCAGCTGAACAAGGCCGAGCTTCGCCAGATCGTCGACCTGTTCACGAAGCGGCTGAGCGACCGGCTGCTCGACCGCGACATGACGGTGGAGCTGTCGGATGCCGCCAAGGACCGCCTCATCGAGATCGGGTTCGACCCGACGCTCGGCGCCCGGCCGCTGCGCCGTGCGATGCAGCGCGAGGTCGAGGACCAGCTCAGCGAGAAGATCCTGCACGGCGAGCTCAACGCGGGCGACCACGTGAAGGTCGACACCGAGGGCACGAAGTTCGTCTTCGAGACCGCTCCGCGTGAGGGCAAGGTCGCGGTCGGCGTCGGCGCTGCCGGCGAGATCGCTGCGACCCCCGACATCGCTGCGAGCGGCGACTGACCGGGATCGCGCGAGCGACGAGTCGTACGGAGGGGCGGATGCTGCGGCATCCGCCCCTCCGGCGTTTCCGGGGCCCGTCGGCGGGACACGCCGCACGACGCAGCCGGAGGGCTGTGGGCTGCTGGGGCGTGTGATCGACGCGAAACACGACGGCTCTACGATCGGCGCGTGAGCAGCGAAGACGCGACGACGGCGCCCCGACCCGTCATCGGCTTGACGACCTATCTCGAGCGCGCGCAGCAGGGGGTGTGGGACGTGCGGGCGAGCTTCCTACCGCAGCAGTACTTCGACCGGGTCGCGTCCTCGGGCGGCGCGGCGGTGCTGCTGCCGCCGCAGCCCTCGCCGGGGCCCGCCGCCGACGTCGTGCTCGACCGGCTCGACGGGCTCGTGCTCACGGGCGGCCTCGACGTGCAGCCCGAGCTGTATGGGGCCGCGCGGCATCCTCTGACGGATCCGGCGCGGCCTGACCGCGACGACTGGGAGCTCGCTCTGCTGCGGGGTGCCCGCGAGCGCGGCATCCCTGTCCTCGGCATCTGCCGCGGATTGCAGCTCATCAACGTCGCCGCGGGCGGCACGCTCCATCAACACCTTCCGGACGTGCTGGGCACCGACCGGTACCAGCTCGGCGGCGGTGTCTTCGCGCGGAACGAGGTCTCGGTGTCGGCCGGCACGATGCTGTCGGAGCTCGTCGGCACGGGTTCGCTCACCGTGAGCAGCTACCACCACCAGGGCATCGACCGACTCGGCGACGACCTCGTGGTCGCTGCACGCAGCGGCGAGGGGCTGCCGCAGGCGATCGAGTCGCCGGGTTCGGACTTCCTCGTCGCCGTGCAGTGGCATCCCGAGGAGGAAGCCGCCGACCGACGGCTCTTCCTCGGCCTCGTCGCCGCCGCGACGGAGTACGCCGCACGCCGCTGATCCCGCTGGCATCCGTGGTCGGTCGGCGTCCGCCGGCGTGCCGGGATGCAAGCGATCGTGGCCGACACCCCGGAGATGGATGCCTCGACCCGGGGTGTCGCCGCTGAGCCCTTGCATCCGCGCACGGCGCGCGCAGCTCACCCGGCGGGTCAGGGCTCGAGCGGGGCGACGTCGACCGAGACGCGGAGGGTCGAGGTCTTCGCCTCGGTGAAGATGATGCCCTTGACGGGCGAGACGTCGCCGTAATCCCGGCCCCAGGCGACCGTGACGTAGCGGTCGTTGGCCCACTGGTCGTTCGTCGGATCGATCGCGAGCCACTGGTCGGTGCCCGGGAGCCAGACCGCGAGCCACGCGTGCGAGGCGTCGGCGCCGAAGACCCGCTCCTTGCCGGGCGGTGGCTGCGTCGCGAGGTAGCCCGAGACGTAACGGGCCGCGACGCCGTGCGAGCGCAGGCACGCGAGGGCGACGTGGGCGAAGTCCTGGCAGACGCCGGCCCGCTTCTCGAGCGCATCGGCGACGGTGCTGGTGACGGTGGTCGCGGTGCTGTCGTAGTCGAAGTCGGTGTAGATGCGGTGCATCAGGTCGGTCGCGGCTTCGCCGATCGGGCGCCCCGGGGTGAGCGAGATCGCGCCGTAGGCGGCGGTGGCCTCCGACTGCGCGACGCGGGGCGAGGGCATCGCGAACTCCGCCGCGCGCCACGCTCCCTCCTGGTCGGGATGCCGCAGCGGCCGCGCCGTCTCCCAGGGAAGCGCGAGCGCAGCGGCGTCGTACTCGGGAGCGGTGACCGCGACCTCGCTCGACGCCTCGATCGACAGCGCCTCATGCGCGTCGGTGACGTGGAAGTACGTCGACCAGTTGCCGAAGTAGTCGGAGTCGCGGCGCATGTCACCCGGGGCGGGGGAGACGACGACCTCCGCCTCGCGCACCCGCTGCCCGGGCAGCTCGCGAGGGATCAGGTGGAACTGCCCGACGCTGTCTTCGACGGGATCGCTGTAGGTGTAGGCGGTGCGATGCCAGACGCGGTACTGCTTCACGCGCGAGCCTCCATCAGTTCCTCGAAGAGGGCGAGCGACGAGAGTGCCACCGGGGGCGGTCCGCTCTCGAAGTGCAGCTCGTCGATCGCGTCGCCCAGCTGTTCGAGCTGCGCCGTGAGGTCGTCGAGCAGCTCGGCGAGGGGCGAACGGATGCCGTCGACGGCATCCCCCAGTGCATCCGTGTCGATCGCACCGACGAGGTTCTCGAGGTCGTCGACCAGGCGCTCGGGGCGTGTCGACCCCGTCGACGCGGGGGCTGCGGCAAGGTGCGTGCGCAGCTCGGCGAGGCAGAACGCGAGCGAGCGAGGGTTGTCGGGGTCGCGCAGCAGCAGGTCGAGCACGTCGCCGAGGCGCACCGCGCCACGGAACCGGCGCCGGTGGGTGACGATGCTCTCCGACGCGGTGAGCAGCGCCTCGAGCACGGCCCGCTCGGTGCGAGCGTCGCGGCGGTCGACGACCACCCGCAAGATGTGGCACACCTGAAGCGCGCGCTCGAGGAAGCGTCCCGCCTCGATGAAGTGCCAGCCGGTGTCGCGCATCATGTTGGCGGTCACGCCCTGCAGCGACAGCACGACCGTGAGCATGCGTCCCGCCGACTCGGCCGTGCGGTGGACGTGCGGCGACGCCCGCAGGGCGCGGGAGGCGCGTTCGATGCCGGCGAAGACGCGCCACGTGTCGCCGGACAGCTGGTCGCGGACACCGTCGAGCGCGTCGCGCAGTCGGCTGAGCGCGTGGGCGGTCGACCCGACCCGAGCCGCGTCGAGCAGCAGCGACCGGAAGTCGGCGTCAGCGGCATCCGGTCCGGGACCGGCGAGCCGGTGGATGGCGTCGCGCAGGACGCGGGCGCTCGTGTGGCTGGCGCGGCCGGCGCCCGCGAGGTCGAGCTGCTGCTGCGCCGTGAGCACGAGCCGCAGCAGGTCTTCGGCCCGTTCGGCGTATCGCCCCGACCAGAACATGTCGTCCAGGGCACGCGGTGCGATGCTCGGAGCACTGCGGCCGCCCGGGAGCGGACCGATCTCGACGAGGCCCTGGTCCGCGTCGCCCTCGGCGGCCTTCAGCACCCAGACGTCCTTCGTGGTCGGGGCTGCGTCGGGGCTCTCTCGCACCGTCGCGAGGCCACCCAGAAGCGGGCGATAGGCCGAGCCGTGGCGCAGGGTGAACGCACGGAAGATCAGAGCCCGGGCACGCGCGCCCTCGCCGGTCCAGACCGGGGCCTGCGAGAGGGGCAGCAGTTCCTGACCGAGGTATCGGTGCGGGTTCGCCTCGATGCGGCCGGCGATGGCCGCGGCATCCAGCCCCGTGAGATCCCGGCGTGAGCCGTCGAGCGTACGCACGAGCACGGAGTCATCGCCCGTGCGGACGCGTTCGAGCACGACGGCGCGCGCCGCCTCGTCGCCGCACCACCACGTCGGGACCGCCGAGAGGCGGAGCTGTTCCCCGAGCAGGGCTTCGCACGCGGCCGGGAGGTAGGGCAGGAGCGCCGGGTTCTCGAGGACGCCCGCCCCGAGCCCGTTGACCAGTCGCACGGTTCCGCGGCGCACCGCCTCGGTGAGACCGGCGACGCCCAGGCGCGAGTCGGACCGCAGCTCGAGCGGGTCGCACCATTCCGCGTCGACGCGCCGCAGGATGACGTCGACCTGCTCGGTCGGTTCGCGGCGGGGCCACCCGGTGGGCTTCATCCACACCCGCCCCCCGCGCACGACGAGGTCGCTGCCCTGCACGAGCGACAGGCCCAGGCCCCGGGCGAGGAAGGCCTGGTCGAAGGCGGTCTCGGAGTGCGGCCCCGGCGTCAGGACGACCACGCGCGGCTCGGTGACGCCCTCGGGCGCCGACGCGGCGAGCGTCGCGTGCAGCGCCGAGAAGTAGGGCTCCATGCGGTGCGGATCGCTCTGCTGGTACAGGTCGGGCAGCACCTGCGAGATGACGCGGCGGTTCTCCATCGCGAACCCGAGCCCAGACGGGGCCTGCACGCGGTCGGCGAGCACCCGCCATTCGCCGTCGGCGTCGCGTCCGAGGTCGGTGCCCGACAGCAGCAGCGGATGCCGGTCGGCCGCGGTCGCTCGCGCGAGGGGGCGGAGGAATCCCGCGTGACCGAGCACCGCGGCGGCGGGGACGATCCCCGACGAGAGCAGGGTCTGCGGTCCGTAGAGGTCGGCGAGGACGGCGTTCAGCAGCTCGGCGCGCTGCGCGAGGCCCGTCTCGAGCGGGGCCCAGCTGGCCGCGTCGACGACGAGCGGAACGGGGTCGAGCTGCCAGGGCTGGGCGCCGCTGTCGGGCCGGACGTAGGTCACACCGTCGTCGGCGAGGAAGCGGGTGATCTCTCCCTCGACGCGCGAAAGTTCGGACGGCGTCAGGGCCAGCGTGAGGCCGGCGAGCGACTGCCACGCGGGGCGGAGGCCGCCGTCGGCATCGACCACCTCGTCGTACCGCGAGAGGTCGGCCGGGCCGTGGGGAAGCGACGACAGAGGCAGTGTCGGCTGGGACACTGCGGCGGCGTAATCACGGAGCACGCTCACGTCGGCACTCCAAGGCGGGAGGGATCTCGGGCTGAGGCAACCTTACCGGCGCGGACTATCGTTGAGGCGTGAGCTCCGACGACCCGGCCTTCGTCGTCCGCCCCGCGAAGGCGAGCGACGTCCGCGGCATCCGCGAGATGCTGGACCCCTGGGTGCAGCGACGAATCCTGCTCGGCAAAGACCTCGTGGTGCTCTACGAGTCGGTGCAGGAGTTCGTCGTCGCCGAGGCCGACGGGCAGCTGATCGGATGCGGCGCCCTTCACGTCATGTGGGAGGACCTCGGCGAGGTGCGCACCCTCATCGTCGTGGACGAGTGGCTGCACCGTGGGGTGGGCGGCGCCATCGTCGACCGGCTCGAGCAGGGCGCTCGCGAGCTCGGTCTCTCGCGCCTGTTCTGCCTCACCTTCGAGGTCGACTTCTTCGCGCGGCGCGGGTTCGAGGCGATCGGCGAGCAGATCGTCGACGCCGATGTGTACTCGCAGCTGCTGCGAAGCCCTGATGAGGGCATCGCCGAGTTCCTCGACCTCGCGCACGTCAAGCCGAACACCCTGGGCAACACCCGGATGCTCAAGCACCTGTAGGCGTGCCGCCGGGGCGGCATCCGACCTGCGGCCTACCCTGGCTTCATGACCGACACGCCGCCCCGACGCCGTCATTCGCCCGCGGTCTACCGCCGGCGACGTCTCGTGCTGCTGCTCGTCGTGCTGGTGCTCATCGCCGCTGTCGTGCTCGCGTTCTGGCGACCGTGGGAGGGATCGGCAGCGGACAGCACTCCCGCTCCGGCTGGGTCGTCGGATGCCGGTGAGGCACCGGCGTCACCGCCCGCGGATCAGCCCACGCCCGCGGCATCCCCCAGTGCGCCGCAGCCGTCGTCGGACGCGACGCCGGCCGAGGTCGAGGCGTGCTCCGCTCGTTCGGTCCAGGTCTCGGCGGTCACCGACAAGGAGTCCTACGGAGCCGGCGAACTGCCGCAGCTGTCCATCTCGCTCACGAACTCCGGCTCGGCTCCCTGCCTGCTCAATGTGGGCACGGCGACGCAGAAGCTCACGGTCGCGAGCGGACCCGACGTCTGGTGGCGTTCGACGGACTGCCAGAGCGAGTCGAGCGATCAGGTCGTGCAGATCGACCCTGGCCAGACGGTGTCGAGCGTGACTCCGATCACCTGGGACCGCACCCGCTCGTCGGTCGACACGTGCGACGCGGAGCGTCCGGCAGCGCCCGCGGGCTACTTCAACCTGGCGGTCGAGATCGGTGGGCTCGCGGCGCAACAGGAACGACAGTTCGTGCTGCGCTGACGCGTTCACCGACGTGAGACTTTTCTCACCGGAGAGAGGGCGACAGGTGGCGAGCTCGGCCGTAACCTGGATGCAGTTCCCCGAGGACCCCCGCTGTCCCCAGCAGCGAGTAGTCGCGAAACCCCCCAGAATCGCGACGACGGATCCCCACCTCGGGTGAGCGATGGGCCCTCTCGATTTCCTCAGTCCCCAATGAAGAGTTCGAGAGGGCCCCTTCTCTCTCTCTAGGCTGAGGTGATGGCTGGAAAGAAGCGCGGCGCGAAGAAGCCGCTGCCCGAGTTCCGCAACCCGCAGCTCGCAGACGCCCTGCAGACGCAAGACATGGCTGCCCTCGCATTCGCGTTGCGGCACGGTCCGACGGTGGTGCCGCTCATGCGACCCGGGAACCGTGACGATCCGCGCGACGTCGGTGAGATCTGGACGTATCGCGATCCGAACACCGGCGATGTCGCGCTGCTGCTGTTCAGCGACGCGGCGCACAAGCCGGCGGCGCTTCCCGCCCACGTGGCGTTGCAGTCGCCCGGGGGCCTGCGCGCCTTCCTCGGCGTGCACGAGGCCGAGATCAGCACCGTGTTCTTCGACATCGCCGGCCCGCACCCGATGCAGGCTGCCCCCCAGGACGTGATCGCCGCCCTCGACGCCTAACCTCGGGCTCGTGGTTTGGGCTGGGGCTGGGGCTCCGAGTTCGGGTTGGCAGTTGGTGCCCCCTCGGCGCGTGGATAGGGGCGTGAACTGCCAGGTGAGTCGGGGTGGGTTGGGGCTCCGAGTTCGGGTTGGCAGTTGGTGCCCCCTCATCCCTGGGGTGGGGGCGTGAACTGCCAGGTGAGTCGGGGTGGGTTGGTCAGAAGCCGGCGTCGACGGCGGATGCTGCGGGCTGGCGCACCTGTAGATCGCGCATGGCTCCGCCGATCGTGCGGGATGAGGCATCCACCACGGCGGTATAGCCCATGCGCTTCGCTTCGGACTGTCGCTGGCTCGACTGCGTGACCGGCCGGATCTCCCCGGCGAGGCTGAGCTCGCCGAAGGCCGCCACCTGTCGCGACACGGCCCTGCCGCCGACGGCGCCCGCGATGGCGATGGCGATGGCGAGGTCTGCGGCAGGCTCGACGAGGCGTACACCTCCCACGGTGGAGACGTAGACGTCCTGGTCGCTCGTGACGGCGACGCCGCGCTTCTCGAGCACGGCGAGGATCATCGCGACGCGCGCGCTGTCCACTCCGCTGACGACACGTCGAGGGTTAGGGGCGCCGGTCTTGAGCGTCAGCGCCTGAACTTCGACCGGCAGGGCACGACGCCCCTCGAGCGCGATCGTGACGCACGTGCCCGGCACGGGGTCGCCGTGCCCGAGGAACAGGGCGCTCGGATCGGGCACCTCCGCGATGCCGTCGCCCGTCATGTCGAAGCATCCGACCTCGTCCGTTGGCCCGAAGCGGTTCTTCAGCGCCCGGACGAAGCGCAGCGAGGTCTGGCGGTCGCCTTCGAACTGGCAGACGACGTCGACGAGGTGCTCGAGCACCCGTGGGCCGGCGATCGACCCGTCCTTCGTGACGTGTCCGACGATGAGGACGGGGAGGTCACGCTCCTTCGCGACGCGGATGAGCGTCGACGCGACCTCTCGCACCTGGCTCGGCTGGCCCGCGACCCCGTCGGACAGCGACGACGACACCGTCTGCACCGAGTCGACGATGAGCAGGTCGGGACGCACCTCATCGACGTGGCCGAGCACCGTGGCGAGGTCGGTCTCGCTCGCGAGGTAGAGGGCGTCGTGCAGCGCGCCGGTGCGCTCGGCTCGCAAGCGGACCTGGCCGAGCGATTCCTCCGCGCTGACGTACAGCACTCGCCGACCCGAGCGGGCGGACTGTGCGGCGACCTCGAGGAGCAGGGTCGACTTTCCGACGCCCGGCTCGCCCGACAGCAGGATCGCCGCTCCGGGGACGACGCCACCGCCGAGCACGCGGTCGAACTCGCCGACGCCGCTCGAACGTCGAGGCGCCTCGGTCGTGTCGATCTCGGTGATCGGACGAGCGGCGCGGGCAGCGCCGGGGCTCACCGCCGTGACGGTCGACGTGATGCCGGTCTGCGTCGCCGCCTCGACGACCGTGCCCCACTGCTGGCACTCACCGCATCGGCCGACCCATTTGGCCGTCGTCCACCCGCACTCGGTGCACTTGAAGGCCGAGGTGGCAGCGGGACGTCGAGAGGCCATGCGTCCAGGGTAGGCGCGACCTCCGACATCCCTCGGCCACCGGCCCCTCGCGAGCCTCGCCCCGATACAACTGTCGGACCGGTGGTGCGGATGTCGTCTTCCCGGGGCTCCGGGACGACACCAGCACCACCGGTCCGACGGACGTATCGGCGCACCGACTGATCAGCCGCGCAGGGAGGTCGCGACCTCGCTGAGCGCCGCGGCCGAGTGCTGGAACAGCTCGAGCTCGCGCTCGGAGAACTCGATCTCCCGCACGGGGAACGCGCCCCGGCGGTTGACGACCGACGGCACGGACAGCGCCATGCCGTCGACTCCGTGGAAGTCGCGCAGCACTGTGGAGACGGGCAGCACGGCATCCTCGTCACGCAGGATCGCCTCGACGATGCGCGCGCTCGAGAGGCCGATGGCGTAGTTCGTCGCGCCCTTGCCCTGGATCACCTTGTAAGCGGCGTCGCGGACGTCGATGGCGATCTGGTCGAGCTCCTCCTTCGTGAACTTGGGCTGACCGTCGAGCGGCACCCAGTCGAGGATCGGCACCGTGCCGATGGTGGCGTGCGACCACAGCGGGAACTCGGTGTCGCCGTGCTCGCCGACGATGTACGCGTGCACGCTCGAGATCGAGACGCCGGCGCGACGCGCGATCTTCCAGCGCAGGCGCGAGGTGTCGAGCACGGTGCCCGAGGCGAAGATGCGCTCGGGCGGCAGGTCGGTGGCCTCGTGCGCCAGGACGGTGAGCACGTCGCAGGGGTTGGTCACGATGACGAAGGTCGCGTTGGGGGCGACGTCGAGCAGCTGCGGCATCATCGAGGCGATGATGCCCGCGTTCACGCCCGCCAGCTCGGTGCGCGTCTGCCCGGGCTTCTGCTTCGCGCCCGCGGTGATGACGACGACGTGCGAGCCCTCGGCGACCGAGATGTCGGACCCGCCGATGATGTCGCTCGAACCCGTGAACTGTGCCCCGTGCGCGAGGTCGAGCACCTCTGCCTCGGTCTTCTCGGTCGCGATGTCGTAGAGGGCCACGTGACGGGCCGATCCCCGGATGAGGGCCGCGTAGGCCACGCTGGATCCGACGGCGCCCGCGCCGACGACGGTGAGTTTGGAGTTCTCGATCGCGCTCATGATCTCAGTCTGGCAGGGGCGAATGAGAGTCGCTACCGGCCCCCTCGCTGCCCCGCGTGCGGGTCGCTCGCGTTGAGTGCGCGCACGACGTCGGCGTAGTCGCCGCGCGCTTCGCCGTGGCGCAGGAACTCGACGCGCTCGACGAGCACCTCGCCCACGTCGGCATCCCGCTCGAGGATCGACATGACCTCGTCGACGAACTCGTCGAGCGGCTGCGCCTGCGGGTTCTCGGCGTGACCGGGCATGAGGTCGGTCTGCACGGCGGGCGGCACGAGCTCCACGATCGACACCGGCGATCCTGCGTACTGCAGTCGCAGTGATTCGCTCAGCATGTGGACGGCGGCCTTCGTCGCGTTGTAGCTGGGGGTGGCGGCGAGCGGAGCGAAGGCCAGGCCCGACGAGACGGTCATGATCGTGGCGGCGGGGCGTGTCAGCAGGTGCTCGATGAACGCGCCGATCAGCCGGATCGGTCCCAGCAGGTTCGTGGTGACGGTGCGTTCCGCGCTGTCGACGAAGCCCGCGGGAGAGGTCCAGTCCTCGGCGTTCATGATGCCCGCCATCGTGACGAGCACGTCGAGATCGGGATGCCGTCTCAGAACCTCGGCGGCGGCACGGTCGATGGATGCGGCATCCGATGTGTCGATCTCGACGCCGTCGAGGCCGGGGTAGGAAGAGCGCAGGTCGTTGATGAGCTCGCGACGGCGCCCGCCGACGATGACCGTGTTGCTGCGCTCGGCGAGGGCGATGGCGAGCGCCCGGCCGATGCCGCTCGTCGCGCCGGGGATGAAGATGGTGCGTCCGGTGATGTCCATGCCCCGACTCTCGTCGCGGCATCCTGGTGCATCCAGGCACGCCCGAACGGGGGAGCGGCGGTCCCTGGCTCGGGCGGGTCGCCGCGTTCACAATGGATGCGTGGACCGTGCCGCTCTCGCCCGATTCCTCCGCGCGCGCCGCGAGCGACTGCGTCCGGAGGATGTCGGGCTGCCGTCCGGAGAGCGCCGCCGTGTGGCGGGGCTCCGACGCGAGGAGGTGGCGCAGCTCGCCCTGATGAGCGCCGACTACTACACGCGCCTCGAGCAGGAGCGCGGGCCGCAGCCGAGCCTGCAGATGCTCGCCTCGCTCACGCGGGCACTGCGGCTTTCGCGTTCCGAGCGCGACCACCTGCACCGCCTCGCTGGGCACACGCCGCCCGAGCGTTCCGGAGCCGCCGATCACGTCGCGCCGGCGCTGCAGCGGGTGCTCGATCGGCTCGACGACATCCCGGCGCTCGTGATCACCGAGCTCGACGAGACTCTCGCGCAGAACGATCTCGCGCGGGCTCTGTTCGGCGCGCGTGAACGGCGCATCGGACCCGAACGCAGCGGTGCCTGGTGCTGGTTCGTGCATCCCGTCAGCGAGCGGGCGGTGTACCCGGCATCCGATCACGACCGGCAGAGCCGGGCGATCGTGGCGAACCTGCGCGCCGTCGCGGGCCGGGGTGGCGCAGGGTCGCGGGCCGCGCGTCTGGTCGATGACCTGCGCGAGCGGAGCGCCGAGTTCGCACGGCTCCGGGATCTCGAGGAGGTGGCTGAGCGCTTCGCCGACCACAAGGTCGTGGTGCATCCGGCCGTCGGCGAGATCGAGGTCGACTGCCAGGTTCTCTTCACGGAGGACCGCTCGCAGGCGCTCCTCACCCTCACCCCCGAGCCCGGGTCGGAGGCGGCGGAGAAGCTGCGGATGCTGTCGGTGCTCGGCCCGCTCGCGTCGGAGCGCTCGCCGGGCGCGCGCTAGCCCGCCGCTGCCGGGGCGGTGGCTGAGGGTGCGCTGTTCCGGATGCCGGCGAAGGCGATGAGCCCGCCTGCGGCCATGAGTGTGGCAGTGACGATCGCCGCCCGGTGGAAGCCGGCGAGGTCGAGCGTGCCGCCCACGATGGGCGCCAAGAAGGCGATGACCACGAGGCCGGCGACCCGCGCGACGGCGTTGTTCACGGCTGACGCGATGCCCGAACGTTCCGGGTCGACGGCGCCGAGGATCGTCGCGGTGAGGGGCGAGACCGTCGCGCCGAGCCCGAGTCCGAACACGACGAGGCCGGGGAGCACCTGCCACCAGTAGTCGAAGCGCTCGCCGACGAGCAGCAGCATCAGTGCGCCGCCGGCCATGACGAGGGGGCCGACGGTCATGAACAGGCGCCCGCCGAGGCGTTCCGCGAGCGAGCCGGCCCACGGGCTCAGCGCGATCAGCAGTACCGTGGTCGGCAGGCTCGCCAGGCCCGCCAGCGTCGCGCTGAGGCCGGCGCCCTCTTGCAGGTAGACGCCGACGACGAAGCCGTTCAGCGACAGGGCGGCGTACACGAACAGGGTCGCGAGGTTGCCGGTCCAGTAGTTGCGGGCGCGGAAGAGCCCGAGGGGGAGGATCGGATGGGGCGTCGTGCGCTGGCGGAGGAGGAAGGCTGCGAACAGCACGGCGCCGGCGGCCAGCGGCATCCAGATGGCCGGCGACGACCAGCCGAGGTTCGGCTGCTCGATGAGGGCGAAGACCATGCCGCC
>JAAIGF010202091.1_pt1 | contig 12163 bp, 14 predicted proteins | sample 6487441 | NCBI WGS metagenome assembly JAAIGF01 (sample SAMN13974129, study PRJNA590717) | phyllosphere metagenome | biome: pepper field; feature: multiple bacterial spot infested pepper fields; material: pepper leaves; isolation source: leaves from pepper fields | host: Capsicum annuum ...
ATGGTGTACGCCACCGCCGCCATCGCCTTCCTGTCGTTCATCGTCTGGGCCCACCACATGTTCACCGTGGGCATGCCGCTGGGCGGCGAGATCTACTTCATGTTCGCCACCATGCTGATCTCCATCCCCACCGGGGTGAAGGTGTTCAACTGGATCAGCACCATGTGGCGCGGTTCGCTGACCTTCGAAGCGCCGATGCTGTGGTCGGTGGCGTTCGTCATCCTGTTCACCATCGGTGGTTTCTCGGGGCTGATGCTGGCCATCGTCGCGGCTGATTTCCAATACCACGACACCTACTTCGTGGTGGCGCATTTCCATTACGTGCTGGTCACCGGTGCGGTATTCGCACTTATCGCCGCGGTCTACTACTGGTGGCCGAAGTGGACCGGGCGCATGTACAGCGAGAAGTGGGCCAAGGTGCACTTCTGGTGGTCCATCGTGTTCGTCAACCTGCTGTTCTTCCCGCAGCACTTCCTTGGCCTGGCCGGCATGCCGCGTCGCATCCCGGATTACAGCGTGGCCTTCGCGGACTGGAACCTGATCAGCTCGATCGGCGCGTTTGGCATGTTCGCAACGCCGTTCATGATGGCCGCCATCCTGCTGTCCTCGCTGCGCAATGGTGAAAAGGCTGCCGACCGCTCCTGGGAAGGCGCGCGCGGACTGGAATGGACGGTACCGTCACCGGCGCCGGCGCATACCTTCACTACGCCGCCGGTGATCCGGCCGGGCGATCTTGCCCATGACGATATCGTCCACTGAGGTGCGACATGCATGATGAGCACCCGTTGCGTAATGCCGTGCCCGGCGATCAAGGAAGAGCCGGGCTCCGCCCGGCTGAAGAACAGATCCGGCAGGATGCACCCCGGCTCCACGAACAGCGGCGCAACGCGCGGCGTACGGCCGCGCTGATCGGTGCCATCGCTGTGCTGGTCTATGTGGGTTTCATCCTGAGCGGAGTGATCGGCCGATGAACACACCGCATCCTCCCGCACCTTCCCGGCATGCCGGGCTGCCGCGTCTGATCGGTGTGGCGGTGACTGTGTTCCTGCTCACCTTCTCGCTGGTGCCGCTGTATCGCATCGCCTGCGAGAAGGTCTTCGGTGTGCGCTTGGAGCGTGGCCCTGGCGCGCAGGCCAGCGCGGGCGCTGCGGCGGGCAAGCGTACCGTGCGCGTGGAGTTCGACGGCGGTGTCAATTCGAAGCTGCCATGGTCGTTCCACCCCGAACAGCTGACCATGGACGTAGTGCCCGGTGAACTGAACGAAGCGTTGTATTTCGCCCGTAACGACGGTGGAGTGGCCGTAGTGGGCAGCGCGGTGCCGTCGGTGGCGCCAGCGCGTGCCTCCGGTTACTTCAGCAAGACCGAATGCTTCTGCTTCACCGCGCAGACGCTGCAGGCCGGCGAGAAACGTGACATGCCAGTGCGCTTCATCGTCGATCCTGACCTGCCGCCGGAAATACGCACCATCACGCTGTCCTACACGTTCTACAAGAACGACGCGCTGTCCGCCCGGCTTGTACCGGCCGCGGCGACCGCCAACGCGCATGCCGCGCCCTGACACGGACTCCTGACCATGGCCCAGCCTCCTACCGACGCCAACGTTTACTTCGTCCCGGCCCAGAGCAGATGGCCCTTCGTGGGCTCCATCGCGATGATGGTGACCATGGTCGGCGTGGCCAGCTGGCTCAACGATGCCACCTGGGGCAAGTGGTCCTTTTTCATCGGCCTGGCGATGCTGGTGTTGACCCTGTTCTGGTGGTTCAGCGACGTGGTGCGTGAATCCCAGGCGGGCCAATACAACCGCCAGGTGGATGGTTCGTTCCGGATGGGGATGGTGTGGTTCATCTTTTCCGAAGTGATGTTCTTTGGCGCCTTCTTCGGTGCGCTGTTCTACACCCGCACGCTGGGGCTGGCGTGGCTGGGCGGCGAAGGCGACGGCGTGATGACCAACGAGCTGCTGTGGCAGGGCTATTCGGCGGGCTGGCCGACCAACGGACCGGGCGCCATCGGCGGACAGTTCCAGACCATCCCGGCGTGGGGCCTGCCGCTGATCAATACGCTGATCCTGCTGACATCCGGCGTTACCCTGACCATCGCCCACCATGCGCTGAAAGCGGGCCATCGCCGCCAGCTGCTGACCTGGCTCGGTCTGACCGTGGTGCTCGGGCTGGTGTTCCTGACCCTGCAGGCCGAGGAATACATTCACGCCTATACCGAACTCAACCTCACCCTGGGTTCGGGCATCTACGGCTCCACATTCTTCATGCTCACCGGCTTCCACGGCGCTCACGTGCTGCTGGGAACCATCATGCTGATCGTGATGTGGCTGCGTTCGGCCAAGGGCCATTTCACCCGCGACAACCACTTCGGTTTTGAAGCTGCCGCGTGGTACTGGCACTTCGTCGACGTGGTATGGCTGATGCTGTTCCTTTTCGTCTACGTGCTCTGACCGGCGCCGTATGCGCTCAACCGCCCACGCCATGCGGCTGGATCCAGCCGCTCCAGATGCCGATGACCACCAGCAGGATGAGCGCCACCGACAGCGCGATGCGTCGGGTAAGCGCATTGACCGTGCGCTTGGTCTGGCCGCGGTCCACCAGCAGGTAATACAGGCCGGCGCCCAGGTTCCAGACGATGACGATGAGGAACGCGATCACCAGCAGGGTCTTCAACGAATCGTTCATGCGCGGCTCGATGGCGGGGCGGATGGGTCTATCTGACCGCGTTTGCGGCCATTTGTCATGATGCGCAGGCACACGCGCCTGGTGGGATGGTCGACGGCGGTGCTGGCGATGGTCGTGTTCTGCCTGCTGGGCCGCTGGCAACTGCAGCGCATGGACCAGAAGCAGGCGCTGCTCGCCGCCCAGCAGGTGGCAGCCACGCGGCCGGCAGTGCCGCTGCGGCGCGCGCTGCAGGCTCCCGGCGCGGTTCATGCGGTAGCCGACCGCGGACACTTCCAGCCCGGCCTGGTGCTGCTGGACAACCAGGTCCGCCACGGCCGTGCCGGAGTCAAGCTGTACCGTCCCTTCCGCAGTGACGACGGCGCGCTGGCGCTGGTGGACATGGGGTGGCGCCCCCTCCCGGCCGACCGCACCCTGCCAGCGGTACCAGCGCCACCCTCGCCAGTGGCGGTGCGCGGGCTGCTGGCACCCGCGCCTTCGGCCGGACTGGCGCTGGGCCCGGCACAGGTGCAGGCCGGGCCGGGCCGATGGCTGGCCAGCCGCCTGCAGATGGCGGCGCTGGCGGATGTGCTTGGCGTGCCTGCGCTGCCTACACGCGTGCTGCGTCTGGATCCTGCCCTGCCTTTCGGCGACGAGCGCGACATGGAGCTGCTGCCCAACACATTGCCGCCCGAGCGCCACCTGGGCTATGCGTTGCAGTGGTTCGGCCTGGCACTTGCGGTGCTGATCGTTGCGCTGGTGCTGGAATGGAGGCGGCGGGTGGGTGCGAGGGTGGGTGACGACCGTTGGTCGTCACGCTCTTGATCCGATGAAAAGAGTGACGACCAACGGTCGTCACCCACCAGGGCCGCCAACGCCTCCGCCGCCGGCACTGCCTGCCCCAACATGAGAAAATGCCCGTCATGAATGCTGCCTCGCCTTCGCAGTCCACCGCCCGCGGCACCGGTCGCCGCACCCTGTTGCTGCTGTTCGCCGTGTTCTTCGGGGCGATGGCGCTGGCGGCCGCGCTGCGTTTTTCCGGCTGGCAACCCACTGGCCATCGCAATGTCGGCCAGCTGCTGCAGCCGCCAGTTGACCTGCGCGCGCAGCCGCCACTGCTGGCAGACGGCACGCGCTACAGCTGGAAGAGTGAAGAGAAGACCTGGCGCATACTTGTCGCGCCGCCTGCAGGATGCGCTGAACCGTGCGTCACTTTGTCGCAGGGACTGCTCAAGGTGTGGCAGCTGTTCGGCCATAACGCCGATAATGTCGACATCCTCTGGCTGGGGGCGCCGCCGACGCCGCTGGCCGGGACGCCCGCGCTGCGCGAGCTGGCTGCATCGCCGGCCCTGCGCGCGGCCTTGCCCGGCGTTGACGATCCGGCCGGTGTACCGGTCTACGTCGTCGATCCCAACGGCTTTGTGATCATGCGTCATGCGCCCGGCACCGACCCCGGTGGCCTGCGCAAGGACATGGCCACGCTGCTGAAACTGAAGTGAGTCCTGTTCGATGAGCCCTTCCGCGCGCCCGGCGCTGCACCGTAATTTCCATCGCCTGGCGTGGTTCGCGATGATCATGACCGCGAGCACCATCATGTTCGGTGCGTTCGTGCGCCTGTCCGATGCCGGCCTGAGCTGTCCGGACTGGCCCACCTGCTACGGGCAGGCCACGTGGCCCCAGCACGTAGAGGAAACCATCGGTCACCCGGCGGCGGAGATCCGCCCGCTGGAAACCCACAAGGCCTGGCGCGAACAGGTGCATCGCTTCCTGGCCGGTGCGCTGGGCATTGAAATCCTCACCTTGGCGCTGCTGGCCACGCGCCGACGCCGTCTTGGCAGCGCCCCGGTGATCACCGCCTGCGTGCTGGTGGCCGCGGGCATCCCGCTGTACATGATGGGATGGCACGCCACGGCCAGCACCTTGGCCATCGTCGGCGAAGCGATCCTGCTGCTGGCCGCGCTCAGGTGGAACAACATCGATCTTTCGCGCGCTGCACTGCTGACACTGGCGGTGGTGATCTTCCAGGCATTGCTGGGCATGTGGACGGTCACGCTGCTGCTGAAGCCGATCGTGGTGATGGGCCACCTGCTGGGTGGCATGCTGATGTTCGCGATGCTGGTGTGGATGGCGTGGCGGGCAACCCACCTGCCCATCACCCTGGCGCAGGCGCCGAAACTGAAATGGCTGCTGCGCATCGGTATCGCCGTACTGGTCACGCAGATCGCGCTGGGCGGCTGGGTCAGTGCCAACTATGCGGCACTGGCCTGCGGCGGCGGCAGCCTGTCGCTGGACAACTTCCCGCGTTGCGCCAACCAGTGGTGGCCACAGCAGAACTACGCTGAAGGCTTCACCCTGTGGCGTGGCATCGGTGTGGATTACGAAGGCGGCATTCTTGACGGTGCATCGCGCATCGCCATCCAGATGGGACACCGCCTGTTTGCCATCGTTGTCGCGGCCTATCTGCTGTGGCTGGGCCTGCGCCTGTTCCGCGTGCCGAGCATGCGTGGCTGGGCGACGGCGCTGGTGATCGGGCTGGTGGTGCAGGTCAGCCTGGGCATCGCCAACGTCAAGATGGCGCTGCCGCTGCCGGTGGCGGTAATGCACAACGGTGGCGCCGTGCTGCTGCTGTTCGTGATGGTCAGCCTGCTGGCCCGCCTGCGCGCACCGGACTGACGCCATGGCCGATTATCGACAGTACTGGGACCTGACCAAGCCGAAGGTCGTTGCCCTCATCGTGTTCACCGCACTGGTCGGCATGGTGCTTGCCGTGCCCGGCATGCCGAGCAGGGAACAGGTACGCCTGGGCGTGCTGGGCTTCCTTGGCATCTGGCTGGCGGCATCGGCGGCGGCGGCCATCAACCAGCTGCTGGATGCTCAGATCGATGCGCAGATGGCGCGCACATCCTGGCGGCCGCTGGTGGTTGGCAAGGTCAAGCCGTGGCAGGTGCTGGTATTTGCCGGCATCCTCATCGCGCTGTCGATGACCCTGTTGGTGGTATGGGTAAACGTTGTTACCGCGGTGCTCACCTTCGCGTCGCTGATCGGCTATGCGGTGATCTACACCGTGTACCTGAAGCGTGCCACCTCGCAGAACATCGTCATCGGTGGACTGGCAGGCGCCATGCCACCGATGCTGGGCTGGGCCGCCGTCACCGGCATGCAGACTGCTTCGGACTGGTGGTATTCGGCCCTGCTGGTGCTGATCATCTTCATCTGGACGCCGCCGCATTTCTGGGCGCTGGCGATCTTCCGCCGCGAGGACTATGCCAAGGCGAAGATCCCGATGCTGCCGGTGACGCACGGCGTGGTGCATACGCGCCGGCAGATCCTGGCGTACTCGGTGGTGTTGGCCATCATCTGCATGCTGCCGTACGCGGTGGGCATGAGCGGGGTGTTCTACCTGGGCGGCGCGATCGTTCTCAACGCCGTGTTCCTCTGGTATGCGTGGCGCATGCAGGACCCGCCTGATGAACTCTTCTCCATGAAGATGTTCAACTGGTCGGTGGTCTACCTGATGGCATTGTTCGCCTTCCTGCTGGTGGACCACTGGATACTGCCCTGGGTATAGCAGGAACGGGACGCGCTGATCCGTGCGCATCTTGATCAGTGCCGCTACCGTCCCCCATCGTTTCTGGACCGAGGGCAGGGGCGAGGTGGACGATGCAAGGATGGATCCGTAATGCCTGCGTACTGGTGCTTGGACTGACACTGGCCAGCTCCGTGCTGGCGGAGGATGCCGCTTCCCGCATCATCCAGAGCGCAGGGCATCATCGGTTGCTCGTGATCGGTGAAATCCACGGGACGCGCGAAACACCAAAGCTCGTTGAAGCCTTGCTGGGAATGTATGCGGCTGAACGAGCACCGGTCTATCTGGCATTGGAGCTTCCCACTTCGGAAGATGCGGCACTGCAGTCCTACCTGGATTCAAGTGGAGACGCAGTGGCGCGCGCCGCGTTGCGATCCACTCCGTACTGGAACGTCGGCACACATCTGCATGACGGCCGTCGCAGTGAGGACATGTTGGATCTTATTGACGCTGCGCGCGTTCTTCGAACTCAAGGTCACCAGATACAGGTCGGAGGCTTCGATCGGCTCCCCGAACCGCCGGAAGAGGCAGCGCTGGGAGCGCGCGATGCGGCGATGGCCGACGAGATACGGCAGCGTCATGCCACGCTGCCTGGAACCGCCCAGCTGATCGTGCTGACCGGCAACGTGCACGGTATGCGGACGCAGCCGACCATGGTGCCGTATCCGCCGATGACTGCGTTGCTGAGTGATCTGGATCCCTACAACGTGCGCATCGAAGCGCGCGAAGGCGAGTTCTGGGGCTGCCGTGGCCATCGCAGATGCGGCAGCCAGCCCATTCGAGCTTACGCCGGCGTCTCGCCGATGTTCGAAGTGCAGGCGGCGCGCAGCTATGACATGTGGGTGTGGTTGCCACGTTTCACCGTAGCGCGGCTGCTTGACTGACGCTCAAGCTGCAGATTTGGGAGTTCTGTTCTTCATCCACAAGAGGGAAGGGAATGGTCTGCGGTAAAGAATGCGTGCAGGCGCCACGCCTGGGGTAGCGGGCCGTGGTCATCGGCCGGATGGTCAATGGAGGCTTTCCATCATCTCTTCGGATATTGCTTCGGTCATCGCCGACTGACTGCCGCCGAGGAAAACCTGTCCAAGCAGAAGCGGCCTCTACCCCGAGCGCCGCGCATACCGCTGCGCGATGACACTGCAGACGATCAGCTGGATCTGATGGTAGATCATCACCGGCAGCACGATGGCGCCCAGACTGCCGCCAGCGAACAGCACCTTGGCGATCGGTACACCGGTGGCCAGGCTCTTCTTGGAGCCGCAGAACACGATCGCAATCTCATCCTCGCGGTTGAAATGCAGCCGGCGCGCGGTCAGCGTGATCAGCGGCATGGCGATGCCGAGCAGTATCGCGGCGACGATCGCTACCGTGAACAGTGAGAGCAGCGGCGTCTTCGACCAAAGCCCTTCGCTGACCGCCTCGCCGAACGCGGCGTACACCACCAGCAGGATGGTGCCCTGATCCGTATAGCGCAGCAGGCCGCGCTGCCGCTCCACCCAGCCCGCTATCCATGGGCGCAGCAGATGACCGGCCACGAACGGCACCAGCAGCTGCAGCAGGATGCTGCCGATGGCTTGCAGAGGATTGTGCAGGCCGCCCTGCGCGCCGGCCAGCAGCGTCAGCAGCAGGGGTGTCAGGAACACGCCAAGGATGCTGGACAATGATGCACTGCACACCGCGGCGGGCACGTTGCCATGCGCCATCGAGGTAAAGGCGATGGACGATTGCACGGTGGAGGGCAGGGTGCACAGGAACAGCACGCCCAGGTACAGCTCGGGCGTCAGCAACCAGCCCGACAGCGGATGGAACAGCAGCCCCAACAGCGGGAACAGCACGAATGTGCAGGTCAGGATCACCAGGTGCAGACGCCAGTGCAGCATGCCGCCGATGACTGCCTCGCGCGGCAAGCGCGCACCATGCAGGAAGAACAGCAGCGCGATCGCGATGTTGGTGATGTCATCGAGCACCATCGAAGCGGCGCCCTTCATCGGCAGCAGCGAAGCCAGCAGGACGGTGCCCAGCAGGGCCAGGGTGAAGTTGTCCGGTCGCAGTCGCGACCACCAGCGAGTCATGGTGTAAAGGCTCCGATAAGAAGGGGACGGAGGTGGTTAATTGCAATTAACCACCTCCGTCCCCCTTTCTGGGGGTTACAGACGGATACTGGCACGGGCTTTCAGCAGTTCGCGCAGTTCGTATTTGTCGGTGTCGTCCAGACCCTGCGCACGCTGCTTTGCCAGCAGTTCGTCCACGCGCTGCAGCAACAGCTGCTTCTCCAGCTGCGCCACCGCGTCGTGCAGTTCCTGGGTCCAGACCACTTCGTCACCGGCCAGGCTTTGCGCCGCAAGCGTGTGCAGCGACGCCTGTTCTTCGCGCCCATCGAAATGCTCCAGCAGTGCGCCGGTACTGATGTCCGGGCGCTGTTGCACCAGCGACAGCAGTTCCAGCAACAGTTCAATACCGGGCAGGCGCAGGCCATGGAAATGGTGCTGGCCGCCGAGCGTCAACGCCAGTGAGGGTTGCTGCAGCAGGATGGTGATCGCCGCCCGTACCAGGCTGCGCTTGGCCGCCGGCTGGATGGTGCGCGTCGGCGTGCGCTGTGCTGCCGGGCGCGCCGATGCGTTGCCGCCCAGGCCGGTCATCTGTGCAAGCTGCTGCTTCATCAGGTCGCCGAAGGCGCCATCGGGAATCTGCGCCAGCATCGGCTTGGCACGTTCGGCCAGGCGCGCCTTGCCGTCCAGCGTGGCCAGATTGATCTCGCGGGCAAGTTCGTCGAAGAAGAACTGCGACAACGGAGTCGCCTGCTTCAGGCGTTCGTCGAAGGCTGCGGCGCCCTCCTTGCGCACGATGCTGTCCGGATCCTCGCCATCGGGCAGGAACAGGAAGAAGGCCTGGCGGCCATCCTTCATGCGCGGCAGTACCGACTCCAGCGCCTTCCAGCCGGCGCGGCGGCCTGCGGCATCGCCATCGAAGCAGAAGAAAACATCCGGGGCGTTGCGGAACAGCAGTTCGGCATGCTCCGGCGTGGTCGCCGTGCCCAGCGTGGCAACCGCCTGGGTGACCCCGAACTGGAACAGCGAGACCACGTCCATGTAGCCTTCCACCACGATCAGACGCTCGATCTTCTGGTTGGCCTGACGCACCTGCCACAGGCCGTACAGTTCGCGGCCCTTGTGGAACAGCGCGGTTTCCGGCGAATTGAGATACTTCGGGCCATCGTCCTTTTCGAACACGCGGCCGCCGAACGCGATCACCCGGCCACGGCGATCGAAGATCGGGAACATCACCCGGTCGCGGAACTTGTCGTAGACATGGCCGCGGTCGTTCTTCGAAAACAGGCCGGCGCGGTCGAGCAGCTTCATGCGCCGCTCGTCCTTGCCCAGCGCATCGCGCAGGCCGCTGTAACCTTCCGGCGCATAGCCGATCTGGAAGCGCGCGCGGTTCTCTTCGTCCACGCCACGGCCATCCAGGTACGCGCGGGCCTTTTCGCTGTCCTGCAGGTGCTTCTGGAAGAAGCGTGTGGCTGCGTCCAGGGCTGAATACAGTTCGCGGCTGTCATCCTGCTGCTGGGCGCTGCGCGGGCTTTCACCGCGCGGCACTTCCATGCCGACGCGCTTGGCCAGTTCGTCCACCGCGTCCAGGAACTCCAGACGATCGTAGTTCATCAGGAAGCTGATGGCGGTGCCATGCGCGCCGCAGCCGAAGCAGTGGTAGAACTGCTTGGTCGGCGACACGGTGAACGACGCCGAACGTTCGTCGTGGAAAGGACAGCGCGCCGCGTATTCCTTGCCCTGCCGTTTCAGCGGAACGCGGCTGCCGACCACTTCGACAATGTCGGAGCGGGCAAGCAGGTCGTCGATGAAAGCGTCTGGAATGCGGGCCATGGCCACCAGCAGGCGCGCCGCCGGAGAGCGGTGCGAGGCGAACGAAGGTCGCCTAGTTTACCCCTTGGCGGGCGTTTCGCCCGGCTGTGGCGGGTCGACTCCAGCGGCGGCCAGACGATGATGCGCACGCAACCGCTCGTCGATCACCGAGGTCATCAGGGCGCCGATGAAGAACACCACCATGGCGTAGTAGATCCAGACCAGCGAGATCACCAGCGCGCCCATCGAGCCGTAAGCGCTGCCCGGGGCCACCTGGGCGATGTAGATCCCGATCGCATAGCGTCCCAGCGCGAACAGTGCCGAAGTGATGGCACCGCCAATGAAGGCCTGGCGCCATTCCACGCGCCGGTCCGGGAGGTAGTGATACATGAAGGCGAAGGCCACCGTGTACAGCAGCAGCGTGCTCAGGTAGCCGAGCGCGGGCAGCAGCGAAGGCAGCTGCGCGAAGGCAACCTGCAGCATGGTGGTGGCCGTCATTGATACGACCAGCAGGAAGCCCAGCGCCAGCACCACACCGAATGAAAACACGCGCTTGCGCAGCCAGGCCTTGACGCCCTCCAGGCGCTCGCCGCTGGTGCGGAAGATGGCGTTCAGCGCCGCCTGCAGCTGTGCGAACACCGCCGTGGCACCAATGAACAGCAGCAACGTGCTCCAGATGCCGGCCAGCGAGCCGATGTCGGGCTGATTATCGGCGTTCTGCAGTACGGTTTCTGCCACGGTGGCCACGCTGCTGCCGGCCGTCGTGGAAATCTGACCGATCAGCGCCTGCTGTGCTGGTGGATACAATGATGCGGTGAGCCAGAGCAGCAGCACCAGCAGCGGGGCCATCGACAGCAGCGCATAGAACGACACGGCAGCGGCCTGGCTCATCACGTCGACTTCGATGAACCGGTTGAGGACGGCCATGGGAAAACTGCGCTGCAGGCGGTCAACATACTTGCGCAGAGGAGCCGGCACGCCCTTTTGCGGAGCAGCGCTGTGGGTATCGGTATCGGTATCGGGGAGGGGAGTCGGGTCAGCCATGAGCGCGTTTTTAACAGGCGCCGGCCGAAGAGAGGGTGAAGCGGGTTGCCTCCCGTGGCGAAAGATATCCGGGTGGCTGACGGCCGCAGCTGGTGGGTGACGACCGTTGGTCGTCATATGGGCCGGGCGCGACACGGGCAGTGACCCGACCAACGGTCGGGTCCCACCAGTCTGGCGGGCTCAGCCGGCCAGCTGTTGCTTCACCAGTTTCGACACCAGGCCCATGTCGGCCTGGCCAGCCAGCTTCGGCTTCAGCGCGCCCATCAGCTTGCCCATGTCGGCCGGACCGGTCGCGCCGGTCTCGGCGATGGCGGCCTGGACGGCGGACAGGATCTCCGCCTCGCCCATCTTCGCCGGCAGGTAGCGCTCGATCACGACCATTTCGCCGCGCTCGATTTCCGCCAGATCCTCGCGGTTGGCGGCTTCGAACTGGCTGATCGAGTCCTTGCGCTGCTTGACCATCTTGTCCAGCACGGCGATCACGGCGGCATCGTTCACTTCGATGCGTTCGTCCACTTCCTTCTGCTTGATGGCGGCGTTGATCAGGCGGATCACGCCCAGGCTGTGCTTGTCGCCGCCCTTCATGGCGGCCTTCATGTCTTCGGTGAGCTGCAGCTTCAGGCTCATGGAGCACCTCGTGTGTCGATGATCGTGGCAGGGGATCGGGCTATGGCGCTGTAACCCGGGAACGCAAAAAGCCGGCGACGCTCGCGCGTGCCGGCTTCGACCTCACCGCGACAGGCTGGGCCTGTCGCCATGAGTGCGTCCGATCAGTACAGGCGCTGACGCTTGGTGACGTCGCGCGACGAACGGCGCAGCTGACGCTTCACGGCAGCAGCAGCCTTGCGCTTGCGCTCCTGGGTCGGCTTTTCATAGAACTCGCGCTTGCGGGTTTCGGCCAGCACACCGGCCTTTTCGCAAGTGCGCTTGAAGCGGCGAAGAGCAAACTCGAAGGGCTCGTTCTCGCGGACTTTGACGCTGGGCATGGAATCTCCGGGACACAGTAGAACCGG
>JAAIGF010204399.1_pt1 | contig 12141 bp, 13 predicted proteins | sample 6487441 | NCBI WGS metagenome assembly JAAIGF01 (sample SAMN13974129, study PRJNA590717) | phyllosphere metagenome | biome: pepper field; feature: multiple bacterial spot infested pepper fields; material: pepper leaves; isolation source: leaves from pepper fields | host: Capsicum annuum ...
CAAGCCTCTTGTAGCAATGGAATTCATCGCCTCCAGCGTTGCGGTATCTGCGGGCTGCGAAAAAATCTCCGGAAGAAGATCATCTCTAGCGCCGGCAATGAACGTCATTCTGGATTGCACCGCTTCCGTGATCGCTCTCATGGCGGCAATTTCGGGAAGGGTCGAGGCGCCCGCACCCATGGTGATGTCCACATGGCGTATGGATCGTGGATAGCTCCGGTCTCTTGGACCGAGAAGCGCTACGACGCAAGGTATCGCCAAATCCGTCGTAATGTCGAATAGGGATATGTCGAGACCTGCAGCAGTGATCTTGTCCAGGGCTTGCCGCAGTGCGGGGGCACAAATTGCCGCGGTGTCTATCGCTGCTTTATATCGCTTGGCAGCGGGCGTTACCTGCCACAGCGTCAAGGCATCGCGCTCTACACGCTCCAGCAAGCCATGCAGGACCGCTTCGTCACGTGTATTGCCCGATGCAAGGCCGTCGGATGATTGCCAATATCGTGACGATGGTACTGTGCGGTCGAGATGGATTGCCTCATAGGGAAGCCAAACAGGCTGAGCGCCAACGAGGTGGGTGCCGCGAACCCAGCTTGATTCTTCGTCTGGCGCTGGGGGCTTTGAGTGAGACAGAAGCAGGCAATCCAGCGTATCGACAGTTTGCCCTTCTTTTTCGAGCATCAACCGGCTTGTAACGCGCAAAAAGCAAGCGGGATTTGTGGCAACCGCCCGCTCAATTGCCTCCATCGCTGCCGATGTCTTGGCCGCTTCGTCATCGATACCCTTTCCTTGGGCGATCACGATGGCCTTGGCGTTGGGAGCAAATGCGCACCAGACGGCGATGCCGATATCATCCAGGCCAGTCTGTCGGGCAAGCCGCGTGATGCCCAACCGCGACAGGAAAGGCGAAACCCGTGAAAAGGTTTCGCCCGCAGAGCACGCTCGATAATTGTCGAGCTGCAAGATCAGTCTTGGCCTTCGTGGATGCCGGTTGCAATAGGCGATGTCGAGGAAACCGCAATCGCCAGATTAACACCCTTGGTCAGTGTTACGCCCGAAGCGCGCAGAGATGCTGCTGTCGCCAGCTCGTCGGACAGGGGAGCTTTGATAGCAGTCACGGTTCCCGCCTTCAGATCCGCCAGCCAAAGACCATTTTCGCCTTCAACTCCAAAAACAACTGCCTGTGTCATTAATACTTTCCTTTAAAAACCGGCCCTTATGAGCCCTTCGCGATACATTTCAGTCTGCCACGGTTCTTTGTGAGGAACGACCGCCAGCCAACGCTCCAAATCAAAACTTGGATTGTCTTCGAAGACCTTTGCTCGATAAACGCGAGCTTTGTCAATGTCTCCCATCATCCCACAACATGCTGCAGCCAGACGCGCGGCCAGGCGCTTGCTGGACATGCGGCCGATGTAATCCAGTGCCTGCTGATATTCCTCGAGAAAGTAACTGGCTCCTGCCGCCGTCCAGAAGTAAATGTCTGGCGATATCGGGTTGAGAGAGATGGCGTGCTTGATCTTGACGATCGCATTCTTCGGGTCACTGTTATGGATCAGGCTGTCAGCATGGCTGCATAGGACATCGGCATATTGCGGGCTGAGGCTTTCAGCCACAGCCAGCGCGGCGAGGCTTTCGTCGATTTGCCCCATGAAAAGACGGCTTACGCCGAGCTCCTTGAAGCCGCTGGCAGATCCACCATTCTGCTTGATAGCATTGTCCGCGAAATACTCAGCCTTCTTGAGCAGATCGTCGTCTCCTCGCGCTGTCAGTATCCACTCCATGGTAAGTGTACGTGACATGCCCGCCAGCGCTTCTGGCAGGTCGCTGCCGTGGTCCAGCGCCTCTTTGAAATATTTCCTTGCGCGGCGGGTCCCGGGCAGGCTGATGCTGGAAAGGGATTGCAATCCCTTGAGATAGAGAAAATAGGCTTCAGGTCTTCGCGAGAAATCACCCACGGCGCTTTGATGCGATCCTATTCGAGACATCAGTTGGTTTTGAATGGCCTGAGCAATCGTAGTGCGATGTGATGCAATTGAGACAGGCGAAAGCTCGAAGCGCTCTGCCCAGATGACCTCTTCGGTTGGCGTGAAAATCAGTTGTACGAAAAGATGGGTTTCGTTTCGCCGGCTGTCGAGTGCATAAACGACATTGTGCTTCTCCAGCACGGAAGCCTTGTCTTTCGATGCCTGTATTCGCTCCGAAGTATATGGTGCCACCACCGAGACGAAACGACTGCTGCAAAGTCCAATCGTCAAGTCCTCGATCAGCGCGTTTGCGACCGATCCCTCCCGGCTCGCCTCTTTCGACGTGTGCGGCGGAAGAAGCGCGATACGGGGCTGCGTGGAATGGTTTACGTCATTCCTTCCAGCGGCGAGTGGCGCGGGACTGGCGGCGACTGCGGGAACCGCTTCACCGGACTTTTTTGTTCCCAGTTCGGCTGATAGCAGGTTCCTGATTTCATGATCGTGAGGGTCGGCTTCCAGCAGAAGGACCGCAGCCCGCCTGAGGTCGGCATTGGCCTGTGGCCTTAGAACAGGGTCTACCGCCAACGCCAGGAATTGCGCTCGAAGGCCACTTAGAAGTCGAAGGCGAACATCTCTCGCCCAGGTATCCAGAGCAGTCTTTCCGCCCCCGAGTGAGGGAAGAAATTGCATGGCGACCGCACTGCAGGCCGCTTGAAAACGTTCCAGTGGCGACGCAAGCCCGTTGAACTCGAGATCGCAATGCAGAACCTCCCTGTTCAGCGAGAGGCTCGTGGCTTCAACCGAGATGATGGGCGCCGCAATATCTTGAGTCGCCTGCGTGAAACGACGCAGAGTCGAACGCAGATTCGTGGCCGCAGCGTCACGGTTTCCCGGCCACAAGAGCTTGGCGATATCGCGTCTTGCGACCGGTTTTCCCACATCGTACAGATACGCGCAAATCAGCAAGGACTGGGAAGGAACGTTTATAACGTTGCCGTTTTCGTCCTCGAGATTGCATCTACCCAGTGTTGCCAGTCGCAGTGGCATGTCGATCAGTGCGCGCTGGAGGCGGAGGCTTCGGCGTCCTTCTGCGTCTCGACGGCGCTGCTGTTGCCGAGCGATTGAACGAGCTCAAGCACGCGGCGTCTTACACGGGCGTCTTCGATGGCCGAAAATGCCCTTGCAAGCAACACACCCTCTTTCGAGTTCATGAACTGCGACAGGACGCTCGGAGCAGCGAGCGCTCTGTCTTCGGAGGCTTCTGGACCTCCTTCGAAGAAGTAGGAGATATGAACGTCCAGCAACTCGGAGATGTGCTGGAGACGGCTGGCGCCGACTCTGTTCGTGCCTTTTTCGTATTTCTGGACCTGCTGGAAAGTGATTCCCAGCCCGTCGCCAAGCTTTTCCTGGCTCAAGCCAAGCATGACGCGACGCATACGAATGCGCGACCCTACATGTATGTCGGTCGAATTAGGTGATTTCTTCATGATGCGGATGCCCCCTGGGACGTGAACTCTACGTATGATTGCCAGAAATTTTCTTGATCGCAACTGGTCGACAAAGAAAATACAGATAAATTCGAGATGTAGCTTAATATTGGGCAGAAGCTGCCAAGTCGTTCATTTCAACTTTACAAGTTAAGTGTCCGACTCTGCAGATAGCCTTCACCGTCGCGCCGGACGCTGAATAGCTGCAGGCGGGATTGGTTGCAGTATGTTCATCAAGGCGCCGTATGGCAGCAGAAGCACAAAACCTACCAATACCTTAACCGACAGGTCACCCAGTGCCCAGGACACCCAGCGCGGCGCTTCGCTGGTGAAAATGCCGAAGATCGGCGCATGTTCGATAGCGAACGGATCATTGGCGCCAAAAACGCTGAAAGATGCTGCAAAGGCCAAGGAGAAGAACAGGGCGGTATCGACGACCGAGCCGAGCATCGATCCCGCCAACGGGGCCTGCCACCAGGTTTGACGACGCAGCCGATTGAAGACGAAGATATCCAGCAGCTGGCCGATCAGATAAGCCGTTCCCGAGGCAATCGCGATCCTTGGAATGGACGTCCAGAAGGAAAGCGTCACACCAACGACGAAGCCTGCCAGAACAACCCTTCGGGCGACGGCCGGACCGAATTGCCGGTTGGTCAGATCTGTGATGAGGAATGCGACGGGGTAGGTGAATGCACCCCATGTCAGGAGATCGCCAAGATTGATGCCGAACAATGTGCCAGCGAGTGGATGCTGAACGAGAATGTTCGATGCGACGACGATGAGGGTCATCAGGCCAATATAGGCCAGTGTAGAGCGGAGGTAGGGCATTTTTTTATCCTGGGTGATGCCACCAGTTAGAGCCAAAAACAAGCGAAAGGCTTGAGCGGCAATTGCCAGTCAAGCCTTTCGAAAGTGCATGTTGTTGTAGCAGCGATTAAGCGGCTTCAACAGTCTTCTTTGCGATCTGACGACGCAGCAGACGTGCGCGCATCGAGAGATCATTCTCGCTGGACTTCAGCAGGAACGCGTCGAGACCGCCGCGATGCTCAACGGAGCGCAGAGCAGCTGCAGAAACGCGCAGACGGAAGCGCTGGCCGAGGGAATCAGAAATCAACGTTACCTGGCACAGGTTCGGGAGGAACCGGCGCTTGGTTCTGTTGTTGGCGTGGCTGACGTTGTTGCCCGTCTGGACGCCCTTGCCGGTCAATTCGCATACACGGGACATGGGTACACCTATTTGTTATCGTCTGTTTCACCAGTGGTTCGCTACCCGGCAAAATCCGGTGAGCAATCCAACTGGCAATGATTGGAAAGTTGCGGTTCTATAGTCAGACAGGAACTTGCAGTCAAGCCGCCCACTCTTTTTTGTGAGCGATTTCGCCGGTTTTCCACGTTACTCCGCTTTTTTATTGCCATAACTCGGCGTATATCATCGCGGCAGTGGACGGCATTTCCTGTCCGTCGAGGTGTTAACGCAATGAACGTCATAGCACAAAGGTTTTTCGCAGGTATCGCTCTTACGCTGGGAAGTCTTTCCCCGGCCTTTGCAGCAGAATCGCAGCACGATAGTGAATACAGCATCAATCTGGGCCTTCTGCCCATCGCGAGGGCTAATTTCTCGACTCGCATGGAAGGCTCGACCTACTCGATATCGGGTTCCTTCAGCTCGGCGGGAATCGCCAGCGTGCTGAAGGACATCTCAGGCAAGACGATTGTTTCCGGCGCCAAGCGTGGCAATCGGCTGCAGGCGAACGAGTATTCACTCGTCTACAAGGACGGCAAGAAGACGCGGACCTATGATGTGCAATATCGAAACGGCAACGTCACGTCCACGACCGTAAAGCCTGAGCCGAAGTCGCGCCCGGACAATTGGGTGGATGTGAAGGATCGGGACCTGCGTTCGGTCCTTGACCCCATCTCTGGCCTGATATTCCCGGTAGGCGGTCGTATCTGCCCCAGTCGGCTGCCAATCTATGACGGCGAATCGCGGCTGGATCTGGTCTTGAGCTCAGGCGGTACCAAACCCTTCGCCACCAACGGATTTACTGGCGATGCAATTGTGTGCAACGCGCGCTACGTGCCCAAATCCGGCTTCCGCAAGGGACGCAAGGACATCGAGTATTTGAAATCCATTTCCATGGAAATCTGGTTCGCCAAGGCCAATAACATGGATGTGTACGCGCCGGTCTATGCGCGCATTCCGACCAAGGTCGGGCAGGTCTACATCACGGCAACCAAATATGGTGGCTAGCGCCGTCAGCCCGGTGACCAGCCGGGCGGAGCCATGACGAAACTTTCGAAGACAAAGCCCGGAGCCACGGTGCAGCCTACCAGCGTAAAGTCACCGAGGCTCTCTGCAGATTGCCAGTGATTGGCTGGGACAACCGCCTGCGGTCTTTGGCCATCGAGAAGGAACGGACCGAGCGTAATCGTCTCCACGCCTTTTCCATCGCCACTCAGGTGAAGCGCCAGTGGCGCGCCTGCATAATAGTGCCAGGCTTCCGCCGCATCGATCACACGGTGCCAGTGCGACCGCTCACCCTTTTTCAGCAGATAGTAGATTGCGGTCGAATGGCCGCGGCCATCTTCCGGCCCGTCACGAAAGGTCTGGCGGTAGTAGCCGCCTTCAGGGTGCGGCTCCAGTTGCAATTCGGCGATGATGGCATCGGCGGATAGGTCTGCATATTGCATCAAAACTGATCCTTGCGGGCTCTGATTTCCGCAAAGACTTCCGCATCGGAGGCATCGGGGAGACCCAATTGCTTGCGGATATTGGCATCGGCAACGCGCATGTAGGGATTTGTCTGTTTTTCGAGCCCGATGGTCGTGGGTATCGTGAACTCGCCCTTGCTTCTCATATCCTCGACCGCACGCGCACGTTCAGTCAATGCGGAATTCTCAGGATCAACGGTAACCGCGAAGCGGGCATTGGCAAGCGTATATTCGTGACCGAAATAGACTCTGGTTTCGTCAGGCAAGGCCATTAGCTTCTGAAATGAGTGCCACATGTCAGCTGCTGGGCGCTCAAAAAGACGACCGCAGCCCATGGCGAACAGGGTGTCGGCGGCAAAAAGCAGTGCGTCATCGGGAAAGTAGTAGCAAATATGTCCGGCAGTGTGGCCGGGCGTTGCTATGACCTGAATACGCCGCCCGGCCAGTTCAAACTCATCGCCGTCCATTGCGGATTTGTCCAACCCGGGAATGGCAATGGCCTCGTCGTGGGGGCCGTGAATTTCGCAGCCGTATTTTTCCTTCAAGGCGAGATTGGCTTCAACATGGTCCATGTGGTGGTGCGTGGTAAGGATATGGGTAAGCTTCCACCCACGGCGCTCGAGCGCAGCGATGATGGGAGCCTCCTCCGGAGCGTCGATAGAAACGGTGATCCCGGTCTCGCCGTCGTGCAGCAGGACGCCGAAGTTGTCACTGCGACAAGAAAATACCTCTATTTCCAACGGTTTCATATTCCTCTCCATCTTGGACTTCCAAACCAAAGGCGCCTCTTATGTAAACCCACCCGCCTTGAAGTCCAACGGGGGACTGCTACATTCTGCCGATGAATACCGATATTGTCGATCTGCGCGAATTCTACCATTCTCCGCTTGGCCGCTCCGCCGAGCAGGCGATCACAATGGCGCTTTCAACGCTCTGGCCTTCCTTGCCCGATGAGCGTCTGGTCGGCATCGGTTATGCCGTGCCATTTCTCGACCGGTTTCGTCACGATACGGAAAGAACCTTCGCCTTCATGCCAGCGGGGCAGGGGGCGGTTAACTGGCCGGCGGGGGAACGCTCCGCCACAGCCCTCGTGTTTGATGAGGAATTACCTCTCCCGGATTCCTCCATAGATCGCATACTGATGGTTCACTCTCTCGAATTTGCAGAAAATCCTCGGGAGACACTCAAGGAATTGTGGCGTGTGCTTGCGCCAGGTGGACGTCTGGTCATCGTGGTGCCGAACAGACGTGGCGTGTGGGCCAGAATGGAGCACACGCCCTTCGGATCAGGGCGGCCATACTCGCGCGGCCAGTTGACGACCCTTCTCAGGGAAACAAATTTTACGCCGGGCGCTTCTGCGGAAGCCCTTTTCTTCCCGCCATCGAAGGTTCGATCGGTGTTGAAGTTCCGACGCTATCTGGAAAGCACCGGCAGGAGACTTTGGCCCGTCTTTTCGGGCGTTATCATCGTTGAGGCGCAAAAGCGTTTGTATCAGGGCCTGCCTGTCACTCAACGGGCATCACGACGGGTGTTCGTGCCGGTTCTTGCGCCGCACGGAGTGCCCACGACCCGGACATCAAGCGAACCGCTAAAGCCGCGCTGACACTCGACAAATCTTGCGTTCCGGTCTAATGCCCCAGGCATTATTTTGCTGGGTCCTCCGGCGTTTTTCAGAAGGTGATGAAATGAGTGCAGAGCCGAACCAACCTGTTCCACGTCCGGGCATTCTGGATATCGCTGCTTATGTTCCCGGCAAGGAACATGCAGAGGGGGTAGCGAAGGTTTACAAGCTCTCCTCCAATGAAACACCGCTTGGCCCAAGCCCGAAAGCCATCGAAGCCTTCAAAGCCGCAGCGTCAAATCTGGAAATCTACCCGGACGGTCAGGCTATGGCCTTGCGCCACGCCATTGCCGATGTCCATGGCTTGAATGTCGCCAATATCATGTGTGGCAATGGCTCTGACGAGCTGCTGGGCCTTTTGTGCCATGTTTACCTGGGCGCTGGTGATGAGGCGATCATTACCGAACATGGCTTTCTGGTCTACAGGATCCAGATCATGGGCGCGGGCGCCCAGCCTGTCACCGTCAAAGAGAAGGATTGTGCCGTCGATGTCGATGCCATCCTCGCGGCGGTAACAAGCAAGACGAAAATGGTATTCATTGCCAATCCTGGCAATCCAACGGGTAGCTATGTACCCGTTGCAGAAATACGCCGTCTGCAGGCTGGCCTGCCCAAGCATGTCATCCTTGTGCTGGATGCTGCCTATGCGGAATATGTCCGCAAGAACGACTATGAGGCTGGCCTCGAGCTCGTCTCAGGCAACGCCAATGTCGTCATGACGAGAACCTTTTCAAAAGTTTATGGGCTTGCTGCGCTGCGTGTTGGCTGGATGTACGGCCCTGCGGCCATTATCGATGCTCTGAACCGAGTGCGCGGTCCTTTCAACATGAATGCGCCCGCCATTGCTGCCGGTGCGGCCGCGATTCGCGATCAGGCATTCATGCAGAACGCGGTGGCGCATAACCTTGAATGGCTGGAGAAGCTCACAGAGGCATTCACGGCGCTCGGCCTCGTTGTGACACCATCGGTGACCAATTTCCTTCTCATTCATTTCCCCGATGTCGACGGCAAGCGAGCCGCAGACGCGGATGAGTTTCTGACCCGCCGGGGTTACATTCTGCGTGCTGTGCGCGGATACGGTTTTGCGAATGCATTGCGCATGACGGTGGGCTCGCAGGAAGCCAACCTTGGCGTTATCGCCGCTCTGAAAGACTTCATGGAGGAGGCTTGATGGGCAGCGTATTGTTTGATCGTATTGCGCTCATCGGCATCGGCCTGATCGGCTCTTCCATCGCGCGTGACATAAAGGACGCCGGTCTGGCGCGTGACGTCGTTATTTCGACGCGCAGTCCCGAAACGCTGAAGCGGGCCGAGGAGCTGGAGCTTGGAACAGCCTACACCATATCGGCTGCGGAGGCGGTAAGGGACGCAGATCTCGTCATCATTTCGGTGCCGGTCGGCGCTTCCGGCAGCGTTGCGGAGCAGATAGCTCCCAATCTCAAACCCGGCGCGATCGTAACCGATGTTGGCTCCACGAAAGCTTCGGTTATCGCGCAGATGGCACCCCATATGCCTGATAGCGTTCATTTCATTCCGGGGCACCCCCTGGCAGGTACGGAAAAGTCCGGCCCGGATGCCGGCTTTTCAGGATTGTTTCGTGATCGCTGGTGCATCTTCACGCCCTTGGCCGACACTGATCCTGACGCCCTCGCGAGATTGAAGGCGTTCTGGGAACAGCTCGGCTCACGAATCGATGAAATGGACGCCGAGCATCATGACAAGGTTCTGGCGATCGTTTCACATCTTCCGCATATCATCGCCTACAACATAGTCGGTACGGCTGACGATCTCGGCACCGTGACCGAATCGGAAGTCATCAAATATTCCGCATCCGGCTTTCGAGATTTTACCCGTCTGGCTGCGTCCGACCCAACCATGTGGCGGGACGTATGTTTGCACAACAAGGATGCCATTCTTGAAATGCTGGCCAGGTTTTCCGAGGACCTTGCCTATTTGCAACGGGCGATACGATGGGGAGAGGGCGACAAGCTGTTCGAACTCTTCACACGCACGCGTGCCATCCGTCGTTCAATCGTGGAAGCCGGGCAGGATGTGGATGCACCTGACTTTGGCCGTCACACGCTGGATGCCAAGAAATAGGCTCTCTGATCTTTTCGGTGGCGCGTCGGCAACGGTGCGCCACCGCTCGCTCGTAGCCCTCAGATCGGGGGAATTTTCCCGAGCGGTATGAAGCCGCTGACCGTTGCCCGGCCACGGTCGACAACCAGATCGACAGACGCTCTGTCTCCTCCGCCAGCAAGGGCACGAAGCAGTTTACGGGCGGTGTCTATGGTCGATTGGAGTTGCGGCAGCGCCTGCTTGGCATTGTCTGCCCAATCGCCCAGTTTTTCGATTTCCAGCTTGAACTGACCTGACAGGTAGCCCTGCTCGTCAAAGGAGAACGGACCCGTCAGCCGCATGGTACGTCCGTCGCCGATATCCAGCATCAAGCGGCGCAACTCTCCACTGGCGCCGTAGAGGCCGGAACGATCGCTGCCATCGATCATGCCTGCCTTGCCTGCAAGCGTCAGATCGGCAATGGCATTCAGCCTTGGCAAGAGTTGCGGCCAATCCTTGATGACGGTGGAGGCATCCGTCAGGGTGACTGCGCCATCAAGATCGGCACCGTTCTGGCGCAGGTGAACTTCCGTTTTCGCAGCATCGAAATTGATCGTCTGGGCCGTGACGGCGGAAACCGCCGAAGCTTTCAGCCCGTCAATCACGAGCGATGTCCGGTCGATGCCTTTCAGCTTGGTGACAAGGCTGGATTGCAGGTTCGCCCATTGCGCGGACACGCTGAGGCCATGGCCGGTCTGTATTGTCGCTGGCGAGTCCAGTTCCCAGACGATGTGGCCTGGAGCATAGATCTGTGCTGCAGACCGCAACGCACCGAAGGATGCCGACATGTCGTTGGCGCTATTCTTGACATCCACCTTGGAGCAGAAAAGACCGATACGGAACGGGTAGCCCCTGAAGGCAATGTCCGAGCACTCGCCCGTCACGCCTGCTGCGCCGCCGGGGGCAAGAGTCCGTATGACGGTGTCCTGCAGGCGCTGCGCCGCATAAAACCAGCCTGCCGTGTAGATGGCGGCGACCGCAATGATCCCGACACCGAGAAAAAGGAATTTTCTGCTGGTTCGGGATTGGCTTGACGCTGCCATGATGATCTCCAATGGTAGACACAGGTGATTTGGTGTGGCTTGCGATATGGACGATTTTTGGGTCTTTGGCTATGGCTCGTTGATGTGGAACCCCGGCTTCCCGTTTGAGGAGCGCCAGCAGGCGCGTCTTTACGGATACCGGCGGTCTTTATGCATACGGTCTAATCTCTACCGTGGTACGGAAGAAAATCCCGGTCTGGTGCTGGGGCTGGAGCGTGGTGGCTCTTGCCTGGGGGTTGCCTTCCGGGTTGCGCAGGAAAACCGTGCGCCAGTGCTTGATTATCTGCGGGAACGCGAATTGGTCAGCAATGTCTATAAGGAGCGCGTACTCTCCGTAGGACTGGCCGACGGAAGACGACAGATGGCGCTGACTTACGTCGCGGACCGTCAACACCCTCAATATATTGGCGATCTCGCCCTCGAAGAGGCGGCCATGATCGTAAGCAATGCGTCGGGGCGTTCGGGGCCTAATGTCGATTATGTCTTCAACACCGTCGCGCATCTGCAGGACATGGGAATTCGCGACGCGCTGCTGGAGCGTGTGGCCTCCAATGTCAAGAAACAGGCGGGTTAAGCGTTCAGGCGGATTGGTTTTGCCGTAGTTCCGCCAGTCGCTTGGCAGCCGATGGGGGCATCGGAAGGTCAGGGTTATCGCGGGCGGTTTCAAGAAGAAGCTCGTCACTCGCTTTTTCGGTGACTGCAATCAACTGCTTGAAAAACACATCCGGGTCTAATCCCGGCTCTATCGGAGGAAGGATGCGAACCGTGAAATGGCCGGGATAGCGCATCGTCGTGTGACGCGGCCAGAAAAGTCCGGGGTGCATCGCAACCGGCACGACAGGGACCTTCAGGTCGCGGTACAGCCTTGCAATGCCATAACGATATTCAGGTTCGGCACCGGGCGGTCGGCGCGTCCCTTCCGGGTAGATGATCAGTTCCCGTCCCTTGGCCATTTCTTCGCGAGCGCGATCCATGACCTTCAGCATGACCTTTCCGCGTGCGGCACGGTTGACGGGGATCATACGCTGCTTTGCGACATACCAGCCAAACAGCGGTATCCACATCAACTCCCGCTTCAATATGTAGACCGGGTCCTTGAGGTTGGGAAGGAGCGCATAGGTATCCCAGAATGATTGGTGCTTGGGTGCGAAAATGCAGCCAGTTTCCGGAATGTTTTCCAGACCTTCTATGGTGAA
>JAAIGF010056743.1_pt1 | contig 12130 bp, 15 predicted proteins | sample 6487441 | NCBI WGS metagenome assembly JAAIGF01 (sample SAMN13974129, study PRJNA590717) | phyllosphere metagenome | biome: pepper field; feature: multiple bacterial spot infested pepper fields; material: pepper leaves; isolation source: leaves from pepper fields | host: Capsicum annuum ...
AATCCTACGAAGGGAACACATTAGCACACAGTAAAGTTTTCAACGGTGATAAATAATTCATACTTTTTTAATAATCTAACGATTATGCGTTGCCTTGGTTCAAGATTTTGGTCTTTTCTGCTGAAAATTCTTCCATAGTAAGAATGCCCGCATCAAGCAGCTCCTTCAAATCCAATAAGGCTTTCTTCTTGTCGAACTGCGGCGCTGCTTGTATGGTCTCGCCAGGCTTCCGTTGTATTGCATTGGCAGATAACTCGGCGGCGGCCGAACCGTGGCTGACCAGCAGCGCGGTTATTTCGTTAAAACCTTTGATATTGGCATAATCGATAGCCTTTTGCTCTTTCACATTGACCACTTTTACATCAGCATTATTTTCCAACAAGTAAGCAACAATATCTTTCTTACCATTCGCGGCGGCATAGTGTAAAGCGGTATTGCCCGATTCGTCTTGGATATCCACATGCGCGCCGCGCTCGATAAGCAATTTTACCATACTTAAGTGACCGTTTTTGACGGCAAGATGAAGAAGACTTTCGCCGCCCTGCACATTACTCGATTGTAAATTGAATGCAGCTTCCATGGAGAGATTGTTCGCGGTTTCCACCCAATCAAGGTAGCCATACATCGTTTGGTCATTTCCACTAATCGGTCTACTGAAATTAGGATCGAGTCCCTGATCAAGCAACAAATTGACAATGTCTTTCTGGTTGTGCCCGCAAATGTACCATATGGGCGAAATACCATCCTGATTGTTTGCATGGATATCGGCACCTTGGTTGATAAGCAATTGGATCAGCGCTTTATTCGCTTGATAACAAGCGATCAAAAGCGCATTTTCTCCTGCGTCATTTACATCGTTAATAGCGGCTTCCTGCGCTAATAATATGTTAACTAATGGCAGATTTTTAGAAGCTACAGCCAGCATTAACGGCGTATTGCCTTGTTTGTCCCGTTGGCTAACATCCGCGCCTGCCTGGATAAGTTTCCGGGCCGTCTCGGTATTGCGGTAATTAACAGCCAAGAGGAGCGGGCGCTGCGCCTGGTTGTTTTCCTGATCGATAGCGAGTCCTTTTTCCAGCAAGGTGTCGACTAATTCGGTTTGTCCGGTTTTGGCGACCAGGTGCAAAAGGCTGTTGCCTTGCAAATCATTGACATCCACTCGCGCGCCTTCATTTAAGAGGTACATCGCCGTTTGTTTTTGTTTCTGCAGACAAGCAAAATACAGTGGCGTTTCGCCCTGATGATCTTCATAATCAAGGGCTGCGCCGGCTTGTACCAAGGCTATTACTAAATCGAGATAACCGCGATGGGCAGCATAATGCAGTGCTGTTCGACCTTTTTCGTCTGTATAAGCTACATCTGCTTCACCATTTTTTAACAAAATTTCTGCAATTTTCCGTTTGCCGTTTTCACAGGCAATAATAAAAGACATGGACATAGTTTACGATTTTTGTTGTGCCAGGAGCAATTCGACGGTTTTTGTTTTCAAATTATCTGTAGCGGCTAAAGAAAGCGGCGTCTGCTCTTTATTATTTGTAAGGTCGACACTAGCGCCCGCATCGAGCAGTTGTTTAACTTTCCGGTAAATATTCTTTGCCGTTTTTTGATCGTGATTGCAATCTATGGCGCATACGAGGTGCAAAAGCGTATTGCCGTCATCGTCTTGCTTATCCACATCCACTGCTGTTATTTTTAACGCTTCTTCAAGTAGCACCGGGTCTTTCTGTACAACCCAGCTCCAACCCGATTTCGGCATCTGATAATGCAAACTGGTACTATCTAGGTCAGCGCCATCTTGCAATAGTTGAACAAGCAGTGTAGGGTTTGTTTCGTAAGAAGCGGTAAGCATACGCAGGTATTCGTGCAGCGCGCTAACGCCGTGCTTGTTTCGTTGCTCGAAATCGATGGTTTCATAGGCTGCAAATTTGGTGTACATCCCGATATCAAATTTATGTGCAATGGCGTAGAAATAAGGCGAATTACCTTCCGCGTCTTGTTGGTTAGGACTGGCGCCATGCTGTAGCAAAACGTCGATAAGTTGCGGCTTATTTCGTTCTACCGCCATGTGTAGCGCGGTTTGTTTAACCACGTTAGTATCATTAACATCTAAACCAGCAGCCAAAAGCAAATCAATGTAAGCCAGCTGTCGGTCAATAGGCGCGTGGCTGTAGCTGACGACGTTGTGGAGTAAGGTTGCATCCGCGTTATTTCGAAAACTGCTGTCTAAGCCAGCATCGATCAGGGTTTTGATGATGCTTGGTGCAGCTTGGTTTTCTAACGCATAACTCAGCAGCGTATGCCCATCGACTTCGTCTTGTAGATTTTGCGCGTCATCAAGTAAGCTGCGCAAGAGCGCCAACAATTCTTCATTCGGCTCGTTTACTTTAAAAATCGCATGATATATGCTATCTATAAAGCGATCATAGTCGTATATATCGTTTGGGATCGCGCCCGCAAGTGAAAGCGCATGGAGCAATTTGTGGCCATTGTCGCGCACAATTTGGTGAAGAAAAAAGGGAAGGTCGTGCGTAGTGGTTCCAGCAGGAATTCGTTGACCTTGGTCCAATAGTTGAAGAGCTTGCTCGAAATCTCGTTTATCGACAGCTTGTACAAAAGGTGTTTTCTCTAACATATGTATATAAACGTTTTTTAGGTAGGGCAACGTATAAGATCGCTAAAATAGATGCAGATCTAGCCTGAAGACGGGTGCAAGTTGGATGCCAAAAAATTGAATTATTATTTTTTCACCAGGAAGTTTGCTTAGGCGTTTTTAGCTTTAAGATCGTTGCAATGCTGAATTTTTGTGTTATTACTAGATAAAAGTATATTTGATTTTTGCAACTCTATAAAATGAAAGATCTGCACGTAACAACTATGGAAGAGTTTTATCAGGAAGCTGCTTCTTATCTAGGTAAAGATACGGAAGCCTTGCTGCCTGCTGGCATTCAAAAAGATGTCGGACATTTTAACGTATTTGATATTTTTCAAACCATACAGGATGTTCGTCACAAAAATACCATGCCTTATAATCGACGAACGTATTACAAAATTAGTTTGATAAAGGGGCGAAACAGAGCCGAGTATGCTGACAAGGTAATCCAGGTGAAAAAGAATGGTTTGTTGTTTGCCTCGCCGCGTATTCCATATCGTTGGGTTCCGGAAGATGAAGATCAGGGCGGCACTTTTTGCGTTTTTACGGCAGATTTTATGCAAAAGCGAAAAAGCGGGATCGACCTGGATACGCTTCCGCTATTGCAGCCTGGTGGCTATCCAATATTTGAACTTTCGGACGAGGACGCGATCGAAGCATCCCTCATATTCAAAAAGATAAAGGAGGAAATTTCATCCGATTATGCGTTTAAATATGACTTGCTGCGCAACTACGTCAGCCAGTTGCTTCATTTCGGACAAAAACTACAGCCTGCCGCAGCCATTGCTGCAAAAGTAGACAGCGGATCGCGCGTTTTAGGTTTGTTTGTCGAGCTGCTTGAGCGTCAGTTTCCGGTAGAGTCGATCGCACAGCGCTTGTTACTTCGTTCGGCGAAGGATTATGCCGATCAGCTCGCCATTCATGTAAACTATCTAAATAAGATCGTCAAAGAACGTACCGGATTGACAACCACTCAGGTGATCAATAAGCGCGTGATTAATGAAGGAAAAATATTGTTAAAGCAAACCGACTGGACTGTTTCGGAAATCGCGTTTACGCTCGGTTTCGAAGAGGTTGCCCATTTTTCTAATGCCTTTAAAAAGCAAACCTTATTATCGCCACAAAACTTTCGCGTCTGATCGTTGTTTTGATTTTTACAAAAGACGCTTTGATGCGTGCAAACAGACTTGCTCATTCAAACCGATCTTTGTTATATTAAATCAACAGCATAAAAAATGGAAAATTCTAAAATTGCACTAATTACAGGAGGTAGCCGCGGCCTTGGCAGGGACATGGCTTTGAACTTAGCGAAAAAAGGAAACGATATCATCTTTACTTACCATACCGACCAAGAAAAGGCCGACGAAACGGCAAAAGAAATTGAGCAATTGGGGCAACGTGCTTTTGTTTTTCAGTTGGATACCAGAAAGGTAAGTGCGTTTGACAGTTTTATAACTACAATGCTAGACCATCTGGAGCAGGCAGGACGCGAGCGCAAGATTGATTTTTTGGTAAACAATGCCGGAACAGCGCTATATGCAAGCTTTGTTGATACGACAGAAGAGCAAATTGATGATATGTTTCTCATTCATTACAAAGCGGTATTTTTCCTAACGCAAAAGTTGTTACCTTTTCTGCAGGATGGCGGTCGTATAATTAATATCTCTTCGGGCTTAGCGCGTTTCTCTTTTCCGGGAAGCTCAGGTTATGCGTCCATGAAAGGCGCAGTAGAAGTGTTGACACGCTATTTAGCTAAAGAGTTGGGCGAGCGAAAAATCACGGCTAATGTGGTGGCGCCAGGTGCGATAGAAACCGATTTTGGTGGAGGACGCACGCGCGATAACAAAGCGATCAATGCCAATATTGCTTCGGCTACTGCGTTAGGGCGGGTCGGCCTGCCGGAAGATATCGGCGCTATTGTAGCGTTTCTTTGTGGAGCGGAGGCCGGTTGGATAAATGGGCAACGTATCGAAGCCTCTGGCGGTATGTTGCTTTAAGGTATCTGCTGAAATTGATTTGTTATCGTCGTTACAGTTAGGAGGACTGGCGAAGATCGTTGGCGGCAGGTCTTTAGGACACTAATTTTTATAAAGTAAGAATAAGCTTACTTTGTCGCACTTCCTCATCACAACGCCTGTTGAAGTTGACCGATTATCTTTTTAGACAGTACCGTCGTATACTTTTTTTTATGACCGATTGAAAGCACGCGCTTTTCAATCGGTCATAAAATTTTATTAAGCTGTGGCTAGTGTAGCACTTAAACTGAGTTCAAAGCTGAACGCACCACTCACCGGACAATTTTCTTTTGCGCTTTTAGCAATTTCTTGAAATTGATCGTCGGCTATACCCGGCACTTTAGCATTCAAAGTAAGCTCTGATTTCGTAATTTTACCATTGTCAAGCGTAATGACAGCCGTGGTTTCCAATTGTTCTGGTGTGAATCCGGCTTCCGTCAAATCGGCACTAAGTTTCATAGTGAAACAACCTGCATGAGCGGCGGCCAGTAATTCTTCGGGGTTGGTGCCAATGCCGTCTTCAAAACGACTGTTGAACGAATATTGTGTCTCATTTAATACTGTGCTTTGGGTCGTCAAATGTCCGCTTCCTTCTTTTACCGTGCCGTTCCATACGGCTGATGCTTTACGTTTCATAAGATTTACTATTTTTGATTTGTATATATAACAATCCAGGGAGCAAATGGTGTGGTTAAAACAAAAATTCTTTGCAGGACTGCGCTATTGTTAAGCCTCGTTGACCGAGAAAAACAGGCCGTGCACTTTTTTTATTTTTTAATCCTTATTTTTAAAGTAAATAATCGGAAGCTACGTCTATCAACATATGGACGTAGTACAGCACATACACATGGCAGATAATAAATCCAAATCCATCACGGAATCTATCAAGACTTACGGAGGTCAGCTGCTGCGTTTTGTCAAGGGAAAGGTGAAAAAGGACGAGGATGCAGAAGATATTTTGCAAGAAGTTTGGTATCAATTCAGTCGGTTGACCAATATGGAAGAGCTGGAAAATGTCGGTGCATGGTTGTATGCTGTGACGCGAAACAAGATCACGGATAGCTACCGCAAACGAAAAGAAGAGCCGCTCGATGGAATGTTGGAGCAAGACGAAGATGCGGATAATTTCCCCATTCGGCAGTTCTTACTGGCCGATGATTCGCAAAATCCGGAGTTGAAATTGTTTAAAGATATTTTCTGGGATGAGCTCATGAAGGCGCTTGATGAACTGCCGGAAAAGCAGCGTAAGGTGTTTGTACTCAACGAAATTGAGGATAAGACCTTGCAAGAGATAGCTGACTTGGAAAACGAAAATTTAAAAACCATCATCAGCCGCAAAGGCTATGCTGTAAAACACCTTCGTTTACGCTTACGGAGTTTATACGAAGAGTTAAAATATTAAAAGATAAGATCATGGGACGCACAATGCAAGGCAAGAAAAAAGCCAAAATGTTTTTCGTATTTATCGCTATCGTCGTAGGTGTAGGCTTGCTGGTAGCCCTGCTTCAATACCTTTGGAACACGCTGATGACCGATATTTTTGAACTGAAAGCGATTAGCTATTGGCAAGCTTTCGGACTGTTTATCTTATCGCGTATTCTTTTCGGCCGCGGCTTTTCGAAACCTAAAAATGGTTTTCGCAGAGATCGAGCTGTAGACGAGCATCTTTCCGACGAAGATCGCGAAAAATTAAAAAGTGAGTGGCGACGACGATTTGACGAACGTTTCAAATGTTAAAGAGTTCAACTAAAAAACAAACGGGAAAATCAGATGATTTTCCCGTTTGTTTTTAGCCGCTAATCAAAAATGTTATCTACTCTGGCGAAGTCGTATCATCTCCCTTCTTTTAAACCTCTCTGCCGTTTGGCCGCGGCCATATTCCAATATCCATCCGAAGGAGACTGTTTTTTTTGTTTACGGAGCGGGGGATTTCCTTTCGACGGACAAACGCAAAAAGGCAGATGCTTTCATTTTTTTGGCAAGCGATAGTCGAAAATTTTCATTGACCCAGAAACAAGAGTGTCGTCATCGCGAGGTGTTAACCGAAGCGATCTTCCACTAGTATCAAAGCCGATGCAAAATGCCGCTCGTCGTGTCACGGCTTTCAAAAGCAAGCTCCCGGAAAAACTAATCCTTAAAAAATATTTAATTTATTAAAGTATTAATAGCCATAACGCGTCTACCACTACAAAGGCCTTTAAAAATTAAAAAAGAAAATAACATGAAAAATAAAATCAGATTTATATTGCCAAGATTGATTGGACTGACGCTCGTCATCGGCATCATTAGCTTCTTTATCGTAACGATATTTAAAATTTTAGCACTGCTTACGTTAACTTTAGCTATAGGTGCACTTGTGCTGTCGCGGATTCGTAAAAAAGCGATGCGCAAACAAGTGCCAACGCAACGATTCGACTCTACAGACCAAGCCATTCGCTTACACGTTGCTGTCGATACAGCTAGCGGGATCGTTCCGGTTGGAGCAAAGCGTGCGCAAGTAGCCATCATCCCCATTCATTAATTTTATCAACCCATTAAAAACATTTTTAAAATAAAAAATCATGTATAGAAAATATAGCCATACGGGCACAGATCAACACAACGGTGCATTTTGTAAAAGTAATTTTAGTGAGAAATTCGAGAAGTTCAGACAGCATTTTTTCGACGAAGAAACGGGATTTCCGAAACGCCATCAGCACGCACAGCAAGCAGGTGTAGCAACAAATATCCGAGAACAAGCTGCATACTTTGAAATCCAATTGTTTGCAGCGGGCCGGAAAAAGGACGCTTTCAAGATCGAATTGCAAGACAATCTATTGACGATCTCGTATGAAGAAACAATGGCGTCACAAGAAGCTTCCTATATACATCAGGAATATTGGCCCAGCGCTTTCCGTCGCACGTTCCAACTGAACGACCAAGTGCTTACGGAAACGATCCACGCAAGCTTTGAAGATGGTGTATTGACGGTTATTGTGCCTAAAGATCCGGCAGCAGCGAAGACCGTAAAAGACGTAAAAATAGATTAAAAAGCAAGTTTGTAGCCTGAAAAAGCAACCGCAAGGTTGCTTTTTTGTTGATTATGAATGATATAGCATGTACACGATAAAAAATTTGATAGATTTGTCCGTATTTTAATTATACTAATTCTAAATAATAAAAGGTTTCCCTATATTTGCCCACACAAGCCACTCAAAAATGAACGGTTTGCACAATGTAAGTACGCACTATTATTTATTAAAATACAGAAAATGAAGTTATTATCTTATTTCGCTTTTATTGTTTTAGCAATTTTTGCTGGTCAGCAGCAGACATCGGCACATGCTATTTGGTTAGAGAGTTCGGCCAGCGGTACAAAAGGACAGGCGCAAGATGTGCGCATATTCTACGGCGAATACGCAACAGCTGAGTTGGAAAAAACGACAGATTGGTATTCTGATCTTCGTTCGTTAGAAGTTATCGTGCTGGCGCCAGACCAGTCGGAAACCAAATTGAGCTTGTCAGATAAAGGAGACCATTTGTTAGCCACCTTTACGCCTGATCAAGACGGCGCTTACCTGATTTATACCAGTCACCCGACAAAAGATTTAGGTGGAAAAACGCGTTACGAATTTACCTCGCAAATACCGGTTCAGGTTGGCAAGTCGGCGACCATCGCTAACGGAAAATTGGCTTATCAGCTATTGGCACCTACTAAAGCCTTAAAAAAAGGACAAAAAGTGGCGCTTTCCTTATCGAAAGCCGGAAAACCACTAGCCGATCAAGACGTTTTGGTGATGTCGTCTTCCGGTTGGTCAAAAACCTATAAAACAGACAGCCAGGGTGTAGCACTTGTAGACGCGCTTTGGGCAGGTAATTACGTGGCCGAGTTTGGACACAGTGAGGAAGTTACCGGGACCTGGCATGGCCAGGAATATCAAGCAACATGGCAGGGCATTACTACAAGCTTTGTTGTCAAATAAGTTGATTTTTAACTACACGAACTGTTAACAACACAACAACACAACAATACGGCGATCGCTGGCAAGTGGTTAACCATCGCCGTATTGAATGTCTTTTTATCACACGATGTTTACCTTTATTTTTTTAATTTTTTTCGTGGGCTTTATGTGCTTGATGAATACGTCTAAACGCATCAGTTGGCCAGAAAAAAGTGTGCGCTTACAACAATGGGGATCAAAACTTCGCTTGAGTCGCAATGTGGCCGGCAGTTTGTTTTTGATCGCAACGGTGTTGAGCATGGCTTTCCTCGGCATAGGCAGCGGTATTTTCGCTGCCGTAGTGATGCTGATGGCGGCAGGCTGCTTATCGATCTTGTTTTTTCCGTTTCGGTACCTAGGCCTGCGCGGTCTTTTCGCCTTATTCGTCGTCTGTTTTATTGTAGAGCAATTCTTTTAAATTATGCCAGCTAATAAAAAATACCTTACCAAATCACCCTGGCTACGATTGAGCAAAATACTGGCCGGTACGGTAGGTGGTTACGCCGTGATGCTCAGTTTTCATTTAGCATTAACCACATTTCTGCCAAAAGACGAAGTAGTAGCCACCGCGTTTATACTCGGCTACATCATGTGGTCGTTCTTGTTGTTGTGGGCATTTATCGCCAAAAATGTGTGGCGCGTATGGCTTACGTACATTGTGTTGACGATCGTTTTTCTATTACCTTATTTCTTAATCAGCACGGCTAACCATGGATCCTAGAAAGTACAATATTTATTTTCATACACACACCATCAGTGGGATCATCATTGCGGCGTTGCTTTATGTTATCTTTTTTGCGGGTTCGTTTTCTTTTTTTAAAGACAACATCACAGCTTGGCAAAAAGGTAAATCGATGAAGGCAGAACATGTTGAAACCGATTACAATTATTTATTGGATTCGCTATCCAAAAAGTACAACCTTACCGGCAGAAATATCGAATTATTTTATCTGAAGCAGGGGCAAGGTGCCTATGTAAATATGAGTACCTCGCAAGATACCACCATCAGCAAACCTAAAACCAAGCCCGAAGGCGAACGCCGTGGCCGCCGTGGCGGAGACGAAGATGCTGCTTATTTTCTGTATTATTTCGCTGATAAAACGCCGACGAGCTACGCAGAGGGCTACGATATGGGCGAATTTTTATACCGTTTGCATTTCTTGGCGCAGCTCAATCAGGTGCCTATCAATATCGGTACGCCATTTGGCTATCTCTTAGCGGGCATTGTATCTTTTCTTTTTCTTTTTGCACTAATCACCGGCTTGTTTTTGCATTGGGATAAGATCAAAACAAATTTCTTTCTGTTTCGACCATTCAGCAAATGGAAAACCGTTTGGACAGATATGCACACGGCATTAGGCGTTATTGGCTTTCCGTTTCAATTTGTTTTTGCCGTTACGGGTATCATTCTCATCGTAAACTTTGTGTTGATTAGCCCGTTCAGCAAATTGCTGTATGGCGGCAACGACGAAGAAATTTATGAGAAATTGCAGTACAATAAAAACATCACCGTAGAATATACTTACGAGCCGCTTGCAGAAAAATTTGACATGAATGCTTTCGTTGCCAAATGGGAATCGACCTGGAAAGATGCGAAAATATCGCGCATCTATATACGCAATTTTCAAGATAAAAGCATGCAAGTGGGTATCGAATCCAAACCGCTATCGACGGCCGCTTTTGCCGGCTCGGGCTACGCGTTGCAAGAGATTGCTACCGGCAAAGTGCTCGAAAGCAAATCGCCTACGCAAGACGCTACCTACATCGATGGTGTGAAAAGTATCATCTACCATTTGCATTTTGGCGACTTTGGCGGCAAGCCATTGCAAATCATTTTTTTTATACTCGGTTTGATGGGCTGCTTGGTCATTATTTCCGGTATCGTGATCTGGTTGGTAGCGCGCGACAAAAACAATGTGCCTGCTTACAAGCGTAAGTTTAATTTCTGGGCCGCAAATTTTTTCCTGGCCGGTTGTTTGAGTATGTTGCCGGTCACGGCCTTTACCTTCGTGCTGTTAAAAATTCTTCCGGTAGTCAATCAATCGGTCATCTATCAGGTGTTTTTTTATAGCTGGTTGCTATTGGGTGTATATCTTCTCGTTTTACGTAATTTGGCACGAATGAATAGACACGTATTACTATTGTCGTTTATTACCTGTTTAGCGGTGCCATTTGCCAACGGCTTTGCGACCGGAAGCTGGATGTGGACGACATGGCAATCGGGTGCCACCGATATTTTCTTTATTGATGCCTTGTTTTTAACGTTAAGTGTTTGCTGTTTGTTTGCCTTTTTTAAAGTTCAAAAGCAGGCAAAGCCATTTCAGGTATTAGCAAAGAAATAAATTTTGTATAATGTTTGGAAGAGGGTAGTCATGTTTTCGGCTGCCCTTTTTTTTGAACATTTCCTTAAACAAGGTGTTCCTTTATAAACAAAATTTTAACAAAACGAGCTATGGAACAAGTAACTGTAACCACAGAACGAGGCATAGAGAAAACGACGACGTTAAAAAATGGCGACGTATTATTAGAAATCAGTAAGTCGGATCTGACAGAGGAAACGATACCGCCAGTACAAACATTTTACATTAATAATGAACTGGTGGATAGAAAAGCTTATGAAAAACGATTACAAACGCCCTAACGATACAGCAATCAGCCCCCTGATTGAGCATATTCTCCAAGTCGTGAAACTGAACGAAAGTGAGATGGCTACGATGGAGCGCTTCTGGAAAACGAAGCTTCTTGAAAAAGGAGATTACCTGCTGCGTAACGGAGATGTTTGCCGCTATGATAGCTATGTCGTTTCCGGCACGCTGAAAGCTTATTATATCAATGCAGATAATGGGCAGGAAGAAATTATTTATTTTGCTGTAGACGATTGGTGGGCGAGTGACATCTATAGCTTCTCTAAGCAACAGCCTTCTATTTACTCGATCCAGGCATTGGAAAATTCCCGATTGTTGCAGATCAGTTTTTCATCATTTCAACAGCTGTTGGAGGAAGTGCCACGGTTAGAAAAATATTTCCGAATGATGTTGGAAAGCTACGTGGGTAAGTTACAGCAGCGTATTAGCTACAGCCATGTGCACGATGCCGAGACACGGTATTACAATTTTGTGCAGCAGTATCCGCTAATCGCCAGACGTGTGCCCCAATACCTGATTGCTTCCTATCTCGGCGTATCGCCTGAATTTATCAGCCGTATTCGAAAGAAAAGAAAATCTGCTTGAACTAGATCAATTTTTTTCTAGGCGAAGATTCGAAATTTTGCTTTTATAAATTATAAAAGCAATGAACAAGGTATTAATTATTAACGCCAGCGTGCGGCAGGAACGATCGCATAGCCGCAAATTGGCACAGGTATTTATGGATAACTGGCAGTCGAAGTATCCGGAAGATACGTTTATTTTTCGCGAAGTCGGGCTAGATCGTATTCCGCCTATCGACGAAGCCTGGATAGCGAGTGCTTTTCGAAAACCACAGGA
>JAAIGF010163582.1_pt1 | contig 12130 bp, 12 predicted proteins | sample 6487441 | NCBI WGS metagenome assembly JAAIGF01 (sample SAMN13974129, study PRJNA590717) | phyllosphere metagenome | biome: pepper field; feature: multiple bacterial spot infested pepper fields; material: pepper leaves; isolation source: leaves from pepper fields | host: Capsicum annuum ...
AATGCAGAACGATTACAACTGCTTCTTTTTTATTGCCGATCTGCACTCCCTAACAACGCATCCCACACCGGGCGACCTCAGTCGTACCGTGCGTGAAGTTGTTGTAGAGTACCTTGCCGCTGGAATAGATCCTGAAAAGTCAACCATTTATGTGCAATCTGACGTTCCTGAAGTGGCAGAGTTGTACCTGTACATGAATATGAACGCCTACTTAGGTGAGCTCGAGCGCGCCACCGCCTTTAAGGATAAAGTGCGTGCCAACCCCGACAATGTAAACGCCGGCTTGCTAACCTACCCGGTACTTATGGCCTGCGACATATTGTTGCACCACGGCACTAAAGTGCCGGTGGGCAAGGATCAGGAACAACATCTTGAAATGACACGAACCTTTGGCAACCGCTTTAATAGGCTCTACAATGTTGACTATTTTAAGGAAGCTTTCGCTTTTTCCTACAGCGATAAACTGGTCAAGATTCCAGGACTTGATGGCAACGGAAAGATGGGTAAATCAAATGGTGAAGCCAGCTGCGTGTATTTAAGCGACACTCCGGAGGTGATCCGTAAGAAGGTTATGCGCGCGGTTTCGGATTCAGGCCCCACAGCAATGAACCAGCCAAAGCCGGAAGCTATCCAAAATCTGTTTGACCTCATGAAAGTCGTATCATCTGCAGATACTTTGGCGCATTTCGATGAGCTATACAACAGCTGTTCGATTCGCTACGGAGACTTTAAAAAACAACTTGCCGAAGATATGGTACTTGCCACAGAACCGGTCCGTTCTCGTATACAAGAGATATCCGCCGACGAGGAGTACTTGACGAAAGTAGTGAAGCTCGGCGCCGAGAAAGCTAGTGAGAGCGCCAGAAAAACTATCCGCGAGGTTCGGGAGATCATAGGTATCAAGCGGTTATTTTAAAAAACGACGTATCGTTTTAAATTTTATCCTTACATTTTTAATTGGAGCACATGCACTTAGCCATCGTAGGAAATATTGGAGCTGGAAAAACAACCTTAACCGAAAAATTAGCTCGTCACCTCAATTTTGAACCTCAATTTGAAGCTGTAGAAAACAATCCCTATTTGGAAGACTTCTACAGCGATATGAAACGTTGGGCCTTTAACCTTCAAATATTTTTCTTAAATAGCCGTTTTAGGCATATCGTAGACCTGCAAAGCCGAGGTATCAACATGATACAAGATCGAACGATCTATGAAGATGCTTACATCTTCGCAGAAAACCTGTACGATATGGGCTTGATGAGCGCGCGCGATTTTGAAAACTATAGCAATATTTTCCAAAGCATCGTGCATTATATCAAACCTCCGGATCTGCTGATCTACCTACGCGCTTCGGTGCCAACCTTGGTCAGCAACATCCAAAAAAGAGGTCGTGACTACGAATCAGCTATACGACTGGATTACTTATCCAAGCTCAATGAAAAATATGAAAAGTGGATCGGAAATTACGAAGAAGGAAAACTATTGATCCTCGACAAGGACAATCTCGATTTCGCAAACAATCCGGAAGACCTAGGTCAAATCATCGGAAAGATCGAAGCCGAAATGTTCGGGCTTTTCTAGTATCCCCTCGATATCTAACACCGTGCCTCCAGCAATCTTTTAATAGAAACTGCTGGAGGCATTTTTAATTGAGGTCAAGGATGTAACCTTACAGCAAGCCCTCGTCTCGAAAACTGAAATAGGAGCTATTTGTGAAAATGATATGGTCGCTCACGCTGATATTCAATAGTGCTGCCGCACTTACGATCTGCTTGGTCAATTGTTTATCTTCTGGGCTGGCCTTTAATGATCCCGAAGGATGATTATGCATGAGGATTATGGAACTAGAGGTATTTTGAACGGCGTATTTCAGAATAAAACGGATATCGACAGGCGTAAAATCATTGCCTCCACGACCAATCAATTGTTTATCCTGCAGCTTGCAAGCTGTATTCAGATAGAGTACCCAAAATTCTTCGTACTCCAAATCTTGCATGGTAAATCGAAAATAATCATACACACGCCTACTGCTATTGAGCAGCGGCTTCGACTCGGGCTCGGATTCACGCCTACGGCGACCAAGCTCCAAGGCTGCGATGATGGAAATGGCCTTCGCCTCGCCAATGCCTTTATAGGCACACAGTTCCTTGACCTCCAATTTGGAAATATTGTCCAAACTGTTGTTTGCACTTGATAATATACGCCGACAAAGCTCTACGGCACTTTCATCCGGGGAACCCGACCCAATTAGGATCGCCATCAATTCAGCGTTGGTCAATGAGCGCCGCCCCTGTTCCATTAATTTTTCGCGAGGACGATCAGCTTCTGACCATTCCCGAATAACAAGTCTGTGTACTCCCATCTCAGCATTTTTTCCTAAACAAATATACTAATATTTTTAGTAATTCAAAAACGAAAATCCTATTTTTAAATCGATTAACAATTCTTAACCAATTCTAGGGGCACATTTCCGTTATAAACTTTATCTTTGCAGTTCCGTAAGTAATATGTAAACTATGAGCAAAGCAATTATTAAGACAGAAAAAGGCGACATGACTGTGCAATTTTACACAGAAGATGCTCCAAATACCGTAGCAAATTTCATCAAATTGGCGAAATCTGGCTATTACGATGGATTGACTTTTCACCGTGTAATTCCTGATTTTGTTATCCAAGGTGGTTGCCCAAATAGTCGTGAAGGCGCTACCGGCATGCCCGGAACTGGCGGTCCAGGATACAAAATTGATTGTGAGTTGACGGGAGAAAATCAGTACCACGATCGTGGTGTGCTTTCTATGGCCCATGCTGGACGTAACACTGGCGGTTCACAATTTTTCGTTTGCCACAGCAGAAACAATACTGCGCATTTAGATAGAAACCATACCTGTTTCGGTAAAGTGATTGAAAACGTAGATGTAGTGGACGATATTCGTCAAGGCGACCGTATTTTGAGCATTGAAGTAATTGAAGATTAATTTTTGATCCATGAATTTAAGAGCATTAGTATCAGTAACTGGAAAAACTGGCCTTTATAAATTGATCGGTCAAAACAAGGGTGGATTTATCCTTGAATCGCTAGATGAGAAGAAGGTAAAATCTACCGTTAACCTTTCGACAACTAAAATGGCTACTCTGGAAGATATCACCATTTATGGCGAAGATGAAGAAATCAGGTTGTTGGATGTTTTGGAAGCAATTAAGGCTTCTGGAAACGATACACCTGACGTGAAGGCTGACGGCGAAACGCTACGCGAGTTTTTCCGCGAGGTAGCCCCAGGACACGACGAATCACGTGTGTACTCGTCCGATATCAAAAAAATCATTTCTTGGTATAACATTATCAAAGAATTACCTTTATTTGAAGAGGAAGCTCCAGCACCAATACAATAGAGTATATTCGATGATCCTGTACAAAAAGCCTTGATGAAGCATGCCTCATCAAGGCTTTTTTATAGCAATATCAACCAGCAAGGCAAATAATTAAAACAAGCGCATCTGTGGACTTCGATTGGGCCGCTCAAACAGATCTGTACGCAGAATCGGGTACTCTTCTTTATCCATATATTTCTTTACAGCCGACTTAAACAGCTGCTGGATACCATGGGCTATCTCACCATCTCCGCGTATCCGACGCCCCCATTCACTATCGTTTACCTTTCCTCCATGACAGGCTTCAATACCGTGTAGCACCTTCGCCGCACGATCGGGGTAGTTTTTATGCAGCCAATCGCGAAAGATATCTCCAATAGCGCCATTTAAACGAACGATGGTATAACTTGCCCATTTCGCACCAGCATCGGCAGCGCTTTTGATCAGCGCAGGCATCTCATCGCTGTTGATCCCAGGCACAATGGGTGCAATCATCAATGATACGGGAATATTTCTTTCGGCCAAGCGCTCGATAAGTTTAAGCCTCGAAATAGCCGTGGCTGTCCGAGGTTCCATCTTACGACGCACCTCCTCTCGCAAACTGTTGATCGTCACCGATACGCTAACCAAACCCATTTCTGCCAAGGCTTCTAATATATCTAGGTCACGAAGCATCAATACATTTTTACTGATCAATGACACGGGGTGTCTGTAAGCCAACAATGTAGACAGCAGCTCCCTTGTGATGCCTAACTTACGCTCGATAGGTTGATAACAATCTGTATTACCAGACATAAAGATCACTTCCGGACGATAGCTTTTCCGTTCGAACTCCTTTTCCAACAGCTCCACAGCGTTGTACTTGACCAATATTTTTCTTTCAAAATCAAGCCCCGGGCTATAGCCCCAATACGCATGTGAATTTCGGGCATAGCAATATATGCATCCATGCTCACAGCCTTGATAGGGATTTAAAGATTGATAGAAACCGATATCGGGGCTGTCTACTCGAGAAAGGATTACTTTGGGATAAGTCGGAATTATTTTGGTGCTCGCAACACCGAGAAAGGGCTCATCCAAGCCTTCCACATGCTCCTGTACATATTGATTGGAAAAGAACTTGTTATTAGGATTAACCTGTGCTCCTCTTCCCTTTAGATATTCTTCCTGCAATTGATCTAAACCCATATTCAAAAATACTAAAAAATTTAGTATGTAAAAATAGGTTTTTAGTTATTTTTACGGTGTTGAAACAACCATTCATATATATCTCCCCGATGGAACAGGCGTTCAACGCTGCCATGCGTGCCGCCCGGAATAATGGTCAACTTCGCTTCCGCATGCGGGTTTACCCTTTTTATGGCATGGTATATTTTTTTTGATTCCGAGGCAGGAACAGCGCGATCCGCGCTTCCATGCTGTATCCACAAAGGAACAGTAGCTAAGCTCTCCGCATATTTTGCGGTACCTCCACCACAAATGGCCACCGCCGCGGCTACCAAATCGGGATATTTACCAACAAAATCCATTGTTCCATAGCCGCCCATGCTCATCCCACAAACATAGACCCGATCTTCATCAATATTATAGTGTTCCACCACGTAAGACAAAACGTCCTTTACCTTATCCGGATCCCATCCATTGGTAGTCTGCGGCGCCACAACGATAGAAGATGGCACCGCTACACCTCTATTTTTTGCGTAAAGCACACCATACCGCTTCACTCGATTTAGATCGTGCCCAGAAAGGCTACGCCCATGCAAGAAAATCAGCAGCGGATTTTTTTTCTCCTCGTCGTAATGCTCGGTATCGATTAAAAAATTATATGAAGTCTTTCCTTCTACAGCCTCTTGCTGCCCATAAGACAGCTGTGATACAAATAGCAACAGCAGCAATAAATAATTCCAATTCATGTTAATCTGGTTGGTAGCATGTTTAAACCAATCAATTCCAGACACCTAAAATACGATAATATAATTATATAAGCAATGGCTTCTACATAAAGGCACCTCCTGCAACAGACGTCTATCATCCTCATCCCAAAAATGGGTTTTATCTCTCCTCCTATTTGCTTATTTTTGAAAAAAGGAGCTGTCATGAAACAAAGCGTTACCATATTATATTGTCCAAAATGCGGATGGATGTTGCGTGCAGCCTATTTCGCGCAGGAAATATTGACGACCTTCGTTGACGATATTTACGGTGTAACGCTCGTGCCCAGCGAAATAAGCGGACGTTTTTCCGTTTCTGTGGGCGACATAATTCTATTCGACAGAAAAGTCGAAGGGCGGTTCCCAGAAACGAAAGAGCTTAAACAGTTGCTGCGCGATGTTGTCAATCCAACAAAGAAACTTGGGCACTCCGATAAAAAGGACGATCAAACGCATGCATAAACCGCTACATGGCAATCCGAAGTAAGGGGAAACCTTTAGCAACTCCCTTATATGCCACAGAATAGGAAAAGCTACAGGCATTGCTTACCTTTCCAAACTTGAACACAGCATGAAAATATTACATACGGCCGATTGGCACCTCGGAAAAAAACTCGATTACTTCTCCCGCTTGGAAGAACAGCGCGAGGTGCTTGCCGAGATTAGTGAAATAGCCGAGCGCGAGCAGGTCGATGCGATTATTATTGCGGGCGATCTTTTTGACACATTTAATCCGCCGGTTGAGGCCGTAGAGCTACTCTATAAAACGCTGCGCCGGCTTAGTAATAATGGCGAGCGTCCCGTTATCGCTATTGCGGGCAACCATGATAGCGCCGATCGCATTGACGCCCCAGATGCCCTAGCCCGCGAGTGTGGAATCATCTTCGTTGGATACCCCAAGGCACGCGTAGTCCCATTTGAGGTGCAGCATGGCTATGCCCTGTCCAAAACCGATGATGGCTTTATCGAACTGCTTCTACCTCGTCATAATTATCCATTGCGTATCATCCACACGCCTTTTGCCAATGAACTGCGCTTAAAACAGTTTCTCGGACTGGAAAAAAAAGAACAAAAACTTAATGAGTTGCTGCACCAGCACTGGCAAACCGTTGCCGATACCTATTGTGATGAGCAAGGGGTAAACATGCTCACCGCACACCTTTACATGCTTAAACGTGGAGGTGAAATCCTGGAAGAGCCCGAAGGGGAAAAGCCCATCAAAGTGGGGCACGCCGATCTGATCTACTCTGACGGTATCCCGAGGCAGATGCAGTATACCGCACTGGGGCATCTCCACCGATTTCAGGAAATTGGCGGACACCCGGCGCCTGTTGTTTATCCGAGCAGCCCACTGGCCTACTCCTTTTCCGAGGCCGGACAAGAAAAAGGAGTAGTCATTATTGACGCGACGCCCGCACAGCCCGTGACCTACACTAAAATACCTTTAACGAGCGGTCGCACATTGCACCGAAAAAGGTTCTTGCACATGGATGAAGCGGTGGCATGGCTATCTGCCAACCCCTATGCCTTGATAGAACTGACCTTGGTCAGCAACACTTTTTTAAGCTCTGCGGAGTTAAAACGCATACACGAAGCCCACGATGGCATCATCCATATCATCCCGGTCATCAAATCCGAGGAAATGATAGAAGAAAAAGTACAATCTATCAACCTCGACCAAGATATAGATGCCCTATTTAAGGATTATTTTCAATATCGCCTCGCACAAGAGCCCAACGATGAAATCATGCAGCTGCTCAACGAAGTGATAAACAGCAACACAGAAACGGAGGATTAAAGCGTGCTACCATTATATCTCAGTATCGAAGGACTATATTCCTACCAGAAAAAACAAGAAATTGATTTCACTAAATTGACGGAAGCGGGGCTTTTCGGCATCTTTGGAAAAGTGGGTTCCGGAAAGTCTTCCATCATTGAAGCCATCAGCTTTGCGCTGTATGGAGAAACCGAACGCTTGAACAAGCAGGAGAAACGCACCTACAACATGCTAAACCTCCAGTCGGAAAATGCCTGTATTGTGTTCGAATTTTTCAATTTCGAACAGCGTAAGTTCCGTTTTGTTGCGCAATGGAAGCGCCGAAAGCGATTCGAAGAAACGACCCCGCTTGAACGCTATGCCTACGAGTGGAAAGATGAGCAGTGGCTGCCCCTTACGTCAGCAGACGGTGCAGATATTACGCGGCTTACCTACCCTAACTTCCGTCGGACGATAATCATCCCGCAAGGGCAATTTAAGGAGTTTTTAGAGCTTCGCGGCAAAGATCGATCGGACATGATGAAGGAGATCTTTAACCTGAACCGCTTTGACCTAGGCCCCAAAGTATCTCATTTACAACGGCAAAACAACAGTAAAATAGAGTTGCTTAAAGGTGCCCTATCTGGCTTTGAATCCGTTAGCACGGAAATCCTAGATAACAAAAAGGAGGAACTGGCAAAGGCGCAAGTAGATCTCCATGCGTTAAAGGCAGAAACAGCAAATCTGGAAAGCGAGCTTTCCCGCCTCGCCGAAAGCAAACGCCTACGCGCGGAACTCCATCACAAGCAGCAGGAAGTGACGTCCTACCGAAATGAACAGCCTAAAATTCTACAGCAGGAACAGGAGCTGAATACTTTCGAAAGAACCCAACAGGCTTTTAAAGAGGTTCTTCAGCACACGCAAATGCTCAATAAGGAGAAAGAGCACGTAACCTTAAAGATCCAACAACTCACGACAAGAAAGGAAGAAACACTTACCCGTTTAGAAGAGCAGGAAAGCCATTGGAAAAAAATCGAAGTAGATTATCAACAGATCGAAAAATTACGCCGCGAGTGCGAAGATCTAAAGTTGCTTATCTATATTGTTCAGCAGCAAGAACACAAAAAGACGGTAAGCAAGCGCATAGAAGATGGCAAGCCCCATCTTATCAAAGTTCAGGAAAATGAACGCATCCTTCTTGAAAGTATTCGCGAACACGAAGACAAGCTGGATTCCTTAAAACACAAAAAAGTAGATACAGCAATCCTCCTTGCATTGGAAGCATGGTACCAGATCCAAGAAACCCTATCGGGAAAAATAGTTGATATCGAGCAGCAAATTACGGTTTTGGAAGCTGATATAACGGTGGAAGCCGAACGATTCACATCCAAAAATCTGGGTATTGATAACTGGGAAGAACGGCTACGACAAATTGAAGTGCAATACCATCAGCAACTGCTGGACATCCAAAAGGAAGAAACGCAGCTGCAGGTACAGGCGAAGCTAAGCGAATTTGCGGACAACCTAAGCGATGGTCAGCCCTGCCCGCTTTGCGGCTCGCTTGAGCACCCCATGCACCTCGAGCGTAGCGACGTATCCCACTGGGAAAATGAACTGCGCCTGAAAAAAGAAGATGTCAACCATAATCTCGTGGTCTTGAAAGAAAATTTTCAGGAATTTACTCATGCCGGTATCCTATACAAGGAAAAGAAAGCGCAGGTACAGCAACTCACGACGTCGCTCGCGTCACTCCAATCGCAATATGCAGATCATCTATTGACGTTCTGCTGGAACGATTTCTCGGCACACGACAAAGAGCCATTTCTCTCCTACAAAAGCAAGAACCAAACGGCTGAAACAGCTATTAAACATGCAGAAGCCGCGTTAAAAGATCGTCGACAAGAGTTATCCGCAGCGCAGATCAAGGTGGAAAAGTACAAAGCAACCTTATCTGGTCTGGAACAAGAGCTCGTGGTTATCGGTAGTCTTGTACAACAAACCGAAAGGCAATTGCAGGTACTAAAGCCCCATGAATTTGCCCAACAAAAAGAATCTACACTGCTAGGTCGAAAACAGCATACAGAAAATCACATCACGTATCTGCAAGACAACTACAAGTCTTTGACAGAAACAATTCAACGATTGAAAACCGAATTTGCGGCAATCAACGGCGAGCGTACAGCTGCCAAGGAACAATTTCACCAGCTTTACCAACAACTAGGCACCAAACAGGCTGAAATATCGGCCCTGTTGAAAGAATTCGGTTACAGTGATATTATCCAAGTGCAGCAAATACTACAAAAACAACTGAATGTTCCGCAAATCCGAAGCATCATACAGGATTTTAATGTCAATTTCCAAGTGGCGCTTCAGCAGTTGGCGGAACTAACGTCCAAGATAGCGAACGACGACTACCATGAAGACCTCCATCAAGAGAAAATGGAGCTATTCCGATTGAAAAAGGAGGAGCTGGAACTACATACACGTATCGTCGGCGCGTTGGAACGAGAATGTTCGCACCTATTGGTAGAATTTGAAAAGAAAGAAAGGCTGCTGGAAGAATATGAACAGGTATCGTCACGCAAAAGCAACCTAACAACGCTCGAGAACCTTTTCCGCGGTGCTGGCTTTGTTAATTATGTATCCAGCATTCACCTTCAACGGCTCTGTGAGATCGCCAACTTACGCTTCCATAGATTGACGCGCAACAATTTAAGCCTGACCATTAACGAAAACAACGAATTTGAAGTTATCGATTATTTAAACAATGGCTTCCGACGATCGGTCAAAACACTTTCTGGCGGGCAAAGCTTTCAAGCATCCCTATGTTTGGCCTTGGCGCTAGCAGAAAGCATCCAGACACTCAACAAAGCCGATAAAAATTTCTTTTTTATTGACGAAGGCTTCGGCACGCAGGATGCAGAGAGTATGAACACCGTATTTGAAACATTGCAGTATCTTCATCGCGAAAACCGTATCGTCGGCATCATTTCCCATGTGGAAGAATTGAAAGAACGAATACCCCGTGCAGTGAACGTGGTAAACGACCATGAAAGAGGAAGTCAAATTAACAATTTACATTGATCAGGCCCGGACGGGCCGAACAGATAAGTTATGCTTAAAAAATATGTGATTATTGTAGCTGCTGGACGTGGCACCCGAATGAACGCCGAGCTGCCCAAACAGTTCTTGCTGATCGATGAGCGTCCCATACTTATGCACACCATGGAACGCTTTCGCAGAGGTAAAGATATGCCCGATGTCATATTGGTTCTACATCCAGAGATGCACGCCTACTGGACAGATCTATGCAGGCAGCATAATTTTCAGATTCCACATCACATTGTTTATGGTGGCGAAAGCCGTTTTCAAAGCGTTCAAAATGGTTTGTCGTATATTTTTGAAGTAGAAAAAGCTGATCTGGAAGATGTTGTAATAGCTATCCATGACGCAGCACGTCCTGTCATCAGCCAAACACTGATCGATCGTTGCTTTACAGAAACCATGCAGTACGGAGCAACAACAGCTGCAGTACAGAGCACCAATTCCATTCGTTTAGGCACTATCGATGAAAGCACGGCTATCGATCGTCAAGAGGTATGGATCGTGCAAACACCACAAACTTTTCGGGCTAACATCTTACAAAAAGCCTTCGCCCAACCTGAAATGGATTCCTTCACGGATGATGCTTCCGTCGTAGAAAAAATGGGCTATCCCGTCCGTCTTATAAGCGGTGACCAGCGAAATATAAAAATCACTTTCCCCGAAGACATTGCGATAGCCCATTTGTATTTAAAAACCTTGGATACTAGGCGGCACCCCGAATAACGCGTAATAATATCGCTATAATGGCGATAACCAACAAAACGTGGATAATACCACCAGACGCATATCCGCCAAAAAAACTAACAGCCCAAATTATTACTAAAATAACGGCTACTAAATAAAGAATATTTCCCATAACTTTTACTATTAAATTAATAAACTCGTTTCTTATGTTCTATTATAAGAACAAGATTTCTTCAGGAAAAGTTTTGGATAATTTTACGAATTAATTAGAGCTACAGCAGGATAGACAATCCATCAAACGCAACGTGTACGCCATCAGGTAAATGTTGCTCGATGTCTGCATGTTTCCCAAAACGATGGCTTATGTGTGTAAGATATGTTTTTTCAGCGCCTATCTCCTTCGTAAAAGCTAATGCCTCTTCGCGCGTAAAATGGGATATATGCGGTTCCTCTTGTAGCGCATTCACCACGAGCACTTTAACGCCCTTCAGCAAGGATCTGGAATATTCCGACACCGTTTTGGCATCTGTGATATAAGCAAAATCGCCCAACCGAAACCCTAGAACCGGCATTTTGTAGTGCATCACTTCGATGGGCATAATGCGTTGCTCCTGAATATAGAATGGCTCCCCAGCTACAATGGGCTGTAACTCTAATCGGGGTACTCCCGGATACTTTACCTCACCAAAAGCATAGTAAAACTCCCGCTTCAAAGCCTCATGGGTAATAGTTGTTGCATATATGGGAATAGATTGCTGTTGTTGGTAATTAAAGGCGCGTACATCGTCCATTCCGGCGATATGATCTTTGTGCGAATGGGTAATCAGCACAGCATCAAGATGGCGAATATCCTCACGCAGCATCTGATAGCGAAAGTCAGGCCCCGTATCAACCACCAAATTTAAGCCTTCAATTTCGATAAAAATAGCTGTACGCAAACGCTTGTCGCGACTGTCTGTCGATTGGCAAACTGCACATTGGCAGGCAATAACGGGCACGCCCTGCGATGTTCCTGTACCTAAAAAAGTAACCCTCACAATGCGGCCTCGACTTTCTTGATCGTTCGGTAAAACTCCTTTTTCTTATCGTCAAGCACCGTTGCGTCCACCTCCATTTCCCGCAATAGTTGTATCAAGGATTGTATCCTAACTTCTAGATTGGAAAATTTATTGACCATAATTACCTTCGTATGCTGAAGCACGCATGCTCCAGTACGAAAGGAGCCCTTTTCATAACGCACCCTGTAGCCAAAATCGGCAAACAGCTCCTCCAGCTTCCCTAAATT
>JAAIGF010104603.1_pt1 | contig 12126 bp, 6 predicted proteins | sample 6487441 | NCBI WGS metagenome assembly JAAIGF01 (sample SAMN13974129, study PRJNA590717) | phyllosphere metagenome | biome: pepper field; feature: multiple bacterial spot infested pepper fields; material: pepper leaves; isolation source: leaves from pepper fields | host: Capsicum annuum ...
ATCTATTCAAGTAGAGGGCACTAGCGGCGAAGCCAGCGTCGAGATTGTTTTATCTCCCAATGGAAAGCTAAAATATTCCCGAATCGAAGAACTAAAGTCCATATTCGAAAAAGAATATGACTTAGATCTAGGTCTAAAAGGTGGCACATTGGTTGCAAAAGTGAAGCGTAAATCCGGTTTTAGCGGAAATAATTCACTTTCTGTAGCCTATATTATTCATGTTCCCACAAAAATTTCGTCTCAAGTAAAAACTTCTGGAGGAAGCATTTCTATGAGCAACCTAACAGGAGACCAAACCTTCGCAACATCAGGCGGCAGCTTGACGGCAAATAACCTAAATGGCAACATTAACGGCAAAACTTCTGGCGGTAGCATCACGGCAAAATCCTCTCAAGGCAACATTCAAATCTCGACCTCTGGCGGATCGATCACCATGGAGCAATTGAGCGGCACAATCGTAGCAAAAACTTCGGGCGGATCCATCACCGCAAAACAAGTAGTCGGCAAGTTGAATGCAGCGACTTCGGGTGGGTCAATCAATTTCGACAGCATAGAAGGAGATATCCAAGCAGCAACATCAGGCGGTAGCGTGAATGCAACGATCGCAAAAATTACGAATCCATTAAGTTTGAGCACCAGCGGTGGCAGCATCAACCTCAAAATTCCAAAAGGTGGCTACAACTTAGATTTGAGTGGCACCAGAGTCAATGTCAATAACTTAGATAATTTCTCCGGAAGCACCAAGAGAGACCGAGTAACGGGTAATGTAGGTGGCGGCGGCCATTCAGTGACAGCCAAAACTTCTGCTGGAACAGTGAACCTAAGCTGGTTATAAAAAACATCAACATGCAAAATTACCTCAAAACAGCCTGGCGAAACATTAAACGCCAAAAAAGCTTTGCTGCGATCCATGTCTTAGGCATGGGCGTAGCCATTGGTGTGGCGACCTTATTGTTTCTCACGGCTATGTTTGAGTTGTCTTTCAACGATCAGCACGAAGATCGGGATCGCATTGGCTTGCTTTATTTTCAATCTAATCCCGCACATGGACTGACCTACTCGAGTACGATGCCTACGCCGTTGGCGCCCATATTGAACGCTGAAATAGAAGGTTTGGAAGGCGTGTCTCGTTATTACAACGGCACACTTCTTTTCCGCAATGGCGATAAGCAGATCAGCTCCGACGCAAAATTTGTCGATCCCGACTTTCTATCCATCTTCGATTTTGGACTGGAAGAAGGTGCAGACAATGCGCTGAAAGATTTAGATCATATTGCGATTACTAAGAAATTGGCTACTTCACTTTTTGGTGCAAGTACTGTAGTCGGTCAATCCGTTGAGGTATACCTCAACGGATCTTGGACTTCTAAGATTATTTCTGCGATTCTTCAGGATCTTCCTAAAAATTCCAGCTTAGAGTTCACCTCTCTAATTCGCTTCGAACATAAACCAAACTACCTGAACAACTTAGATCAGTGGAATCATAATGATCATAGCGTATTTGTAAAAACGACGCTGCCCATAAACCAAAAAGCTGCATTCAATACTAAAACTCGACAGGTAATTACCAATCATTTCAAACCACAAACCGAGGAACTGAAAAGAGATGGCGCCACCGCCGATGCCAATGGCGATTATATCACCTTACAAGCACTTCCTTTTTCAGATTATCATTTGAACGAACTAGGCTTAGGTGATGCTGGATCGACAACCTTTCCTTGGATGTTGATCGGCATTGCCGGATTGATGGTATTTATTGCCTGTTCGAATTTTATCAACCTGTCATTGGCGAACTCCATTACACGCAAACGCGAAGTAGGTACGCGCAAAACGTTGGGTAGTACCAACGGACAATTGATTACACAGTTTTGGACAGAATCGCTACTAATCACTGGCGCAGCATTGATTTTTGGCTTAGTACTAGCTTGGTTGTTGCTGCCGCAATACAATGCCAACATGGGCTACAATCTCAAAATAGCAGAACTATTTAGCCCCACCAACCTCGCACTATTTGCACTCACATTTCTTCTGATCGCTTTGATCGCTGGTGGCTATCCCGCCTGGCAAAATGCACAATCAAATGTGATCGAGGCGTTAAAGGGCACCTCCTCGGGCAGTACGAAACACGGCTTACGCAACACATTGACGGTGGTGCAATTTGCCATCGCCACCTTTATGATTATCGGCACGATCGTAATCAGTACTCAACTGAGTTACCTTTCTAATCGTTCCCTTGGGTATAATAAAACAGAAGTGATCAGCATACCGATTGGCAGTGGTATCAACCATCAGCAGGCATTAGAAAGAATGCGTGCAGACTTGGCCACAGTACCATTCGTGACGCATGTGACAGGTACAGATATCAATATGGGTCGTGGCCGAGATGGCAGCACATCCAACTCTAAGATTGGATTTGATTACGAAGGTCGCGGAATCAGTACACATTTTCTACGGGTGGATTACGATTATTTGGACGCGTTAGATATCGACCTATTAGCTGGGCGTGATTTCTCCCGTGGATTTGGCACCGATACCAGTGCCATTATCGTCAACGAACAAATGGCGATCGCGCTTGGTGGTACTGATGCCATTCTTGGAAAAAATATTGACATGGGGATTACTTCGACCGTGATTGGCGTAGTCAAAGATTTTAATTTTAAAGATTTAAGACAAAAAGTCGAACCACTGACTATGCACATCAATCCAAATATTGGTTTTGATGTAGAATATATATTTGTGCGCGTACAAACCGACAACCTGGCTACAGCTTTAAAAGACGTGGAAAAAGTCTGGAAAAACATCAATCCGAAAGCGGCTAGTGAAGCCTCTTATCTAGATGAAAACACCGAAAACATGTACAAAAAGGATCGTCGATTTGCCCATATCATTGTTGGTGGTGCTGTCATCGCCATCGTGATATCCTGTATGGGATTGTTCGCGATAGCACTTCTAAGCATCAATCAACGAGTTAAAGAGATTGGCATCCGAAAGGTATTAGGTTCGAGCATATCCGATCTTGTGTTGCTCCTATCCAAAGACTTTATCCTGCTTGTTTTATTAGCCTTGCTGATTGCTTCGCCATTAGCTTGGTGGGGTATGCAACATTGGTTAGATGGCTTCGCGTATCGTATCGATATGGCTTGGTGGATCTTTGCCCTAGCGGGAATAATTTCTTTGGTGATCGCCATCTTAACGGTAAGCGGACAAGCTATTCGCGCAGGCCTGCGCAATCCGGTCAATAGTTTACGGAATAACTAAGTCTAAAACGCGATGTGGAAAAACTACCTAAAAATCATGTATCGGAATCTCTGGAGATACAAAGCCTATTCTTTGCTCAACATTTTGGGACTTTCGATAGGCTTGGCCTCTACCTTTTTGATTTTTTTGTGGGTACATCAGGAACGCAGCTATGATCAATTTCACGATAAATCCGCACAAACCTATCGCTTGACCAGTGGCATATCACAAGATTTTGTGGCAGCCACCACACCACCTCCGATCGGACATGAGATGGCTAGTAAGATTCCTACAATCAAAGATTACCTGCGTCTTACACATCGGGTAGATCATCTGTTTGAGCATGATGGAAAAAAATTCGAGGAGAAAGAAGGCTTTTATGCTGATGCTAACTTCTTATCTTTCTTCTCTTTTACTGTCTTGAAAGGCGATCCAACTACGGCATTGCAGAATCCAGACGCCATCTTGCTCACCGAAAAGATGGCAAATAAGTACTTTGGCAGCGCGGATGTCGTGGGCAAAACCTTGATCCGAGACAACAATAATCTGGTCACGGTGTCTGCTGTACTGGCTGATATTCCAAGTAATTCGCACCTCCAATTTGATTATATTCTACCGATTTCGGCGATAAAGGACAATGATTGGAAATACCCGAGTCAAGATTGGGGCAACTTTATTTATTACACCTATTTTCAGCTAGACGAGCAACTTACACCTACGGCCGAAGCCTTATCCAATGTGACAGGAGAGATTATGCGTCAGTACAAAACGCATGTAGATGGGGTGATAGCCAAGACGGAATTCAAACTCCAGCCCTTGTCAGACATACACTTGCACTCGCAAAACTTTCAGGTCGATGTGGCCGTGCATGGGCATTATTTGTATGTAAACACACTATCGCTCGTAGGTCTATTTATCCTAATTGTGGCCTGCATCAATTTTATGAATTTATCTACAGCACGATCTGCAAGGAGGGCTCGAGAAGTCGGTCTTCGAAAAGTCGTTGGTGCGGATCGCAAACAGTTGATTATGCAGTTTCTAGGAGAATCATTATTGATCACTTCTATCTCCGTCATCATCGCTCTAGCGCTGGTGATACTTGCCTTACCTGCATTTAGCCTCTTGATTGGGAAAACAATATCAATCTCTCTTTTGAGTCCGGAAATGGGGATGTACTTATTAGCCATTGCGACTTTTACCGGACTTTTTGCTGGAAGCTATCCAGCGATTTACTTATCCAGTTTTAAGCCACTTCTGGTGTTGAAAGGAATTTTGACCTCGCAGCGTAGTGGTCACCGTCTCTTTCGCAATGGTTTGGTAGTCGTGCAATTCGTCGTGTCTATTTTTTTATTGGTGGGTACGATCGTCATTTACAAACAATTGGAATTCATCAAAAATCGAGATAACGGATTCGATCGGTCGAACCTTCTCTATGTGAACATGACGGGAGATATCTGGGGCAAACAAGAAACTTGGAAAAATGCACTAGCCGAAAACCAACTCACCAGCAATTTCACTATTACAGATGCTTTGCCATCTAATCTAGGCAGCGGCACCATAGATTACTGGTATGAAGGAAAAGATCCCAATTCGGAGTTAGTCGTACCCATGATGGATGTTGACGCCGATTTTATCTCCGTTTTTGGTATGGAACTGCTGGCAGGACGTACTTTCTCTAAGCTTTTTACAGATTCTACCAGCTATATGATCAATGAAAGTATGGCTGCTGTCATGGGGCTTTCGCCCGAAGATGCCGTTGGGAAAACTTTTGCCGTATGGAGTAAAAAGGGCACAATCGTCGGTGTGGTAAAAGACTTTAATTTCAAACCGGTGAGTCAATCTGTCGGCCCACTCATGATGCAATATAACGAATGGGGCGGCATGGCGGTGATACGTACACAACCGGGGAAATTAGAAGCAACGTTAGCGGCTGTGGAAGCAGTCAATACGAAACTGAATCCAAATTACCCGTTTAATTATGGCTTCTTCGATGAAGAGCTCACGAGATTGTACGAGAGCGAACAACGACTGAGTAAGCTGTTTGCTCTATTTGCAGGGCTGGGTATCTTTATTTCTTGCCTAGGATTGTATGGATTATCTGCTTTCATTGCGGAACAACGTTTTAAAGAAATTGGTATTCGCAAAGTGTTGGGATCTTCTACGATCGGCATCGTGACGCTACTGACAAAAAGTTTCATCGGACTGTTGGTTGTGGCTATTCTTGTAGCTATTCCAATATCTTGGTATGGCGCCGTGCAATGGTTGAATGGATTTGCTTATCGGATTGATATGAGTATCTGGATTGCAACTTTAGCTTCTGCTATCGCATTGATGATCGCCTTGTTGACCATCGGCTATGAATCGCTTAAAGCCGCCTTGATGAACCCAACACGTAGCCTTCGGGATGATTAGAAGATTGCCGTAGGCTCATACTTCGGCTTTGTAAGGACGTCAACTCGTCATCGCGCGGAGGTACGACAAAGCGATCTTCGAACAAGAAAGAATTATGGAACGAGGCGGCTGCGTTTATATTATAACCAATTACAATAATACAACACTGTATACGGGAGTGACATCGGATTTACAAGGCCGAATATATTCGCACATCTACGGTCTATCTCCTAATTCTTTTTCTAAAAAGTACAAGCTATACAAATTGGTTTATTACAATGTCTTCTCCACTATCGAAGATGCCATTGCAGAAGAAAAAAGAATTAAAGCCGGAAGCAGATCAAAAAAGGAAGCGTTAATAAATGCTTTAAATCCAACTTGGTCTGACTTATATGAAACAGAAGTAAAACACTGGTAATGACACTTTACAAGTTTCGATCATAACCCGTCACTGCGCGGGGGATCAATGATCAATAAGACAATATTGTTGAATACAACACGTAGCTTGCAGTATGGTTAGAAGATTGCCGCAGCCTCGTACCTCAGCTTCGCAAGGACGTTGACTCGTCATCGCGCGGAGGTACGACAACGCGATCTTATAGTAGAATTGTAGATTGCCAAAGCCATAGACCGCTCCGAAGAAAACCAATCTGAGAACAATTATTACAAATACATCCCATTTGGTACCATCACCACAGTGTAGTACCACCAAGCAATCAAAAAAAACGCTATATTAGAAGGTAATTACCTATATGACATAAACGCTAAATCGAAAAAGCATGATTAAATTAACTGCCCTCGTGGCTACTGCTGTGCTAAGTTGCAGCTCATTTGCGCTAGCACAACAAAACCCCGTTTTCCCAGGAAATTACGCTGATCCGGAAGGAATTGTATACAACAACACGTATTGGATCTTCCCTACCTATTCCGCACCGTATGAAGAACAAATATTCTTTGATGCTTTCTCTTCGAAAGATTTGGTTAAATGGGAAAAGCACGAGCGCATTTTAGATAATACAGAGGTGAAATGGGCAAATAAAGCCATGTGGGCACCAGCTGTACTAGAAAAAGATGGTAAATACTATATTTTCTTTGGTGCCAATGATGTACACCCAGGCGAAGTGGGAGGAATTGGTGTAGCCGTAGCCGATAAACCCGAAGGACCTTACAAAGACTTAATTGGCAAGCCTTTGATCCAGGAAAATGTCAATGGAGCACAACCAATCGATCAATTCGTATTTAAGGATAAAGACGGCACGTACTATATGTACTACGGTGGTTGGAAGCACTGTAATATGGTAAAGTTAAAACCAGATTTCACTGGCATACTGCCATTTGAAGATGGGACTTTCTACAAAGAAGTCACTCCTGAAAATTATGTCGAAGGCCCATTCATGTTTATAAAAGATGGCAAGTACTACTTCATGTGGTCCGAAGGTGGCTGGACAGGTCCAGATTACAAAGTAGCTTATGCGATTGCGGATTCGCCATTTGGCCCATTCAAACGAGTAAACACGATCTTAGAGCAAGATCCTGAAATTGCCACTGGTGCAGGCCATCATTCGGTGATTAAAGTACCGAACGAAGAAAAATACTTCATTGTATATCACCGCCGTCCCTTAGGCAAAACCAGTGCGCACGATCGAGTAACCTGTATAGAAGAATTGCATTTTGACGAGCAGGGCTTCATCAAGCCAGTGAAGATGACTTTTGAAGGTGTAAGTCATCCGTTGAAATAATACACGGCTAGTACAAGATGATCTGTTCGGAACTGAACAACGAACTGTTCAGTTCCGAACATTAATCAAAACTAAAACACACCACACCACCTGATATACAGCAATTTATCACTCTGGCACATCCTTAGACAGAGGTTCTAGCATAAAGCCATTGCATATATGATCGAACTACAACATATTTTCAAGTGGTATAATGTCGGAGGTACGAAGACATTTGTGCTCAAAGACATTAACCTACGTATAGAACAAGGGGAGTTCATCTCCATTATGGGCCCTTCGGGATCGGGAAAATCGACGCTCCTGCACATCTTAGGTAATCTGGACACACCAGATGAAGGCACGTATCATTTCTTGGAAGAGGATGTATATGCGTTAAAAAGCCGCAAAAGAGCCGAACTTTTCCAATCGCGTGTTGGTTTTGTTTTCCAGTCTTATCATCTCATTGATGAGCTCACCGTGTATGAAAACATCGAAACACCTTTGATCTATAAGAATATTTCTGGTTCGGAGCGAAGAGCCATTGTGGGAGATATGTTGGACCGTTTTGGCATTGTCGGTAAGAAAGACTTGTTTCCAAATCAGCTCTCGGGCGGCCAACAGCAGATCGTAGGTATCGCACGCGCCTTGGCAGGATCTCCGAACCTTATTTTGGCGGATGAACCAACAGGCAACCTCAACTCTCAGCAAGGTGAAGATGTAATGAAGTTATTCAAACAACTGAATGAGGAAGACGTAACGATCGTTCAGGTGACGCATTCGGAAAAGAATGCAGAATACGGCAACCGTATTATTAACTTATTAGACGGACAGCTTAAAAAAGATTAATATCGCCTAATGTTATCTTAGGTGCACCAATTAAAAAGCGCTATGAAGATCGATCTTCATAGCGCTTTTTAGTATTTCCTAAGCTTTTTTTAGGCTTTTTTATTGGGCTTCGCTCCCATTTTAAATTGCAGCTTACCACCATTCACGATGTCGGCATGTTTCAAGATATAGCCTTTCAACGGTTTACCGTTTAGACGTACTTCTTGCACATACACATTTTTATCGCTTTGATTGATAGCTTCTACTTCGAAAGTTTTTCCATTCTCCAGTCGAACAGATGCCGATTGCACTAATGGACTACCCAACCAATAATCGGTAGAACCCGGCGCCACCGGATAGAATCCTAGACTAGAAAACAAATACCAAGCACTCATCTGCCCGCAATCGTCGTTGCCACCAAGACCATCCGCCCCGTTGTGGTATTGATCTTTCAAGATCTTACGAATCCACTCTTGAGATTTCCAACCTTCGCCAACCAATTGATATAGGTAAACAACGTGATGTGCCGGCTCATTTCCATGCACGTAATTCCCGATAATACCTTCACGTGTGATATCCTCTGTATGTTCGAAGAATTTGTCGGGAAGGTGCATCGTGAACAAGGAATCTAAGTAAGTGGACAGTTTCTTCTGACCACCGATCAACTCCATTAATCCTGCTGGATTATGTGGCACATACAGGCTGTAGTTCCATGTATTGCCCTCTATAAAACCCTGTCCGTGTGTTTCCAACACATCAAATTGTTCACGGAATTTGCCTTGCGCATCTTTCGGACGCATAAAGCCGATCGATGGATCAAACATATTGCGCCAGTTTTCAGCCCGTTTGGCAAACGTCTGGTAATCGGACTCTCTGTTCAAATGCTTTGCCAGTTGCGCTATGCACCAATCATCGTAAGCATATTCCAAGGTATTGGATACCGAAGTACCATTTTTCTCATCAGGAATATAACCCAAATCAATGTATTCACCAATGCCTTCATAGCGGCGGTAATTTGCTGTCGCAATACAGGCATCCAATGCCTTATTCGCATCGCCTTTGTACACGCCTTTGAGAATAGCATCTGCAATGACAGAAACACTGTGATAGCCACTCATACACCAGTTATCATTGCCATAATGCGACCAGATCGGCAACATTTTCAGCGTACTTTGATCGTAGTGCGCCATCATCGACGCCACCATATCCGCGTTGCGTGAAGGATTAACTAAGTTCATATACGGGTGAAATGCACGGAAAGTATCCCACAAAGAGAAAGAAGAATAGTTTACAAAACCATCTGCTTGGTGCACCTGATGATCCAAACCACGGTATTGTCCATTTACATCCATATATTCCGTTGGCATCAGCGCAGCGTGGTACATGGCGGTATAGAAATTCACATAATCAGCCTTAGTAGGCAACTTCGCATGAATACGGCCTAGTTCTTTCTCCCACAGATCCTGTCCTTCGCGTTTAGTACGTTCAAAGTCCCAATGTGGCACTTCTGCTTCCATATTCGCCAAGGCGTTGTCCATACTTACGGGCGAGATCGCCAGCTTCACCTGAATTTCTTCGTTAGCCGCTACATCAAAGTCGAAGTGCATACGGATCTTCGTGCCAGCGATGTCTGGAAAATTGTCCGTTTGATCAAATTTGCGCCAGAAACCTTTGTACACTTGCTGTTTTTCGAAATCCTTCGTGCCATAATTTTTAAATGGCTTGGAGAACTTCATTGCAAAATGCACCACGCGCGTTCTTGCCCAACCATGCGTTTGGCGATATCCTACGATGGTATGGTCATCTAGCACACGTGCTACCGTCCACACATTTTTATCATCGTAATTATAGATACCGTGCATCAAGTCGAACACGATATGACTCTCGCCTGCTTGACTAAAAGTATATTTATGATGACCAACGCGTGAACTTGTCGTAAGCTCTGCAGTAATGTTGTGTGCATCTAATTTTACTTTGTAATAATTTGCTGCAGCTGTTTCATTGTCATGGCTGAATGCCGAACGGTAACCGCTTCCCGGTTTATCTGCCGTACCAGGGTTTAGTTTCAATGCGCCGCTGGTTGGCATCAATAAGAAATCACCTAAATCCGAATGACCTGTACCACTGAAATGTGTATGACTAAAACCGACAATCGTAGGATCGCTATATTGATAGCCAGCGCAGTATTTGTACACATCGCCGTTGTACTTGCCGTTCATGGCGTAAGGAATCGTATCGGTATCCGGACTGAGCTGCACCGATCCAAATGGCACAGTTGGCCCAGGATACGTATGTCCCATTTTGGCCGTGCCGATCATCGGATCTACATAATCTACGAGTCTTTTCTCTTGCGCTTGCGAAGCAACAGCAAGGTGTAGCAAACTCACTACACCAAAAGTGCGCAGGCATTCCTGCCAGCGCACTTTATAAGCTAAACCTAAGTTTATCATTATTTATATTTTCCTTCCATTTCTAAACTCAACGAATATGGGAAGTCTTTTGCAGACGTTCCGCGTTGCGTATTAGGCTGCGCTCCCATCGAGAAGTCGATTTTCGTACCTTTTTGCAATTGCTCATGCGTAATAAAATTCTTCGCATGCGCTTTGCCATCTACGTTCAATTGCTGTACATAGCGATTCTCTGCGCTATTGTTTCCAGCTTGTATTGATACAGTTTTGCCGTTGGCCAAGGTAATTTCTGCTTTATCAAACAATGGCGATCCTAAGATATATTCATTCGTAGCCGGACAAACAGGATAGAATCCTAATGCCGAGAATACATACCAAGCCGAAGTCTGTCCGTTGTCCTCATCACCGCAATATCCATCAGGATACGGCGTGTACATACGATCCATCGTTTCACGTGCCCAGTATTGTGTTTTCCAAGGCTCGCCTGCATAGTTGTACAGGTAAATCATGTGCTGGATTGGCTGATTACCGTGCGCATATTGGCCCATATTGGCTACTTGCATTTCGCGAATCTCGTGAATCACGCCGCCATAATAACTTTCATCAAAAACTGGAGGTAAAGAGAATACCGAGTCTAATTTGGTGGTGAACGATTTATGGCCACCCATCAAGCGCGCCAAACCTTCTACATCGTGGAATACCGACCACGTGTAGTGCCAGCTATTTCCTTCGGTGAATGCATCCCCCCAAGTGAATGGGTTAAATGGCGACTGGAATGATCCATCTTTATTTTTACCGCGCATCAATCCAGTTGCTGGATCAAATAGGTGCTTGTAGTTCATACTACGTGAGCGGTACAATTCGATTTCTTTCTTCGGTTTTTTCAATGCTTTTGCCAATTGATAAATGGCAAAGTCATCGTAAGCGTACTCCAACGTTCTAGCCGCATTCTCGTTGATGCCTACATCGTAAGGCACATAACCAAGGTCTAGATAATATGGCGCGCCTGCACGGCCTACTGCCGTCATTGGCCCTTCATTATTTGCACCATTTAGCAACGCTTCGTACAAGGTTTCGATATCATAACCGCGCAACCCTTTGATGTGCGCATCTGACACCACAGAAGCCGAGTTGTTACCCACCATGATGTTGGCATAACCCGGACTGCTCCACTCCGGCAACCAACCGCCTTCTTTGTATGCATTGGCCAATCCTTCTTGCATCTCCACATTGATCTCTGGATACACCAAATTCAAGAATGGATATAGCGCGCGGAACGTATCCCAAAAACCAGTACCCGCAAACATACGACCTGGTAAAATCTTGCCATTGTATGGGCTCCAGTGTACCGGTTTGTTGTTTGCATCGATCTCATATAGTTTGTTTGGAAACAATACCGTTCTGTACAAACACGAGTAAAATGTTTTCAATTGATCTTGTGTTCCGCCGCCTACTTTTACGCGGTTCAATGTTTGGTGCCAAGCTTCTTTAGCTTCGTCATGCACGTTCGCAAACGATTTAGCACCGACTTCGCGAGAAAGATTTAG
>JAAIGF010196664.1_pt1 | contig 12122 bp, 8 predicted proteins | sample 6487441 | NCBI WGS metagenome assembly JAAIGF01 (sample SAMN13974129, study PRJNA590717) | phyllosphere metagenome | biome: pepper field; feature: multiple bacterial spot infested pepper fields; material: pepper leaves; isolation source: leaves from pepper fields | host: Capsicum annuum ...
CAAGGAATACTTCCGCGAAGTGGACGCCGGCCCGGAAATTCTCCAGGAGAAGATCCGCCGCGAAGCCTCCCAGTGGCAGTGGAAGCTGCTGCGCATGTACGCCAAGCCGACCATCGCCATGGTCAATGGCTGGTGCTTCGGTGGTGGTTTCAGCCCGCTGGTGGCCTGTGACCTGGCGATCTGCGCCGACGAGGCGACCTTCGGTCTCTCGGAAATCAACTGGGGCATCCCGCCGGGCAACCTGGTCAGCAAGGCCATGGCCGACACCGTGGGCCACCGCCAGTCGCTGTACTACATCATGACCGGCAAGACCTTCGACGGTAAGAAAGCCGCCGAGATGGGCCTGGTCAACGAAAGCGTGCCGCTGGTGCAACTGCGTGAAACCACCATCGAACTGGCGCGTAATCTGCTGGACAAGAACCCGGTGGTACTGCGCGCCGCCAAGCATGGCTTCAAGCGTTGCCGCGAGCTGACCTGGGAGCAGAACGAGGATTACCTGTACGCCAAGCTCGACCAGTCGCGTCTGCTGGATGAAGAGGGTGGCCGCGAGCAGGGCATGAAGCAGTTCCTCGACGACAAGACCATCAAGCCCGGTCTGCAGGCCTACAAGCGCTGATCGCCCGGCCTTGTGTTGCGCGGTGGCCGCCAGGGCGCCGCGAGCGTTTCCTACAAAGACAACAATGAGGAATCATCATGCTGGACGTGCCCCTGCTGATCGGTGGCCAGTCGTGCCCCGCCCGTGATGGACGAACCTTCGAACGCCACAACCCGGTAACCGGTGAAGTGGTCTCCCGGGTCGCCGCCGCCACCCTGGAAGATGCCGATGCCGCCGTCGCCGCAGCCCAGGCCGCGTTCCCGGCCTGGGCTGCGCTGGCGCCCAACGAGCGGCGTACACGCCTGCTCAAGGCTGCCGAGCAGATGCAGGCGCGCGCGGGTGAGTTCATCGCCGCTGCCGGGGAAACCGGGGCGATGGCCAACTGGTACGGTTTCAACGTCCACCTGGCCAGCAACATGCTGCGCGAGGCGGCGTCGCTGACCACCCAGATCCATGGCGAGGTGATTCCTTCCGACGTGCCCGGCAGTTTTGCCATGGCGCTGCGTCAACCTTGTGGTGTGGTGCTGGGTATCGCGCCATGGAACGCGCCGGTGATTCTCGCCACCCGCGCCATCGCCATGCCGCTGGCCTGTGGCAATACCGTGGTGCTCAAGGCCTCCGAGCTCAGCCCGGCGGTTCATCGGCTGATCGGCCAGGTGCTGCAGGATGCCGGCCTGGGTGACGGCGTGGTCAACGTGATCAGTAACGCGCCCGCCGATGCGGCGGTGATCGTCGAGCGGCTGATCGCCAACCCGGCAGTCCGACGGATCAACTTCACCGGCTCGACCAAGGTCGGGCGCATCGTTGGCGAACTGTCGGCGCGGCATCTCAAGCCGGCGCTGCTGGAACTCGGTGGCAAGGCGCCGTTGCTGGTGCTCGATGATGCCGATCTGGACGCCGCCGTCGAGGCCGCAGCGTTCGGTGCCTATTTCAACCAGGGGCAGATCTGCATGTCCACCGAGCGTTTGGTGGTCGACAGCATGGTCGCCGATGCTTTCGTCGCCAAGCTGGCCGTGAAGGTCGCCACCCTGCGCGCCGGTAACCCGGCCAGCAGCGAGTCGGTGCTCGGTTCGCTGGTCGACGTGTCGGCCGGCGAGCGCATCAAGGCGTTGGTCGATGACGCCGTCGGCAAGGGCGCACGCCTGGTTACGGGTGGCCAGGTCGAGGGCAGCATCATGCAGGCGACACTGCTCGACAACGTTACCCCGGCCATGCGCCTGTACGCCGAAGAGTCCTTCGGGCCGGTGGCGGTGGTGCTGCGCGGTGACGGTGACGAGGAGCTGCTGCGCCTGGCCAACGACTCCGAATTCGGCCTGTCGTCGGCGATCTTCAGTCGCGATACCACCCGCGCGCTGGCCCTGGCGCAGCGCGTCGAGTCGGGCATCTGTCATATCAACGGGCCGACCGTGCACGACGAGGCGCAGATGCCCTTCGGCGGCGTCAAGGCCAGTGGTTACGGCAGCTTTGGTGGCAAGTCGGCCATCGAGCAGTTCACCCAGTTGCGCTGGGTGACCCTGCAGAATGGCCCGCGGCATTACCCGATCTAGCCAAGCGTTTGCGACATTCCTGCGTGTGCCGGCTGCCTCGATCCAGAGGCGGTGCGGTGCTGCGTGACGACAAGAACAACAGGGGCGATCCAGTCGCCCGCGTGGAGAAGCAAAGTGAACTCCGATACCGGACCGCGTTATCGCCAGGTGTCCATCGGCCGCCCGGCCGTGGAGGTCAGCGAACGTCAGGGCGTTTTGCACATGCGCTCGCTGGAACCACTGGCAACCTTGCCCGAGCGCTTGCTCGACCGCCTGGTGCACTGGGCCGAAGTGCGTGGGCAGCAGACCTTTCTGGCCGTGCGCGGTGAGAACGGCGAGTGGCAGCACACCAGTTATGCGGGGATGCTCGACGCGGTGCGGGCCATTGCCCAGCGTCTGCTGGGCTTTGGCCTGAGTGCCGAGCGGCCGCTGGCGATTCTTTCCGGTAATGGCCTGCAGCACCTGCAGATGGCCCTCGGCGCCATGTATGCCGGCATTCCCTATTGCCCGGTGTCGCCAGCCTATTCGCTGCTCTCCCAGGACCACGCCAAGCTGCGTCATGTCTGCGATTTGCTGCAGCCGGGCCTGCTGTTCGTCGATAACGCCGCGCCCTACCAGCGCGCCATCGACGCGGTGATGGCCGCCGATGTGCCGGTGATCACCGTGCACGGTGAGGTGGCGGGCCGACCTAACATCGATTTCGCCAGCCTGCTGGCCGAGCCCGGTGGTGCAGAGGCGCAAGCGGCCTTCGCCGCCACCGGCCCCGATACCATCGCCAAGTTCCTGTTCACCTCCGGCTCGACCAAGCTGCCCAAGGCGGTGGTCACCACCCAGCGCATGCTCTGCGCCAACCAGCAGATGCTGCTGCAGACCTTCCCGGTGTTCGGTGAAGAGCCGCCGGTGCTGGTCGACTGGTTGCCGTGGAACCACACCTTTGGTGGCAGCCACAACCTGGGCATCGTGCTGTACAACGGCGGCACCTTCTATCTCGACGACGGCAAGCCGACGCCCCAGGGCATGGCCGAAACCCTGCGCAACCTGCGCGAGATCTCGCCGACCGCCTACCTGACCGTGCCCAAGGGCTGGGAAGAGCTGGTCAACGCCCTGGAGCAGGACGCGGGGCTGCGCGAGCGCTTCTTCGCGCGCATCAAGCTGTTCTTCTTCGCCGCTGCCGGGCTGTCGCAAAGTATCTGGGATCGCCTCGATCGCATCGCCGAGCAGCATTGCGGCGAGCGCATCCGCATGATGGCCGGGCTGGGCATGACCGAGGCGTCGCCGTCCTGCACCTTCACCACCGGGCCGCTGTCCATGGCCGGCTACGTGGGCCTGCCGGCGCCGGGTTGCGAAGTACGCCTGGTGCCGGTCGACGGCAAGCTGGAAGGGCGCTTTCGCGGGCCGCACATCATGCCGGGCTACTGGCGGGCACAGCAGCAGACCGCCGAGGTGTTCGACGAGGACGGTTTCTACTGCTCCGGTGACGCGCTCAAGCTGGCCGACCCGACCGACCCGCAACTGGGCCTGATGTTCGATGGGCGCATCGCCGAGGACTTCAAGCTGTCGTCCGGGGTGTTCGTCAGCGTCGGCCCGCTGCGCAATCGCGCCGTGCTGGAAGGCTCGCCCTACGTGCAGGACGTGGTGGTCGCCGCGCCGGATCGCGAATGCCTGGGGCTCTTGGTATTTCCGCGGCTGCACGAGTGCCGGCAACTGGCTGGGCTTGCAGCGGGTGCCAGTGACAGCGAAGTCTTGGCCAGCGCGCCAGTTCGTGGCTGGTTCGCCGATTGGTTGCAACGCCTCAATCGGGAAGCCACCGGCAACGCCACGCGCCTGGAATGGATCGCCCTGATGAGCCAGGCGCCGTCCATCGACCGTGGCGAGATCACCGACAAGGGCTCGATCAACCAGCGTGCCGTGCTGCAATGGCGCGCCGAGCAGGTCGAAGCGCTGTACCGCGGCCGTGACGAGTCGATCCTGCGCGCCGAGCAGCAAGCGTGAGCAGCGGCCAGTTCAGTGCATTCGAGGATGTGGCGATCATCGAGGCGCTGCGCACGCCCTGGAGCGACCTGAACGGGCCGCTGGCCCAGGTATCGCCCATCGACCTGGGCATCAAGGTCGGCCGCGCCGTGCTCGTCCGCGCCGGCCTCGATCCGGCAGCGGTGGACGGCGTGTTCGCTGGCTCCATGGCCCAGGCCAGTTTCGACGCTTATATGCTGCCGCGGCATATCGGCCTGTACAGCGGCGTGCCGCAGCAGGTGCCGGCGCTGGCGGTACAGCGCATCTGCGGCACCGGCCTGGAGTTGCTGCGCCAAGGGGCCATGCATCTGCAGTCTGGCGGGCAGCTGGCGCTGTGCGTGGGCAGCGAGTCGATGTCGCGCAACCCGATTGCCGCCTATGAGCACCGGGCGGGCTTTCGCCTCGGCGCGTCGGTCGCTTTCAAGGATTTTCTCTGGGAAGCGCTGTTCGATCCGGCGCCGGGTGTGGACATGATCGCCACCGCCGAGCACCTGGCCGTTGAATACGGCATCAGCCGCGAACAGGTGGATGCCTACGCGTTGGGCAGCCATCAGCGTGCATTGCAGGCTCGCGATAGCGGCTGGCTGGGCGAGGAGATCGTCGCGGTCGGCAATGAACGCTTCGAACTGGACGGCTATCAGGCGCGCGGTATCCAGCTGCCCAGGCGGGTTGTCGAGCTGGCGCAGGACAGTCATCCACGGCCCACCGATGCCGAGGCGCTGGCCCGCTTGAGCGCCATCCATCCCGGCGGTGTGCAGACCGCGGGTAACAGCTGCGCAGTGGTCGATGGCGCAGCGGCGGCGCTGGTTGGCCGCGCCTGCGACTGCACCCGCCCACCCCTGGCGCTGCTGCGCACTGCCAGTGTGATCGGCGTGGCGCCGGAGCGCATGGGTATCGGCCCCGCACCGGCTATTGGGCTGCTGCTGGAGCGCAGCGGCCTGCGGCTCGAGGAGATCGGCCTGCTGGAAATCAACGAGGCCCAGGGCGCCCAGGTGCTGGCGGTCAGTCAGGCGTTGGGGCTTGATTCGGCGCGCCTGAATCAGCGCGGCGGCTCCATCGCCCTCGGCCACCCACTGGCGGCTACCGGCCTGCGCCTGGTGATGACCCTGGCGCGGCAGCTGCGCGATGCCAATCTGCGTTACGGCATCGCCGCTGCCTGCATCGGTGGCGGGCAGGGCATGGCGATGCTGATCGAGAATCCGGGCTACCAGGCCTGAGTTTTGCCCTACAGGGAGGTTGACCATGTGGCAGTACCAAGCGCCGCTGCGCGATATGCGTTTCGTCCTCGAACACTGGTTGCAGGCGCCTGCGGCCTGGGCTGAGCTGCCGGCGTTCATTGAGCTCGACCTGCCGCTGGCCTTGCAGGTACTGGAAGAAGCTGCGCGCTTCAGTTCCGCAGTGCTGGCGCCACTGAATGCCAGCGGAGATCGACAAGGCTGTAGCTGGCGAGAAGGCGAAGTCAGCACGCCCGAGGGCTTTGCTGCCGCTTACCGAGCCTATGTGGAAGGCGGCTGGCCGGCGCTGGCCTGCGCGCCCGAGCACGGCGGCCAGGGCTTGCCGCAGTTGCTGGATGCGGCGTTGCAGGAAATGCTCTACGCCAGCAACCACGGCTGGGCGATGTACACCGGTATCGCCCACGGTGCCTACCTGTGTCTGCATGCCCACGCACCGCAATCGCTCAAGGAGCGCTACCTGCCCGCCATCGTCAGCGGTGAAATTTTGCCGACCATGTGCCTCACCGAACCTCAGGCCGGCAGCGATGTGGGCCTGCTGCGCTGTCGCGCCGAACCCCAGGATGACGGCAGTTATCGCCTCTCGGGCAGCAAGCTGTTCATCTCCGGCGGCGAGCACGATCTCACCGCAGACATCCTGCACCTGGTGCTCGCGCGCCTGCCGGATGCGCCAGCGGGCACCCGCGGCATCTCGCTGTTTCTGGTGCCCAAGCGGTTGGATGACGGCACCCGTAACGCCGTACGCTGCGACGGCATCGAACACAAGATGGGCATCAAGGGCAGCGCCACCTGCTCGCTGAGTTTCGAGGGTGCTCAAGGTTGGCTGATCGGCGAGCCGAATCGTGGCCTCGCGGCGCTGTTCGTGATGATGAATTCAGCGCGTTTGCACGTTGGTTTGCAGGGCCTCGGGCATGCCGAGGCGGCCTGGCAGAATGCCCTGGATTACGCCCGGGAGCGCCGGCAGATGCGTGCGCCAGGCCGACCGGAAGGCGTTGCCGCGGCGCCTGCCGACCCTATCCATTACCACCCGGCCATGCGTCTGGCGTTGCTGCGCCTGCGCACTGTCAGCCAGGGCTTGCGGGTTATCGGCTACTGGGGCGCGCACCTGCTCGATCAGGCCGAGCATGCCAACAGCGAACCAGCCCGCCAGCAGGCCACTCGCCTGGCCGGGCTGCTGACGCCAGTGATCAAGGCGTTCTTCACCGACCAGGGTTTTCACCTGGCCAGCGAGGCGCTGCAGGTGTTTGGCGGCTACGGCTACATTGGCGAGTACGGCATCGAGCAAACCCTGCGCGACAGCCGTATCGCGATGATCTACGAGGGCAGCAACGAGATTCAGGCCAACGATCTGCTGCTGCGCAAGGTGCTGGGCGATGGCGGCGTGGCATTGGGTGAGCTGCTGGCGCTGTTCGAGCGGGAAGCGGCGGCGGGCGGCGAGTATGCCGACCCGCTAAGTGCGCTATCCGCTAAGTTGCGTGTCGTGGTGAAAGGCATCCTCAAGCAAACCGAGGGCGACGCCGAATACCCGTACCGGATTGCCGGCGATTTTCTGCACCTGCTCGGCTGGGCGCTGCTGGCCCATGCCTGGGCGCGTTCGGCACGCCTGGCAAATGCGCTGCTGGTGAATGATCCCTGGTATCAGGAGAAGCTCGACGGTGCGGCGTTCTTCTTCAGCTATCTGTCGCCCGAGATCGACCTACGACTGGCCCGTATCGATGCAGCTCGGGCGCCGTTGGGGTTTCTGACATGACGGGCGCTCTTCCCGTCGATGTTTGGCGTGCAGAGAACTGGCAGAAATATGGCGGAAGCGGCCGGTGAGCAAAGGTTGTGGGAGAGGCTTTAGCCTCGAGTTCTTTGCGCCTAGGCAGGCACATCGGGGCTGAAGCCCCTCCCACAAAAGCAGCTGCTTTCGATGTCTGCCTCTACCTTTTAGCGGCCTACCAGGCCACTCCCGCCGCCGCTCACAAGACGCCCTGGCGCGTGACCTTATGCAGCAGATGCAGCAACTGCGCACGCTCGTCGTCGTCGAGGGCGGCGGTGGCTTCTTCGTCGCTGGCGACGGCGATTGCCTTGAGCTGCCCCAGCAGGGCAGTGCCCGCCTTGGTCAGAAACACGCCATAGGCGCGTTTGTCCTGCACGCCGCGAACGCGCTGGGCCAGGCCGCGGCTTTCCAGCTTGTTGAGCAGCGGTACCAGTTGCGGCGGCTCGATGGCCAGCTGGCGGGCGAGGTCGGCCTGCATCAGCCCGGGCTCGCGCTCAATGATCACCATGGCAGTGAACTGCGCGGGGCGCAGGTCATGTTCGGCGAGCTTGCCGACCAGATGCTGAAACACCTGCAGCTGAGCGCGGCGCAACGCGTAACCCACCAGGGTATCCAGCCAGTTGTCAGGCAGCGCATCGGCCCTGGGCTTTGCCGTTGGCGAAGTGTCCATCTGGCTGGAAGTGGTGCTCATGGGGTCAGGCTTCTTCAGTTAAGCGAATTAAGCATTTTGCACCTTGGCACCTGAACTGACCAGTGCAGGCAGCACCAGCGGTCGCGCGCGAGCCGCTGGCTGGCACGTTGCTGGAGGTGAGGTGGCTACGGGTCAGGCGCGCTTCTTGACGCCAGGTGTAGCGCCCGGCGAGCGGTTGAGCTTTTCCGCGCTGAGCCGGCGTTGGCCTTCGCCGTCGACCCAGCCGGCTTCCCAGGCGGCAGCAGGCATGCTGTCGGCGAAGGGCAGGATGTCGGAGGGGTGCCCGGCCAGCCCTGCCATATAGCCCTGCTGGTAGGCCTTGGTGAGGCTTTCCAGGCTCCAGTGTTGCGTGTTGTCGCGGTGGCTCATGAGAGGGATTCGCAAAGAGTGCTTGCAAACCATGCTAGCCAAATCCGCTCGGCTAAGCCGGGCCACCTGTCCCGGATTTATGACCATTGGTTTTTTTTGTGACGCAGTCGTCGCGGGCCAGCAGGTCGTTGAAAAACGTAGGCGAGGCAGCCAGTGCAAGGCAAAAACAGCCGAAAAAGCGCAGTTTACGTGTTGTAAATGAGCATTTTGAGGCTGTTTTTAACGCGGCAATGGCAACGTAGATAGTTCTTCAATGGCCTGCCAGGCGAGCCTGGCCCGGTTTTATACAGCCAGGGCGAGGATGCTGGCCTGATAGGCGGCGGCGAAACTATCGAAGTCACCTTCTTCATGGGCTTCGAGGTCGGCCTGGTCCTGCAGCGATTGCTGGGCGGCCTGCTCGAAGTCGGCCTGCTGCTCGGCACTCAGCGGCTGGCTGCGGAAGTGCTCGGCGTGGCGCTTGCTCTGGCGCAGGGAGAATGCCGCGAAGCTTTCGCCTTTCTGCAGCTCGGCCAGTACCTGCGCCGAGGGGGTGAGGCTGGCGTTGTCGACTTTCGCACGCTGGGCCTGCAGGGCGCTGGCGTGCTGGTCATGGCCCTGGCCGGCGGCGAGCAGCTTGGCGATCGCCTCGATGCCGTCGAGCAGTTCGTGGGCCCAGGTCTGCAGCACCACCGGTACGCCCTGGCGAGATAGGTGCAAGCCCGGGCGACGACCTTCCTTGACCACCTTGAGGAAGTTGTCCGAGCAGCTGCCGCATTCGCCATTGCTCAGCTGCGGGCTGTCCTGCAGGGCGCAGTAGAGCAGGAAGGCGTCGAGGAAGCGTGATTCGGCGAGGTCGATGCCCATGGGCAGGAACGGGTTGATGTCCAGGCAGCGCGCTTCGACGTACTGCACGCCACGGGCCATCAGCGCCTGGATCGGCCGCTCGCCGCTGTAGGTCACGCGCTTCGGGCGGATGTTGGAGTAGTACTCGTTTTCGATCTGCAGCACGTTGGTATTGAGCTGCAGCCATTCGCCGTCCTTCTTGGTGCCGATGTCGACATACGGCGGGTAGGGCGTGCCGACTGCCTGGCGCAGGCTGTCGGTGTAGCTGGACAGGTCGTTGTAGCAAGGCGTCAGCCCGGCCTGGGCTTCGCTCTGGTAACCCAGATCGCTCATGCGCAGGCTGGTGGCGTAGGGCAGGTACAGGGTGTCGGCGTCCAGCTCCTGGAGCTGGTGCGGGCGGCCACGCATGAAGTTCTTGTCCAGCGCCGGCGAGGCGCCGAACAGGTACATCAGCAGCCAGCTGTAACGGCGGAAGTTGCGGATCAGCGCGATGTAGCGCGACGACTGATAGTCGCGGGCGCTGCGCCCGTCGCCTTCGGCCTGCTGCAATACCGCCCACAGCTGCTCCGGCAGGGAGAAGTTGTAGTGAATGCCGGCGATGCACTGCATGGTCTTGCCGTAGCGCAGGGCCAGGCCCTTGCGGTACACGTACTTGAGCTGGCCGATATGCGAGCTGCCGTAGCGGGCGATCGGAATCGTCTCTTCATCCGGCAGCGGGCCGGGCATCGACGGGCTCCACAGGTATTCGCCATCGAGCTTGCTGTACACGAAGCGGTGGATGCGATCGAGCTCGGCCAGCGTGTCGCCCGGATCGACCGCGGTGGCGGTGATGAACTCGAGCAGGGATTCGGAGTAGTCCGTGGTGATCTGGCCATTGGTCAGCGCCGAGCCCAGCGCGACCGGGTGACCGCTCAGGGCCAGTTGGCCGCTTTCATCGACACGCAGGCATTCGCGCTCGATGCCGTGCAGGCACTGGGAGAGCAGGGACAGGTTGGCGTGCTCGCCGAGCAGGGCCAGACGGCGGGAGAACAGGTCGCTCAAGATTGCATTCCTTCACGCAGCGGTCGCCCCAATATGGGGGTGGATGCTGGACTCTACAAGGGGGGAATTGCTGACGTTGGTCGTCTGGCGAAAGGGATGTACGTTTTAGCGACACGCGCAGACGGCTTTGACGGTGCCGCTACGCGTGACATGGTCCTCAGAGGCTGTTCACGATCTTTGCATGAAGCGGCAGCTACAAGGCAGAAGCGGACATCAATGTAGTACCTGTGGGAGCGGGCCATGCCCGCGAAAAATCACGGGTATGAACTAGGCGTTCCCGCCCGTTCCCACAGGGTAGAGGAATGGCCGCTCCCGCCACCTGTCTGCCAAAAGCGACGAATCTCTACTGAAAGACTAGTACGTAGGGTGGATGAGGCTCTTTTCATCCACCGTTGCGATCACGGGGCGGTGGACGGATGAAGCGTCGTCCACCCTACGAAACTGCGCGTTAGGTGGGCCTCAGAGGCAGGCGAAGGTGGCCTGGGCCTTGGCCACCAGCTTGTCGTGCTGGTGCACTTCGGCTTCGATCACCTGGGTGCGGCGGCCGGCGTGGATGACCCAGGCGCGACAGCTCAGATCACCCTCGGTGACGCCGCGGATGTAGTTGACCTTGCACTCCAGGGTGACGCTGCTCGGCTCGCCGTCGCTCAGGCTGTGGCTGGCCTGGCCCATGGCTGTGTCGATCAGCGAGAACAGCGCGCCGCCGTGCAGCTTGCCGTGCAGGTTGCGCAGGCCGTCGTGCATGCTCAGGGCGATGATCGCTTCGCCGGCCTCGGCCTTGACGATCTGCAGGCCGAGCAGGCGCCCGAAGGCGCTGCTCTTGCCGATTTCGTCCACGGATTGGCTCATCGCTTACTTCCTCAGTTGCTTGGCGTTGGCGAACAGCGACGCCATGGCCGCATTGGCCGGGGCCGGTTTTTCCTGGCCGGAGTGGCGCTCGCTGCGCGGTGCCTGGCCGCCCTTGCCGCCGCCCTGGCGGGCGCCGCCACGGGGGCCATCGACTTTCTCGCCGGGCGTGTCGCTCATGCGCATCGACAGGGCGATGCGGTTGCGCGGGATGTCCACTTCCATGACCTTGACCTTGACCACGTCACCGGCCTTGACCGCTTCGTGCGGATCCTTGATGAACTTCTCGGACAGTGCCGAGATATGCACGAGGCCGTCCTGGTGCACGCCGATATCGACGAAGGCGCCGAAATTGGTCACGTTGGTGACCACGCCTTCGAGGATCATCCCCAGTTCGAGGTCTTTCAGGGTTTCCACGCCTTCCTGGAACTCGGCGGTCTTGAATTCGGGGCGCGGGTCGCGGCCGGGTTTTTCCAGCTCGCTGAGGATGTCGCCAACCGTCACCAGGCCGAAGGTCTCGTCGGTGAACTTCTTCGGATCCAGGCGCTTGAGGAAGCCCGAATCGCCGATCAGCGAGCGGATATCGCGGCCGGTATCGACGGCGATGCGCTGCACCAGCGGGTAGGTTTCCGGGTGAACCGCGGAGGCGTCCAGCGGGTTGTCGCCATTCATCACGCGCAGGAAGCCGGCAGCCTGTTCGAAGGTCTTGTCGCCCAGGCGCGGGACTTTCTTCAGGGCGTCACGGGTCTTGAACGCGCCGTGGGCGTCACGGTGGGCGACGATGTTCTGCGCCAGGGTGGCGTTGAGGCCGGAAATCCGCGCGAGCAGGGCGCTGGAGGCGGTGTTGACGTCCACGCCCACGGCGTTCACGCAGTCTTCCACCACGGCATCCAGGCTGCGCGCCAGCTTGAGCTGGGACACGTCGTGCTGGTATTGGCCGACGCCGATGGATTTCGGGTCGATCTTCACCAGCTCGGCCAGTGGATCCTGCAGGCGGCGGGCGATGCTCACTGCGCCACGCAGCGATACGTCCAGATCCGGGAATTCCCTGGCGGCCAGCTCCGAGGCCGAGTACACCGAAGCGCCTGCTTCGCTGACCATGATCTTGGTCATCTTCAGGCCCGGGTATTTCTTGATCAGCTCGATGGCCAGCTTGTCGGTCTCGCGGCTGGCGGTGCCGTTGCCGATGGCGATCAGGTCGACGCCATGCTTGGCGCACAGCTTGGCC
>JAAIGF010209015.1_pt1 | contig 12121 bp, 6 predicted proteins | sample 6487441 | NCBI WGS metagenome assembly JAAIGF01 (sample SAMN13974129, study PRJNA590717) | phyllosphere metagenome | biome: pepper field; feature: multiple bacterial spot infested pepper fields; material: pepper leaves; isolation source: leaves from pepper fields | host: Capsicum annuum ...
CGGGGGCATGTGCATGTGATCCGACGTCCCCTCCGTCCCGGTGACCAGGCGCACACACCGCCGCTCATGCGCCACCCGATGCCGCTCCGACACCGTCGTGGGCTGCAGTCGCTCGGCGAGCATCGCCAGACGCGTTTTCACCCTCCCCGGCGACACCCCCACAGCCGACGCGACGGCGCGGGTGTCGAACTCGGCGCGCTTGTCCACCGGGACGCGGGTGCCGACGTCACGGATCACATGCACATGCCCCCGCGTCAACACACCCGCCTCCCACGCGTTCACCGTCTTCGAGAACCCGTCGACGAGCGTCATCGCGTCGTCGATCTGGCGTTGCACCGACCGATCCGACAACGACTCCGCGGCGGCGATCTCGGACGCGACCTCGCGCAGCGCCATCTCCGCCGACCGCACCGACGCACGCTGACCCGCCATCACCCGAATCGCATGATGCCCCGCCGCAGCCAACGCCCGCAACCGGCGGGCCTCCGCGGCGGCCTGGTCGGTGCCAGCGGACACCGCGGCGGACACCAGGGCGGCGAAGGTGGTGCCGTCCGGGTCGGGCGGGGCGAGTGTGGCATCCGAAGACATGTTCGAATACTACGGTGGGCCACCGACACAAAAACCAGGTCAGTGGGGTATAGGTGGACAAGTCGCCTGAAACGGTGACTGTGGAGGAACCGCCCGCCGTCGGCGTTACCTGTCGGCCGGAAGGCCCCCGGTTCTGCATCGGCCGACGGCGACCCGCGCCCCACAGCGAGAACGCCCCCGACCAAAGGCCGAGGGCGTTCGCTCAGGTCTTCGTCACATGCCTTGGACGTACGGTCCTGCACCGATCGCGACGCCGATTCCGAGGAAGATCGCGACGGCACCGACGCCGAGCACAGCGACGATGATTGCGGCGATACCCCAGCCGCGACCGCGATTCTTGACGACCGCGATGATGCCCTGGATCAGTCCCCACAGCGCCAGGACACCCCAGACGAGGAATCCGGCCACCGCCAACAGACTGCCGGCGACCGCGAGCTGCTCCGCCTCGGGCGGCAGGCTCGTCGTGTCGAGCTGCGAGCTCCCCGTGGTGTCGACGTACTGGGCGAGCGCACCGGTCTGCGCTCCACCGATGGCGGCCAGGATCGAGCCGACGACGGCGCCGACGAGGGCGACGACGAAGGCGATGAGGCCGAGGCCCTTGGGGCCCTTCGGGCGACCGGCGGGCTCCGTGCCGTACCCGGTGGGCGGCGGCGCGTATTGCGGCTGCGCGCCAGCGGGGCGCGACGTGGCGTCGTAGGGCTCGGGAGCGGGTGGGGGAGTGCTCACGGCGTTCCTCCTCGTATGGTCGGCGGCGCAGGCTGCGCCCGGTTGCGTCAGTTTAGAAAGCGCACGAGCCGAGCGGGGCGGGGCTGGACTCCACCCACCTCGGCGCGGTAGCGCAGGGATCCCGGATGCCACTTCAGCGGCGGAGTGGCCACGGGCGGCGTCGTTCCGCGTCGGGGCGATCGGTGTCACCGGTCAGGTCGCGATACCGGTGCCGTTCGACACGCCCGCCGCTCCCGCGACGAGGGCGATCGTCACGGCGACTCCGAAGATGACCGGCCCCAGCGCGGCGAGGACGATCGCGGTGATGCCCGATCCGCGCCCGAGCTTGCGTGCGGTCGCGCCGATGCCGACGACGAAGGCGCCGATGCCGAGCGCCGTCCCGCCCCAGAAGGACACCTCGGCCATCAACACGAAGTCGCGCACCGGGGAGAGCACCGTCCAGTCGATGCTCGTCCCGCCGCGGGCGAAGAACTCGTCGCCCGCGCCGCCCGCCACGCGGAACGAGGCGAAACCCGCCACGGCGGGAGCGAGCACAGCCGCGATGATGGCGAGCACGAGCGCGATCGTCCCGAGCGGTCGCTTGCCGCGCGAAGTCGGAGGCGCTGAGGAGATCAGCACACCGGGCGGCGGCGGAGCGTGCGGTGCGGCGAAGGTCGGGACCGGAGATGCGGCCGGCGATTCATCCCTCGGGGGCGTTCCGGATGCGTCGGAGGCGGACGGGGCGGGCATGCGGCCAGCCTACGAGAGCCGCGCCTCCTCCCCAGCGGGCGGGTGCGGCAGTTCGGCGATCCGTCCGCCCGCGCCCGCCTGCGCCAACTTCTCGCCCCTCGGGAGACCCCTCGCCCCCCCCGCAACCCCCACTCCTCTCGAGCCCCATGTCGTACCCCCGGCGTAGACTTCTGCGAGTGACAGTTCCCGGGATAGTTCGCGCCCTCGAGCAGGCTGAGTCGTACCGGGAGGCCGCTGCCGCGGCATCCGCAGACCTGTCTCTCTCCCTCGTCGACGGCCTCGACGCGCCCGTCATCGCGGGACTCATCGAGCGGCGTCGCGCCGCCGGCGCCCCCGGCGCGGTCCTCGTCGTCGCGCCCACGGGTCGCCGTGCCGAGTCGCTCGGTCCGGCCCTAAAGGCGGTGCTCCCGGGCGCTCAGGTGCTGCACTTCCCCGCGTGGGAGACGCTGCCGCACGAACGCCTGAGCCCGAGTCCCGAGACCGTGGGCCGTCGCCTCGATGTGTTGCGCCGCATCGCGGCGTGGGACGGCACAGCTCCGCTCGTCGTCACCGCCTCGGTGCGCAGCGCCTTGCAGCCGCTCGCCGAAGGGCTGGGCGACGTCGAACCGGTCGACCTCGCGATCGGCGCCCGCGGACGCGAGCTCGAAGAGGTGACGACGCGTCTCGTCGAGCTGGCCTACCATCGTGTCGACATGGTCTCGCGGCGCGGCGAATTCGCCGTGCGCGGCGGCATCCTGGATGTCTTCCCGCCCGTGGCGGACCACCCGTACCGGGTCGAGTTCTTCGGCGACGAGGTGGATCAGATCCGCGCGTTCTCGGTCGCCGATCAGCGCTCGCTGCCCGGCGAGGTCAGCGCCGTCTCTCTCAACCCCAGTCGCGAACTCCTCCTCACCGCCGAGGTGCGCGCCCGCGCGGCGGAGTTGCGCGACGGTTACCCGGGGCTGCGACAGCTGCTCGAGAAGATGGCCGAGGGTATCCCCGCCGAGGGAATGGAGTCGCTCATCCCCGTGCTCGTCGACCGCGTCGTGACGCTCGTCGACTACCTGCCCGGCGGCAGCGCGGTCGCGCTCGTCGATCCGGAGCGCTCGCTCGCCCGCGCGACGACCCTCGGCGACACGAACCGCGAATTCCTCGAGGCGGCGTGGTCTGCGGCGACGGCCGGTGCCGACACCCCGGTCGACCTCGGTGCGGGTGACTTCGTGACGCTCGCCGATCTGCACGAGATCGCGAGCGGCCGCGGCGGTGTCTGGTGGCAGTTGAGCTCCTTCGATTCCGGGGCGGCGGATGCCGAGGACGAGGGGCTCATCGTCGGCGACGACGCCGCGCACCGCATCAAAGCCAATCCCGTGCCGTCGTTCCAGGGCAACGTCGAGGGGGCCACCGCCCACGTCGGCGCGTTGCTCTCCGACGGCTGGACGGTCGTGGTGACGGCATCCGGTCCGGGAATGGTGGACCGCGCCCGCGACGTGCTCGCCGAGCGCGAGATCGCAGCCCGACGAGTGGATGCCGTGCTCGCACCGCCCGAGCCGGGTGTCGCGCACGTCGTGTGCGCGTCGCTGGAGCGGGGTTTCGAGCTGACCGAGGCGAAGTTCGCCGTCATCACCGAGACCGAGTTCTACGGTCGCTCCGTCGGCGGCGACAATCGCGGTGCGAAGAAGCTCGCCTCGCGTCGTCGCAACGTCGTCGACCCTCTGCAGCTGAAGCCCGGCGACGTCGTCGTGCACTCCACCCACGGAATCGGCAAGTTCGTCGAGCTCGTCCAGCGTGAGGTCTCCAGCGGGGGCCGCAACGCGGTGAAGACCCAGCGCGAGTACCTCGTGCTCGAGTACGCGCCGGCCAAGCGCGGCTACCCGGGCGACAAGCTCTTCGTGCCGACCGATCAGCTCGACCAGCTCTCCCGCTACGTCGGCGGCGAGGCGCCGGTGCTGTCGAAGATGGGCGGCAGCGACTGGGCAGCCGCGAAGGGCAAGGCGCGCAAGGCCGTCCGTGACATCGCCGTCGAGCTCGTCAAGCTGTACTCGGCGCGCATGGCGTCGAAGGGGCACGCGTTCGGCCCCGACACCCCGTGGCAGCGCGAGCTCGAAGAGGCGTTCCCCTTCGCGGAGACGCCCGACCAGCTGCAGACGATCGACGAGATCAAGGCCGACATGGAGAAGCCGATCCCGATGGATCGCCTGCTCTCGGGCGACGTCGGGTTCGGCAAGACAGAGGTCGCCGTCCGCGCCGCGTTCAAGGCGATCCAGGAGGGGAAGCAGGTCGCGATGCTGGTCCCGACCACGCTTCTCGCGAAGCAGCATCTCGAGACGTTCACCGAGCGCTTCGCCGGATTCCCGGTCAAGGTGCGCCCCCTGTCGCGGTTCCAGACTGCGAAGCAGGCCCGCGAGACGGTCGACGGGCTCGCCGACGGCACCGTCGACATGGTCATCGGCACCCACCGCATCCTGACCGAGAAGGTCGCCTTCAAGGATCTCGGGCTCCTCATCATCGACGAGGAGCAGCGGTTCGGCGTCGAACACAAGGACTCACTGAAGAAGCTGAAGACCGGCGTCGACATCCTCGCGATGAGCGCGACGCCGATCCCGCGCACGCTCGAGATGGCGGTGACCGGTATTCGGGAGATGTCGACCCTGGCGACCCCGCCCGAGGAGCGGCATCCGATCCTCACCTACGTCGGACCGCGCAGTGACAAGCAGATCGCGGCCGCCATCCGGCGCGAGCTGCTGCGCGAGGGCCAGGTGTTCTTCGTGCACAACCGGGTGCAGTCGATCCAGCGGGTCGCGGCGCAGCTCGGTGAGCTGGTGCCCGAGGCGCGCATCGCCGTCGCGCACGGCCAGATGGGGGAGCACCAGCTCGAGCAGGTCGTGGACGACTTCTGGGAGCGGCGTGCCGACGTCCTCGTCTCGACGACGATCGTCGAGACGGGGCTCGACATCTCCAACGCGAACACCATCATCATCGACCGTGCCGACAAGTACGGGCTGAGCCAGCTGCACCAGCTGCGCGGCCGGGTCGGGCGCGGGCGCGAGCGCGCGTACGCGTACTTCCTCTACGACGAGAACAAGCCCCTCAGCGAGACGGCCGCCGACCGCCTCGAGACGATCGCCGTCAACAACGACCTCGGCTTGGGCATGCAGGTCGCGCTGAAGGACCTCGAGCTGCGCGGCGCGGGTAATCTGCTGGGCGCCGAGCAGGCCGGCCACATCGCCGGGGTCGGGTTCGACCTCTATCTGCGGATGATCGGCGAGGCCGTCTCGACGTTCCGGGGCGAGGAGGTCGACGGGCCGGCCGAGCTGCGGCTCGAGCTGCCCGTGGCCGCGCGCATTCCCGAGGACTACATCGACAGCGAGCGCCTGCGCCTCGAGGCGTATCAGAAGCTCTCGGCGGCGGCAGCCGTCAGCGCCAAGGACGATGCGATCGACCTCGTGGTCGAAGAGCTCACCGACCGGTACGGGCGCCCGCCGGCCGAGGTGGAGGGTCTGCTCGCGGTCGCCCGGCTGCGCCGCCGCGCAGCCCAGGCCGGGCTGACGGACGTCGTTGCGATGGGACCGAATCTTCGGGTCGCGCCGGCCCGGCTGCCCGAGTCGATGCGCATCCGGCTGCAGAGGCTGTACCCCAAGGCCAAACTGCTCGCCGGCGGCGAAGCCCTCGTGGTCCCGCTGCCGACCGCCGGCGGTGCCGCGCTCGGCGATGCCGATCTCATCGCGTGGACGGGTCAGCTGCTCGAGCAGCTCTTCCCGGTCGCCACGACGGCGGCGTCGCCCGCCGCATCCTGAGGTTTGCGCGGCGGGTCAGATGCTGATCTGGCCCGTTGCCAGCATCACGACGGCGCTCACCGCGCCCAGGACGGCGGCGGCGAACACTAGCCACTCCACTGTCGTGAAGACACGCGCACCCGCCTTCCTGCGCGCCACGGCGAACAGCGTGGTCCCGGGCACGATGATCAACAGCGACAGCAGAAGGTAGTGCGCGCCGGCCGCGATCAGGAGGAAGAGGGTGTAACCGGTCGCGATGACGGCGACGATCAGGTCACGTGACCGTGCGCGGTCGCCCGGGCCGTACGTCTCGCCGGTGAGAGTGAGCTTGAGGGCGTAACCGGCCGAGAGGACGAAGGGGATCAGCACGAGCGCGCTCGTCAGATCGAGCGCCACCGAGAAGGCGTTCTCGGCGAACAGGACGACGACCAGCAGCACCTGCACGAGCGTCGTCGACAGCATGAGCGCACCCACCGGGGTGTCCTGGGCGTTGGTGCGCGAGAGGAACCGCGGCAAGTCTCCGGACCGCGAGGCCTCGAGCAGCACCTCGGCGGCCATGAGCGTCCACGAGAGGTACGCGCCGAGCACCGCCACGATGAGCGAGACACCGATGAACACTGCACCGGCCGGGCCCACGATCGTCTCCAGGACTCCGCCCAGCGACGGCTCGGGGAGCGAGGCGATCTGTTCGCGCGGCAGCACGCCGAACGAGACGATGGTCACCGAGGCGAAGACCGCGAGCACGCTGAGGAAGCCGAGGAGTGTCGCGCGCCCCACGTCACGGCGCGAGCGGGCGTGACGAGAGTTGACGCTCGCCCCCTCGAGGCCGATGAAGACGAAGACGGTGACGAGCATCGTGGCGCGGATCTGGTCCCACAGCGGCGCTCCCGACGGGCCCGCCCAGTTGGCGGCGAACACCGCGGGATCGAAGACCGTCGCGCAGAGCACGACGAACACCACGATCGGGAGCGTCTTGGCGATGCTGACGACGCGGTTCACCGCGGCCGCGGAGCGGACGCCCCGCCGGATGAGGATGAAGAACAGCCAGAGCCCCGCCGACGACACGGCGACGGCAGCGACGGTGTCGCCGGCTCCGAGCGCCGGGAACACCGCGCCCAGGGTCGAAGTGATGAACACCCAGTAGAAGACGTTGCCCGCGCACGCGCTGGCCCAATATCCGAACGCGGAGAAGTATCCGAGGTACCTCCCGAAACCGGCGCGTGCGTAGCTGTAGACGCCCGCGTCGAGGTCCGGCCTGCGGTTGGCGAGCAGCTGGAACGCGAAGGCGAGGGCGAGCATCCCGCCTCCCGCGACCGCCCACGCGACGAGCGTCCCGGCGACACCGGTCTCGGCGGCGAAGCCGGCGGGAAGGGAGAAGACCCCCGCGCCCACCATCGAGCCGATGACGAACGTCGAGAGGGTGAGCATCGACACGGTCGCGGGTCGGGTTCCCGGACGCGTGACACCAGACTCCGTGGGGGAGGAGGGATCGGAAGGCACGGGGTGAAAGCCTAACCCGGCTCGCGCTCCACCCGGCTCCCGGCCGGCGTCAGATGACTCCCTGCGCGAGCATCGCGCGCGCGACGCGCTCGAAACCGGCCGCGTTCGCCCCGACGACGTAGTCGCCCGGACGTCCGTAGCGCTCGGAGGCGGCGAAGGCCGCGTCGTGGACGTTCTTCATGATCTCGCGCAGCTTGTTCTCGCTGTCGGCGAAGCCCCAGCGCTGGCGCGACGCGTTCTGGCTCATCTCGAGCGCGGAGGTCGCGACGCCACCCGCGTTCGCCGCCTTGCCGGGGCCGAACAGCACCCCGGCGGCGCGGAACGCGTCGACCGCCTCTGGAGTCGAGGGCATGTTGGCACCTTCGACCACGACGCGTACGCCGCCGTCGACGAGAGCGCGCGCGTCGTCGCCGTCGAGCTCGTTCTGCGTCGCGGACGGAATGGCGACGTCGACCGCGGTGCGCCACGGACGGCCACCCTCGACGAACGTCGCGCCCGGCCGGTGATCCAGGTACGCCGAGATGCGGCGGCGGTCGATCTCCTTGACCTGTTTGAGTATGGCGAGGTCGATCCCGTCTTCGTCGACGATCGTGCCGGACGAGTCGGATGCCGTGACCGGCGTCGCACCGAGCTGGTACGCCTTCTCGATGGCGTATGTCGCCACGTTGCCCGAACCCGATACGGCGACGCGCTTGCCGTCGAGCGAGTCGCCCTCGACGGCGAGCATCTCCTGCGCGAAGAAGACCGCGCCGTAGCCCGTCGCCTCGGTGCGGACCTCGGCGCCGCCCCACTGCACACCCTTGCCGGTGAACATGCCCGACTCGTGACGGTTCGTGATCTTGCGGTACTGCCCGAAGAGGTAGCCGATCTCACGCGCGCCGACGCCGATGTCGCCGGCGGGAACGTCGGTGTGCTCACCGAGATGGCGGTACAGCTCGTTCATGAACGACTGGCAGAAGCGCATGATCTCGGCATCCGACCGGCCGTGCGGGTCGAAGTCGCTGCCGCCCTTGGCGCCGCCGATGCCCTGACCGGTGAGGGCGTTCTTGAAGATCTGCTCGAAGCCGAGGAACTTCACGATCGACAGGTTCACGGTCGGGTGGAAGCGCAGCCCGCCCTTGTACGGTCCGAGCACTGAGGAGAATTGCACGCGATAGCCGCGGTTGACGCGAACGGTGCCGGCGTCGTCGAGCCACGGCACGCGGAACATGATCTGTCGCTCGGGCTCGACCAGACGTTCGAGGATGCCGTCGCGCGCGAGCTCGGGCTGGACCTCCACGACCGGCGCGATCGCCTCGAGCACCTCGTGCACGGCCTGCTGGAACTCGGGCTCGTGCGGATTGCGCTGGAGGACGGTGTCGAAGACCGGCTGAACGGAGGAGGGCAGGGGAGCGTGGTGTTCGGTCATGGTGGAGCTTTCTGGCCGAGCGGGCGGGACCCGATCCACGCTAGCGGGCACGACGGTGCGCGCCCGGCCATATGACGATCACCCGGTGTTCTGGAGGCCCGCCGCGACGCCGTTGACGGTGATGAGCAGCAGGCGCTGCCACTCGGGCGGGGTGGGTGCGTCCTGCTCGGTCGAGCGGAGCACACGCAGCGCCCGCAGCTGCAGGAGCGAGAGGGCGTCGACGTACGGGCTGCGCATCTTCACGGCGCGCTGGAGCACGGGCTTGTTGGCGAGCAGACCGTCGCCTCCCGCGATGCGCACGACCCAGTCGCGGGTGAGCAGCATCTCGTCGACGACGAGCTGTGCGAGATCATCGCGGTCGGCGAGCGCGAGGTGCCGACGAGCCATGCGCGGGTCCGCCTTCGCGAGGCTCATCGCCACGTTGTCGATGACCGTGCGCAGCAGGGGCCACTGCTGGTACGCCTCACGCAACAGCGCTTCGTCCCCGACCGCCTCGAGCGCGGTTCCGAGCCCGAACCAGCCCGCGAGGTTGATACGCGCCTGCGTCCAGGCGAAGACCCACGGGATCGCGCGCAGGTCTTCGAGCGACTCGACGGACAACCCGCGGCGCGCCGGGCGCGAGCCCAGGGCGAGGAGGCCGATCTCCTCTATCGGCGTGACGGCGGCGAACCACGGGGCGAACCCGGGTGCCTTCACGAGGGAGAAGAAGCGCTGGCGCGAGGCGGCATCCATCGTCGCCGCCACGTCGGCATATCGCTCGGCGGCTCGGCTGTTGCGCTCTTCGATCGACGGCGCGGAAGCGAGCAGGATCGCGGCGGCCACCTGATCGATGTGACGCAGGGCGATGTCGGGGTCGCCGTAGCGGGCGAAGATGACCTCGCCCTGTTCGGTGAGCTTGAAGCGACCGTCGACCGAGTGCGGCGGCTGGGCGAGGATGGCGGAGTTGGCGGGCCCGCCGCCGCGGCCGAGAGCGCCGCCTCGGCCGTGGAACAGAGTGAGCTCGATGCGCTGCTCCTGCGCCCATGCGGCGATGCGTGCCTGCGCCTCGTAGAGGGCGAGGTTGGCTGCGACCGGTCCGACGTCCTTCGACGAGTCGGAGTAGCCGAGCATGACCTCCAGGCGCCGGCCGGTGGCTTCGAGGCGCGCGGCGAACGCCGGGTGGTCGACGATCTCGGCGAGGATTCCGGGAGCTGCCTGCAGATCGGCGAAGGTCTCGAACAGCGGGATGACGTCGAGGACCGGCGGGGTCCCGTCGGGACCGACGGCGTGACGCGCGAGGGCGTGCACGTTCGCGAGGTCGTCCGCCGACTGCGTGAACGACACGATGTATCGGCCGGCCGCTCGCGGACCGAAGCGCTTCTGCACCTGCGAGATGGTGCGGAAGACCTCCAGCACCTCGACCGCGAGATCGCTCAGCTCGCCGCCGGCCTCGCACTCGGCGAGCACCTTGGCGTGGACGGCGGAGTGCTGGCGGACCTCGAGCTCGGCGAGGTGGAAGCCGAAGGTCTCGACGGCCCAGATCAGCTGTTGCAGCGCACCGAACGCCTGACGCTTGGCCCCGGCCTCGTCGAGCGAGCTCTGCACGACGCGCAGGTCGGCGAGGAACTCCTCGGGGTCGCTGTAGGCGAGATCGGCGTTGCGCGCCCGGGTCGCGCGGATGCGCCGTGTGAGCAGCATCATGACGCGCTTGTGGTGCTCGCCGGGTGCACGCTTGACGGCGTCGGCCGCGCCTTCGTCGTCGGATGCCGCCAGGCGATCCCAGAGAGCCCGCAGTGCGCTGCTCGGCGGGGTGGTCTCTCCCGACATCGTCAGCCCGCGGCCGACCCGCTCGGTGCTGCGCTCGAGTCCGAGCAGGACGTGCTCGGCAGCGATGCCCGCCGCCTTCTTCGTGACCGAAGCGGTGACGAAGGGGTTGCCGTCGCGGTCGCCTCCGACCCACGTGCCGAGGCGAACGAACGGCGCCACGACCGGGGGCCGGCTGCCGGCGACCTCGCCCTGCAGCGCGTCCTCGAGGCGGCGGTATACCAGGGGGATCGTCGTGTAGAGCGTGTCGTCGAACACCGCCATGACGGCCCGCACCTCGTCGGTCGGCGTCGGCTTCTCCGCGCGCAGCGGCGAAGTGCGCCACAGGGTGTCGATCTCCTCGAGCATGCGCCGACGTGCGCGGCGGTGCTCGGCGCCTCCGGCGGCAGAGTTCTCGAGCGTCTCGAGCAGGGTCACCAGTCGTCGGATGCTCTGCGACACCGCGCGCCGCCGCGCCTCGGTCGGGTGAGCGGTGAAGACGGGGTGGAAACGCAGCTCGCGCAGACGCCGAGCGGCCTCGTCCTCGCCGACCTCGCTCGAGAGCTGGGCGTAGGCGGCGGGGATCGAGTCGCTCGCGCTGTCCTGGTCGGAGATGCCGGCGCGCTCGCGCAGGAGCCGGACGCGCTGATGCTCCTCAGCGAGGTTGACCAGGTGGAAGTAGACCGTGAACGCGCGCGCGACCTCGTCGGCGCGGTCGACGCTGAACGATTCGGCGATCGCGGCAGCCCGTTCGAACGCCTCCGGGGAGTCGTCGGTGTAGGCCTGGATGGTGGCGCCCCGCAGCCGTTCGACGTCGTCGAAGAGACCGGGGGAGCCGCTCTCTCGCAGCACCTGTCCCAGCATCGAACCGAGCATGCGCACGTCGGAGCGCATCGCCTCGGGAATCTCCTGCTCGGCCTCGTATCGGCCGACGAGATCGATCGCTTCGGTTCGGGTCAGCTCGCGCATGCGTCCCAAATTACTGGCACCCGCGGGGTCTGATTGACACGGTCGTCACACACATGCCGCTCGGCCCCGCTGTGTTACGCCGGACTACCCTGGGACTCCCCGTCCGAAGGAGCCCGATGTCCGATCCGCTGCGCGCTGCCGCCGACACGATGCGCGCCGTCCGCGACCGATGCGTGTGGACGGCGCAGATCTCCCATCGCGACCTCGTCCCGTACCTGATCGAGGAGTCGGCGGAGGTCGTCGATGCCGTCGAGGCCGGTACCGCTGCGGATCTTCGCGAGGAGCTGGGCGACCTCCTCTGGCAGGTGCTGTTCCATGCCGAGATCGCGTCGCGCTCGGCATCCGACCCCTTCGACATCGACGACGTCGCCCGGGGCCTCACCGAGAAGATGGTGCGGCGGCATCCGCATGTCTTCGGCGACGAGACGGCGGAGACGCCGGAGCAGGTGCTCGTGCTGTGGAACGCGGCGAAGGCGGCCGAGAAGCGAACCCGCACGAGCGTGCTCGACGGCGTGTCCGTCCACATGCCGACGCTCGCTCTCGCGCAGAAGATGCTCGCCAAATCGGCTCCTGTCCTGTCGGCGGCGCCGCCGCTCCCCGCGGAGCCGCCCGCCGACGAGGCCGAGCTCGGCGAGGCGTTGCTCGGCCTCGTCGCGCACGCCCGCGC